>Ga0115011_10000150_pt1 | contig 64041 bp, 67 predicted proteins | sample TroAtlMetagenome_2_FD_88705 | JGI IMG/M metagenome (GOLD analysis project Ga0115011, IMG submission 88705) | Marine eukaryotic phytoplankton communities from Atlantic Ocean - Tropical Atlantic ANT8 Metagenome | ecosystem: Environmental > Aquatic > Marine > Oceanic | place: Tropical Atlantic... | reverse complement strand
TAGCGTGTGAGCGGTATCGCAGTCAGACGGTATACTATATTACGCCAGAACGATTCAATTCCATCAAAACAATAACTATGCAAATTATGCTGATTATAATTCCAATCGGCCCTCTCTTGATTTTCGAGGACGGTTTGAATCCTAGGATTGGTTCGGCCTTGCTTGCCAGGTCTTCTTCGAGTTCACCCATGGACTTCATGATGTTGGCATAATGTATTCTCTTTATGATGAATTCGTCAACCGGGGTGGCTTTTCTCGCTTCAAGCAATCCTAGTTGGCCTGAATATAGGCACGACCTCCTGGAATCCAACTTCTTCTGGATTAACTATTCATAACCCTCTGAGAAGCTAAAGTATCGGAACGGCTCCCGCAACTCGTGGAAACAGGGCTGAATGGGAAGGTCGTGCTGGTGACTGGCGGTGCAGGTGGTATAGGCCGGGCCATCAGCAGGGCGTTCGCAGCCGAGGGTGCTCGTGTGGTAATTCACTACCATTCATCGTCTGGCGAAGCCGCGTCGCTGGCTGAATCGCTGGCTGGTATGGCCATTCGAGCCGATCTACGAAATGACGGAGAGGCGTTTTCGATGGTTCAGACCATAGTTTCTGAATGGGGTGGGCTCGATGTCTGCATCGCAAACGCAGGACACTACCCCAACACATCCAAGCCCTTCTGGGAGATTGACGCCGGACACTGGGCATCCACCCTGGACTCAAATCTGGGTGTCACCGCGAACACCGCCCGCGCCTTCCTCGGCCACGCTGCGGAAATCGGTCGGGGCTCGATTGTAATGATAGGCTCTACAGCAGGAATCTACGGCGAGTCGGGGCATGCAGGTTACGCCACGGCGAAGGGCGCCATCACATCGGGCCTGCTTATGACACTGAAGAACGACGTCTCGCAAATTGGCTCTGTCCGTGTCAATGCTGTAGCACCGGGGTGGACGGTAACTCCGAAGAAGATAGAGCAAGGGGTCGACGACGGGTTGCTCGAGAGTGCAACTGCGACCATGGCCCTGAAGAAGCTCGCGACCCCAGAGGATGTGGCTAGAGTCGTGGTCATGCTTGCTTCGGATGAGGTTTCGGGGCACATCACGGGTCAAGTGGTCGAGGTCGCCGGAGGAATGGAGGGGCGCCTGATTCCCTGAATCAGGGCTAGGGCGCTTTGAGAACGCACAAACTAGGAATAAATTGAGTCCCCGTCAGAGATGAGTATAAGCGGAACCCTCTGAAGCCCATTCAACTTCTTGTGATACTGAGAAGGTCAGGACGGCTGTAATGGCCACTGTGGTCAAAGTTCTGACGCTCCTCCAGAACTGTGCGCCTGTCCACATCCGCGTATAGGATGCCTTCTTCGTAATCTGGCAGGGGTCCAGCGATTATCTCACCCATTGGATTTGCAATCAGGGAACCGCCCGAGTGGATTCCTCCGACCTTCATCATTTCATCTCGCATCGGGAAGTCGTCAATTGAGAGATGCCCGAAGTCTTCTCCTTGGTAGACGCCACATGCTGAAAGGATCCAGGATCTTCCTTCTAGAGCCATGAATCTGGTGATGTCCTTTGTCAAGGAGTAAGATCCGGGCCAAACCGCAACGTGGATAATCTCTCCTTCCTGATGCAATGCTGCCCGGGTGACTGGGATCCAGTTCTCCCAGCAGTTCAGACCGCCTATGCGTCCCTCCGGCGTATCATAAGTCCGCAAGCCCTCGATGTCTCCATCTGCCCAGATCAGTCGCTCATCGAATGTAGGTTTGATTTTGCGATGCCTTCCGAGTATCTCTCCTTCAAACCCGATTGTTAGCAGGGTGGCGTAAACGCTGCTCCCACTACCTTCGAGTATGCCCCCCATCAGCATGACACCGCACTCCAAGGAAATCTCTCGCATCTCAGCTACAATCGGGCCATCAAGTCTGACAGATTCCCTGGCATAAGTAGAGTAGGCACGCTTCTGGTCAGGGTTGTCCCATCGTGCTGAATCCGTCAAACCCATCCAGACAGGATATCCTGGAATGAGCGTCTCACCCCACGTGATGATGCTGGCGCCTTTCCCAACTGCCTCGAGAATCTGCGTCTTGAGTTTTTTCCAAGAGGCGGACTTGTCTAAAAATACTGGTGACATCTGGATGACTGCGACTTTCACGAATAGGCCCTATTCGCCTCTGTTTGAAAAATTCTTCCGAGTTCCTTCGTCAAACTTGATTGGCACCACCCCATCCCAGATTCATGGGCAACCCATGCATTGAGGCACAGGAAAGCGCGCATCTAATTGACATCCTGTCAATCCTCCATCCCGGGGCGAAGAAGAACTCTCTGCGCCGCATGATCGATCACGGGCGAGTTCTAGTAGACGGCAACAAGGTGACTCGGGCAAAGGAAACCGTTTCAATCGGGTCAATAGTAGAAACCCTCTCTCGAATAGAGGTCGATGGGCCTGCTCAGAAAAAGGTGGACAAAATATCCGATCCCATAATCCTATACGAGGATAGGGAATTAATCGTAGTCGACAAACCCCCTGGCCTTCTTTCAGTGGCTACATCCAAGGGGGAAGCGGATACAATGTTCGATAGAGTATTGAATTGGGTTTCAAGACATCAATCTTGCCGGGCTAATCTTGTTCATCGTCTCGATAGGGAGACATCAGGGTGCTTGATACTCGCAAAGTCCCCCGGTGTCAGAGATTTTCTGCAACGCCAATTCAAAGATCGTTCGGTCGAAAGAATCTACCATGCAGTAGTTTTTGGAAAGCCTGCCGATGACTCCGGTATTGTAACGTCCCGTATACAAGAGTCCAGGGACAAAAGGGTGAGACTGGTATCGAAGGGAGGAAGGGGGGGAAAGGAAGCAATAACCAACTGGAGAGTGGAGAAGTATGCATCGATTCACAGCTTGATTAGGATAAAGATCGATACAGGTAGGCGAGCTCAGATAAGACTCCACATGAATGAAATCGGATGTCCGGTTGTTGGAGATACTAGGTATGGACGCGGTAAGGCCAGTGTGAACAGACTATGTTTACATGCCTCGGAACTCGAGTTTGAACATCCGAATGGGAGAAGAATTCGGGTCAAGAGCAAGTTGCCAGACAAGCTACTCTCCGAGTTAAATCGGAAATCGTTATGATAAACTTTCATAATCAGTAGCTTGGGTGTCATTTCTCTACTGATTGTACTCCTCTTGGGAGATAACACCATCTCCATCCGTATCCATATCTTGGAAGCTCATAGGAATGTCTTCATGGCCACTGTAAATGGGAGTGTAGGGCTGGACTATGACGTTATTCGGCCTGTCGGGAATGAAGAATCCAATTCCCGCAAGGGTAAGCGGCATAGCGCATGACGAGCAGAATATCATTGTGCCATCCTCCATTTGAGTTGACAACCCGAATCCGATGACGAACGCGAAGCATGCAATCCCGAGTCCGTGCTTTACGCCCATGTCTACCGCAATGGCATCGGCGATTTGAGTTAATGGGTGGATGCGTGAATAGGAGTATCGGGGTCGGAAAGCCTGAATTCTTCCCTGACAGGCAGATGAATAAGAGACGAAAATACCCCCACCGCGATGCCTATCCACCAAACTGTTGTGTAACTTCCGTGCAAATCATAAAGCACGCCGCCAAGATATACCCCCACGAAGCTGCCTAGCTGGTGGGAAAAGAAGACTATCCCATAGAGAGTCGCCATGTACTTGATTCCGTAAATGTGGGCGACTAGGCCACTGGTTAGAGGGACTGTGGCGAGCCAAAGGAACCCCATTGCAGCTGAGAATATCATTACCGTATCGGCTGTAATTGGGGTCAGGATGAACCAGGCGGCTGCGATTGAACGCCCGGCATAAATCCCAGACAGCAACCACTTCTTTCCGAAACGCTTGCCTGCCCATCCTGCTAACAAAGTACCTGCGATGTTTGCGGCCCCAATTACTGAAATTGCTAACCCACCGAGGGCGGCTGTTGTCTCTATTCCTAGATCTCCGCACCAACTGGTTGGGTCAATAGGTTCGCTCATCTCCGTGATTAGCGCAGGGAAGTGTGCGGTTATGAAAGCCAATTGATAGCCACAGGAAAAGAACCCAACGAAGATCATCATGTAGGAGGGGTCCTTGAAGGCGATTCGGAGGATCTCTCCCAGACTCTCCTCGATCTCTTCTTTCGCAGCACGCTCAGGTGCTCGCATGAATGGAAGGAAGATCAATACCGCGAGTATAGAACTGGCGAAAATAAGGAAGACGGACTGCCAAATCATCCTATCGAGAAGGAACACGGCCACTGCTGGCCCTACTATCTGGCCCGCCGAGCCGGATGCTGTTGCGATTGCGAGGCTCATTGCTCGGTGCTCCTCGGCGCTCGCTCGCCCGACGACAGCGAGGATTACGCCGAATCCGGTTCCAGCTATTCCGAAACCGACTAGTATCTCGTAGAATTGAACAGCGAAAGGAGAGGTCGCCCCTGTTGTCAGAACCAAGCCAAGGGAGTATAGGACGGCTCCAAGGATTATCGCCTTTCTGTCACCTATTTTCTCGGCGAACGCACCGAAGAAAGGGGCGCCGAATCCCCACGCTAGATTCTGGATCGCAATGGCCAGACTGAACTCTGCCCGCGGCCAACCGAACTCGTCCTGAATTGGAATTTGGAATACCCCGAATGAGGCCCGTATTGCGAACCCAACTAGAACAATGATGCATCCGACCACTAGTACTGGAGTAAACAGTCTAGATCGGTTTTCCATGAAACCGTGATGGGGAGCAATGCATATCGTTATTGCTATTCCGATCAATATTCAACTGGAAATGGATCTAACGACCTCCATAGGAACCAACATGCAGCACTACGATATGGTCGCCACGCTTCTGCAATTGCTCTCATTTCCTCCTTGGTCTGTGCCTTTGGAACAAGCCCTTGAATGCCCTTCACAACCCCTAGATCGCCGAGACTAAGAACATCTGGGCGCAAAAGTGAGAATATTAGCATCATCTCGGCAGTCCAGGGACCTACTCCCTTGAACTTCACTAGATGTTTGGCTATCGATTCGTCGTCCATTTCCTCATAGCCTTCGGGAAGAAGGTTTTCTTCGCTTCTTGCAATTCCGAGGATGTATAGGCTTTTTTGCTTCGATAAGCCGCAGGATGACAGTTCATCAAGCGTACATGAACCGATAGTCTTCCTGTTTATTGCTCCGCACAACCCCACCAAGCGACCGTGGATTGTTTCTGCGGCATTTACCGAAATCTGCTGGCCAACTATGCTTCGGACCAATGTCTGGAAGATTTCCCCCCGGCCTACCAAGCCATCTTTTCCATACAACTTGACAATTGGCCCTAGAAGCGGATCCAATGAAAGGTGCGCGACTGCATCCCCCCACCACTTGGGCCTACCCAACTGCATGTTACGTAAGATAGGAGGATGCTTTTGATGCGTTTGTATAGTGATTTGCCTGTTGAATGTGATTAATTGATGTTAAAATCAGAATCCAGTTTTTTTATGGTGGGCTCAATATCCTCTACAATTTCAAAAAGTGAGTTGTCCTTGGTGTAAACCAAGAGTTTGCTTCCGTCATCTTTTTCCTGATACGCGCATATTGCGTCCATCCTTATTCTCGTCATTCCAACCGCAGTCATTGCCTTGATCCAGTTTGTCATCGGGCCGCCGCGATGCGAGTGGGATTTAGTCTATTCTCTTTCCCAACTATTTTGGAATTGCAGGAATCGTGTTGCGGTTGAATTTCTCAGTTCTCAAGGAAAATAGTCACCCACATGTGATAAAGTGGACTAAGAGGGGGATGTAATGAATTGGAACGAAGATTCGATGAATGACCAGTCTGGAAAGGTGGCTATAGTCACAGGGTCCAACACAGGGATCGGTTTCTACATGGCTAGGGCCCTTGCCTCCAAGGGTGCTTCAGTAATCATGGCCTGCAGGGACCTCGAGAAGGCCGAGAATGCGCGACTAAGTATTCTGAGAGAGTTTCCAGATTCGGATGTCTCCGTTTCAATTCTGGACCTCGCTAATCTGTCCAGCATTCATGAGTTCGCGGAAGGCTACCCGAAGAGCGAAGGCTTGGACATCCTAATCAACAACGCAGGCGTGATGATTCCACCTCGATCTAGAACTAAGGACGGATTCGAGCTGCAATTTGGGACCAATCATCTAGGTCACTTTGCTCTGACCGGTCATCTTTTGCCCGCTTTGGAGAGTAGGTTGGGCAGCAGGGTGGTTACTGTCTCGAGTATCGCCCACAATCCAGGTGTAATTGATTTCGATGATCTCAATGGAGACAGAAAGAGGTATAGCAAATGGGGTTTCTATTCACAGAGCAAGATAGCGAACCTAGCCTTTTCACTTGAGTTATCTAGGAGGCTCGAGATCTCTGGCTCCAAAGTCTCAGCGATCGCCAGCCACCCTGGTTACTCTGCTACTGATTTGCAGAGGTATTCAATCCTCTGGAGATTTTTGAATCTGTTTTTCGCCATGTCTGCTAAACGTGGCGCTGAGGCAACCCTGTACGCGGCTACAGAGGGGGGTGCCTTGGATTATCCATACTGGGGCCCAACAGGCGTAATCGAGATGAGGGGCAGAACGGGGAGAGCCAGAATTAACCACAAGGCTACCAACGAAGAAACCCGCAAACGTCTATGGGAAGTTAGTGAAGAGCTCACTGGGATGAAGTACCTCAGCGATTTGTGAGTGATTTTGGTTTGTCGCCCTGCCTAAATGCAATTTTTGGATAGCGCGATCTCAACATTCGCAAAGTCTCATCGCCCATGTTAGTGCTGCCAGAATCAACTTAATCTAAACCTATGTTTCAATGGCAAATATGTTCGGAATAAGTCTCAAGGAGAATTTAATACACGCCTCTATGGTCAGATCCCTATGACTGTTCTGAAAGATGGTGATTTGCCATTCGATGCAAAGATGCTGGATCGTCTAGCAGAGGTTTCCATTCGGGTAGGTCTGAACCTGCAGGTTGGCCAAGATCTGCTAATTACAGCTCCAGTGGAGTCCCTCCCTCTTGTCAGAAGGCTTGCAGCTGAAGCATATAGGAATGGGGCCGAAGTCGTTACTACCCTGCTGTCAGATGACGAAGTCGCCCTATCTCGCTTTCAGTACGCTTCAGATGAAAGCTTGGACAGGTCGGCCAATTGGATTTTTGAGGGAATGGCAGAGGCTTTCGACAGCAATACAGCAAGGCTAGCAATATCAGGAGCGAATCCGCTCCTGCTTTCCGGTCAAGACCCTATCCGAGTAGCAAGAGCCGGGAAGTCGATGTCTATTGCGGCCAAGCCAGCCATGGAGAGAATAACTAGCTTCGCAACAAACTGGAACATAGTGTCTTACCCTGGGCTCGCTTGGGCAAAGCAGGTCTTCCCGGATAAGGATGACAACGACGCAGTTGCTGCACTGGCAGAGGCCATATTCTCAATATCAAGAGTTGACAATGATGATCCAATCGCTGCATGGGGCTTACACCAGGAGGCACTCACAGAACGACAGGAATGGCTGAACAGGCAAAACTTCCATGCCCTCCATTACACGGCGCCCGGCACTGACCTGACGATTGGCCTAGCAGACGAGCACGAATGGAAAGGCGGTTCTAGCGAGGCTAGGAATGGAATCATCTGCACCCCAAACATCCCTACCGAAGAGGTATTCACTACACCTCATGGTCAACGGGTGAATGGCTTCGTCAGAGCAACCAAGCCACTTGTTCACCAAGGGACGCTGATCGAGGGGATCGAGGTCCGGTTCGAAGAAGGCAAAATTGTCGAGGCCAAAGCAGACGAGGGCGAGGAGGTATTTCTGCAACTCCTCGATACCGATGAGGGGTCGAGAAGGCTGGGAGAAGTGGCTCTTGTCCCTCATTCATCACCCATAAGTTCCTCTGGCCTTCTGTTCTATAACACACTATATGACGAGAATGCATCATGTCACATTGCACTGGGGCAGTGCTATTCCGAATGCTTTAGGGGAGATGTCGGAAAGGATCCGGAGGCAGTTGCCAAGGCCGGAGGCAATTCTTCTAACATCCATGTCGACTGGATGATCGGCTCCGGAGAGCTAGATATCGATGGAGTCTCCAAGGAAGGCAAGAAGACGCCCGTGATGAGAAAAGGGGAGTGGGCTTACTAAATGGCGAGAGGAGGTTTCCCCGGGTGCCTAGTCCTATCCCCCACCTCAGTCATAAGTAAGTCATGGGGTTGAACATGGATATAAGGCCAATACTCAATATTGGGAGACTTGTGATAGTTTTTCTGCTCATCCTCTTTGTAGCATTCAGCAGGACTTCTATGCTTAGAGACAACCCCCTGAGCGGGTTGCTAGGTTGACTGGGGCCTAAACTTCCATATTTTTAGTGCAGAAATTTGGCTTTGGACCCGGATGGAAGTTTTCAAAAATGGCAAATTTGTGATTTTCCACCCTTCTAATTGAAGTACCTTTGGCATTGGCATCGCAATGATGGCAACTGGAACAGTAAAATGGTTCAATCGAATAAAGGGATTCGGCTTCATAGAGCAAGACGAGGGAGACGACCTCTTCGTCCACAAATCACAGGTGGAGGGAGAGATCCGAGACGGAGACTCAGTTGAGTTTGAAGTTGGTGAAGGGCCAAAGGGCCCCAATGCGGTTAACGTAAGCAAGGTTGAGTGAGCCTTAGGGCTTCACTTATCGCTAGTCCCCCGGACATGTTTTGAGTAAACTAGTCCAATGGTATTGTTCAAGATGTGGAAACTGTCCCTGTGACTTGTGAATAGTCTGCCGCACGATCGCTCTGACCTTCTTTGGCAGGGTGGACAACAGGGGAGTCCCACGGGATTATTCGAGGATTCGATAAGTAGGTGGCTAGAGGCGTTGGTCTTAGATGACGAAAGTGACATTGGTGGGGCCAATGAGGTGACAGCTAAGGTCTGGGCAAAGGAAGGCGGGATTGTTTCCGGGTGCTTTATTATCGATAGGTTGGTTTCCATGCAGTGTAGCAACTCCAGTTTGGATTGGTCAATCTCGGAAGGAGGTTCAGTGGATGACGGCGAGCTTGTCCTAAGCCTCCATGGACCTGCTAGAGAGGTTCTCGGTTGTGAAAGGACTTTGCTGAATGTCCTAGGCAGGATGTCCGGGATTTCAACTAACGTCTCAAGATGGGTTCAAAGTGCTGGAGGACTCAGAATAGCTTGCACCAGAAAGACTGACTGGGGGCTATTGGATAAATGGGCGGTTCACATAGGGGGCGGCTTGACGCACAGATTAAGCAGGTCAGATGCACTGATGATCAAAGAAAACGATATTGCGCTCATACCCGCAAAATCAATGGCTGATAGCATTGCTAATGCGATTCGCGGCGTTGATATGGACAGATATGCATCTTTCACCACCATAGAGGTCTCCTCTAGTTCTCATGCAATTTCTGCGGCATCGACCTGGGCCGAAATTCAAGATGAGAGGGGGAAGGTGGAGAAGTTGGTCTTAATGCTGGACAACATGGGGCCTAGTGATTGTGAATCCACGAGCGCAAGATTGGCCGATTCAGGGCTGAGAGAATGGTGCATACTGGAAGCATCGGGCGGAATCTCACTTGGTGACATTGAGGTGTGGCGCGACACTGAAGGAATTGACCTAATCTCAACGAGCTCTCTGAATAGAGGCGTACCTGCGTTGGATTTGACGATGATTTTAGGGGATGGTTGATTTGGTTGAAATTCCAGACAGTCACCCACGTAGAGCTTCCCTGCTAGCAAGGGGTAAGCTGGTGGATGCTGCTGCTGCTGGTCTACTGGCAGATTCCGCTATGATTGCCCATGGAAGGGGGGAGGCCTTCGACTACCTGTTGGGAGAGAGAACCTCCGAATCGGCAGCCAGAGCAATAAGGGAGGCGGCAAGAAGGCTGATCGTGGCTAAGAGGCCCGTTATATCGGTAAATGGTAACACCGTAATACTGGCTGGAAAGGAGCTGGTTAGATTGGCAGCCATAATTGGATGCCCGATCGAGGTGAACCTTTACTACAGGACATCGGAGAGGGTTTCGGGGTTGATTGGAGTTCTTGCAGATCTGAAGGGTGAGGTTCTGACTGAAGAGCCCCCGGAAGATTTCAATGGCGACTGGCTTTCTTCAGTAGATTCTGTAGAAATCCTAGGAGAGGAGGAGGACGGTCGAATTGAGGGTTTGGAGGGGCCTAGGTCAATCTGCAGCTCAAATGGTATTGAAAGCTCTGACGTGGTCCTAGTCCCTTTGGAAGATGGGGACAGGTGCGAAGCCTTGGTATCTCTTGGAAAGCAAGTGATTGCAATAGATTTGAATCCACTATCAAGGACAGCTAAAACGGCAACTGTTACCATTGTTGACGAGGTTATTCGGGCATCGGAGAAACTAGTTTCTGATGCACTGTTGGACGTCGAAGAAGCTCATGAGTGGGACAATGAGGTAGTACTAAGGGAAGCCCTCGAAATTATGGGATCGGCTATGGCCAGATTTTAGATTCCACTCGTCTCGTTCAGAATCCTAGCGCATCTTTCTGCGATACCCCTGCCAACATCGCTTGTGCTGGAAGAACCCCCTATATCGTATGTAATTGGGCCTCCTTCTGCGAGGTGTTCACAGATTGCTTGCTCGAGGATTTCGGAGCACATCGTGGCTGAATCGTCTTGATTGCGTATCCCTAGATACTCAAACAAGAGTTGAGTTGAGGAGATTGTAGCTATTGGATTGACCTTGTTCTGCCCGGAGTACTTCGGTGAGGATCCATGGACTGGTTCGAAAAGCATGTGGTTTTCCCCGATATTGGCACTGGCGGCCATGCCCATCCCTCCTTGAAGTACTGAGGCTAGGTCAGTGGCGATGTCTCCAAACATGTTTGGGAGTACGACTACGTCGATATCCTCAGGACTTCTGGCTAGCCACATCGTAAATGCGTCGATGAATGCTTCATCCGTTTCTATGTCGGAGAATTCCGAGGCAACCTCCCTGAATACCTGCCTGAAGAGCCGGCATCCCCGTGTGACGTTGCTTTTGTCGACACAAGTTACCTTCTGGCTTCTGTTCAGTTGCTCCTTCCTTCTGGAGGCTAATTCAAAGGCGAACCTGACAACCCTCTCACTGCCATTTCTTGTAATTGGACGAAGATCCCATGCGATTTCGCCATCAAGACCGGGGAACTTTTCGATAACTATTGGCTCATCTTTCTCCCCTCCTTGTGCGGCTCTAGAAGACCTTCTTAGGAGAGAATGATACAGTCCCTCGGTGTTCTCCCTGATTAGGACCATATCTACAGAATCGGAGTCCCATACGCTCTTGAAAGCGCCATTTACCTTGTGTTTGACTCCTGGGTACAATTTTACTGGTCTAACATTTGCAAAGAGGTCCAAACCGGACCTTAGCCCGAGCAGCGCTTGCCCGCCCGCGACGTCTCCATTGGGTAGCCTTGCCCCGGGCCAACCCACTGCACCAACTAATATCGCGTCGGAGTTGTCCCTGCAATGTTCAAAAGACCCTGCTGGCCACTCTTCACCCGTATCTTGGTAGAACTTTCCGCCGCAGGGAATCTCAGTGGTCTCAAGCATGATTGGCCCAAACTCATTGAAGACTGAAATCACTCTCTTGGCCTCTTCAATTACCTCTGGTCCTGTTCCATCACCAGGAAGGATTGTGAGCCGATAACCTTGTGACATGGCTTCGGCACATCCTTTTCATTCATCAACCCAACCCTCCCTATGGTTCCATTGGGAATGCGATAATTCATAGACGGTCACACAACACATACCAAGGATGGCGACGCGAAACCCCAGTGACGGAAGCGAGAAGCCGAGGATCGATGTGAAGACCCTTCCTGAGTCGGTGGCTGAGCTCTGGGAGGCTATGTTGAGGATGGACCCCACTTGGAGCCTGTCGGATTGGCTGGATGGGAGAGCTAGGGACGAGCTTGCTATGGTTGAGAAGCATCTCGGCAATGAGAAGATGCGCCTCGAGCAGAGAATGCACAGGGTTGATGCTCTGGCAAAGAGCCTCAAAAGGAAGAGAGAGGCTGCTAGAGGATCCGCAAAAGCAGATCCGCACCAGAGGAATCTGTTCGATATTTACGGCTCTTCCTTGGAAAGAGAGGGAGACATTGAGGTTTATGATGAGCAGCCATTGGTTGATCTGGGTGCGCTCGGTTCTGAGGATGATCCACTTCTGACAATTGTTGCTGAGCATATAATGAATGCAATTGAGGAAGGAGATGGTAATGGCCGTGGAGTCAGGTTTGAGGACATTGTACGCTCTCTTGGTGGTTTGGGAATTAGAACAGATGAGGTTGATGAGGGACTTTCGTGGTTGCTACAGAGGAGCATGATAATCGAAATTGAACAGGACGTATTTCGGATTGGTGGCTGAAAGGCAACGCACCCCTTTATGCAACATTCAAAGAATACTAACGGGTGGGGTCCAATGTCACATGGCCATCGAGACTTCAGGTTGGTATGCGAGGCTTGATCAGGAGTGCCCTGATAGGGCCCGTCAAATCGAAGTTTGGCTCGATTCTTGGGAATTAGCGATTGTTCAAGGTCAGCCAATAGCGGCCACTCTACCAGCCTTCTGGCCTACATTGCCGGCCGGTTTACTAAGCAACCCTGGTTCCGTTCTAGATAACCTACTAGCCAGGCACGAGGCTGAGAGCGATGGTCGATCCCCAAGAGGGGTCTATGCCGCTCCCCCTAGCTTTGCCGATGCAATTCTTTACGATGAACTAGGGCAAGGAAGAAGCTTGGCCAAGGAGCCACCAGCGACGATTTCGCTGATGGCTCTGCCGCCGAGTTTCAGGACGCTGGCCAGGCAGCTGAACGACGGGATCGGCACTGATGGCGCTTTGGATACTGGTGACCCTCAAGATGAGAGTTCAACGAAAACTGGAGTTCCTCTGCCCTTCTCCGACCCATGTGTTGGGGCTGGCCTCTTAGTGGAGAGAATACTGAGGATCCACAATGAAAGATTGGTTGATTTGGAAGAGTCCGAAAGAAAGCAAGACTGCCTTAGACTACTGGAAGGGTTGCAGCTCGTTGACTCGTCTGACATAGCGGTAGAGACCGCTAGGAGGAGGATTCTGATAGTTCTCGGGAAGCTCGGTATCGTTGACCTCGTCGGAGACGGTGACGAGTGCACCATAGGCAGGTCCGAGGCAGTCACTATTTTAGATAGCAATGTGAGGTGCTTTGACGTACTTAGAGACGAGTGGCCTTGGGTTGACAAGCCGATGCTGACAGTGTCAAAGCCTCCATGGCTTCGAATCAAAGACCGTTTCAGAGGCCACCCAGATGGAAGTAAATTGAGGAAGGAGCTTTCTAGGGAACTGAGAGAATTCAGGTCCCCTAGTGGGGAGATAAGGTTCTCTGCAATTAGGGGCAATGTAAATCTGTATAGATTGTTCATAGAGAGGTCATTACAGCTAACTGCGCCAGGTGGCAGGGTAAGGCTAATTGTGCCTGAGTCAGTTCTGCGAGAGAAAAGCAGCGCCCCAATAAGGAAGCTGCTGGTGACCTCCAACGAATGGGATAGTGTTTGGTCTTTCCCAGAAGGAAGTGAATTCCTGTTTGGTGGAGTGCAGGGCGTCTCGGTTCTGGGTGTTGTCGTGGGGGGAGAAACAGAAGTATTGACGAGCTTCGGGCCACTAAGGAATAGTGACCTTGTGGAGAAGCGAGGGGTTGGTAAGGAGGCCCCGTTTATTGAACTGGAAAGGGGACCATGGTCTATCTGGACTGATACTTCATGGGCGGTTCCTAAAATGCCACGAGACTGTCAACGAAGAAATGAGACAATGAAGGCGATAGGGTCGCTAGCTGATAAGCCAAGGTTGAGTGAGGCCGGTGCTTGGATTGACCCCGGTGGGAAGTCAATTAGGGTTAGAACGGGTGAAGTGGATCAGAAGTCCCATTCCTCGAAGATTTCAGATTGGAGGGATGTGTGCGGAGATTGTCCATTAATTCGAGCTTCGCATGTTAAGTTTGTAGATGGTTCGGTTTCACTTAATCACCCATTTTTCAATCATGATGGATTGACCACCTCAGGCAAGAAGGATGCCAGATTTATTGGTGATAGCAACTTCTCGGGCAGCCCTAGGATAGCATGCAAGGCCATGACTGGTCCCAATATGGAAAGGAGGCTGGCATGGTTTATGATTCCAGCCGGTTGCGCATTGGACAGCTCCTTTAGCTTCTTGGAATTGCCTTCTCAAATCTTAGAGAGACTGGTTGATGATTTTGGAAATATAGAAGCAGGTCTGAGTTCTTTGGTGAAATACCTGAACTCACGAGACTTGAATCTGTGGTCAACTGCTTGGTCTGCGAACAACAATGTGAATAACTACGAGATCGAGACTTTGCCATTTGCACCGATTGTAGCGAATGAATGACTGGAATAATTGATTCTCCGAAGTGTACCGGATAATAGAATGGATTAATATCGGTGGTCTCCGTAAGCAGCGCGTTGTCGCTCGCGAAGGTAGGTATGGGAATTGGGAATTAATCCTAAGATTGGAATCACTGGCCTTCCGCGATCTGGGAAGTCTGCCGTTTTACAGAAGGTGTTTGACATGGCGGTCGAAGTTGGTGGGTTCACCAGAACAAAGGGGCCTAATTCACCTCAAAACCTAGTGGGGGGCATGCGTTGCGAGGCGGTGATTGAAGACGGTCAGAGGGTTGGTTATGCTTGCGTGAACATCCTAACTGGCGAGAAGGGCATTATGGCTCACAAGGACATTGACTCTAGGAACAGGATCCTGGGTTTTGGTATAGACCCCAGTGAAATCGAGAGGGTTGGTGTTCCTGCGATTATAGATAGCATCAGCACATGCGAAATCATCGTCATTGATGAGATTGGTAAGTTTACTGTTGAGAGCGAGGGCTTCGTTAATGCCGTTAGAGTTGCCCTAAATGCGGATTTACCCACTTTGATGACGCTGCACAAGAAGAGTCGGCATCCACTGCTTCAAGATATCAGGAGGAGGGACGATGCTAGGATCCTGGAGGTTACTCCCGTGAATAGGTCACTTCTCCCATACAAAATACACAGGCTGATTAAGGAGCTTTGAGCGATCAGGCCTAGTCAAGTTGATTCATTGGGGCCCCATGGACCACCCCATGAGCTCCCCTGCCGAACGCATGGTGCGTCTGTTGACTGGGATGTCGGTTTGTCTGTTTCTTGCACTTTCATTCGCGGTCCTTGACAATAGGGTCACCGAAAGTTCACCTATGGTGGGGGCATTTCTGGGGGTTTCGGCGTTCCTGTGTGGCTCAATCGCAATTTTCATCAATTCGAAGATGGGGGTGGCCGAAGGTTCGCTGATTACAGATAGGTGGTTTAGCAGAGAAGAGGAGGGGTCAATGGTAGAAAGGCTCCGAAAAGAGATCGAAGAGGCTGATGTGGAAAGAATGGGTGCGAATTGGGCTAGATACGAAATGGAACATCTAGAGGGTAAGCACGAAGAGGAATAGCGACAGAAAACTTGACCCGCTAAATTCTATGCGAGGGGGTGGGTGAACAAATGGGAGACGTTCCTGAGGACTTGAAATATACCAAAGAGCACGAATGGATTAGGGTGGAAGATGATGGGATTCTGATCGGGATTACTGACTTTGCACAGAGCGCTTTGACAGAGGTGGTGTGGGTGGAGTTACCCGAAATTGGAGTATCTGTTACCGCAATGGAGTCGTTCGCTAGCGTAGAGTCAGTAAAGTCCGTTAGTGAAATCTACGCCCCTATAGCAGGTTCCGTAATTGAGGTCAATGAAGATTTGGAGGATTCGCCTGAGATTATCAACGAAGACCCTTATGGAAGTGGTTGGATATGCAAGATGGAAGTTGAAAACGAGGGTGACCTTGGTGCTCTCCTAGATGCGGATGCCTATGCGGCATTGATCGGAGAGTGAGCTGGAAGCGATGGGCAAGCTGCATATCTACGTGGATGGATCTTGCCTAGAGAATCGAAATGTTGACTCCAGCACCAGAGCAGGATGGGGTTTCTGCGTGATAGAGGGAGACAGCGGAGTTGGCAATGGAAAGGGGAGCCTCGTCTACGAAAAGTGCGGTCTTGTTGAAACGAAAAGAGGTTCTGAGTTGTACATTGGAGCGGAGGTCGGGTCGAACAACACCGCCGAACTCTCAGCGATTGGCCATGCTCTGAGGTGGGTGCTTATTCAGACTCCATCTGATTCGATAGGAATTTTCGGAGACTCAAAATATGCACTAAATGTTGCCTCAGGCATCTGGAGTCCAAAGGCAAATAGGAAGCTTGCGGAAATGGTTAGGCATCTCTGGAGCGAGGTTTCAAGTCTTGTTTCACTGAGTGCCACGCATGTATCAGCACATAAGGGGCACAGATGGAACGAACGAGCTGATCACCTAGCTTTCCGTGCAATGAAGGGAGAGACGCCTTTGCCATTGCAATTCTGGAAGCCAGGACTCAGGTAGTTTCATCATCGCTAAGTGGCCCTATGCTCAGCAAAACATAGGCTGATTGGAGGGCGATCAATAGTCCGACCAATGTCAGAACTAAACCGGTTGGGTCAGGAAGGAAGGGCTGCAGGGGATCTCCGGCGGCCCAAGCTAGGAAAAGGACGATTGCAGCAATTGCCATCTCCAACTTTGCGGTTCTCTCTGGATTCTCCCAGAGGTCAAGCCATGGTATTAGGCCCCTACGACGGAAGGTAAAGCGATACCAGGCGACGTATGCGAAAGCTAAGCCAGCCATCCCTATCATTCCCCTAGAGAACCCTGGGTCGTCCCAAGGACCTTCGGGGGCCACGCCTAGGAAGAGTGCATCGAAAATAAGCACTGCAGCGAGCGCAGAAAAGTGTCTCCATTCAGTGTCAACCTTTTCGCTCACGCCCCATCCAGCTGGTGATAGCGCTTCAACACGCCGCAGAGATGATGGGCACGCCTCTCTTCGGAGTAGAGGGTTGGAGCATGGTGTATGCTGTATCTTTCACAGATGTGCAGGACGCATGTTCCCGCTTAGAGGGCACAGTAAACCGAACTCCTGTGGTTCAATCCCCCAGAATTGACGAGCTTGCGGGAAGGAGTGTCTTCTTGAAATGTGAGAACTTGCAACATGTGGGGGCCTTCAAATTTCGAGGAGCGTGCAACGCTATTGAGATTTTAGGATCCTCTGCTGAGAAGGGAGTCTGTACCCACAGTAGTGGAAACCACGCACAGGCATTGGCTCTGGCCGCCAAGAAGCGTGGTGTGCCTGCTTACATTGTGATGCCAAGTAACGCTCCGGATGTGAAGGTAAGAGGGGTCCTAAGTCACGATGCTGAAATTACATTCTGTGAGCCAAATATTGAGGCTAGGAGTAAGACGGCTGATTCCATAATTGATAGGACTGGTTCGGCTTTCGTGCATCCATTCGATAATCCAGATGTAATCGCTGGACAGGGCACTGCCGCGGTTGAGATGATCGAGGAATGTGCTAATCTGGATGCAATAATGGCACCGATTGGGGGGGGTGGACTGCTATCGGGGTCTTGTATTGCCACAAGGGAAATGTTGCCCGAAGCTCGTCTATTCGGAGCCGAGCCAGTGGGGGCCGACGATGCTGCTAAATCATTGGAAGCAGGGAAGTTTGTCCCGCAGACATCTCCGGACACGATTTGCGACGGTTTGCTGACTAGTTTGGGAGAGTTGACTTGGCCAATCCTAAGGGATCACCTCGAAAAGGTGGTAACGGTGAGCGATGATGAAGTTCGGAAGGCCATGGTTTTGCTTCATGACGAGTTTCAAATGATTGTGGAGCCAAGCGGTGCGATCTCTCTTGCGGCAATATTGAAGGATGAGTTCAAGAGTCTGGGCGGCATTGACAGGGTAGGTATTATTCTCTCTGGTGGCAATGTGGACAAGGGCGCACTCCCCTTCTAAACATGGCAAGATTCTTTGGAGCACGAGCCGGGATTTGCACCCGGGTCCACGGATCTGCAGTCCGTTGCATAGCTGCTCTGCCACTCGTGCTGCGTCCTGCCGAATCTACTTTCTCTATTGAAGGCTATCCGGAGTCCTGCATACCTTCATTGGTGAATATGCCCTGTGACGGACATGCCAAGTGTATCAGAGCGCTTCGAGGGGCTAGGTGTTGGTTTTTCCCCCTATCTTCAACCACCAGGCCCTGAGATAGTTAGATGGACGGTGGGTGAGCCTGGTTTCGACACACCCAATGAGATAATTGAGGCTGCAGTTCAGGGTTTGAAAGAGGGTCGGACAAAATACACCAGGGGACCTGGTTCGAAGGAGCTTTGTCAATCGGTTGCTGACTATCTGGCTAAGCACCACGGAATAGACGTTTCTTGGGAAGACATTGTAGTCACCCCTGGGGCAAAGCAAGCCCTGCTCTACTCTTTCTTAATCACCACAATGCCGGGTGACGAAGCCATTCTTCTTGCTCCATCTTGGGCATCATATGAGCCGATGCTGGAATTCATAGGGGCAGTCCCGGTTCATGTTCCGGTAAACATGGAAAATTTCCACCCCAACATGGATGCTATTCGAGAGGCAATTACAGACCGAACGAAGATGATTCTCATTAACTCACCATGTAACCCCACGGGCGCGGTATTCACTCCTGAAGAAATAGAGGAAATTGTCGCGATTGCGGTCGAGAATGACTTGTGGATTGTATCAGACGAAATCTACGGCAGGATGATTTGGGTTGATTGGCCTCACGTTTCCCCGTTTACAGTTCCAGGGGGCAGTGAGCGTACCATTGTGATCAATGGATGGTCCAAATCATGGGCCATGACGGGGATGAGGGTTGGATTTCTTACTGGGCCACCGCAGGCTGTGAAAGCTGCGATGAAGGGCCAGGCGAATTCTGCGTCCCACATTCCGACATTTATGATGGAGGCCGCTAGGGTAGCACTGCAATGTGACGAGTCTGTGGAATCTTTCAATCATGAGTATCTGAAGCGTCGTGAAATTATGGTTAACGGCCTCTCTTCCATTCCTGGCATGCGAGTGCCGGAGCCAGAAGGGGCATTCTACGTCTTTGCAGACATCACCGGAACTGGGATGACTGATATCGAATTCGCTGATCGAGCCCTAGAAGCTGGGGTTCAATTAATCCCTGCATCGTTGATAAATGGTGGTGAGGGCTTCGTCAGAATCTCTTATGCAACAGAGGAAAGCGAGATTCACGAAGGTTTGCGACGAGTTAGGTCATGGCTTGTTGGTGAGTGAGATTGAAATTTGACGTCTCCGCAGTTGGGTCATGGCAGGACAGTCTGAGTACCTAGGAAATCACGTTTTGTTAGACTACAGCAATTACTTCCCTCCTATGCCAGAAGATGGTCCTTGGATGCTTGAGACCCTGAGATCGTGTGTTAAATATGCAGGAGTAAGGGAGGTGCACGCCCATGTTGAGGCGTTTGATGGCTCTGTTAGTCCGACTGGTTTCGCCGCTGTGGTTCTAATCGATGAGAGCCATGTAACTGCACACTGCTACTCGGAAAGGGGGCTTCTTGCTGTGGACGTTTTCACCTGTGGGGAAAGCAATCCTGATCATATCGCGGATAAGCTGGACTCTTTGCTTGTGGAGGCGGTGCCTGGCATCGCTCTCGATAGAAGGGAAAGGGTACCTAGGTTCAAGGGTGGTTGAATGGGTGTGAGGGAGTTTTTCGAGGGTCACTTCAAGCACTTCAACGCTGGTGAGCTCGCGCGTTGCTCCGAGTCTCTCAGGGGCTTTCTCGAATCTGGTGGAAGGCTGATGGTGACTCTTGCTGGCGCAATGTCGACTGCTGAGATTGGAAGGAGCCTGGCTCCGGCGATTAGGGATCACCGAGTTCATGCAATTTGCTGCACGGGGGCAAACCTCGAGGAAGACCTATTCAGCCTAATTGGGAGGGGCAGGTATGAGGAAGTTCCTAACTGGCGACAGCAAAGCGAGTTAGATGATTTCAAATTGAGAGAGAGGGGGCTAAATCGTGTTACTGACGTAGCCATTCCCGAGGACGTGTTTTCTTCTGCAGGAAATCTGCTACAAGAACTGTGGGAGGAAGCCGATGCCGTAGGAGATAGGCGGTTTCCCCACGAATACATCTACGAATTGCTGTTGAATGGATCGATAGACTATTCCGATGATCCCGGCAGCTCATGGTTAGTTTCTGCCGCTGATGCGAATCTACCTCTATTTACACCGGGATGGGAGGACTCCACTCTAGGAAATTTCCTAGCCGCTAGAGTTCTCGATTGTTCGCTGACCAGCTCGAACATGGTAAAGAGTGGCTTGGAGGCGATGAAATCTTTGGCTGATTGGTATAGGGAGGATGACTCTCCTACAGGGCTGCTTCAAGTTGGAGGAGGAATAGCGGGGGACTTCGCTATTTCCGTGGTTCCAATGCTAAGACAGGATGCCGGTGTTGAGGTTCCACTGTGGAGTTGGTTTGCCCAGATTAGTGAGTCAAGACCTTCCTACGGAGGGTATTCGGGGGCCCCTCCGAACGAGAAGATTAGCTGGGGTAAGCTAGACCCTGGTACGCCGAGTTTTCTGATAGAGTCTGATGCGACAATAGTGCTACCCCTTCTGCTATCATCACTAGAATAGAGAAGGGTATCCAGGGACTTCTTCCGAGATGCGTAGAAGTTGGTTGTACTTCGCCGTTCTGTCACTTCTTGCCGGAGCGCCCGTCTTGATTTGCCCAGCTGCCATTCCCACTGAGAAGTCAGCGATTATGTCATCCGAAGTTTCGCCCGACCGATGGCTGATGATTGTAGAAAAACCCGCCTCCCTAGCTATTCCTATGACTTCTTTTGTTTCGGTCACTGTACCTATCTGATTGAGCTTGATTAGTATAGCATTGGACGCCCGCTCGGAGATTCCTCTGGCTAGCCTTTCGGGATTCGTCACATACAAATCATCGCCAACTATCTGGAGTCTGTGGCCTTCTCTAGCAGTGAATTCAACCCATGACTCCCAGTCATCCTCCCCGAATGGATCTTCTATTGAGACAATGGGATATGTGTCGACCCAATCAGAATAGATCGCTCCGAGATCAGAGCCCGTGACCGCCCTGCCATCGATATGATATCCATCATCATTCAAGAACTCTTGAGCGGCTACGTCGAGGGCAAGAGAGACTTGCCCCCCAGGAGAATAACCAGCTTTGGCTATTGCTTTGACTATGTACTCGAGTCCGTCCTCATTTTTTCCCAGATCGGGTGCGAATCCCCCTTCATCGCCAACCCCTCCAAGCAAATCCTCATCGTATAACACTGACTTTAGACAGTGGTAAATCTCGGTCCCGGCTCGAAGAGCTTCAGGGAACGTCTCGAAGCCATGAGGGACTATCATGAACTCTTGTACATCGACATTCGAGCTAGCGTGAGCACCGCCATTCAGTATGTTCATCATAGGGACTGGTAAGATTGGTTTTCCTGAGTCTAAGTTCCTCCAAAGCGATTCTGGTGATGCAGCTCTTAAGCAGGCTAGTGAGACACCGAGCATTGCATTGGCGCCGAGTCTGGACTTGTTTTCCGTCCCATCTAATTTGATCAAGGTAGAATCTATCAGTTGTTGGTCACTTACACTCAGACCAATCAGTGATTTTCTGATATCTCCATTGACATTGGAGACGGCTGATTCAACACCCTTGCCGGACCATTCTTCCCCACCGTCCCTCAATTCCACCGCTTCATGGGATCCTGTGCTTGCACCAGAAGGAACGGATGCTCGGCCGCTAAGAGTTCCATCGACGAAGCAGTCCACCTCAACGGTCGGATTGCCCCTGGAATCGAGAATCATCCTTGCGGAGAGGTCGCTGATAGCGCCACTCATTGCATCGACGGTTGGGTGGCCACTTCTCAAGGTAGCGCATCAAACAATCATTCATTGAGCCAGCTAATCCATCTGGAAACTTTACTCTGAATCTCTGGAATTTCGAGCTCTGTGCTACATGTGCATTCCCAACAAAGTTGCTCACCCTTGGGTGAGATTGAAAATAGCTCTGCCCTCATTATCGGGCTATTTTGGCGAATGGGCTTCGTCCTATTGTCATCAACAAAACAGTGTAGCAGGTGCTTGGGGTAATGGCTGATTCTTCCAGACTCCGGAGAACACAATATTGCGCTTCTTCGTAAGAAGATCAACGAGTCTCCCGACTCTGAATCCAATTCATGACCCAGGATGCTTGTGCCAGTCAGCATGGATGCAACATCTACGTTGTACCAATCTGAGTAGGAAATAGGAATGTCGAGTCCACAAACGTCGTCTAGGTACTCCTGAGCTCGAAGTTTGGAAGTTGCCTCCTCGCTCTTCACAGAGTATGTGAGCAGGCCGACCCATTTGAATACTGAGCAAGGAGGAGGGGGGCTGTATTTGAGCGCATAATGGTAGTTTTTTCTGAATTCATTCATTAATCAGGAATGAAATGCTCAATAATTATCTATTATTCGGACTATTCATGACGAGTGTGGATTCATTGGATAGGGCGATACTGAATGTGCTGAGGGAGTCGGCTAGAGCACCCTTTGTGGAGATAGCGAAGAGTGTTGGAGTTACGGAGCGGACAGTAAGGACGAGAATGAAGAAGATGGAGGACGATGGCGTCATACGCGGCTATACAGTTAGGGAGTCGGGAATAGGGCTCACTGCACTAATTAGGCTCAAGGTGGGACAAGGCACCGATATCGGATCTCTGGCCAAGGAGTTCTCTCACTGGAAGGGTGTGGAGTGCGTCTTTGAGATAAGCGGTGATGCGGATTTGGTTGCCGTAGTTCACGTCGATGACACTGTGGCCCTGAGGGCCATGTTGGACAGGATGTGGCTCGCTGCTCCCGGGGGAATCGGTTCCACGCAAACAGAACTGGTCCTAGAGCAGTACTGATGATGTAGTGAGATGGACTAGTTCTTAGTGAGAAGGTACCTGAAATAATTCAGTCTTCCAGAATTGAAAGACTCGAAAATGGGGGTCCCGGGGACTCCTCCGAATGTCTCAAAGCTCTTCCTAAGAGAGGCCGGTGCTCGTTGTCTGATCATTTCGCTTCGGTCCTCATGAATGTTAACAAGGGCTGAAATGACGTTTTCTGTGACTTCATTCATTGATATAATTGTGAATCCAGCCTCCAAGAATTGAGTTTCCATTTTCTCCATCCTGGCTTTGTCACGGATATCAGTCCAACAAAAATATCCTCCTTTTTCCAAGACGCGAAAGGCCTCAGAGAGGAAAGAGGGGATGTTTGCATAGCAATGTGATGACTCGACATTGTATACAATGTCAAACGACTCTGAATCGAAGGGTAGCTTTTCTGCACTACCCTCTACGAAGGTGAGGTTTTCTTGATCGGAATACCACCCTCTACAGAGCTCGATTGCCTCTCCTGAGTAATCTAGAGCAGTTAGAGATAGAGGCTCCAATGAACGGGCGATCCAGCTTGCACCTCCACCTCTTCCTGATCCGATTTCCAATACTCGTTTACCCTTTACTTCGACGTCTTGTATGTTCATAAAATAGAGTTGGATGAAAAAGCGATCTCTCTCATCGCCCGGTTCCAAATCGAGTGAAATATCGCCATCGAATCCATAGTTCATGAACCTGAAGGAGCCGTCTCTTTGTGACTTGGCCATCCGTTGGTATAGCCACTTCCACATCCTGCTCCTGATTCTGGGAGGTGAGATTCTCATTGTGGCGTAGAATAGCCAGGCCGGTATTCCCATTCCCAAGGGAGCACCTACACTTTCCACTTTACTGAGCAGCCAATGCTATCCGTTCTTTCCAAAGTGATTTCGCTGCCTGCTAGTAACAGATCGATGGCATCTGATAGCTCCGAGGTGCTTGCATGCGATGGGTCCCTTGGTGAGTCGTCCATCCTACCGCGATATGCGACCTTGCGTGCTGAGTCCAAAAGGTAGAACTCTGGCGTCCTCTCAGCCCCGTATGCAATCGCAACTTCCTGTGAAGAGTCATGCAAATATGGATATGTCATGCCTCTCTCTGCTCTTTTGACCATGTTGTCCCATGAGTCCGACTCATACTTCACCGGATCATTGGAGTTGATTCCTACGAAGCCTAGCCCCAAGTCCCTACACTTCTTGGCGATGGCCTCTATTCGACCCTCCGAACCCACGACGTAAGGGCAGTGGTTGCAAGTAAATACCACCACGGTCCCTTTTTCGCCCATCGAATCCACTAGGGTCATCGTTCCGGCTCCGGCTCTTGGGTTAGAGTTTGGAAGGCTGAAATCTGGTGCAACATCTCCCGGCTCTACTGACTCAACATCGCTCATATTGGGCGGGGGGCATAACAGGTGTTCAATCCTTTTGGACGAGTCTCTTCGCCCTAACTGAGGTCTGTTCCTTGCACTCAGCTATTCGGCGTCTGGCCAGCCTATGCTGAGGATCGATGTCCAATACCTCGCGCCATGCCATTGTTGCCTTCTCGAGGTCGCCGCTCTCATGCATTATTGCCGCTATCCTGAGTTTTGCATCGATGTGCTGTGGGTCTGCTCTGGCTGCATCCATGAAATCAGACTTGGCCTCGTCGATCTTACCAAAGTCGAGATACAATAACGCTCTTTGGTACCAGGCCTCCGCTAGGTTGGGGTCGGTTCCTATCGCCTTGTTTAGGGGGGCCTCTGCCTGTTCGGACTTGCCCATTGCAATCATACACGTCCCAAGATGGACAAGGGCCATTGTGTGACTAGGGTTCACCTTCAGTAGTGAGCGGAGCTCGTTTTCAGATTCAACCCAATCACTGTGGTTCATCAGCACTTCGGCACGTCGGAGCTTTGCAAGCTGATGGTTTGGACGGGTGTTGACTAGGTAGTTAGCATCATCAAGTGCGAGGGCCAGGTCATCACAGAGAAGCGCTGCAGAGCACCTATTCAGTCTAGCTCTCACGTGTTCTTTATCTAGAGACAGAGAGCTAGAGAAGAAATCTCTGGCTTCAGTTAGTCTGCCGAAGTTCGCAGCAATTATTCCTCGAATGAATGGAATTGTTGGGTTTTCCAATCGCTTAGTTGTGGCTTCGAGTATCAGTGCATTGGCATGCTCGAGATTGCCCATCTCAAGGGCCAATTGGGCCTCTTCAAGAGGAATTGAAGCATGATTTGGGATCAGTCTTCTTGCTCTAACGAGTGCGACTTCGGACTCATCGAGAGTTCTCTGGTACCTCAACGCACGTGCGCGACCAAGCCAAGCCAGACCGGATTCCCTGTTCATCTCTATGGCTCTATCGAAGGAAACCAGAGCTTCGACAATTAGCATCTGGTCGTGGCTTCCGGTATCATCTCTGTTTTCTTCGGACTCCGAAAGGTAGAGCCTGCCTCTCATGATGTGGATTGCCTCGTGGTCCAAGGATTTCTCAGGAGCGCCCTCCAATGTCGCTCTTGAAGACTCCAGTGAGCCGCTCCGAAGCCAAATATGGCTGAGTTTCGCCCTGGCCTCGGAGTCTGAAGGATTCATAGAGATGTGATTTTCGAGGGCTTCTATCGATGCTTCCACCCTACCGTCGTTATCGAGTATCTCAGCTTCTTGAATTATGGTATACTCTCCAAGAGCGTTTGCACGTCTTAAACACTTCAATGCCTCCTTGGTCTTATCTCCCCTTGATGCGAGGATTCTAGATTTAAGCATCCAACCAGGCCCATTGTTGGGGTCCTTTTCCAATATCGATTCGACTGTATCTGCAGCGATTTGAACTTCGCCGATGAGCAATTGCTTGGCTGCCCTCTCTACAGATTCGCTTGGGCTTGGACCGGCCCTATGGTCGACAAGAATGCTAGATGATTTTGCCCTTTCAGTAAGTTCGCTTAGCTCTGACTCCTCTTGAGTAGATGAGGAGTCTGCACCCAATCCCTCAAGCCTCTTATGGTTCCTGGAGACTCGTAGCTCATCTTCCCCCTTAAGCAGAAGAGATTGCTCTCGAAGAGCTTCTATGTCATCAGGAGAGATTGCTAGTAGCCTCTCCAGAGTTCCATCAAGTGAGTCCAGATCTCCACTCTTCCGTTGTATCTCGGCCAATGATCTGAGTGCCATTTCATCTTCCGGATCTAGCTCATTTGCCCTCTTATAGCAATCCTCGGCCCAATCTGCTCTTTCCGAGGCTAGGAATAGCTCCCCCATCCTTCGATGCTGATCTGCTGACAGCTCTATGTCCTCGGCCATCATCTCGGCCTCCGTAATAACGGCTGCGAATCTCTTCGAAAGAGGGATCAGGCCCGGAACGATTGGGTTTCCTTCTGATACCTCACCTGATTGGTGATGCGTGAGTATTGCCTTGGCTGCATGAGTAGCAATAGCGACTGCTTCACTGTTGCTGATTGGAATTCCTTGATTGAACAATAGCGATTCAGCCGATTCTAACGATTGGTGTACTGCCAAAAGTTCGTGCACCTCAGGAGAATCCGATAGAATGGTTTCAACTCCTCTGGAAAGAAGATCGAGTTGCTTCGAAGTAGCGCTCAAATCCCCCTTCATTGAGCCGATCTTTGCATGCATTTTTTCCCTCTGCATCAGGACTGACTTATGCTTAATCCAGAGGCCAAATATGGTCAGAGTCAAGACTCCATAGAGGATAAGAACCGCCATGGTTGTCTGTTCCATCGGCCTCAGCGGACATGAGAGACTTTTGATGGCTTCTGCTCATGCTTGCTAGCAAAGGGCGATTATCGCCCGGACCTAGGTCTGCCGAGAAGGCGGATTCCTCATTGCAGGTCCTTTACTGCGTATGCTTGTACACCTAGCTTCAAAGAAGCCGGCCCTACTGTTTTTCCAACAACGTTTGGGATTCCAGCTCCTGCAGCTAACTCAAATATTCTGTCAGAGACCTTGCCTGAGAACACCAGCCCAACTGCATCATCCGAATTGCTTAGGGCATCCTCCAGATTCTTTGCGCTAACTGGCTCAGAGTTCGAGCCGTCACCGGACACGATTATCGCCTGATTACGCTTGAGATCACTGAAGAGGCCGTTCCATTTCTTGACATCTTCTGGGGCCTCCAGTGATGCCTTGCCCTTTCCGACCGAAGCATCATCCTCTTTCTGCACCTCTGTCTGAATCCTAGAAACCGTTTTTGTGGCGGTCTCTTTTTGATTTAGACACTTGGTAATCACCTTGCCCTCTAGATGCTCAACCTCTCTGCTCTGAGGGGCGAAAGAAACGTGAGTCAGTGACTTTCCTAGCATCCCACTAATTTCCAAGAGCAGGAGCTTGCCGCCTCTGTCACCATCTAGGAAGGCCGTTACAACCTTCTTTTTGGAAGCTAGTGTCACGAGCTCTGGCTTAATTCCAGAGCCCATGGTTGCTACGGCGTTCTTGATTCCGAACTTTAACAGATTTCGCACATCATTCCTACCTTCTACGATGATTATTGCTTCTGAGTCCTTGACGTTTGGACCAGCGGTCATTCCGGATATCTCGATCTCCGTGTCAAGGGTAAGGACAGCTCGGACTTCGTCCAAGATGTTCTTTGACTCCCCTGTAGCCGAGTTCACAATACCCAGTAACAGTTGCTTTGCACGGTCGATGACATGGTCTCTCTTCGCGGATCGGATATTCTCGATCTCCTTGACTTTGATTACTGCCTTGCATGGCCCAATCCTGTCTATTGTCTCAAGAGCTGCACCTATCACGGCTGTACTAACCTGATCCAGCGATGAGGAGACCTCTATCCCTCCCTGTACTCTACCTTTGTTGTTGTTCAGGTTTACATCGACATGGCCAATTCGGCCCGTTCTCTGTAAATTCCTGAGTTGCAATCCTTCGCCCAACAATCCCTCGGTCTGACCAAAGATGGCTCCGACCACGTCTTTCCTAGCTACTGTGCCATCGACTCGAATTGATGCGTGTATGACATATTTTCCTTCATTTGACATATTTTCATTTCTCCTTGCCTTTCGGCCCCAAACCGGGGCCTTGCCCCCAAAAATAGCCAAGTTGGCTGGGGGTTCGGGTGGGCGCAAAGCGCCAGGAATCGGGCTGATTAGCAAACTGCCCGAGCGATGGGGCATTCATGAAGGCTCCTACTGCAAAAAAAATCAGAATCTTACCTAGTTATTAAGTCAAAAGGGCATCATCCGAAGATATGAGCGGGGTGGTCGCGAATAGGAGGCTGGTCTTCTGGAACGCTGCTAGGCTTGCTTTGAATGATGGTCACCTCACAAATGGAGAGAAGAGGATCCTAGTGAAGCTGGCGCACGCTCTAAAATTAAGCGAGGAGGAGCCCAGGATGGTCTACGACTGCATTGTAAAAGATGAGGTCCCAGAAGGAGGAGACAACCTAGATGAGAGGGAGATGAGGCTGGTCTACGAGCAGGTTCTGGAAGGGATGCTGATTCATACTGATCGGTCGGACTCTGTGATCGCGCAGATTGCCTATCTCAGATCGATTTTTGGAATAGAGGAGTCTGAGCACAGAGCCATTACTAGAAGCTTGGACAGGCAGCTGGAAGACACCGTGCATCGTCCTTTCATTGAAGAGTTCAGAGAGAGGCTGAGAGATTCCGTCGAGAGAGCAGGGGAAATATTCGATAGCGTGAACATTCTGGTTAGCAAAGAGAAGAGATGAGCGCTCATTCGGACCACTTGGATATTTTCTTGTCGGAACAGCCTATTAGTGCCCATAAATCACATCGGAAGCTGGCAAAGATAGTTAGAGAAGCGTATCCGATTGGTGTGCCTGCTCTGATAATGAAATCCAGTACAGATAGGCTCGGTGAGTCCGCCGGTTACTCCTTCCACCTAGGGACTCCTGATGATTTCCTCAGGAGACTGGCGTCCTGGCTAATCACTAAGGCTGGAGATGGGCAGGAAACTCTGCTAAAGCTAGTTAGTTCCCTTTGGAAGAGGCATGGAAGAGAGGATGTTGCACTTTCTGCACTCCTTCTGGCAAATCTGGACATGGGGAGGATGGGCGTCGATCCGTGGGGGTGTCTCGCTGGACTTCTGAACAGGAAAGAGCCCGTTGAGGCTTTGTTGCTAAGTGTCGAGGAACTATTCAGGGCTGGGTGTGAACCTCCGAGCGAGGAGATGATTCGAATTTGGTGCAAAGGTCGACTGGTGGAGTCTCATCTTGCTCTATTGGCCGTATTCGTTGGAAGTCGTGCTGGTTCAATTGAACTGGGCGCCCTTGAACAAGAATTGATGGAGGTAGAGGTATCGGATGGTGATTCGTTGATTGGGAGGATAAAGTCCGGACTCATGCATAATCGTCCGGAGAGCTGATGCGTGCCCACCTCCTCAGATGCTCATGTCGGAGCGCTTGCTACCCTCTGATGATCCAATCGCAGAGGAGGTTCTGGAGTGGACGATTAATCGAGATGCCAGAGATATCAGGAATCTAATGAGCATGCTAGAGACAGCCTCAGTTAGGAGGGATCGTCAGGTCCTGATTAACAGGTCACTTGACCTGATGGAGGAGATTATGCACGCAATGCAGAGGTTGGATGAACTGAGGTGACCCGTTGCGATCGTTGATTCTAGCTGGGGGTAGGTCCTCTAGGATGGGCAGAGATAAGGCGATGATTGAGATAGACGGTTGCTCATTGATCTGCAGAGTTGCTAAAGCGCTGTCTAATGCTTCTCTGGAGCCTATCAGGATTGCCGTATCCAATCCTGAGGATGCCGATAAATATGGAAGAACAATTGACGATGGCCTAGAAATAGAGTGGGTGGTCGATTCAGATCCTCATGCCGGTCCGATTGAGGCGATCATTGAGGCTGTATTTGACAAGAGGGTTGGTTCATCACCCATCCAACTTTCACCTGTTGACGTTCCTTGGGTCACCCCAGAGTTGTTCCTGTCACTAGCTGATTCACTGAAGGCTGACGATGTTTTGGCGATGCCCAATGACGGGGTTTGGTCACACCCTCTCCTGGGTTTGATTCGGCCAGAAGCAGTGGGTAATTTCCTGATGAGGGACAGAAGGCCCCTCCACAGACAATTTTCCGAGGCTAGGCACTCACTACTAATGGTGGACCCTAAGCTGATCTGGAACGTCAACTATCCTGAAGATCTAGAGCGTTACTCGTCCTGAGCATAGAAGATCCAGGGTTCTGGGATAGAGTGCGTGTTCCACTTCCTTTACTCTTTCCTGGAGGGTGTCTTCTGTGTCATTGGGTGTGACTTCTACTGACTGCTGGGCGAGTACCGGTCCGGTGTCGACTCCCTCGTCGACGAGATGGACTGTGCAGCCCGTAATTTCAACACCAGCAGCGAGGACATCCCTGTGAGCGTGGGCTCCGGGAAAGGAAGGGAGCAATGAAGGGTGGATATTGACCAAACGTCCCTTCCACCTTTTCACGAACCATGGAGAAAGTATGCGCATGTACCCACTTAGCACAACTAGTTCTACCTTTGACGAGACCAATAACTCGTGAACTTCCATCTCGTGCTGTAATCTCCGTGATACCGGGGTCTTTCCTTGTGGTATTGGGACTACTGAGTAGTTGACGAGGTTCTCTTTGGCGTGTATCAAGCCCCCTGCATCGCTCCTATTCGAAATCACAAGAACGGTCTGATGGCAGCGAGCCTGCTTTAGTTGATGTTGCAGAAGCGCAGCTAGACCCGAGCCCCCCCCGGAAATCATTACCCCTACCCTGACTGGATCCTGCTCCGCTCCCACTCTAGGGAGTATGAACTCACCTTGCACGTCCCCCTGGGGCAGCGGTAGCGCTTGAGGATTGGCCAGACTCTCACTTATACGTTGAAGTGCATCGGGAGTGACAATTGAGCACATGGAGCGATTGAGTACTATAGATGAGATCGTAGAAAAGTACTGTGTTGCAAGCAGTGCGGCCAAGAGTAGGGTCTACGTTGGTCTTGGTTGTCTGTTCCTTGTTTTTGCAATAATTGGAATCTGGATCCCGGGATGGCCGACGGTTTCCTGGGCCGTTCCTGCAGCCTTCCTCTTTTCCCTATCTAGTGAGAACTTGTTCAGGTATACGCTAACCAATCGCTACTTCGGCCCGGCTATGTTTGACTACTATGCAACAGGTAAGACTCTGCCCGGACATGCAAAGAAGGTAATCATGCTGATGATTGGACTGATGTCATCACTTTCGTCGTACTTCGTCTGGCATGTTTCCACCCTTGGAGATGGTGAGCCGCTCACTCCGTCAACATGGAATGGGGCGGATCCGGGTTTTGGCGCTTTTACCATAATTTTGGTAGGTTTGGCTGGTATTTTTTACGTCAAGTTCAGGGTCAAGGCTCGGGACTAGGAGATTTATGCCTGAAATATGAGTGAAAGGCTTTTGCAGAACTACCATACCCGGAGGAACAGTAGCATGGATTTCGAAACGGATGTAGTTAGGGGCCGCAGTAAACCGGACCCTACGACTGGGGCGATAATTCCGCCTGTGTACCAAACTGCCACCTATGTTCTTGAGGAGATTGGCAGGGACAAGGGGTTCGACTACACTAGATCTTCCAACCCAACCAGACAAGACCTGGAGGAGCATATTGCAGCTATTGAGGGGGGGAGGTTCGCTGTCTCATTCTCTAGTGGCATGGCTAGTGCGGACAGTTGCATGAAGTTGCTAAAACAGGGAGACCATGTAGTAAGTTGCGATGACGTATACGGTGGTACCTCCAGACTATTCAACAAGCTGATGACCAACTATGGGGTTGATTTCACATACGTAGATTCGCAGGACGCAAGCAAGGTCGAGGAGGCGATTCGGCCTGAGACAAAGATGATCTGGATTGAGACTCCGACCAACCCGCTGCTGAAGGTCACAGATCTTGAAGCGGTAGGCAAGATTGCCAAGGATCACTCGTTGCTATACGTAGTTGACACTACTTTTGCTACTCCCGTGTTCCTTAGGCCGCTGGAGTTTGGTGCGGACATTGTGCTTCACAGCACTACGAAGTACCTGAGTGGACATAATCAACTCATAGGCGGGATAGTGATAACTAACCGTGAGGACCTGTTTGAAAGCCTGAAGTTCATCCAGAAGAGTGTGGGGGCTGTCTCCAGTCCTTTCGACTGCTGGCTAACGATACTGGGATTGAAGACGCTCCATTTGAGGATGCAAAGGCACTGGGAGAATGCAGAGAAGATTGCTGCATACCTGGAGGGTCACCCCAAGGTGGAGAAGGTCACCTATCCCGGCTTGGAGTCACACCCGATGCATGAAGTCGCGAAGGCTCAGATGAGTGGTTTCAGCGGAATGATTTCATTCGAGCTCGAAGGCGGATTGGAGGCTGGTAAGAAGTTGATGAATTCCGTTGAGCTTTGCCTTCTTGCTGAGAGTCTTGGTGCTGTTGAGACTATGATCACACACCCTGCGACGATGACGCACGCAGAGGTTCCGAGGGAAGAGCGGCTTGCAAGGGGCTTCGGAGACGGATTGGTGAGGCTTTCTGTGGGAATCGAGAACGTGGATGACTTGATTGCTGATCTGGATCAGGCATTCGAGAAGGTATGAGTCACTCCCAGTCGTTTGGTTCCCAGCCGTTTTCCCTCAGCCAATCGTCATTGTAGAACTTCGAGAGGTATGGATTGCCAGCATCAGGCAAGATGACCACGATCATGGCCTCTTCACCTGCTGATTCGCATTCCTTGGCGATGTCTAATGCAACCTTGATGGCCCCTCCACAGGATCCGCCGCAAAACATTCCCTCTCTCCTTGCCAGAGACCTTGCCCACTGGAAGCATTCGGAGTCACCAACTTGTCGAATTTCATCAATAAGGGAGAAGTCGGTCGCCGAGGGGATGAAGTCCTCCCCAAAGCCCTCGACCTTGTAGGTCCGTGGTTCTCCCATTGTGCCTTCCTCGAACCACTGTTTTAGGATCGATCCAACCGCATCTACTCCAACAATTGATGGAGGTAAGCAGTTATTGTCATCAGAAAGTTCCCTCAGTGATTTGGAGATGCCGGAGATGGTACCACCGGTGCCCATCGTAGCGACCAAGTGAGTTATCCTTCCCTCGGTCTGCTGCCAGATCTCAGGGCCTGTGGAGTGGAAGTGAGCAAGTGGGTTGGACTTGTGCGAATACTGATCCGGGTACCAAGCACCAGGTATCTCCCTAGCCAAGCGTGCGGCTACCTCGTAGTACGACCTAGGGTCATCCTTCTCAACATCTGTAGGGCATACATGAACTTCTGCGCCCATTGCCCTAAGCAGGGTGATCTTCTCATTGCTCATCTTGTCTGGCATGGTGAAAATACACCTGTAACCCCTCTGAGCTGCCACCATAGCTAGGCCAACCCCTGTGTTTCCGGATGTGGCCTCGACTATCGTCCCGCCCTTTTCTATGAGTCCCTTTGACTCGGCATCTAGGACCATTTGCAGAGCAATCCTGTCCTTTATGGAGCCACCGGGGTTGCAGCGTTCCAGCTTTGCCCAGACAGATGACGATTGTAGACTGTCGGTAATTCGATTGAGCCTAATCAGAGGGGTGTTACCAATCGCGGAGACTACGTCTTCGTAGGTATTCGGAGGGCCCGGGGAGCCGAGTTCCATGACTCCCCCGTCGGAATGTGGGGTATGATAGTGTCGCCCTGCAAAGATGCTAGTGGAGAAACTGCCTAGTCGCAGTGAAAATCATGGCAATACCATGCTCATTGGCAGCCTCGATTACATCATTGTCTCTCACTGACCCACCTGGTTGAACTATCCTAGTGACTCCTATTCTGTTGGCTTCATCGATGCTGTCACGGAATGGGAAGAATGCATCGGATGCGAGCATCGACCCGGTTGCTCGTTCCCCGGCCCTGCGTGAAGCGATTCTTAATGCCTCGACTCGACTTGTTTGGCCTGGGCCGACGCCGACTGTGTAGAATCCTGATTCCGAGCTTGAGACTAGGACAATTGCATTTGACTTTACTTCTGAAACGACGGTGTTTCCGAATACTGCTAAGGCCAAATCCCGATCGTTGGTTCCAGTAGATGTCACACACTTAGCCTGATTCCAATCGATAGAGGGTGGGCCCTGTGACTGCGAGAGCCAGCCACCGTCTATCTGTCTGAGCCTATCTTCGTCCTTCCTTGGTTCAATTTGACCTAGAGAGAGGATGCGTCTGTTTGACTTCGATGAGAGAATTTCGATCGCCCCTTTCTCGAAATCTGGAGCAATTATGCATTCGAAGAAGTGCTCCCCAATGGCCTTGGCAGTTTGGGCTTCGACTGTTTTCGTGAACGCAATGACGCATCCGAATGCGCTCTCTGGGTCACTGGCCAATGCCATTTCCCATGCGTGGACCTGGTTTTGGTCCAATGCTGCCCCACATGGATTTGTATGCTTGACAATAATACAACCATGGTGGTCGTTAGGGCAGTTAGCAACCATAGATCTGGCCAACCTAAGAGCCCCATCGAGATCTAGATAGTTGTTGAATGATAGTGGTTTTCCGGATAGCTGCTTAGCAGCGGCTAGGCCCTTCGCTTCCCCGATATTTGGGTAGAAGGATGCTTGTTGGTGTGGATTTTCACCATATCTGAGAGAGGTACCGGATTCTGACGCAATACTGACCCTAGAAGGGAGTCGTGCATCAGAGAATCTGCGTTCTAGCTCATTGGAAACCGCTGCGTCATAGGATGCAGTCAGGCGGAATGCATCCTTGGCCAGTAGTCTTCTGGCATTCTGATCCAGTCCGCTTGGATCCCCTCCAGATGACTCCAATAGGCCGATGGCTAAATTGTACTGATCCGGAGAGGTGAGGACGATGACATCGTTATGATTCTTCGCTGCCGATCTGACCATTGTTGGGCCGCCGATGTCAATCATCTCAATCAATTCGGGGTCTGAGGCTGGAGGTTCCCTAGTTGCCGTGGATTGAAACGGATAGAGATTGACGCAGACAAGATCTACCAACCCATATCCCAGATCTGAGATTGAGGTCATATCGTCATCGTTTTCACGTCGCGCGAGAATCCCTGAATGGATCGCGGGATGCAGAGTCTTGACCCTACCATCGAAGATCTCTGGATGGTTGGTTACTTCGGATACATCTGTGACCTCCAAACCGGAGTCTCTTAGCGTCTTTGAAGTGCCACCGGTTGAGATTAGCTCCCAGCCCATAGAGGCGAGGGCTTTGCCTAAGGTCTCGATTCCCTGCTTATCCCAGACACTGAGAAGGGCACGTGGTCGTACCATGACGATGCGTGTCCGAATGGCTCTTGAACTATTCCTGAAGAGTCCTAGTCACCTCTAGCTGAGATTACTTGGTCTATCCTAAGCATGCTGGAAGCAGTTTCGGTAGCGGAAATCAAGGCTTCTTCGATAACGGACCGTGGGTGCCAGACACCTTCAACCTCGCATAGCTTTCCATCTGGCGAGATTCCACTAAGCCGGTCCTCTCTAGCTGCTGCCCTGAGCTCCAGAATTCTATCTAGCGGTTCTCCGCCTCCATTCTCGGCTAGAGTTTCCGGTATCGTCTCTAGTGCTCTAGCAAATGCCTCCATGGCGAGCCTCTCCCTGCCTGGCTGTGACTCGGAAGCGGCCCTCACCCTATGGGCCATCCTTGCTTGAGTCGATCCGGCACCTGGGAGTACTTCCTCCGTGAATGCCAACGAAGTGGCCCTGAGTGAGTCATGAAGTGCCCTGATGACCTCCTCGGTTGTGGTCTCCCCCGACCCACCAACCTCAATGGTAACTGTCCGTGGATTGGGGCAGTCCTCTAGCCGGATTATGTCCTGGACGCTGTCTGTCTCTTGCTTCCTCTCCCAAGAGAGCTTTCCACATTCCCCTAGGTCGTCATTGCTGATGTCTAATGTAGTCTCGACTATCGTTGCCCCTGTGGCATCGGCTGCATTCAGAATCTCGCTATCATCCAAGTCCCCTACTGCAAGGATTCCTGACTTCGAAAGTATGTGAAGGACGTCCTTGTCTACTTGCCCTGAACACAGTATTGCCCTCGCTCCGCTATTGACCACACTTTCGGCGATTTGCACCCTCCTATCTTGCTCGGCCTCGACGAAGGAGTCCAATCCATCTGCACTGGTGATCTTTATCTCCACATCTCTGGTAAGCTCCCTTATCTTCAGATTGCCGTTCAAGCATATCACTTTGATTTCCTCAAGATTGTTTGGTAAATCGTCCAAAATTATCCTCCTTCGAAAAACGACGCCATTTACTAATCTAGAGTCCTTTACACTACCTGTTCCGATTTTGTGCATGGATACTTGCTCTGCAAGGGCAGTGCCGGAGCTGTTGAAAACGGTCTGGAGAGCTTGAACGACAATTGGTGAGAGCTCGTTCAGCGATGTGTCGGCCACTTTCCCCCTTAGAGCGGTCTCGCTCACCCCCAAAAGCTTGTCAGAAGTGGTCTGGGTGGAGTCTTCTTCAATCTGGCTAATAGCCGCGTCCAGAGCGTGGCTATAACCCTCAATGAGCGTAAGGGGGTGGAGTCCCTTGCGAAGGAGGTTCTTTCCATGGATTAGCAGAGATCCGCAGACGAGCATTGCGGTAGTGACGCCATCACCGCAATTTTCCTCCTGGGAATTGGCCATTGAGACCATCATCTTCGCTGCAGGGTGTTTGACGAGGAGCTCTGCTACTATCTTTGCCCCATCATTGGTCACAGCTGCGTTCCCATCTGTCTTGTACAGCATCTTGTCGAGTCCCCGAGGCCCATAAGTGGGCTTGAGTAGGTCAGAGAAAACCCTAGCTGCCAAGATTAGCTTCTCCTGGACCTCTGTCCCACTGGTGATCTTGGTATGATCTGGAACGATGGTCGCCTTTGCCTTGGCCGGGCCTTCGCTCATGCTTCCGGGGCTCAAGAGGCCGACATGAATGCTTTGAGTAAAAATGCGACTGTTTTCTGAACTGAAATGGCGAATGTCTATTGCTGTTTGCAATCACGAAAGGCTGTGAGACAAAGGAGTAGGGCTTTGGCTATGTCCTTCGTAATCATATGCATTAGCGGAGCTTCGTTTGCCTCGCATGCACAAGAGATTGTTCCCTCAATCAACCTAGAATGCGCGGAGGACCTAGTTGACTTCGATCTGCCGGAAGATGATTTGGTAACAGTCCACTGCACGCTGGAGAACCCCAACGCATACTCAGAAAGTGTAGATCTTATTTTTCAGACTGGTGAGCTCGCTGCTGCTGGACCCGGGTCAGTGACTGTGGCAGCGGGTTCTGAGGTTGACTTCGAGGTCGTTCTAAGGGCTGACGATTCTACAACTGCTGGTAATCACGCGGTCAACATTACGGCCCATGTCACACAAGCCGCAGGCATCCCGGTGGGCTTCCTAACCGAGGAAGAGGCTCATTCCTTGGACGCCTTTGTTCCAGAATTCCTGGATTGCGAAGCATACTACGGGGAGTCCTCCGGAATAGTCGATGCTGGGGAGGACATTGCAATGACGGCCTCTTTCTCCTGTAGCAGCAATCTCAATCAGAGTTTCGATATTGAGTTGCATCTTGTGCAATCTGACGCGAGCGTAGAGGACAAGTGGCCATCGGGATTCAATGACCTGAGCGATCAAGATTGCTCCATAGAAATCTCCGGGGGGGATGGCTTAGCGAACTGTCAGTTCGTTGTTAGCACCCCAACGAATCTGGTCGAGGACTGGAATGGCTGCCTCGTAATACTGCCAGAGGAGTTCCTCGCCGCCCAGTCATGCTCGGTCGAAGGGGGTTTTATGATTACAGTGAAGGCCAAGGAATCCGGTGCAATCAATGTGGGCTTCGGGGAGAATGGGACGTTGTTGGAGGATCTGGGGGTCTCGGAAGATTTGGAGCCATATGTCGTCGGAGGTGCTCTGGCTGTCGTCGCCATCGGAGCGTCCGTTGTGGTTGTACTTTACAGAAGAAAGCAAGCTAGCCCATGATTGTGATCATCCAACGTGTGGAGATCGCGGTGACGAACGATAGGCCGACCGATGCGCCGGACGCAAATCCGAACACTGCCGTGAATACCCAATAAATTACCAGCGTCAATAGCAAGGTGGCGGCAGCGTCGAAGGCCAATTGCTTGTCCACTCCTGAGTGAGCGATGATATGATTACGCTCCCTGACTGCATAGATGGAGGCAGCTAGGGCGGAGACAAGGACGATGTGGCCAATGGCCCAACCCAAGTCGTTCCCGAATGCCGAGTCGAGAGATACTTGAAAACTACCCAATACCGGGGCTGCGAGATCAATCACGACTCGGGGAAGATGTGATTGTTATTGATTGAATCGCAATCAACGCCCTTTAGGAGTGCGCTCAATTATAACTCACCCAAGCGTCGACTTGACATGCGCAATCTAGCAGTAGCGGTCAGGGCTCTAGACCCCCCTGAAGGCGGAGCGGAGAGATCTGTGGCCGCGTTAATCAACGGACTGTTAGATCCCGGACCGGGATATGATGGCTCAACTGACTTCCCTCCCTTCTCTGAAGTTGATATGGTGGCGGATGTGATGGATGGATGGAATGTCAGCGTCATTCAGGGGGCTGTAGATTCCGAGCCAATGTCTTTGCTCGACGCCAGAGCAAGAAGGGAGGTCTGTAAATTGGGGACGGAGTCTGTTTTTAGTGGACTGGCGTGGCGTCTTCGCTCGAAAGCCACTGGCCATTCCAATGCCACGCTTCTACGAGTCCACCTAAAGAGGGCAAACGCAAAATTCGGAAAGGTGGTTGGGGAATGGCTAGACCGAATGCCCGACAAAACAGATGTCGGTCTGACTCAGCTATCTTGGTCTGTAGGGGCAGCTGACTCCTTTTCCAGTAGGGGCATCCCCTATGTGGTGTTCATTAGGGACGAGTTGCCTTTCCGATTCCCTGACTTTTACTCCGATGCAATCAGCAAGGCTGCTTGCGTTTGCGCAGCTGGTAATGGTCTGGGGGACCAGGTAAGGAGCTTGTTCGATGTGCAAAGAGTCGAAAACATTCCACTCCCGATTGACTATAGAAGCAGATTCGGAAATGAAGGTAAGGTGGACGCGGCAATAAAATCTGGCCGTTCGGCGCGGGAGGCGGAAGGAACCATTGATGATCCTAGATTTGCGATTGTTGGCCTGTCTCCTGAAACCGGTCTTTCGACATACACAAGGCTGATTTCTCACCTAGAGAAGAGCTGGCCAGAGGCGAGTTTCGACCTATATGGCCCCGGTCAATACGTCGAGGGCCTAGCCAAGCGGCCAAACGTCACTGTCCGCGGTTTCGTTTCAGCCGAGGAAATCTTCCCCAAATGCGACGTTCACATCAGAATAAACAGGAGCTTTGGCACCTGGGGAAGAGTGACAAACGAAGCGGGGATCTTCAGAGTCCCGACGGTGTCCAACTCAGTTGGTTCGCAACCAGAGTCGGTCGGCAAGGGAGGCGTGATCGTAGGTGACCACAACGATTTGCTGGAATTCGAGGGGGCACTGAGAAAGTGCTGGGAGGAGAGAGTCAACCTAGGAGAGCTTGCATTCCAGCATTCCAGTATTTCCGACCACAGAAGGTCCGTGTCAATCCTCAGGTCGGTCCTGGAAAGTTTGTGATACCGGCTGAATGAGTCGAAAATCACGAGATGTGTGCTAACTCAAGCAAAACCAATCTCCAAGCGGAAAGGGTCAAAGGAGCGGGCTAGAGCCCATAATTGTGAGTGACGACATTATTGGCAGGGCTGAGAACGGGGCCAAGAAATGGATGATGAGGCAGTACTGGCGGCTACAGCAGTCTCAATCCCTTATCTCGATGGTCTTCTGGACTGCGACCTTGACACTGCTGATTTGGCCTTACATCAGATGGAGATTCGACCCGAGTGAAAGCATACTAGGCCTCCCCAGCACATATTGGGGGCTCTCTTCTATCGCGCTCCTTGTTGTTTTGTTCGTTTTCCTCATAGGATGGATGTATGACCAGTTCCTCGCACTTTGGAAGGAGCATCATAATGTCATTCTCGAGAGGAATCCTTTCGCGACATATCTGCTTACCCCGAGGGACGCTATGTTGATGGGTCACTTATCTGCAATCCTGCGAGGCCAGTACCCCGACGACGAGAAGATCCAGAAGCAGTGCGATTGGGTGGACAAGTGGGTGGCTACGGTTTACGAGTTGGAGGTATTCGAGAGAATGGTGGCTGAGCTTGATTCTAAATTCGACGAGCCAGTGCCAGAGTTTACCTTCCTTCCAGAAGGTGCTGTTGAGTCGGCACGGGAGGCAGCCAAGAGCAACCAACTGGGCCCCAATGACGAGTAGTGCAAGGTAGCCTCGCGCCATTGGGTCCGGAAAAGGTCAAAGACGCCTCCCAATAGGATAATTTGCTCTTAGGCGAATGGGTGGCGCATCATGGACTCTGAATCACTAATCGTAATTCCCGCTAGGGGCGGTTCGAAGGGGGTGCCAAGAAAGAACCTGAAGCTTCTAGCTGGCAGGCCTCTGATTCACCACTGCCTCTCCTCTGCTTGTTCTGTTAACGATGCCACAGTGGTCATCTCCACCGAGGACGAGGAGATAATGGCTGTAGCCGGAGAGATTTGCGAGAACATTATCAAAAGACCTGCATCTCTTTCTGGGGATGAAGTCGCTCTTGATGAGGTTGTGGTTCACGCAGTCAACGCCGCCGAAGACAGCTTTGGAGTGAGATATGGAAAGATACTGACAATCCAGCCCACATCGCCTTTCATCACCCCTGAGTCGATTCTGGAGGCCATTGGGGCACTCGATGGAGCTGATTCGGTGATTAGCGTCACAGACGACCGTCATTTGCGTTGGAAGGAAAGCGATGGTCACCCTGTTCCCATGTTCGGAGAAAGAGTGAACAGGCAGTGGTTGGAACCGTGCTGGGTAGAAAGCGGAGGCATCATAGCATGCAGGAGAGAGCTAATTGACACTGGTTCGCGCATTGGTGACAACGTATACCTGCTGAAACTGGATGCTGCTGAAGGTCATGATATTGACACTCCCATGGACTGGTCGGTTGCTGAATCAATTGCGATGACTCCCTCATTCGCTTTTCGGGTTCTTGGTAATTCTGAGCTTGGCCTAGGACATGCATACCGTGCCCTCACAATAGCCGACCGTTTACCTTCCAAGCCCATCTTCATCGTTGACTCGGACTCTATGCCTGCTGCCAGATTAATCGGGGACAGGCATTACGAAGTTGTCATGTGTGATGGCATGGAAGATATATTGGCCTGCTTGAAAGAGAGGGAGGTTGACATTGTGGTAAACGATGTTTTGGACACCACGAAGGAGGAGGTGGAGATGATCATCAACGATGAGAGGCTAGTTGTGAACTTTGAGGATCTGGGAGAGGGCTCCAAGCTTGCCGATTTAACGATAAATGCTCTCTACGAGCAAGAGGTCCCCGAGCCCAATCAGCGATATGGCTGGCCCTGGGTATGTCTGCGGGACGAGTTTGTCGGGGTGACTGACAGACGCGCAGAGGTGGATCAGGTTCTGATTACCTTCGGTGGAACAGATCCCCGTGACTTGTCATCGGAATCTCTCCGGGCTCTATCAGAGATGGCCCAAGGTGCCATGGGCAGTAAGATAGAGAACTTGCATGTCAAGATGGTTTTGGGGCCTGGGAATCCTAGGTTTAGTGATGTTTCGAGGCTGAGCGAGGAGGTTTCGGGTAGTTTCGCGTCGATTGAGGTCATGCAGTCAGTTTCCAGAATCAGCGATTTGATGAGGGCTGCAGACTTCGCAATCACATCCAATGGCAGAACGGTATTCGAGCTAGCTGCTTGCAACACGCCGACAATCACGATATCACAGAACGAAAGGGAGGACCTGCACACTTTCTCATCTGCCTGTAGGGGAGCGATGAACTTGGGATGGTCCGAAAAATTCCCCGAGGACGCATTCGTTAAGGCGATTGAGAAGATTCTGGGGGAAGAGGGCGATACGAACAGAGAGCGCATGCGCTCTGAATTGGAGCTCTATGACCTATCATTGGGCACAGACAGGGTGATTAATGAGATTAGTAGCCTTTTCAGGAAGAAGAGGGGGTGGTAGGATTCCAAAGCTCGACGGGCGACTAGAAGGTGACTCTGACTGGTTCCTGATTGCCGAGGTGGGCGTCAATCACGAAAATGATATGGAGAAAGCCAAGATGATGATCGAACAATGCGCAGGAGGTGGTGCGAAGGCAGTGAAGTTCCAAACCTACAAGGCCGGTATGCTCGCTATTCGCGATAGCCCGGCATACTGGGACACCAGCAAGGAACCGGCGCAAAACCAGTTTGAGCTTTTCAGCAGATTCGATAAATTCGGCCAGGAGGAGTACGAAGAGCTAGCGAGATATTGTGTCGAGTTCGGTGTCGAGTTCATGTCGACCGCTTTCGACCTAGAAAGTCTAGAGTACATCGACCCCTTGGTGAAGATGCACAAGATAGCTAGTGCCGATCTGACGAACGTCCCTCTGCTGAGGGCCGTCGCCAAGAAGTCGAAGCCGGTGCTGCTCTCTACCGGAGCTGCGTCTTTGGGAGAAATCGGGGGTGCCTTGGAGGAACTTGTCGGAAACGGCGCGACTGAGGTCGTCCTACTTCACTGCGTCTTGAACTATCCCACACCTGACGAAAACGCGTTCCTCGGTAGAATTGCTAATTTGTCCTCGGAGTTCCCGGATGTACTAATCGGATACTCTGACCATACTGTTCCCGATAGCGAGAGTCTGGCGTGCATAGAGGGCTACTGCCTTGGAGCGAGGGTGTTCGAGAAGCACTTCACATTCGACAAAAGCCTGCCTGGCAATGACCACTATCATGCCATGGACTACAATGATCTTGGTCGATTGGTGAGCAGGCTAAATCAGACTGCATCGATGATAAGGAGCCCCAGTGATGATGAGTTCCTCGCCGCACAAGAGTCGGCGATTGTTAATGCCAGGCGCAGCATTGTCACAAGTCGAGCAGTGGAGAAGGGAGAGACCCTCACAGGGGATAGCCTGACGACGAAGCGCCCGGGGAGTGGTTTGAGCCCCAAAGAGTGGGACAGCGTGATTGGAAGAGTCGCCAAAAAAGGCCTTCCAAGCGATCATCAGATCTCATTCGATGAGCTAGAATGAGGTGGGAGTGTGAGGTTGTTAATCCACGGAAGCGAGACTGCCTTCCACGTTCAGCAATTCCTGCCTCTGATGGAAATACTAGATGACGACGAGGATTCTGAGTACCTATTCTTCCATTCTACCGATGATTTGCCACTCCATCCCAAAAACCCATTGATGCATCGTCTTAGAGACTTGCTTTGGGACCGTTTCGGATACTCAAGAAACAACTTCTCGCACGAGGACTGGTATTGGATATGGAAGGAGAAGGGTAGCGGACCCGTTCGACTCGATTCCCCGCATGAGTCTTGGAATGAGCCCTGCGCCGCGCTCAAGGGATCAATCCCTTGGAAGCCCGACTTGGTGTTAGGGACCACGCCTCACGAGGGTCACATGAGATACCAGGCGATCCCATGGGCGAGAAGCTTGGGAATCCCAATTCTCTCGATAGATCATGGCGCGCCTATGATACCACACTACTTCGGAGGTTATCGTGGGTCAATGATGGGCTGCAGCGCAAATGCAGTGTGGGGGAAGGTCGCGAAGAAGATCAACGTTGGATATGGGGCTCCTGCGCAGGGACAGGTCGTTACAGGCTCGCCAACGATAGACGGTATAATGGGACTAGGCGGACAAAGTGAAGCGACTAGTCGAAAAATTCTGCTGATGACCACACATCGTGAGCCTTTGAAGTCTGCACTGGACAAAATTGCCGCGGAGGTCTGCGAGAAGTACCTTGGCAGGGAGGGTTTCGAGGTAGTTGTAAAACCGCATCCGGTCGAACTTAGGAACGGAACTCTGATGGAGTTCCCAGAAGAGGTGCGAGTTGTTTCAGATCAGGGACAGCTGAACGAGGTGATCGGATCTGCGCACTGCATTATCTCACCCACCTCGTCCGTACTTGTTCCGGCCTTGGCATTGGGGATACCCTTCATTGACATCATGCAACCAGGGAGCGGTCTGGCCGACGAAGAGGAGCTAGTCGCGCTGGCAGAGGGAGTAGGCAGAGTTACGTTCTCGCCCGACCAGATGGAAGACGTAATCGAAGGTCGGGTTTCTTCTAACTTGGAGGAGTGTAGAGGCGTATTCGAACGTCTGGGACATAAGTCGGACGGCAACAACGGCAAGAGGGTGATTAGCCTCGCCACGCACCTAGCTTCCGGCCTTCCTCCAGAGGAGTGGAGGGACCCATTCGCATGAGCGAAATAGGAATCAAGGATCTTCTGTGGTTATCCGAGAGTGCCGGAATCGCACCCGTGGATAGATTTGCAAGGTTGAGTGGGGGCTGGGACAACCCCAACTACAGGCTGTTTCTGGAGGACGGTTCCAGTGTCGTTCTGAAGGTTTGGGCTGGTCAGGCCGACAAAGAAGGCGTGATGCAGGTAATAGAGAAGCAGAAATGGGTCCAGCGGCACGGGATTCGGACAGTTGTCCCAATGAATTTCGTTGATGGGTCGCCATACGTGGAGAGAGAAGGGGTGTGCTGGACACTCATGCCCTACATCGAAGGGGGTCATCTTGGTAGTGACCCTGCATCCCTGAACAGCCTAGGCAAGGAGATTGCGAGGATGCACAATGTCCCCAGATCGGATTGCTTCCAAACTGACTACAGGATGGGCGCTTCGCTATTCGACAAGATTTACGAAGCCCGGCCCGATTCAGGAGCGGGCGGGGGTTTCGTCTCCTTGCTGAGGCGTTACTCCGACGAGTTGCTTCCAAAGATCCCCAGTGAGCTGCCAAGTAGCATACTGCATGGGGACCTGTTTCCTGATAACGTCCTCGGAGACGGTCAGGTGACTGCCATTATCGACTTCGAGGAGAGCTTCTATGGCCCCTGTGTCTTTGACCTGGTGATGGCTTTCGTGGGGTTCGGTTGGGAGGAAGGGTCCCCGCAGATGGGGAGATGGGAGTCGCTTAGGTCGGGTTATGAGTCTGAACGAAGGCTGATTTCTTCCGAGAGGTCCTCCCTAGACTTGCTTCACAGGTACGCCACCCTTTGCATAGCCGCATGGAGGTTCTGGAAGCACGAAATATCGGAGTTTGACGAGTCCCTGTCTACTAGGTACGTGGAGATGGTGGACAGGCTTGAAATGGAAACTTCGCTAAGCGGCTAGGTTGGCAATCATGCTCTTCTTGCATGGATGAAGATGCTATTATCCCCGCAATATTCCACGGTAGTGATCTCAAAGAACTTGGATACTTCATCGTCTATTCTCTTGACTCTGTCCAACTCCGGCAAGTCGTCCCCTGAGAGTGCGAATGTCCAAGCGTGATCGTTGAAAATGGCGTTTTCGTGCACGCCAGAACGCCATCTGACGCATGTCCAAGCAGGCACGAATGAGACGAAGTGGCCCCCTTCTGCCATTCCATCCCTTATCTCCGCCAATACTTCGTCTAGATTCTCGATGTGCTCGAGGCAGTGGGACGTGAAGACGACGTCCGCGGGCTCTGGGAGCTCCGAGATGCTGCTGAAGTTCACACGCTCGCCCGAATTGTCCATTCTCAGCATGTCTACCACGGTAGCGCCGAGTCCTAGCGGACACGCTGCCCCGCCTAGGTCGACGACCTGTTGCCCTCCCTCTATTAATTCCAAAAGAAGATCCCTGTGCTGTTGCATCCCCCTCCACCTCCAGACTCCAAGGGTCCGATTTACGACTCTGTGCCTATGGTTGTAGCTGGGAGTCTCCTCCATCGCCTCGTTCAATCCCGGGTCGCTTCCATTCAGTCCCACTGACATCTCCTCTTGGTAAGAGGGGCTTCTGAGCCAATCCCCATCTGGTGGTGTGATCATCCAATTCCTGCGCTTCCATTTGAGTATCCTAGAAAACAGATGGCGCGCCCAATCCATAGCCCTACCAAATGGTAGGAGCAAATCAATTCTCCCAATGGGATTTCCAAGAGAAGTAATTTGATGATTGTCTAAACGGGCAATCTCTAAAATTTCGGATAGCTTCTGGCTTCACATGAAGGGGAGGGTGTGCTCGATAAACACCAGCTCTGGGGGAGGGGTCCCCAAGATTCCAATCAATTCCACGAAGGTTAGCTTCAACGGCCTGGATGGGGATTACAACAAATTTAGGTCTGACAACCGCGATGGCGACCCTAGGAGAGCTGTTAGCCTGTTCTCTCTGGAGAAAATCGAGGAGTTGCAAGCCGAGGGGCATCCGATTGGCATAGGTTCTACTGGTGAAAACTTCACCATAGAAGGCATTGATTGGGATTCTCTCGAGGTTGGAATGAGGCTTAGCGTCGGTGAAGCATTGCTAGAACTGAGCATGCCTTGTGAGCCCTGCAGCAAGATTGGCAGTTCCTTCGTAGGGCGTAGGTTCGGTAGGATAGACCACGATCTCGAGTTTGGGTGGTCTAGGTGGTTGGCGACCGTAATCAAAGAAGGGCGCGTCAGTAGCGATGACTCAGTGAATATCATTATTAGTCCGAAATAGAGGCCGAATAGCATGCTAATGACAACGCCTGGGCGAAAGATTGGCTTCTTCGAGAGGATTGGAAGGGGCTGGAAGATGACGAAGCTGGGAGTCGGTGTGGTCAGGGCCGATCCCGAGTTAATGGTTTACAGCTTCTTATCAGCGGTTTTCTCCATCGCGGCATCTGTTTTCGTACTCTTTGGATCGGTGGGGGTAGAGGCTTTGTTCGATTCAGAGGTGGCCGCAGCAGAGGAGGAGGACGCCGCGAACTTAGCGAACCTTGCTCTTGTCTTCGTAGGCTACTTGGTTATCTCAGTCATTACTGTTTTCTGGAACGCTGCCATAGTGGCCAGTGCTTACGAGCGGCTTAGTGCGGGAACCAACCCCTCCTTCTCATACGGTATACGCCAGGCCTCAAAATGCATGCCGCAGATTCTGGTATGGGGTGTAATTTCAGGCACAGTGGGAGTGATCCTGAAGATCATGGAGGGCGTTGCTAGGGATGAGGATGCCCCAGTCCCGCTTAGAGTCATAGCGGGCATAGCGTCTGCAATCATAGGTGTGGCATGGTGGATGGCCACCTTCTTCGTTGTCCCCATAATCGTTCTTGAGAAGGCAGGCGTGGTTGATAGCATGAAGAAAAGCCCGGGGTTGTTCAAAAAAACGTGGGGCGAGGATATCGGCTCCAACATCGGAACCGGTCTGTTACAGTTCGGTGTAATCCTGTTAATGACCCTGATTGTTCTCCCTCTGTTCTTGCTAGGTGAGGTCGGGGCAATCTTAGCGATCGTTCTCCTCGGTGCGGGAGTCGGACTTTCCGTGATCTTCTTCGCGACCGTAGAGTCTGTTAACAGGGCTTCACTGTTCTACTACGCGAATACAGGTCAGATACCCCCGATGGCGGAGAAATTGGGAATAGAGTTCTAGTGTCATGGCCGACCAGTGATTCGCCATCGTGAAATACGAATGGCGGTCCTGATAATCCATAGCAGAGGTACCCGAGTGGTCAAAGGGGCTGGGATGAGGTCCCAGTGCGTAGTGCTTCGCAGGTTCAAATCCTGTCCTCTGCACCAAATCAGTGGAATGCAGCGAGCCAGATGGCTACGGCGAGAAGGGAAACTCCCATCACTCGATTTAGGACTACTGCGGATTCCGGGGTGCTGAATACCTTTCTGAGAAGGGTCCCGAACGCGGTCCAACACAATATTGCTGGTATGGTAAGGAAAATCGCGAGGACAACTAGGGCGACCATAGGGAGGAAGCCAGAGCCGAAGATAGTTCCAAAGGAGCCAAGAAGCACCAAGTCGTGTATCCATGCCTTGCCGTTGACGAACTGGAGGGTGAATCCAGTTGCTGGTCCAAGTAACTGGCTCTCGGCATCCACCTCATCGATGTGCTTTGATGTGATTATCTTGTATGAAAGGTACGCTATGTATGCCGCCCCCACCCATGTCAGGTACTGCAAAGCTTCCTGGTTACGCTCTATGAGGTCCAATGCTCGAGCGACGAGGACGCCCATCGCCAGCCACCCTACGGCCATGCCTGAGATCAGTGGTATCGTCGCCCGGATCCCATGCTGAGACCCGTGGACCGCGCAAAGGATGTTGTTCGGACCTGGGGTGAAGTACATCGGTATCATGAATGCGAGTGCTGCGATGAAGAGGGCAACGTCCATTGAAGCCCCTCGTTAATTCCCTATGGAGCCCAACGCCTGGTCGATGTCTGACCAGAGATCCTCCAGATCCTCGATACCGACGCTCATCCTGACGAAACCGGGGTGGATTCCGGCTTCCACCCTAACATCTTCAGGAACGAAAAGATGGCTGGTATTGAACGGGCACTCGACTAGGCTTTCCACCCCTCCCAAGCTTGTCGCCTCGAAAATCACCTTCAGAGCCCTCACAAACGAGGAAGCTGCGTGGTCCCCACCCTTGACAACGAAGGAAAGCATACCGGTGCCCTTGGGGACGACCCTCCTTGCAACCTCGTAGTCCGGAGAGTCTTGCAGCGAGGGGTGGTTGACGCTGTCTATCATTGGGTGGTCCTTTAGCCTAATAGCTAGCTCGGAGGCGTTTGAAGTGTGTATTGGCATCCTAGCGTGCAGCGTTCTCATGCCACGCTCGAGAAGGTAGCACATGTGAGGGTCTGCGGTCCCGCCGAAACGGGTCTTGAAGTGGAATGCCCCCTTGATTAGCTCTGATTTCCCGACTACGAACCCTGCTGTCAAATCGGTGTGGCCATTGAGGAACTTGGTGCCGGAGTTGATTACCAAGTCGAAGCCCATTGAGATCGGCCTGCATGCCCAGGGGGTGGCAAATGTGTTGTCAACCACTGATGTAAGTCCGTGCTTCTTCGCAATCTTCGACATTGCCTCCAGATCGCAGACCTTCAGCACAGGGTTGGTGATTGTCTCGACGTAGAGTACCTTCGTGTTCTCCTTGATGGCGGCCTCGAATGAGGCGGGGTCCCTTATGTCTGCCATGGTAACCTCAATCCCATACCTCGGGAGCTCGGAGGTCATAAGGCCGTAAGTCCCCCCGTATATGTCTGCGGTCGTGACCACGTGGTCGCCCTGACTGAGGAGCGAGAAGAGAGTCGAGGATATAGCAGCCATTCCACTACCGAATGTTTCGCCGTCCTCTGCGCCCTCAAGAGAGGCTATCTTTTCTGATACCGCCTCTGAGTTCACGCTGGAGTACCGGCTGTATAGCAGTGTGTGTTGCCCTCCGGTCTGTGCCCACTCCCTGTACCTCTCATCAGTAAGCTGGTACGTCGAAGCTAGGAAAGCTGGTGTGGTGACGGACCCCTCGATGTTTCTCGTGCCTGACCATACGGCTCTTGTGTTGAACTCCCTTTCTTCAAAGCGGTCGACCATGGCTCCGGATTGGAGGGTCGGCAATAATGGTGCTCATGCCATTCTGATAGCTGTCATCACGGAATCAATGTCGGCATCGATGACTGATGACTTCGCCCTGGCGTTGTCTATCGCCACCCCCGGGTCCTTCAGACCATGCCCTGTGACAGTCACCACCACGGTCGAGCTGTTTGGTATCGTACCACTGGCATGACTCTTCACGATGCCGGCAATTCCTGCCGCAGAGGCGGGTTCGACGAATATCCCCTCGGTCCTAGCCAGCATCCTCTGTGCATCTAGGATCTCCTCATCGCTGACACAATCTATGGTGCCTGAAGAGTCCTTGGCGGCTCTGACTGCTTTCTCCCAGCTGGCTGGGTTTCCAATCCTTATTGCGGTGGCGACGGTCTCGGGAGATTGTATCACCTCCCCTCTGACTATGGGGGCGGATCCCTCTGCCTGCCAGCCCATCATCTTGGGCAGGCCTTGCGACCTATTGGCCTCCAGGTATTCGTTGTACCCCATCCAGTACGATGTGATGTTGCCGGCGTTGCCCACCGGGAGGAAGTGGAAGTCCGGTGCCCCCCCTAGTGAGTCGCACACTTCGAATGCCGCGGTCTTCTGTCCTTGGATCCTAAACGGATTGATGCTGTTCACAACCTCGAAATCGTCCATCTCGCCCAGTTCCCTGACTAGCTCCAGGGCATCGTCGAAGTTGCCTCTAACCTCTAGGGTTATTGCGCCGTGTATCAGTGCCTGCGCCATCTTCCCGTATGCTATCTTGCCCTCGGGAATAAGCACAACACAGCTCATGCCAGCCCTAGATGCGTAGGCAGCAGCGGATGCGCTTGTGTTTCCCGTGCTAGCGCAAACGATCGCCCGTGCCCCTCTTTCTGCAGCCTTCGAAACTGCAAGCGTCATCCCACGATCCTTGAATGAAGCGGTTGGGTTGAGTCCCTCGAACTTGACGAATAGCCTGAAGTCCCCGCCTATGGCGTTGACAAGTCCCGGGGCTGCGATCAGTGGGGTGCTTCCCTCGTTGAGGGAAACTACAGGGGTCGTATCTGAGACAGGTAGGAATTGCCTGTATCGGCTAATGATCCCCTCGTCCTGCACAAGCGTCCCTAAGAGCATTCGGCCATGAACCTGACCGAATGCACAAGTGGCGTTAAGGGGGATGGCCACTCGACTGCTACCATGGATGAGCAGCTGTATTACTCCGTTGTGATGGGTTTCTACGTCATGGTTGTCCTATTTGCGACTCGCTTTCCCTACGAAATGATGGTTTCCAGGGGTGTCGAGCACATCAGAGCTGTCTACTACAACAGGAAGATAGTGCACATGATGGCCGGTGGTGTCGGCTCCTTCTGCGTGCCAATACTGTTCACCGACTACTGGTACCCCCTAGTCTGTGGCATTCTGCTGACGATCTTCACCTACGCCGCACACCGGAGTGGTAGGAGGATGTACTGGTTCCAAACCGAGCAGAATCAGAATGACGTCAAGTTCACCTTGATGTGGTGGGCTTCGATTACTCTGATTTGGGCACTTATTGACGATCCGTGGCTGGCCATTGTACCATCCCTGTTCATGGCATTCGGCGACGGAGTAACTGGCATAGTCCGGAACGCTGTGATTCGAAAGAGGTCCAAGAGCGCGATTGGGAACGTCTTCATGTTCATCGTTAGCGCTCCGCTTGGTTGGTTCGTTGCGGGTATGGGGGACCCATCCATCCCCGTTTGGGGGTTGATTGCCGCGGCGGTGGCCACGTTCGTAGAGAGATACGAATTCGGGCCCATAGATGACAATATACTGATCACCGTGTTCTCGACGGGGGTTCTTCTACTGGGAGTCAACGTCGGTAGCCTTCTCTGAGCCGATTCTATCTGCGAATGCGAGGCATAGTGCGACCACTGGCCCTATTGTGAGTGCGAATAGGACGGTTCCAATTCCGAACTTTCCACCTAATGCGACGCCGACGACCAGAACCGTCAGCTCGATCGAAATCCTAACTCTACCAATGGGGACGCCTGTCACCCTCTGGAGTCCTGTCATCCATCCATCCCTGGGCCCGGGCCCCAGGTTTGTGGTAAGGTACATCGCGCTGCCTATCCCAACGAGGATGATTCCAGCCGAAGCGAGGAGCAATGCACCGATTTGGGTTTCAGGGGAGGGTAGTATTGGTACCATCACATGGATCGTTAGTGCGATGATTATCGCATTCAGGATGGTTCCAATTCCTGGTATCTCCTTGATAGGTATCCAAAGCAGCAGCACGGCGACGCTTACGAGGAATGTGGCCTCTCCGATGGTCGATCCGATAGAGTAGGATATTCCCTCGGCCAGTACTGTCCATGGCGTGTTCCCGATTCCCGCCGCGATCAGGAAAGAGTCTCCGAGGCCGAATAAGAACTCCCCGAGGATAAGTATGGCAAGGGTCGGAGGCCTAGGCCTGATGGACATCGGATTGGGCGAGCTCCACCAAACGGTCGGGACCTTCTTTGCTGGTCTGAGGTTCTGCATCATTCCCACAGAATCTCCCCCTAGCCTTCGACCCAATCGGCGTACTCGTCCGAGCTTTCCGTCTTCCATGCTGTGATTTGGGGGGTGTCGTAGGGGTGCTCCTTCAGCATGGCTTCCATCAGATAATCCTTGTTTGAGGAGGAGGTCTTGGCTTGGATCCTCCACTCCTCCGAGGACTCAATGGAGCCCTCCCAACGATAGATGGAAGTGACCTTGTTCCTTTGAACGCAGGCTGCGAGTCCTGAGTCGACCAGATTTGAGCACCACTGGCCGACGAGCGGCTCTATCCAGTCACCCGGGAGTGTGGTCTGGACCATCCAGACGGTGCCTGCCATAGCAGCTCGGACGGCTAATGCATCATCAAATCATGGCATAATTTGTATGATAGGTGGCTATCGGACCCACGATGGGTCAGTGGCTGGAGCCAATAGATACAGGCGAGGTTCCCTCCGATGGGTCAGAGTTTGACGTGGTAGTTGTGGGCGGGGGCCCCTGTGGTTCTGCTGCTGCTGCCTACAACGCTCTGAACGGCTGCAAGGTGCTGCTTATTGAGAAGGAGACATGGCCCAGGGACAAGGCTTGCGGGGACGCGGTTGGAGGGAAGTCCCTCAGCCACGTAAAGGAGCTGGGTGTGAAGGAGATGATAGAGGAGACTCCCTACTTCACGGTGGACTCGATAGTTTTCGGGAGTGCGAACGGCAACTCTGTGCGCGTAATGCTGCCTCAGGAGGAGCTAGAGAAGAAGATGGCCGGGTACTCGCTTCCCAGAATACAGTTCGACTACATGATGTTCAAGAGGGCAACAGAGATTGTGAAAGGGGCCGGTGGCTCCGTTATCCAGGGATTCAGCGTCGAGGAAGTAACCGTGGATGACGGTCGCATCAAGGGGGTTACTGGTAGATTCGGAGGCAGAGGATCGGACGGAGGGGCCCTTTCCTTCACCGCCCCCCTTACGATTGGCGCAGGAGGCTACAGGTGCCCAGTTGCGACGACACTGGTCGAGCTCATACACGGCGAGGCGATGAGGGACGATGACCACTACTGCGGTGCTTACAGAGAGTACTGGGAGGGCGTGGAGGGATTCGAAGGCAGCCAGGGCCCGATAGAAATCCACTTCATCGACGAGGTCATACCCGGATACTTCTGGATATTCCCTGTCCAAGAGGGCGTCGTGAACGTGGGTATCGGGATGGTGATATCGGAGCAGCGGAAGCAGAAAGGTGCGGATAAATCTCTGAAGAAGAAGCAGAAGTGGGTAATCAATGAGCATCCTGTTTTCAAGGAGCGATTCAAGAACGCCAAGATAGTTGAGGGTTCGCAGAAGGGCTGGCAGCTTCCCTTTGGTTCGCCGAGGAAGAAGCCCCCCTCATTCCAGCCGAGGAGGAGCGCGGGCGCGGGTGTGATGTGCGTCGGTGACGCGGCAAGCCTGGTTGACCCATTCACTGGAGAGGGCATTGGCAACGGTCTGGTCTCCGCCAAGATGACTTCCAAGTACTTCGACAAGGACGTGCACTCTGACTTCTTCCCCGAGGACGCGGCGACTGCCTACATGGAAGATCTCTGGGGCACTCTGGGGAAGGAGCTTACCAACTCATACAGGTTACAGAAGCTCGTGAAATGGAAGAAGGTCATGAGCTGGTTCGTAGGGAAGGCCTCTCGAAAGGAAGAGATGGCGGACATGCTTACTGGGATGATAGCGGACAAGGAGGCGTCGAAGGCCCTGTGGAACCCGTGGTTCCTGTTCAAGACGTTAGTTCTCCCATGAGGTTTGGTTATGTCACTAGGAGAGATAGGGGAGTCGATCGATGGTGTCGAGGCGATCTTCTTGGATCTCGATGGTACAATCTACCTAGGCGACGAGCTAATCGATGGCGCCCTGGAATTCCTATCTAGGCTGGATGCCAGGGGCATCAGGAGGTTCTTCCTCTCTAACAACTCCAGCAAATCGGTCGAAGAGTACCTCGGTAAGCTGCATTCACTGGGGATATCGGCCACGCAGGAGGAGGTGCTGCTTTCTACTCACGACCTGATTGCTTGGCTGACCGGCGAGGGGGTGAGCGAAGCTTACCTCGTTGGAACCTCCGGGATGATGGGCATGCTCGAGGAAGCGGGCATCAACACGACTTCGGAGGCCCCTGACTTCGTGGTGCTGGGGTACGACACGGAGATAACCTACGAGAAGCTTGCCAAGGCGTCTGTACACATGCACAGGGGAGTGCCCCTGGTGGCAAGCCACCCTGACGTGGTCTGCCCTTCCCCCAAGGGGGGCCTTCCTGACACCGGGGCCTACATGGCGCTCTTCGAGGCTACGACCGGAGTGAGTGCTGCTCACGTATGCGGTAAGCCGAACAAGGGCATGATCATGCACAAGATAGACGAGCTCGGGCTGGATCCTGCGAGCTGCGCAATGGTCGGAGACCGTCTTTACACAGACATGGAGATGGCGGAAAGGGCGGGCGTCCACGGAATACTAGTTCTCTCTGGGGAGGCGACTAGGCCCGATCTGGAATCCAGTGGTCTCAGACCATCGCTTGTTGTCGACTCCATCGCATCGCTGGCCCTGTAGTAAATAGAAAATCACAGTAGGAGAAATAGATAAGTGCCCCTATTTCGGGTCGATTCATGGAAGGTCTTCTTTCAAGGACGGGGCGCGCCATTCATCGGCGGCGGTCGCTGGTGTTTGCAGCCACGCTCGCATCAGTCGTTTTTTCCGTGCTCCTGATCGCACAGGGCAACGAGTTCGACGACGGCAACTCACCGCCACCAAACATTGAGTCTGGTAGGGCTCTTGAGCTGGTGAATGAGGAGCTTCCCGTCATATCGACGAACAGCGTCACCTACGTTTTCTCCCATGAGAGCCTGTATTGGAACGACACCGAGTTCGAGCAGGAGGCCAGGAAAGCGCTGGAGGGCCTGGAGGAGGTCTCCCTTGGGGTGATTTCTATCAGCCTGGCGTACGATAGCCCCAACGACACGGCGCACCTGGCGATGCATGTCTCGAGGGATGGGCATAGGGCTGCGGCCTTCGTGGAGTTCGACGGCACAGAGGAGGAGATCGAAAAGGAGGTAAGGGACATCAAGGGGGCGGTGCAGAGCGACAAGCTCGAAATCCTCGTGACTGGGAGCCTGGTGATCAACTCTGACTTCGACAGGCTGCTCGAGGCTGACCAGCTGAGGGCAGAGATAATCGGGATCCCGCTCTCTTTGGTCATACTGCTGTTCGTGTTCGGGACGCTTGCCGCCTCGCTCCTGCCACTGGCGGTCGCAGGGTGCATGTTCCCGCTTGCCACCGGGCTGGCCTTCTTCGTCTCGGAGTGGTTCTCAATGACGCAATACTCCGTATCCATGATTTCACTGATAGGCATCGCCGTTTCGATTGACTACAGCCTGTTCATGATCAGCCGATTCCGCGAGGAGCTCGACAATGGCAAGAGCGTCGAGGACTCGATTGCCACGATGATGGATACTGCCGGGCGCGCCATACTGTTCTCCGGGGCCACTGTCGCAGTTGGGCTCTGCAGCCTGTTCTACTTCACTGCGACCCATATGCCCTCAATGGGGATGGGCGCCTTCCTTGCAGTCATGGGCGCGCTCCTTTACTCCATGACCCTCCTGCCCGCGCTTCTTTCCCTAGTGGGGGAAGGGATCAACCGATTCCCCGTGCCGATACCCGGGGCCAACAGGAAGACGGATTTCTGGGAGCGCTTCTCCGCCCGTGTCATGAAGAATCCAGTGAAGTGGCTCGTGCCTGCCATGGCCGGCCTCCTGCTTCTGGGCGCCCCCTTCCTGAACGTGCAGCTGACCGCTGGTGGTCTGGATACTCTCCCTCCCGACCTTGAGTCGAGGCAGGCCTACGAGCTGCTGGAGGACGAGTTCCCCGCTTTCACCGCCTCCTTCGTGCCGATCGTGGTCGTCTTCGAGGAGGGTCAGGAGCCTTTCTCCAAGGCCCTCGCCACCGAGATCTCCATGGTTTGCGAAGGAATCAGGGGGGTTACCGGCGTGATAAACGTGGAGCACCCCCTTTGCACGCCAGGGCTCTTCGACGTCCCGCTCGAGCAGTGGCCTGCAGAGGCGCAGTTGGCGTGGTCGACAACCGTGTCTGACTCCGTGGCCATGATCAACGTCGCAATAGAGTTCGGGTCGGGTACGGACGAAGCCGAGCAGCTAATCAAGGACGTTCGGGAGTTCACGGCCGATAGCGAGGAGGAGATTCTGGTGGGGAGCTGGACCTCCTACGAGGTGGACATGAAGGAGCACCTCAGCGAGCGCATACCAATCGTCCTATCCTTCGTCCTGATTGTCACCATGATTCTCGTTTGGTTCCAGGTCAAGTCCGTGGTAGTACCTATCAAGGCCGTTCTGATGAACATCCTATCCGTCACCGCGTCCTTCGGGCTGATAGTGGTGGTTTTCCAGTACGGCTTGCTTTCGGACGCACTGGGCTTCACACCCCAGCCACTGGACCTGATGGTGCCGCCACTCGTCTTCGGAATCGCCTTCGGTCTTTCCATGGACTACGAGGTCCTGATGCTATCCCGCATACACGAGTCGTGGCTCGAGACCAAGGACAACACGCGTGCCGTCTCCGAGGGCCTCCAGGCGTCGGGCAGGCTGATTACTGGGGCAGCAGCGATTATGATCGCAGTGTTCTCGGGCTTCATCTTCGCAGACGTGCTCATCATCAAGTCGATTGGCTTCGCGCTGGCGGTCGCGGTGTTCGTGGACGCTACCATAGTGAGGGCGATAGTCGTCCCGTCCGCAATGCGCCTCATGGGAAGGGTCAACTGGTGGTCCCCGAGCTTCGGTTCCCGCAAAGACAAAGGCGACGCGTAGTGGACCGGTGTCATGACTGACGGGGCGGTCCTTGTGACCGGTGCCAGCGGCTACATCGGAAGCCACGTAGTGGCGAACCTGCTCTCCCGTGGCAGGAGCGTAAGGGCCACGGTCCGTGACGCCTCCGACCCAGAGAGGGTGGACCACCTGAACGAGCTGGAGACCAGTGAGGGCGGTAGCCTCGAGATCGTCGAGATGGACCTGATGGACTACGACTCGGTTCTTCGGGCAGTAGGTGGGTGTGCCGAGGTGATACACACAGCAGCAGCCGTAAGGCTGACTGCGAAGCGCCCCCAGGAGCAGATCGTCGACCCCAGTGTTGTGGGAACTGAAAACGTGCTGAGAGCCATCGACGAGGCCGGTGGAGTCGAGTGCCTGGTTCACACCTCCTCCACTGCCGCGATCAGACCCCTGAAGTGGGATGACGGTCAGACCCTTTCGACCAAGGACTGGGCCGATGACGCCAACCTAAAGGAGAACCCGTACGGGCTGGCCAAGTTCAGCGCCGAGATGTTAGTCAGGGAGTGGCATGCGTCCAAGGAAGCGGGGGGGAGGCCTAGGATGGTCTCGATCAACCCGTGCGTAGTGTTCGGGCCGCCTCTATCCAGAAGGCACCTCAGGGGCAGCGTCTCGTTCGTGATGACTCTCCTCAGGAGGGAGATCCCTATGATCATCCCGATGCACATCAGCATAGTCGATGTCAGGGATGTCGCAGAGGCCCACGTCAGGGCGCTCACCAGAGGCGAGGACGGGGGCCGCTACCTCGCTGTCTCGGGGCAGATGTGGTTCAAGGAGATCGCCAATGCCCTGAAGGCGGCCTACCCCGACCTCGGGATTCCCACCAGGCAGCTGCCCTACGCTCTGTCCCTGCTGGTGTCCGTATTCCACCCGAGGATCAGCCTCTCATGGGCGAGGATGCACCTTGGAAAGGAGCTCTTCTGGGACGCGTCGCCGACCGGGGACGACCTCGGCATGGAGTGGAGGTCGCCCAAATCTTCCCTGTTGGACTCGGTGCCGCCGGTCCTCAGGAGAGGTTGGCTCTGACCACTAGATGACCTGCGGGAGAAGGTCGTAGGCCTGGTATGCGAAGCCAGCCGAGAACGCTAGCATGCCGACCCCGCAGATGGACAGCGCATAGCGGTAGGCGCGTTCGGATAGCCTGCCTCGCGTCCTGTCGAAGAAGTAGGCGATCCCGACCTTGACGAGTATCACGGATAGCAGAAAGGAGAGGGCGTATGCTACCGGGGCGATTGGCTCCTCCGATGCCACCGATGCCATCAGGGGCCCTCCGATGAGGAACCAGAATACGTAGACGTTGGGATTGAGTAGGTTTGTCAGCACCCCTCGCCTGAAGGAGCCAGTGACCTCGGTCTCCTCGACGTCCGGGCTTGGCGGCTCGATCCCGAAGCACTCGACCCCCATCCACGCGAGGAAGCCCGCGCCGAGTACCGAGATGGCGAATAGAACAGCGGGATGGTCGGCGACCCAGTTCGCCATCAGTATGCTCACCAGGATAATTGGGCCATCGGTGAAGATTGGGGCAGCGGCTGTTCTCACTCCCGCCCTAAGCCCGCCTGTCAGTGTCTCACGGATGACCATGGTCAGCAGGGGTCCGGGCCTGATTCCCTCGATTACGCCAAGGGCTATCCCGGCGAAAGCGAGCCCAAGAACGAGGTCTGCCTGCATCTTCTAGCGCCTCGCCGCCAGCTTGGCCAGCAGCTTCAGGATCTCGAGGTAGAGCCACGCCAGCGTCACCAACAGACCGAATGCCGCCCTCCACTCGAGCTGCTTCGGTGCCCCCCTGAGAACGCCCCTCTCGATGAAGTCGAAGTCGGCGACCAGGCACAGAGCCCCGATGCCCACGACGAAGAGGGAGAACAGGATCCCGATTGGGCCTGAGCCGTGGATGTAGGGGACGCTGAACCCAGCGAACACGCCGATTATCGAAATCAGGTAGACGAGGATGATCGCGAACACGGCAGATGAGACGGCGATCGCAAGGTTCCTGTCCCAGTGGATGAGTCCGGCCCTGTATATCGTCAGCATCACACCGAGGATCATGAAGGTGAGTAGCGCGGCCAACAGGCCGATTCCGGGGAGTTCGAGCCCCACCTCGAAGAACCAGGTAATCCCCCCGAGGAAGAGCCCCTCGAACGCGGCGTAGGTGCAGATCAGGAAGGCGTTGGTGGAGCCTGAGAAGATCACCATCAGCAGAACCACAAAGGAGCCGAAAAGGCCGACGAGCATCAGGGGCATCGACTCTGGCATCCCGAAGGCCACTGCCAGCGCGGTGGTTGCGGTGATGAGCAGCAGGAAGCCGGTCTTCTCCGCTACGCCCTCGATCGTCATCAGATTGGACTCGCTGACCTCCCACCAGTTTGCGTCCTTGTAGGATGACTTTTCGAAGGTGGAGTCTCTTAGAGCGGGGTTTCCTGAGCGGTACATGGCACTCGCATTGGGTGATGCTTCTCAAGTGTAACGACGGAAGTCAGACCATCTCGATCAGATGCTGCCCTGTGTAGCTGCATGGCTCCCTCGCCACATCCTCGGGCGTGCCCGAGGCGACTATGTGCCCCCCATGCTCTCCGCCCTCTGGGCCCAGGTCGATGACCCAGTCTGCGCACTTGATGACATCCAGGTGGTGCTCGATCACGATCACTGTGTGGCCGTTCCTCCGCAGCCTGAGCAGGACCTCGATCAGCTGGTGCACGTCGAACATGGACAGGCCCGTGGTGGGCTCGTCCAAGATGTAGAAGGTGTGCTTCCTCGGCGGACGGTGAAGTTCCGTGGCTAGCTTGACCCTCTGGGCCTCGCCGCCGGAAAGAGTAGTGGCAGGCTGCCCTAGCCTGATGTACCCCAGGCCGACGTCCACCACCGTCTTCAGGATACGATGGATACGCGGTTGGTTCTCGAAAAACGAGCATGCCTCGTCGACGCTCATGTCGAGCACATCGTGGATCGTCTTGCCCTTCCACTTGACCTCCAGGGTCTCCCTAGTGTACCTCTTGCCCTTGCACACATCGCAGGTTACCCAAACGTCCGGCAGGAAGTTCATCTCGAGCTTTGTCGACCCCGCCCCTCCGCACGCCTCGCATCGTCCCCCTCTGACGTTGAACGAGAACTGACCGGGTTGGTAGCCCCTCTCCTTGGACATCTTGGTCTGGGAGAAGAGTTCCCTGATGGGCCCGAATGCGCCCGTGTACGTTGCCGGGTTGGATCTTGGTGTGCGCCCTATCGGAGTCTGGTCGATCACTATGGCCTTGTCGACGTTCTCCATCCCGGAAATGGAGTCCATTGCTCCGACGGTCGAGTCGGCACCCTGGAGATCCATCAGGAGCGCGGGGGCCAGTGTCTCGGTAACGAGCGATGACTTGCCAGAGCCCGAGACGCCGGTGACGGCTACCATGCACCCAAGTGGGATTTGGACCTCTATGTCCTGCAGGTTGTTCTGCCTCGCTCCGTGGATTGTCAGCCACCTGTCCTTCTCTGGTGCTGCCCTGTCAGTGGGAATTGGGATCATCTCCTTGCCAGAAAGGTATGCAGCGGTCAGGCTCTCTTCGCTCTCGAGGAGTTCCTCTATGGGGCCGCTGACGATTAGTCGGCCGCCCTCCTTTCCTGCGTATGGGCCAAGGTCGACGAGCCAGTCTGCCTGCCTCAGCGTCGCCTCGTCGTGCTCGACAACCAACAGGGTGTTCCCGAGGTCGGTCAGCTCCCTGAGAGTCTCCAACAGTCTGCCGTTGTCTCGTGGGTGGAGGCCTATACTTGGCTCGTCGAGGACGTACATCACGCCGGTGAGTCTAGTCCCAATCTGGGTGGCCAGCCTGATTCTCTGGCTCTCGCCCCCGGACAGGGTATTTGCTCTGCGGTCTAGGGTTAGGTAGTCAAGTCCCACAAGGGCGAGGAACCTGAGCCTGGACTCTATCTCCTTGATGATCTCCCTTCCTATGTACATGGACCTCTCGTTGAGCTGCTCGGTGGAATCCACCGTGTGGCTTTCGGGAGCGTCGCGGTCCAGCTTAGACCACGTGTCGTCCAGCTCGCCGATCCTCCACGTCTGGACGACTGCGAGTGCCTCGAGCACGCTGCATTGGGAAATCCCGGGGAGGTTGATCCCCCCTACGGTCACCTTGCTCACGGCATCGTTCAGCTTGTCGCCTTTGCACTCCGCGCACGGCTCGTCGGTCATGTAGGAGGACAGTCTGGATCGGGTGCGGTCTGAGCTGGTGTCGGTGTACGTCCTGCGAAGCCGTGAGAAGACGCCTTCCCAGGGCCTAGACATGGTGTACGATGACCCCTTCTCGGACGTGAACTGGAATTCGATGGGTGTGCTGCCGGATCCGTTGAGGAGGATGTCCTTGCTGTCCTCGTCCAACTCCGAAAACGGGATGTCGGTTGGTATGCCGTAGTGGTCGCAGGTCTGGGACATCTGGCTCCTGTACCACCCGGACATCATGGAGCGGCGGAATGGTCTGATGCACCCCTCGGCGACGGTGGCGTTCCTGTCTATCACCTGGTCGTGGGAGAAGGATCTCTGGACGCCGAGGCCCTGACAGGAGGGGCACGCTCCGAGCGGGTTGTTGAAGGAGAATACTCGGGGGCTCATCTCAGGGAGGAACGCGCCGTGCGTCGGACAGGCGAACTCCTCCGAGTAGGCTATCGTCTCCCCCTCCTCGGTACGGAATCGCTGCTCGTCCGCGTTGTCCTCGCCCGGCTTGGGCGCGCTTAGGCTCTCTACCGCCACGGACCCCGCTCCTAGCCTAAGGCCCAGCTCAACCGCCTCGGTGAGCCTGAGCCGATTGGAGGGGTGTAGGAGGAGCCTGTCCATCCTGACGTCGATGTCGTGCCGGAGGTTCTTCTCGAGCTCTGGTGGTTCTTCGAAGCTGGCCTCCCTTCCATTGACCTTCCCCGCTAGCAGGCCCTGGTCGACGAGTCCGGAGAACAGGTCGGCGTGGGTTCCCTTCCTGTTGCGTACGGCAGGACTCCAGATGGCTATACCGTGGCCCTCGAACCTCCACAGGACGTCGTCCACGATCTCCTGTACTGTCCTTCGTGATACCTCCCTGCCGCACTCGGGGCAGTGGGGGAGCCCAATCCTGGCCCAGAGGAGCCTCATGTAGTCCATCATCTCGGTGACCGTGGCCACCGTGGACCTGGGGTTGTGACTGCCTTGCTTCTGGTCGATGCTGATCGCGGGAGAGAGCCCTTCGATGGAGTCGCAGTCCGGCTTCTTCATCTGGCCGAGGAATTGCCTGGCGTACGATGACAGGCTCTCGACGTAGCGTCGCTGGCCCTCGGCGTATAGAGTGTCGAACGCGAGGCTCGACTTGCCGGATCCGGAAACGCCGGATATGACAACGAACTTGCCCCTGGGGATGCTGACGTCGATGTTCTGGAGGTTGTGGGTCCTGGCGCCCTTGATGTCAATCCAGCCCGCCTTAGCGAATCCGTTCTTCTTCCACTCTGACATCGCGTCACCTCGTGCTGGGCCCGACAGTCCCAGCTCGCTCCTTTGAAACCATTCCCGGCCCACCTCTCAGAAGCAGTCTAGCCTCGCCTGCCGGCCCCTGTTTACGAACCACGACTCGCGGAGGTCGTCGGGCGCGGAGACTCGTGGCGCGACGTAGGCCACTGCCTCCCTGGTGGAGTCGAACTCCCTGGGGGCTCGTCTCATCGCCTCCCGCACCGCCTCTCTGATGAGCCAAACGCCGACTGGGGCCCAGTAGCCCTCCCCGATGTCCCTCCAGACGAGGCACGATCCTGACCTGCCGATTGACTCGAGGTGCTCCAGGACGCCCAGTCGGGCTGAGTAGTACGCCCCAGTGACCCGGTCGGCGTACTCGGTGCGAGGCTCTATGTCCTCCTTGTCCCCGATCACCCTTCCGGCCCCGGACCAGAGTGAGCCCCTTGTCCATGCCTCCAGCATCTCGAAGGCCCATACTCCGGGCTCCACCAGGACGTGGAACCTGTTGTCCAGGTACTCGGCCTCGTAGACCAGTATCTTGTCGATGGAAGGCAGGTCCCTCACCCTGTCCCAGAGCCTCCTGCCGAGCATGTCGTCGGTGGCGGTAATGCTCCAGCGGGTGGGCACCAGGCGGCGGTCACCCTCCTTGCCCAGGAGGCCAGAGGACAGGAGCCTGGAGATATGGGCCTCGCCGATGGAGGACTGTGAAAGCTCCCCGACTGCGTCCGAGGCCAGCAGGTCCGTCTCTGACGCGATCGCGTCCACCTTCCTTGGGACGCTGGGGTTGCTGACGACCTCCGCCCTGATCACGTCCGCAGAGGGACCCAGTGGGGTACTCATGCTGTCGAAGGTGGGGGACGAGCCCAAGCTCACCGGGCGCGCGAAGTCTAACTCCACGTCGACCGCCCTCGCAGAGAGGGCTATCTCCTGGGTCGTCTCGAGCATCTGGCCCGGGCTGCTCGCCTCCCTCACGCGCATGCGCTTCCCCCCAGTAACCAGGCTGGCGTGGCGGGTGGCGACGTCCTCCAGTGGCCGGCCGAAGAGGTCTGCCGGGTCCCCAGTGGGGCAGGAGTGGTTGTCCGGGGCCCAGTTGGCACTGGGGCCGGCCCTGACGTCTGGGTAGCCGTAGCGACCCACGAACAGCTGTGGCGGGCTAGGCCCGACCATGCCCTCGATGGTCGTGGGCTCGGCATCTGGTAGCCTCCTGCGGACCTCGGCAAGCAGCGGGCAGGGGCTGATGCCACACATGCCTCGCACGCCTCTGCAGTCGATGCACTCGGGGAACATCGGGTGTGGATCGAAATCGGGCGCTCTTAGGGTTAGTGGCTCAGACCAGCCACAGGGCGTCGATAGTGTCGCCCTCCTGGGAGTCGGTGCCGGGCGGGAGCAGGGACAGCCCGTTGTGGGCTACCATGCTGTGTATGTTGCCGCTCCCCTGGTGGGTGCTCGTGGTCCCGACCAGCGAGTCGCCCTCCTGCCTGATTGAGATCCTGCGCATGCATAGCTTGGACTCCGCCCCCCTGAGGGGCTCCCGCATCACGACGCGCACCCTGTTCGCGAGCCGTGGGCCACTCTCGGGGTCGGCCCCCATGCACGAGGCCATCCAGGGCGCTACGAGGACGGTGAAGACCACGTGGCTGCTCACCGGGTTCCCCGGGAGCCCGAAGATGGGCGTGCCGCGCCAGGTCCCGAACAGCGGTGGCCCGCCGGGCCTCATCAGGACCCTCCAGAAGCTGACGTCGCCCTCCTCCTCCATGATGCTGCGGACTATGTCCCACTTGCCCATGCTCACCCCGCCGCTCGTGAGTATCGCGTCGCAGCCCTCGGCTGCCTCGTCCAGCGTCTCCCTCAGCAGGTCGATGCTGTCGTGTATAGCCTCGTGCCTGACTGGCTCGCCGCCCATCCTGGTGACGAGGGAGGCGATGCCGTAGGTGTTCGACTCGTAGATGGCCCCGTCCCCGAGGGGCTGGCCGGGCTGGGTTAGCTCGTCCCCCACGCCGATGACCGCAACCCTCGGGCGCCTGACGACCTCGATCGCGCTGTGTCCCATGGTCGCAGCGAGGGAGACGGCTGCCGGTGTCAGGACCGTGCCGGCGGTCAGGGC
>Ga0115011_10000146_pt1 | contig 65212 bp, 57 predicted proteins | sample TroAtlMetagenome_2_FD_88705 | JGI IMG/M metagenome (GOLD analysis project Ga0115011, IMG submission 88705) | Marine eukaryotic phytoplankton communities from Atlantic Ocean - Tropical Atlantic ANT8 Metagenome | ecosystem: Environmental > Aquatic > Marine > Oceanic | place: Tropical Atlantic... | reverse complement strand
GGATCCAACAGGGGCGCATGATGGTCATGTGACCTACATTGCAGACGATGTAGACGATGACGGCTGAATTTCTTGAACGGTTGGTTCGGGATAACCTCCATAAATCGTGACCTAGGAAGAGGCTCATGGATTCGAGGACCCTTGGGATGGCCCTGTTGGTCTGCCTCCTCCCGTTTTCGGGATGCGCTGGCTCCGATGGGGAGGTCACAGTGGACCTCAGCACCGAGGAGATCCAGGGGCTCATCGAGGAGAACATGGACGACTTCCTGAACAACACGACCGTCACCGTGGTGCAGCACTTCCACAACAACACGACCGTCGACCACGACTACAACGCGCCCCAGACCGTGGTGTACGAGAACACCTCGGTCTACGAGAACACCTCGAACTACGACCAGAGCGATGACAGCACGAGCACGTCGAGCTACAACTACAGCTACAACTACAACGGGACCCCCGAAACTGACATCAGGTTGTTCACGGTCGAGTGGGACCCGTATGGGCTAGTGGCCGATGTGCCTGACTTCCAGCTGACCAGGCCGATTTACTCGGATCTTTCGTCAGGCACCGAGTGGGACTACGGATGGGAAAACCTCTCGGGCAGCGATGACGGGTGGATAGACGACTACGACCCGACGACCATATACGTATACGAGTACAAGGGGGTCGCTAGGGAGATCAGTGCCACTTGTGAGGAGGTTGCATATTTCGCAGTGTGGGAGGAACAAGAATGGGAATCGTACATTATTAACGAATCCGGGGAACCTGATGCCAACAATCCGGATGAGGCAGATGATCTAAGCCGGCAATTGGAGCAAAAGTTCGATGACATTGGTAGCTGGATTGATTACGGTTCCATTGCTCGAATATGCGGGATTGGTAATTTAGCTCAATTGAGCCATACTCTTTTCGAGATTGACATAGCCAACGGGACCGCCCTTAGTTTCGTCTCCCTTCCAAATACGGTCAGGCTCGAGATGAGTTGCGAAGACGGCTTTGAGTCGGGCGTCTCGCAGACGAACTTTTCCTTCTCCTTCGACAATGACATCCTAGGCTGGAGGTCACCACTGTATGGCGGGCAAGCCAACTGCACGGTATACGGCACCACTAGTGTTGAGTTTCGATACTATCTCGAAATTGACGGAGAAGAGGATAATTGGTGGTTAGCGTTTCTTCCTGATTATATCCACATTGATGTCATAACTTCATTCTCCGTATACTACGAGATTCACCCCGTAACACTGCACCAGTGAGGCACTGTCACCCGAACCGGCCCTGAACCGGATCCTAACCGAACCTCAAGGACGGAAATGGTGGGCCTGCCTGGATTTGAACCAGGGTCTATTGGTCCCAAACCAACAAGCATAGACCAGACTAACCCACAGGCCCCTGAGCTGAAGCGGATGGCTCGCTGACATGAACTTTGCTAGAGCCACACCCAGGTTCTGGCATCGGATCTAAGCAGCGCACCCTCGACCTCGGCACGCCCTATCAGATGCGAGGCTGACGGCTCTTCGACGCCTGCTGCGTCCAATCGCCGTTCGAGCGACTCGAGCGAAATTGACCCATCCTCCGATGTCGCCTCCTTCATCATGATCAACAGCTGCGATGGGGTCGGCTTCCCGCCGGAAATTCGCCGAGTCACGTCGCTGGACCTCTTGCTGATCTCCTGTTGCACCTCCTTGGGCGCGTTCGCCAGTGCCACTGCCTCTGACAGCTCGGATGCATCCTCGAAGTATCTAACCCCCCTCACCCTTCTGCTGCCACACCTAGTGCATGATGGGGCGGCACTAGAGCTAGCCCCGAACGCCTGCCCGCATTCACATTTCAGCATCTGCCACCTTTTCGCCACGAATGTAGTTGGGATTCAGGGTAAATTACCTTTCTTGGGCGTGGGATTGAATTGTTGCCCTCCATGCGGGAATCGTGGTTGAGAGGAGGGCTTTGGGGGTGATTGCCTCAGCATTGCTTGTTTTGCTTTCGATTTCCAGGTCATATATGGAAGGTGGGATCACCACAGAAGTTTGGGCATACCTACTACTGACTCCGATCCCCGTTGCAATGGCCCTGACTGGAGGAGGAGCTGAAAAGATAGATGACAGGATCGAAGAATGGGTCGACGAGAGTGGTGATGTAGACGTCGACACTACTGATGAGCCTCTAGAAATGGGATTTGATGTCCCAGTACTGTGATTAATCCTCTTTGGAGTCGGTTTCCTTCAGCCACCCCTTATCAGCCGAGTAGTCGCCAAGCTGCTCAAGCCTCTTCAACCACCCCTTGGCCTCGGCGGTCTTTGTGGTCTTGACGAGCCAAACACCCCCAAATAGGGTATCCCAAAGTCCGAGCTTGTCCCTCTTTAGTCTGTAGAACAGGTAATCGATAATCGATGGAGTGAGTAAAACAATGCCCATTACTGCTAGGATCTGGCCACCAGTCTCCCCGATGTCTTGGATGGACACTGAAATAAGTATTATCCCAACCAGAACTACCGGGAATGTTACCCCTTTGAGCTGGATGAAAAGTGGGTTTGGCTGCTTCGAGTTAGAATTGACGTAGTCTGTTCTGCTAATCCAGTTTCCTATTGTTCTGGACTCGCTGACATATTTGGGCATGAATATCAGGTTGAATGCTGAGAGTCCAAGACCAAAAATGATCAGATAGGTGAAGTCTGAGTCCGAACCCCATGCGTTGATGAGTACAAGTGGTACTATCCAACCGTAGCTGACAGCAAAATCTGATAGTCTGCGTATAAGCTTCTGTCCGCTAGTGGCTAGCTCATAGCCATCGGGGAGGACCTTGGGGGCTCTGGTCTTCTTGGTCTTGGTCTTCCTTTCCCGGCGTTTGGACTTCCCCTTAGTTCTGCTAGGTTTCTCGCTGACTGGCTCAGGCGTTGGTTCAGTTTCAGTTACTGGTGCGGCTGGCTCCGGAGTCGCTACCCAATCAGGTGCCTGAGGAGAAGTTGCCGGTTCCTCGGTCTTAATTTTGTCTGCCTTTTCCAATAGACCCATCACTCACCACCGTACCTTTCAGCAATAAGTTTGTATAAATCGAAATCGGGAGATTGGATAAAGTTCTGCATTACTGTTTCTGGCAGGTCACCAAGTAGTTCATTAATCATAACGAAGAACTCGATTCTTTTGGCTCTGTTTGAGGACTCCGGATCCTCACCAACTTCGCGGAACATTTCAAACGACTCTGATTCGACGAAAGTTGTGGTAAGCTCGTCTGGAAGCTCCCCCAATAGGCTATTGATGACATTGAAGAAGTGGGAAAAATCCTCGTCGAAGCTTCTGTAGCTCTGAATTGCAGTAACGAACTCTGGGAAGTCTAATGTTCCAGATTGATCCGAGTCAGCTTTTTCAAAGAAAGTGTTCAATGTACTGTAGTCGAGGTCGCTTAGCCTATCTGATGGGACTCCCGTAGCCTCTGAAACACGAGAGACGAAGTCGGCATCGGCCATGGCATCAGCGAATTCATCGAACGTCATCTCATCGTTCTTTGCAGGGGCTGAAATCAGCTCAACAGTCGGTTTGATTAGCCTTAGATCGTCCTGCTCCTTCTTCCTTAGGATGATTATCTCCTTGTCTAATTCTGAGCCGAACCTATCTGAAAATCTGTCCATTAGGGTGCCGTCCTTCCGCGCGGAAGCAATATCGTTGATTCGCCCGTAAATCCCATCTCTGGAGTTTCCGATTGATGGGTCACGGGTCTTCCTACTTTCCCAAACTGAGTTGAAATCCTTGGGGGCATCGTGACTCTCAGGATTGATGGATTCCGCCAAAGAATTGGCAGCATCGAGCAGGTCCTTGTCATTGCTTAGATCGGGAGATATTCCCAATTCAGATTGCGATAGGGGGATTGATGGTGGCAAGTCAATTTCAGGTGGTGAGGGAAAATCTAGTCCAGCAGGGGGTGGCATTTCTATCCCAGCAGGGGGTGGTGGAATCAAGCCGGGTGGCAATGGTGGCTTAGCTTTGGAAGGGTCGTTTGAATCGTCATCAAACTGGTCCAATGCGTCTACCATGGATTCTAACCGAAGTTCTTCACTATTCAATATTCTGTGATTAAGACACGTGTATGCATCAATTAAGGAGTGGATGGGCTGGCCCAGCCCTTCAATGTGAGGAAAGTGGCCATAGCTTCTGAAACTTCGAGCACTTCGCCCTCACTGCCCTCAACGATTTCCTCGGAAATCTTCGCAACGATATCATCTCTATGCAGTGTGATCGCCATCTTCCTCTGTCTGCTGAAAACTACTGTTTCGGACAAGGGGTCAAAGCTTCCTTTGGAGCTAGGATCGAGCCGTGACAGTGGAAATTCTGTTACTCGCAACCCTGATTTGCCATGAAGGCTACCGATCCACCTTATTACACGCTTAGTGTCGACGGTGACAGCCTCGTCGGTTTCACCGGCGCTTGACATCACTACAGAAGAGTCGCCCTTCACGAGTTCCCAGAATATTGGAGTACAAACATCTCCGAATACGGACAACGAATAGTCATCCCTGAGCCTCGACACTCGGTCTGGAGATTTTGCCATATCAGCTAGTTCGCGTATCTTTGTCATACTCGTATTCTTGATGTTGACTCTTGGAGACTTGGCTCTTGACTGCAGAATCTCATGAAGCTCGCGGAGGGTACGCTCGCCTTCTTTTCCTTTTTCATCGACTATCCTAAGCTTTTCCAATATCTCGTTCATTCCTTTTTTCGCCCTCCCCCCCCAGCCAATCTCACCGCCTGATATTGCCGATTGCATGTCAATTCCCTCTCCTCTGATGTAATTTACAATCTCCCTCCGGGCATTGGAATCCAAATGCAAAAGATTTGGGTCCCTAACATGTATATGGAAACCCCTGTGACCAGAAAATGATGTCTGTACATTTGATTCATTGAAACCGAACTCTGGCTCAAGGAACTCGGACCAAAGTCTCCAAGCCTGATCTTGTATAGTCTCCATCATCATTGGGAAATCAGTGTCTGAAACACCTGGAAGATGGTCGCCATCTAAGTCGAAGATTAAGTCTGCGCCCCTCCAACCCTTTTCCGCCATCTTCCTATTAGAGGGATCGTCATAGTATGCAGTGCTATGAAAACAGGAATGGGGCGCTCTATTTTTCAAATAACTTAGAAGTGATGTTTTGTCTTTGAAAGATCTATGCCTGTCAGGGGGTGAGCTGCCCCAAGGAATGAACATCCACTCCCTTGATGCCAATCTTGGAGGGACCCAAATTGATTGCTGGGATAGGGACGAGTAGTATTCGGAGAACCGAAGAGCGAAACGGCTCCAACCATCGGCCATACCCAATGACGCGCTAGGTGGGAAATAAGTTTTCAATCGAGGCGGAGCCCGCCAACTTCTTTGCCAGAAGTTGATGGAGCGGCCCCTGTTCGCTCTACATATGCCTCCCAACAAACATACTTGTCATCCAAAACTATAGCCTCTGCGAATGTCATTGCCTTGCCAGTGATGGCACAAATTGGGCCAAGCTGCCCTGTTGCCGTTGATAGCTGGTTGGGATCGGGCATGTTTTCCCCTAGGGTGGTCTGCTATTGATTATTACTAATCGGACATCAGGGGAAAACGCATTTCAACTCAATGCTGGGCCCACGTTCATGGAACCTAATGCCACCAACATTAGAGTTGGCCATTCACCGGACCCGGATGACGCGTTCATGTTCTATGCACTTACCGAGGGACTGGTCGATACCAAAGGCAGGAACTATGAGCACTGCCTTGTAGACATTGACACACTGAACCAAGATGCCAAGAACGGGAAGTACGAGGTCTCTGCAGTAAGCATACACTCGTTCCCAGGCATATCCGAGAGCTATTCCCTAATGAACTGTGGAGCATCCATGGGAGAGGGTTATGGGCCGATGATAATCTCAAGTAAAACTATGGATGTTGAAGAGGTAAGCAGTACGAAGATCGCAATACCCGGGGTTTCTACTAGCGCATACCTAGCCCTTAGACTAGCACTCGGCGAGGTTGACTATGAAGAGGTCCCATTTGACAAAATTCTGCCAGGAGTCCGTTCCGGTGAATTTGAAGCTGGCGTGATAATACATGAAGGGCAACTGACGTGGGAAGAAGAAGGGTGCCATCTTGTTCTGGACCTGGGCAAGTGGTGGAATGAAGAAACGGGACTGCCGCTCCCACTTGGTGGGAACGTCGTTAGGAGGGATTTGGGGGATGATGCTTGTCGGGAAATTGCGAATGACGTCAGAATGAGTATTGAACATGCCCTGGAGAATCCAGAAATGGCACTGGATTTTGCAATAAAGTGGGGAAGGGGTATCGATACGGAGACAAATGAGGAGTTTGTCAGAATGTACGTTAATCAGAGGACTGTTGACTATGGTGAAGAGGGTAGGGAGGCTGTGAGACTATTCTTGAAAAGGGGACAGGATATGGGCCTGGTTAGGGAAGATTTCCAAGTGGATTCAATGACCTTTATTGGAGAGTGAAAAAGTGGAAAGAGAGAAACCTGAGATTAGTGAATTCGGATCGGTGGATCCGGCTCCGGCTAGTGAGGAGGCTAGTGTGGGAAGACTTGGGGCGACCCTGTGCAATGAAGAGGAGAAGATGTTCGTCAGGATGAGGGCTTTATTCGCATTGAGGAATATTGGTGGAAAAGATGCGGTGGATGCGTTGGCCAGTGGATTTGGATCAGCCTCTGCTCTGCTGAAGCATGAAATTGCATACGTTTTGGGGCAGATGCAAGATAGTCACGCAGTTAGTCATCTGATTGAAAGGCTAGAAGATCAGGAAGAGGACGTCATGGTTAGGCATGAAGCTGCAGAAGCTCTTGGAGCAATTGGCGACAAAGAAGCGATGGGCACACTTGAAAGGTTCCAAAATGACGATGAGGTCGTAGTTGCAGAGTCATGTGAGGTTGCTATCGACTTGCTGAACTGGGTTTCAAGCAAGAGGCTAGAATACGCTGATTAATCCAAATCGAACCAATCCGGCTCGTCAGACATTCCGCAGACTTCAGCTAAGAAATGCGATAGACCCATTCTGCTTTTTTCATCGAGCTTGTTGCTAACTTCATTCTGAAAATACAGCTCTGTTCTATCCTCGCCAAGGCCAATTTTCTGGGACGAGCGCCTGACGACAGCTTTCCTGATCGTTATGTCTTGCTCGAAAGATTCGTATTGAGATAGCATATCTCCGTGTGCTTCCCTAATTAGTTCGATTGGCGAATCCCTCCTAGCGGCAAACACTCCGAAGACCATTGGCAAGTTGACTAATTCATTCCAAGTCGATCCTAGATCGAGTTGCACCAATTCGGGATGCTCGATGGATGAAGAAAGCGCACGATTACCGATTATTAATGCGCCATCGCAAGCTGTCAGCATCGAATCAAGATCAGGGCCCATTTCGACCAACCTAGGGTCCAGTGACATATTTTCCAAAATCCACCTTAGTAGGGACTTCGATGAGGATGAATCAGAGGGTAAGGCGATGTCACGCATTTGGTCAATAGGTCTTTTTCCAAATAACAGGACCGATCCGACTTCCCCCCTACTAACTATTCCCAGGTCGGGGATCAGTTGCAGTGAATCGGCGTTCTTAGCATAGTCAGCCGCAGGTATTGGGGCTGTAAGGCAATCCTTTCTCAGAAGATGCCCTGTAAGCCAAGTAGGTGGAGCTGGAAGGATTCGCCACTTATCCTCAAGCGAATGAAATACTGGATCGCAATTGATGAACGAAACCCTGCCAAGGGTTCTTTTCCATGACATACTTTCACCTAAGCATCAGTCAAAACAGGCAAGCTAACTTCTTGCGGTTTGCACCGCCTGACGTAAACCTCGGTTTGGCTGTAGTCCGAATTTCTCTTGACCGGGACCAATCCCGCTGACTCGACCAGTCGTGATAATTCGTCTCTAGAATAGTCCAGCCTGGTGGTGCTACCCGCTTCGTGCATTATTTCCTCATTCCCAACAGTTCCGTCAATATCATCGGCTCCCGAGTTTATGGCAATGGATGCCAAACTGTCCCCAATGTTCATCCTATATGCCTTGATATGGGGAATATTGTCTAACATAATCCTAGATACCGCAATCACTCTAATTACCTCATTGGCTGAGGCTAACTTTGCCTCTGGTAACCTAGATTTGTCAGGGAGGAAAGGATAGGGCACAAATCACTGGAAGCCACCTGTAGAGTCTTGTTGATTCCTGAGCAGATCGAGATGAGTAATTCTATCGGAAATAGTTTCTATAGTGCCGAAAAGCATAGTACAATTAGTGGGAATGCCGAGTGAATGGGCATCAGAGTGGATTGAAAGGTATTCATCCGATGTCTCCTTTCCCCTGCAAATCCTATCCCTTACAGAGTCAACTAGTATCTCAGCCCCCCCTCCAGGCAATGAGTCCAGACCTGCAGATTTCAAAATCTCAAGAGTTTCTAGTATCGAAAGACCACTTCTCAGGGCTATATTCTTGACTTCGATTGCAGTTAGAGACTTGATGTGAATCCAAGGGAACCTCGACTTGGCACTAGAGTACAATTGGGCGTAGTGTTCCACAGTCCAATCAGGATGCAGCCCCCCTACAGCATGCACCTCGTCTATCGAATCTGCAAATGGTTCGATCCTTGAAATAAAATCTTCCGGAGAAAGGGCGTATGCATCGGAATGCCTAACTCCCTTCCTGAAAGCACAGAATCTACAGGCGAGGGTGCAGATGTTTGTGGTATTGACATGGAGATTATCATTGAAGAAAACCTGTTTCCCGAATCTAGACCTCTTGATGAAATCAGCCAAAGATGCCAAACCCGGTAAGGACTCATGTCTGAAAAGAGCCTCGCCCTCCTCATTAGAAACCCGTCTTCCATCGAGCAATTTCTCAAGCGTCCCCCTTAGTAGAGGATCATCAATTACTGCTATCGGCGGTTGCATTTCAGACATCCTTGACATCCAGCCATTACTTGATGGCGATTCTCCGATTTTCATTATACTAAGGCGAGTAGGTAATATGATTTGAACCCGACTAGGGGTGTTTTACGGACTATGCCATATTGAAAACCATCAATAGCCTAACCATCGCAACAAAGCCATGGGAGAAACGCTCGGTCGTCTTAGCATAGATGAATTGGAAGAGATGTCCAAGAATTGCAGATTAGACATAGTTCGTATGACACATGCCGCTAGATCGGGGCATCCGGGTGGATCCCTGTCGGCAATTGACCTGATTGTTGGTTTGTATGGTTCTAATTTCCGGTTCAAGACTGATGATCCCAGTTGGGCAGATAGAGATAGGTTCATTTTGAGCAAAGGCCATGCAAGCCCAGCGATGTATTCGATACTTCACCAGATTGGAGTAATAGGCAAAGAGGATATAATGAGCTTCAGAGAGATTGGCAGTGTTTGTCAAGGCCATGTTGACATGAAATGGACTGATGGCGTTGACTTCTCGGCTGGAAGTCTTGGCATGGGCCTTTCTTTTGGACTGGGTAGTGCTTTAGCAGCAACAATGGACTCAAGCGAGAGAGAGGTCTGGGTAATGCTAGGTGATGGCGAGACCCAAGAGGGGGAGGTATGGGAAGCAGCCATGTCTGCCTCTTTCCACCAAACGGGGAACCTTAAGGCCATTATAGACAGAAATGGTATCCAGAATGATGATTTCGTGAATGTGCAAATGGAAATCGGTGACATAGGTTCTAAATTTTCTGCTTTTGGTTGGGCAACCAAGGAAATCGATGGCCACGATATGAATGAAGTGGTGAAGGCTATAGATTGGGCTAAATCTGTAAATGACCAGCCAGTTGCGATTATCGCGAATACGGTAAAGGGCAAGGGGGTTTCATTCATGGAAAACAACCCTGATTTCCATGGAAAGGCCCCCAGTGATGATGAGCTGGCTATTGCTTTGGAGGAATTGATGTGAGCTCCCCATCAATTGGTGGGGCATCCAGAGATGGCTATGGTTCAGCATTGCTTAGGATCGCTGATAATCCAAGAGTTGTGGTTCTAGAGGCTGACCTTGGCAAATCCACCAAATCATGCCTCTTTAGGTCACAACATCCTGAAAGGACCTTTTCTCTTGGCATCTCCGAACAAAATATGATGCTTGTTGCAGCTGGATTGGCTGAAGCGGGAAAAATTCCATTTGCAAGCACATTTGCAATTTTCACTGAGAGGGGTTTTGAACAAATCAGAAACGGAATTGCAAGACCTGGTTTCGCAGTACATGTCTGTGGCAGTCATGGGGGAATTCATACTGGCTCTGATGGCAGCAGCGCACAGTCAATAGAGGATTTTGCAATATACAGATCAATCCCCGGGATGACAGTTATACACCCATCGGACGATCTTGCCGCTGAGGAGCTGACAGTCCAGCTACAATCATTGGGTGGGCCTTCTTATATGCGTACTGCTAGAAATAAGACTGGTAGAATTTATGACAGCGGAACATCCAAGGGGCTGCGGATTGGAAAGGGCTCGACCCTAAGGAATGGGAATGATGCGGCAATAATCGCTTGTGGGGTAATGGTTGAGAGGGCACTGAATGCTGCTAATTCACTATCTGGTGAGGGGGTAGAATGTACCGTCATTGATATGCACACAATAAAACCATTAGACGAAGAGCTCCTGGCCAATGTAGCCAATAGATGCGGATGCATTGTTACGGCAGAGGACCACTCAATAATAGGAGGACTTGGTGGCGCGGTTGCAGAGTGGTCTGCATTGAATAACCCGGTACCAATAGAGATGGTTGGCGTAATGGATCGATTCGGCGAGAGTGGATCGACTGAAGATCTGATGAGGGAAATGGGACTAAATCCCGAGGATATTGCAAATTCAGTGAAGAAATGCGTTAGAAGGAGAAATTAGCACTAGCGCATAGCATACCTGCGTTCAATTCATAGGGATGAGGACTTCGAGAATATACTGGATGTCTGATGCGGACGCGATTAGCAGGCTCCTAGCGGGAGAAATTGAAGCTTCGGAGATTGAGTCAGATGGTAAGCTCTATTCCATGGCCCTGCGAATTTACGGGCAAGAGGCGCTAGAAGATATGGGGGTATCTCCTCCGGAGATCTCCACGTCTGCACCTGCTGAAGCCCCTGCACCTCTGCCGAATGAGGTCACACTACCTGAATTCACCCCAGAAATTTCTGATTCCAAAGATGAGTTAAAGGCTGTAAACAAAGGCAAATTCCGAGTTCTCACCTTATTATTCGGTATTTCAGGCATGATTGGAGTTATTTTGAACATGGCTATTGGGTTCGGCTCCGTTCTATGCTCTGCCGGTCTCGCGGATATGAAACAGATTTGTGGCGAAGGAAAGACCAAACTTGTATGGGAGAATGGTTACACTTGGGACGGGTTGCACCAAATCGAATCATGGGTCGATCCGATGAGCTTCAATATCACTGATATCATGATATTGACGGTTTTCTTTTTGATAACTCTCGTTGGTCTTTTTGTTAGAAAGTGATCAATACATTCTTGCAATGTGCTGCCTCTTAGTTGTAGGATTTCCCGATATAGCACAATTTCTTTCCTCTGAATACGGGAAGTCGCACTCACCCAGAAGTGTCAATCCAGTCATTTTCTCCAATATCTCGGCATCTGAATCATTTCCATCGAATGGCAATTCGTAGACTATTCCATCATCAATACCTTCTGAAAGCTCCATTTGTCCTGCTTTCTCAACTATAGGGGGCAGGGGTTTGATCAATTGCGATAGGGATTCCTCGGCACGAGAGCGCAAATCATCTGAAATTTTAGCAAGTGTCGATGAGATAGTGGATCCCAATCCTTCCAACGGCGATTCGAACTTGTCACCGGTTCTTGTTGAGATTACGCACTTTCCTTCTTTAATATCTCGAGGGCCGATTTCTACCCTAATAGGGGCACCTTTGATTTCCCAATCATAGTGCTTAACTCCGGGTCTGACATCCCTATCATCGACCTTTACACGGTGACCTGCACCAATTAGAGATTCAGATACAGATCCCACTACCTTTGTTACTTCATCGTCGGCATGGGCCCCTATGGGCAATAATATGACTTGGAATGGGGCTATCGCTGGTGGCATGACCAAACCCTTGTCATCGCCATGCATGCCTACTACGGCCCCTAGAAGTCTCTCAGACATGCCAAAGGTGGTTTGGTGGCATAGTTTACTCTCACCTTCTGCAGTCTCGTATTTGAGGTTGAAGGCCCCGGCCCATTGATCGCGATAATGGTGGTAGGTTGCTACTTGAAGAGTGCGCCCGTTTGGCATCACGACGTCAGCAGCTTTGGAAAACCATGCACCAGGGAAAGTATCCCACACAGGACGTTTAGAAACTATAGTTGGCAAGCAAAGATCATGCATAATCTCACTCACCATTATGGCATCCTCTGAGATTTGTCTATCGGCACCTTCCTGATCGGCATGTACCGTATGAGCTTCAAAGAAATGGATCTCCCTGACCCTAATGAAAGAGCGAGTTTGCTTGGTTTCGTATCGGAATGTATTCACTATCTGGAAGGTCTTCAGTGGGAGGTCTGCATGACTGCGTACCCAAAGAGAAAACATGGTATACATTGGAGTCTCCGAAGTTGGCCTGAGGAACATGGGTATTTCGAGCTTGTTTTCTCCCCCATGTGTGACCCAATAAACCTCCTTCTTGAATCCAGGAATCTCTTCGTCCAGCCTTAACTCAGATGGGTCTATGCCTGCCTCTCTAGCCGCCTTCAGCCTGGCCACTAACGTATTCTCCTTGTCGAGCAGGTCCTCCGGGACCAAGAGTGGGAAGCTGTATTCCTGATGATCGGTATTTTCCATTTGAGAGCGGGTCAGGCCGTCAATCAGCCTCATTGCCGACAATCCATAAGGCTTCCAGACATCCATTCCCTTGATTGGATAGCGCTTATCGACAAGATCCGAGATCTCCACGATGGCAGGATACCACGAGTTGAAGTCAGACTTAGGTGGGATTCCCCTTTTTGCCTTTCCAGGGCCTTTCATATTTGTGCGCCTTGACCATTTGGCTTCAATTATTCGATGATATATGTACTTTCGATGAGTTCAGGAGATTAACTCGTCGATCTCTTCGCACAGCCCGGACATCCCCTCTAGATTCTTTGTTGTCCCATTTGGAAGAACCAAAACATGCCCTAGTGACGTTGATTCCCCTCCCTCATCTAGAGTGTTGCCGATTACTGCATCGACTTCGTATCTATTGATCAGCTGCATTGATGACTTGATTATACGGTCTGAGTTAGCACCTACTTCTAGCTTGAAAGCGATTCTAAACGAGTCTCTCGAATTCTCGGATAAAGCTTCGATAAGCTTCCTTCCCTTACCGAGCCTCACGAACCAATCTCCTTCCTCGCTGGATCTTTTTCCTTCTTCGAAATCAGGAATGTAATCGAGTACGGCTGCTGCATGGATCCAGACTTCGGGAGGTGCATCCATTCGCGAAAGATCCAAGCAGATTTCCAACATGCCATCGGGATTTGGGTCTTTCAAAATTTTTGGCAGAGGGAATGAGGGAGATGTAGAGACAGCGCCTGAAATACAAGTAACATCATGCCCCATTCTGAATAAATGCTCTGCAATTCTCCAACCAGTGTATCCCGAAGATGTGTTTTGTATAGCCCGAATAGAGTCGATCATGGCACGATTGGCCCCTAGTGTTACTGCAACCCTCCGACGACCCCCCTTGGATGAATTGACCAAATTTGATGCCATTGCAACAATTGAAGTGGCTTCTGGTTGCTTCTTTCGACCTTCGGATGATTCCGCCAAATGAACTGTCACCCCTGAAGAGGTAAGAGAGTCAAGAAGTTCCTGAGTAACAGGGTCATGGAAAAGATCGTCATGCATAGATGGGACGAAAAGCATCGGGGTGCCATTGCCCCTCGAGGCTGAAAGCGCCATCATCAACGGTGAGTCGATGATTCCGTGTATGTGCTTCGAAATAGTATTCCTAGTAGCTGGAGCCAAAATTACGCAGTCGAATGATCCCAATTGTGACATCTCGGAGCTCCACTCTGTAAGAACCTCGGAAGACGAACCCCATGAAATAGCAAGAGGGGAGATTACCTTCTCTGCGCTCTTTGACATCATTGCAGTCACTGATGCCCCGTGGCGCCTTAATTCACGAGAAAGCTTGACCGATTCTACTGCGGCGATACCTCCCGAGACTGCCAAAAGCACCTTACGGTCTTCTAAGCAATTGCTGATTTGCACTACTCCCGTGTCGGTTCGCACGGCTACGCTAAGTCTGAGTTATTCATAGGGGCGTCGATTTTCATTCAGAGTAGTCAGGAGATTGCAAAGCAATTGCAATGCCCATCCCCCCGCCAATGCACATTGCCGCAATTGCCCTGTTAGCACCTTCCCTTTGCATTATGCTGCTGGCCTTGCAAGTTATCCTGGCGCCAGATGCCCCCAGTGGGTGTCCAATAGAAATAGCGCCACCATCGATATTGACAATGCCGTCATCAATGCCGAGTTCCCTGATGCAAGCTATGCTTTGGGAGGAGAATGCTTCGTTGAGCTCGAAAACTTCGATATCGGATAACTTCCAACCAGCTCTCGAAAGAGCTAGATTTGTAGCGGAGACGGGCCCCATTCCCATCATCTCAGGAGGGCATCCAGTTATTGCGACTGAGATGATTTCGGCTATTGGCGATAGGTTGTAATCCGAGGCAAATTTTTTGCTGCATACTAGTGAAAAGACCGCACCATCGGTTAGTGGGGATGAGGTAGCTGCAGTTACGGAACCATTGGCTGCGAATGCCGGCGGTAGTCTTGACATTGACTCGATGGATGTTTCGGATCTAACGCAGCCGTCATCTTTGACTAATGATCCGTTTTCTAGCGTGATTGCAACAATCTCATTTTCAAATTTCCCATTGGAAATTGCTTCAGTTGCCCTCTGGTGGGAATTTAGGGCGAATTCTTCTTGCTCCAATCTTGAGATGTTGAATTCTTTGGCGACATTTTCGGCAGTCTCCCCCATGTTGATGTAAGCCTGTGGGTATTTCACGGTGAGTCCAGGGTGCTGGCTCCAATTGAATCCCCGTCTCTTGACCCGTGACATAGATTCAATGCCACCGCATACGAAGCAATCCCCCCAACCACTGTTGATGTTGGATGCTGCGACCATTATGGCTTGCATCGAAGATCCGCACAATCTATTGATTGTAGAGCCCGGTACCGAACTAGGGAGATTTGCTAGATGTGTCATCATACGTCCAATGTTGTACCCTTGTTCGCCTTCGGGATAAGCGCAACCCACCAGTATGTCATCAATTTGCGAATGCGGAAATTGGTTCATTTCCAATAATCTTCTGAGTACTTGGCCCCCTAGCTCATCGGGACGGACCTCCGAAAGCCCTCCCTTGTGAGCACGGGTAAATGGGGATCTCAGCCAATCAACTATTACCGCGCCCATGGTCCATCGCTTGAAACTTCGGCAATAACTATTGCCGGTAATTTCCAATGCAGCTCACCGTTGGGTTCTTGTGGATTGGCACGGACGGATGGCCATGATTAGGGAGTGCTCGATGCATGGATATTTTGCGGACGATGATCTATGTCCGGCTTGCAATTCAGAAGGAAAATTCATTATGAGATCTGGTGAAAGGGACAGTATCGCAAGGAAACTGGCACTTGTCCTTAGGCATGCTCCGGAAAAGTTTGACCTTGAGATGGACATTAATGGATGGATAGACGTAAGGGACATCGTCAATAAATTCAAGAGTTCTGGTAGGAGACAACATTGGCTGCGACCTCATCATCTTAGAGCCATTACAGAGACTGATCCAAAGGGTCGTTACGAGGTTAGAGGGAATATGATGCGGGCGACTTACGGGCATACGGTAGAGATAGAGCTCGATCTCCCTACCTCTGATATCCCAGATTCGTTATTCTTCCCTTGTGACCCTGATGAAGCAGAAAACCTAGTTCAAGTGGGTCTGAACCCTGGTGACAGGGCACATGTACACCTATCTTCTAGCATCAGAGCTGCTGCTGAGGCAGGTAGGTTCCACAGGGATGATCCTGCAATCCTAGAGGTGGACACGGCCAGAATGGTCGCAAATGGGGAAACGGTTTGGCATGCTGGAATTACAGTTTACCTTACAGAGAATGTTTCTGGAGAATACCTTAGCATTGTCGACCCTGAAGACCCTGAGCTCTCTCTTCTCAGAGGTTCTTGGTTAGAGGAAGAATAGCTAGTAATCGCCACAGACTGTGCAGAAGTCAATATCCGCACTCTTTGGTGCGCCACAGCTTGGACACTCTCCTGCATCACTTGTGACTGGTTTGACCTCGTCGGAATTCGTTGATCGTACTGGTTCCTCTCTCTCGACAAAGGGTGCAGCGACGCTCCCCCCTATTAGATTCGCAAGTTCCCTATAGCGAATGGCTTCAGCTATTGCAATCTCAATCTGCTGCAACCTCCTATTCCTCTCCTCTGAATCTTCTATTTTGTAGCTCTCAGCTAATTCAGACTGAAGCCATCTCTGAAACTTCTCTATCTCTGAGTTATTTGTCACAGCTCTACCAGTTGGCCATCGTGATTAAACATGTGCTTGTTATGGTGAAATGTTAGATACATGTTGTCATAATTGAACCACATGAGAGGCAGGGTAGTGATAAAATTGGGTGGGAGCCTGATTACGGACAAGTCCATATCAAAGGGCCTCGATAAGCGTTCTTTAGATGGGGCATGTTCCATAGTTAGATCAATCATTGATCTGGATTTCGTGCCCATTATCATTCATGGTGCAGGCTCATTTGGGCACATACTTGCAAAGGAATGGGGGATACAAAATGGAGCTGATCCAGAAGTTATTGAAGGGCAGAGAAAGGCTGTTAGGGAAATTAGGCAGGACATGAGAGAATTGAGCTCATTCGTGATTGCCTCACTTGGGGGTAATGGCGTAAGGGCGGAGATGCTGCCGCCCTCTTATTGGGCGAATGGAACGGGGCCCTATTTTGAAGGAGAAGTTGATGAATTCGCTAGGAACAGGGAGGAGATGGTTCCTGTTACCTTTGGGGACGTTGTAGATGTGCAGGGTGCCACTGAGTTTGGCATTCTATCTGGAGACGACTTGATGTTACGAATTTCAAAAGAAGTTCCTGAAGTTACCCACTCGATTTTCCTCATGAATGGCGCTGATGGGGTATTAGACAAACCACCTGGAAAGGGGGGGGAATTAGTCAGGGTCTTCGGTTCTGATACCGAAATTGAGCATGAGCATGAGTCAGATGTTGATGTCACAGGTGGAATCGCGTTGAAAATTGATAGGGCCAAGGAAATTGCGGAGGTGATTGGCGAAGTTTGGATAATTAATGGAAATGAGCCTGCAAGGTTACTTGAGCTCCTAACTGATGGAAATACAATTGGGACGAAGATAATTAGTGGTCGAGGAACTTGATATATTATACTCCCCCGACCCATTAACATGGCAATGCCGGGCCAAGGTGGCTCATTGGATGGGCACGATGAGTCGCAGGCTCAAATGATGGATGAAATGTGTATAGTTGTTGATTCGAATAACAAAGTTGTAGGTTCGAGATCTAAGCTGGAATGCCACCGTGATGAGGGATTTCTGCACAGAGCTTTCAGTGTTCTACTCTTTGACACGGAAGGGAAATTGTTGGTGCAGAAAAGGTCGCCTGAGAAAATTACTTTCCCCGGAATATGGGCCAACTCTTGTTGCAGTCACCCCCTGGATATTGAGGGAGAAAATGGCAATGATTTCGAAGGCGCGGTTAATGCAGCAGTTAGAAAACTGGAGCAAGAACTTGGAATACCTGTTGAAGTGAGCAAAAAATGGGATTTCCATAATTTAGGAGTCCTCGAGTACTCTTGCAGATGGAACTCAGAATGGATAGAAAGAGAGATGGACTACGTGATCTCTGTGATTGCCGATGTTCAAGTAAACCCAAATGAAAACGAAATTGTCGAAACGCTTTGGCTTGACTCTGATGAAGTGGAGGGGATGATGTCAGCTACTGGAGTTTGGAGGGATAGGTTTGTTGCACCTTGGTTCAAATTGATTTGGGAACATTTTGTCAGGCCGAGCAATAATGATCCTAATTTGCTGCCCCAAACATATTATGAACATATCAAGTACTGTGGCGAGGTGAACATGGATGGTGAAAAGGTGGTTTCAAGCACTGGACTTCTTGATGCATTGTCTTCGCACAGAGAAAGAGTTGAAGAAGAGATAATGATTAGTTTGGGCAAAACTAAGCAAAAACGCCTCAATGATGCTATGACTCATCTTTTCAGAGGGGGTGGGAAGAGGCTCAGAGCGATTCTTCCAAGATTAGTGGGTGAGGCAGTGGGTGATGCGCACGACGGCCACTACACTCTTGGAGCTTCCATAGAGATCATACATAACTTCACACTGATTCATGATGACATTGTCGATAATGATCCCATCAGGAGGGGTTTGAATGCCGTTCACGTTGAGTTCGACCAAGCTACTGCCATTAACGCAGGTGACGCAATGCTGGCAGTCGGATTCGAGATACTGGCGGAGTCAGAACACATCTCTGCAGAATATCTGAAGTTGTTGACATCATCAATAGGAGAGATGGTCAGGGTTGTTGCTGCGGGGCAACAGCAAGATTTGGAGTTCGAAAGCAAGAGCAGCGTGAATGAAGAAGAGTACATGGAGATGATCTCGGGGAAGACCAGCGCTATGTTTGAGACATGTGCAAAGACTGGCTCTATTTTGGCAAATGCAGATAAAGAGACGATTGCCATAATGTCAAAATGGGGAATAAACCTAGGTCTTTGCTTTCAGTTAATGGACGACTTAATCGATATTACTGGAGACACAGCAACAATAGGTAAGCGGGCAGGATCCGATATCATTCAAGGAAAGATGACCTTGATTGCCATTCACGCAATACAAAGTAAAGTTGAATTGCCAAATTTCCAAAAGGCTTTCGGAAATGAAGAGTGTAGTGACGAAATTCTCTCACTTGCTGTGAAGGAACTAATGGACTCAGGGTCAATAGATTACGCCAAAGAAAGAGCACTCCAGCATCATAGAATCGCTCACGAATGCCTCGATAACATTCCTGATAGTGATTCTCTAGCTGTTCTAAGAGAGTTGACGGATTTCCAATTGGTTAGGATTAGCTAGACTAATCTGTATATTGGGCCTCACCGGGAGCTTCCTCCTTGAGCCCCTTTCTTTGCCTGATCTCACCGCAAATCTTGTGAAATAGCTCGGGTGGAACTTGGACGAAGCCAGCATTTTCGGTATTCCATACCGCTCTTCCCTGTGTAGCTGCCCTGATGTCATTTGAGAAACCGAATGATTCGGCTACTGGCATTTTGCCAATGACACTGGAAACGCCACCATCGACTGGCATGTCCTCAATTATTCCTCGCCTTGTCGTAACCTCCCTGGTTATTCCACCGACCCATTCACTTGGTGCATCGACCCTGAGTTTCTGAATTGGCTCGAATAGTACTGATTGTGATCGGATCAATGCGCCCTTTACAGCGTTCCTCACAGCTGGAATTGTCTGCGCTGGTCCACGATGTATGGCATCCTCATGGAGTTTGGCGTCGACCAACCTAACCATGACCCCTGTCAGAGGTTCATCGGCAATTGGGCCCTTCTTGCAGACATCATTGAATGCCTCAATAATGAGCTCCCTTGTCTCGTGTAGATTCTGGATACCCTTCGTATCATTGACCAAAATCGAGGTTCCATTTATTGCGTAAATCTTTCTCATGAGATTCTTTTCCATGCCAAATTCAGCAAATTTGTCACCCACCTCCTTTGCATCTTTGTTCCTCACTGGACCATTGCCGAAGTGACCCTGTCGCAAGGCATTTGTGACATCCTCTGGCAATGGCTCTACCTCGACGTAGAATCGATTGTGCCTGTTTGGCGACTTGCCCTCGAATGGACGGCCTTTGTTGTCAGAAGAGACCGATTCACGATAAACAACAATGGGCTCACTAACCTTGACCTTGATTCCCTGCTCCTCTTCCAGCCGGTAGACTGTGATTTCGAGGTGAAGCTCCCCCATCCCGGCAAGTAGAGCCTCTCCAGTCTCCTGATTTGTTGAAACTTCCAGAGAAGCGTCGGCTTTTGCGAGGCCTCGAAGTGCATCGATAAATTTTGGGAGGTCCTTCATTGCCTTGGGTTCGACGGCAACTGTAACAACAGGTTCGGAATAATGCCTAATTGCCTCGAAAGGAGTGGCGTCTTTGTCCCTGGTTACTGTAACGCCTGCCGCAGCACTCCTGATACCAGTGATAGCGGCGATATTGCCTGCAGAGACTCCATCGGGGACTTGAATTCGGTCGCTACCTACCATCATGCTTACCTGCTGGACGCGTTCAGCTTTCGCGGAGCCAATGGCCCAAACGCTCTCACCCTGTTTGACCGTACCAGAATAAACACGCCCAACTGCGACCTCTCCAGCATGAGGGTCCATCCAAATCTTCGTGATCATCAAAGAAAGGGGCCCGTTTGCATCACAGCCAAGCATCGATTTGCCGGTTTCTGACTCGAGATCACCTTGCCAAATATTTGGAATCCTGTATTGTTGAGCGTCCAAGGGGGATGGTAGCTTCTCGACTGCCATATCCAGTAAAACCTCGTGAACCGGTGCCTTCTTTGCAAGTTCTCGCTGCTGCTCATTGTGACAATGCTCGAAGATGTCTTTGAATGAAATTCCGGTTTTGGCCATAAATGGAACTGTGATTCCCCAATTGTGGTATGCCGAGCCAAAGGCAACTGTACCGTCTTGAACACTAACCTGCCAGCTCTTCTTATGCTCATCAGGAGCGAATGTTTTGATCAGGCTATTGACCTTGGTGATCTGTGTCATGAATCTTTCTTGCATGTCCTCTGGGGTTACCTGCAACTCCGTAATTAGGCGATCGACCTTATTGATGAACAGAACTGGCTTTACCTTTTCTTTGAGTGCTTGTCTGACAACGGTCTCCGTCTGGGGCATTGCCCCCTCAACAGCGCAGGTCAGTATGATGCATCCATCGACGGCCCTCATTGCACGGGTGACGTCCCCTCCGAAGTCGACGTGACCAGGAGTGTCTATGAGATTAATCAGGTAGAAATCGTCATTTACTGAGTGGACCATGGAGGCACTTGCCGCGTTGATGGTGATTCCACGAGCACTCTCCTGCTCGTCGAAATCTAGTACTCTTGACTTTCCTGCCAAATCTTCGGACATCATTCCTGCTCCAGCGATCAGGTTGTCGGACAGTGTTGTCTTGCCATGATCAATATGTGCTGCGATGGCCAAGTTCCTGATTCTCTCACGAGTATGCATTACCTCTGTAGCCCTCTTGATATTGTCTTCCTTTCTGCCCATTCTAAACGCCTACTGGGTCGCCGACCTGAGATTGGTTCATAAAGACGATTGAAGGGCAATTGAGAACCGTCTGGAATAGTAGGTATAAGGGAGAAGTCATCACCTTGCTGATGCGGCAATCCTCTCAACTTCGTGTCTCTTACCAACGGCAAAGGAATTCACATCTCCTTCAGCTGCCTTTGATAGCTCTGAAATGATGCACTGAGTGAGAGATTTCTTGCTTTTCATTGTACCAGAAGTAGCACCTATTGCAAGGTTACGCAAGGCTGTATCTAATCTCCTACTGGGTGAAGAATCGGCTGCTTTGGGCTGGCTAACTGCACCAATCCTTACTCTGGTGACCTCCTCGCAAGGTGCTGCCTCGGCTATGGCATCGATAAACTTCTGTAGTGGATTGACGCCTGTTTTTGAATGGATTGACTCGAAGGCATTGTCGAGAGACTTCGCGCAGAACTGCTTCTTACCACTGTATTTGCCGGACCGCATTAAATTGTTAATGAATCTCTCAATTATCGAAAGGTCCTTTTTACCTAGGAAAGTGTTAGCGTGTCTCCCCCCGCTGTGTGGGGCCCCAATGGTTTGCAGGTTCACATAGGGAGAAATTCCTGGATCGCTACAAACAACTTCTGATGCATCCCACTTGCCGAATACCATCGTACCTATACCTGGTATAGGGGTGGCTTCGACATTTTCTTCGGTCTCTGAATCTGACATATTTTCACCTCAACGAACTGGCTTCTCCTTCCGGCCTCTTACCATCTCATCCAAAGAAACCCCGTTAACCTTGATTACTTTGTACCTGACTCCTGGCAAGTCCCCATAAGATCGGCCCTTGCTACCACCGATTCCTTCGACCATTACTTCATCATGCTCGTCTATGAAGGATATCGCACCATCACCTGGTGCGAATGCAGTGAGTCTATTGCCGGTGCGAATTAAACTGATCTTGACGGCTTTCCTAATTGCTGAGTTTGGCTGCTTTGCCTCGAAACCGACCTTCTCAATGACGATTCCCTTTGCCTGGGGGCTGCCTCTTAGGGGGTCGTGCTTCAAAACGCCACCTTGGCGCCTCTTGGCCTGCCTGGTCCTAAATTTCCTCTCCTTCCATCTATATTTCTTACGATCAGTCTTCATCTTCGAGCCAGAAAATAGACCACGACCCAATCGTACACCTCAATATAACGAGCCGGCGACCTTACTTTGGTTTATGAGACTGACGGGAGAAGTTATGCAGTAGTGCCCCCGCATGCAATAAATTGGCCAACATTGAAGGAGATTGGGTCTCGGGTGTACAATATGGGATTCCGTGAGATGCTGGAAGGGGCGATTGTGGATGAAGAGCCAATAAGTGTGAGTTTCGAGATGAGGGAGAGATCCTTGGAAAATGGAAACGCGCCAATGGTATTCACAAATGTGAATGAGGCTCCAGGGCATAATGCGGCAATTAATATTCTGGATCGCAAGAGACTGTGCGAGTACTTCGGTGTTGAACCGGGAGATCTGATTGATATCCTCTCATGGGCTATGAACAACCCGACTAACCCGGAAATTATTCCTTCTTCTGAAGCAGCAGTTATGGAAAATTCGATGGACGAAGTGGATCTTAGTAAGATTCCAATACCTTGGCACTTCTCCGAAGACGGTGGTAGGTACCAATCTGCTTCGATCATTATTGCTCAGCATAATGGAGTTAGGAACACTTCATTCCATAGACAGTTGTTGATCGGGGGAAACCAAACAGTCACGAGATTAGTTCCGAGACATCTGAGAACTATGGTTGAAAATGCTAGAGAATCCGGTGATGAAGTTCCCATTGCAGTGGTAAATTCACCCGATCCAGTAGTCTTATTGGCTGGCGCGATGTCATTTGATGAGCCTCTAGACGAGTTAATGGTCGCATCCGCACTGCATGAGAGATTCTACGGCTCTGCATTGGAATTATTTGAGCTACCTAACGGAGTTATGGCCCCTGCTAATGCTGAATATGTCATGCAAGCAAGGATCACCACGGAAAATAGCGATGAGGGGCCTTATGTGGATATTACGGGAACAGTAGATGACATAAGGCAAGAGCCTGTAATTGAGTACGATAGTGTGCACCATCGTACTTCGCCCACATTTCACGCATTGATTCCAACTGGAAGGGAGCACATGACTCTAATGGGAATGCCAAGAGCCCCTACAATCAAGAATGCTGTTTCCGAAGTTGTAAAGTGCACAGACGTGTACCTTACTGAAGGTGGATGTGGTTGGCTCTCATCTGTGGTCCAGATAGAGCCAAAGGGCCCTGAAGATGGTTTGAAGGCCATAAATGCCGCTTTGGATGGTCATAGGTCTATGAAGCAAGTGATAATAGTGGACAAAGACGTTGACGTGACTGACCCTAACAGGGTCGAGTGGGCATTGATGACCAGATGGCAGCCAGATAAAGACACCGTTATTCTAAGCAATCAGAAGGGCTCAAGCCTGGATCCTAGTAGGGAGCATGATGGTACTACCAGTAAAATTGGAATGGATGCGACTGTTGATCCCTCGCTTGACAAGGGGCCTTTCGAGTCAGTACTGTGAGAATTACTATGGGCAATTTCCTGAAGGGTAACCGTGGCGAGCTCCAGCACCCCAGAAGAAGTCTTGGTAACAGGTATAGGACACAGGCAGAAAAATTTCTGCGACTATCTCAGACGGATGCGTCAAATCTTTCTTGGGCGGAGCAGAATGCTAGGCAAAGTCTGCTTTATGACTTCACAAATCCGAAAAACTGGAGGATTATTGTAAAAATTAAGGTGATTGCAAAGGATTCCGAAGGATTGCGTGCTGTTATTGAAGATTTAGTGGTCGTTTTGGGTAGGAATCCCGAACACCTGAGACAGCTAAGCGAAGTGGACTACCTTGCCTCTGCTGAGATGATAATTGATGGGATATTGAAGAGCGACCCTTTGGATCCGGATGATTGGTGGAAATCAGTTCATGATAACAGCGAGGCACTGGATGGATTTACAGATCGACTAATCACACTGGATATGAGTGATTCTAGGGCTAATGTCCTTTTCTCTAGGAGGCTTGAGAGGTTAAGAGACAATGGCAAAGAGGATATGTATCTGGATCTAGCAAAGCACATACTTGCACAAAGGCCAGATAACCACGAGGCTTGGTTTGAACTAGGTAGAATGCATGAGAGGAGGGAGGATTTCGATCAAGCATGGTTATGCTATGATCAAGCCCAGTTACACAAACCAGAGTCCGGAGCCAGGGATAATTTCAGCACTAGAATGAATGAATGGGTAGGTGGAAAACCTGGAAGGAAGTGGAGCGATCCCGGAGTTTCGGACCGTGTCGATTTTCTTGAAAGAATGAGGAGGATGGCAAAACCTGTAGAAGAGTTGCCCACATTGGATAGGGAAGAGGGGGTTTCCGACCCATACGAAGAGATCAATGACCTCAGATCTAAAGGAAGACTTGGTGAGGCTTTCTTTCTAGCAAGGAGAATGGCAGCTGAGGGTGATAAAATTGCGCTGTCAATGACTGAAAAAATAATGGAGGAATTAGGGGATGAGTGAGAGATTCGTGATAGTATGGGCCGTATCGAGATCGACTGTAGAAGAAGGTGATTGCTGGATAATGGTAAGACACAAAGAAAGGGGTTGGGAACTACCAGGTGGATTGATTTCTGATGCCGAGTCAGAAGATGAGGCAGCTCTGAGGGAGTTATACGAAGAAGCTGGAGTTCTGGGGACTGCTAAGGCGATTGAAGATGGTTTAATCGATGGGGGTTCTGTAGTCCTAATTGAGGTGGATGAAGAACCGTCCCCAATTTCTTGGGAGTCTGTAGATCAGTCCATAGAAGAGGTTGGTTGGTGCTTCCAGATCCCAGAAGAAAATGCATGGGGAGTGGAAGAAATCGAAAGATTGAGAAGTCATGACTGGAGAACATCGAGGATTCTTGGGTCCTGAATCTCTTCCATACGTTGACCCATATTGTCTCGCCAATCATTTATCCCAATAATTTCTCCTGCATCGAGAACCAAACCCAAGTCATTTCGAGATTGGCCTGAGAGATCGGTCATGAGTACTGGGGTGATTGATTCGAGCACCATTTTGATATCATCAGGATTGGATGGTATAGAGGAGTTGCCAGGATTCTCCCGGGGCCTAGCGTCTGCTATTCTGCTTGCCATTGTAGGTGAACCCTGTTCGACGTCGTTCAATGCCAAATCTAGCCATTCTAGGCCGCAAACTAAAGCTTCCTCAGAAAGATTGGCTTCCGATAGTCGTTTCATCGCAACCCACAAATGCCGCATTGCCGGCTCATTATCCCCCATCTCACTGAGTATCCTTCCCGACTCCAGACGAGCAAGTCCGACTATGTCATTTGGATGAGAGCTGGATGTGGAAATCTCGGACAAGGAAACCAAAGCCATCATCCTCTCGCTATTGTTTCGATGCCACACACCCAGATTTAACAAAGCCAATCCATGGAGTGGAGATCCTTGTGACAATGCTGCCAGCCTGTCTACGCACCATCTAAGCTCCTTACCAATTTCATCCTCTGGAGTCGCCCCCAGCAGTGCCATCTCCATCCTTATCCATGCTTCAATTTCATGATTCCTACCTTCGACGGATCTGGATTTGGACAATATTTCCAGACTGAGATTAATTGCCAAATCATGTTTCCCTTCTGCTAGGAGGGTCTTGAATAGCGCTATATCCGCCCCCATACCTACGGGATCATCGTGGCTCTCAGAGATATAATCACCCCTTTTCGAATGCTTCGGCGATCCTCTCGTACTCTTTCCTGAGCTCTGATTCCCTCTCAGAAAGTCTATTCAAGTGACTTTCCAAGGCCTCTTTTGATTCCCTAATACCTCCAGAAAGTGAGTCCAGGTCATCAACTTCAAGCAGTATGTTGCCGAATGACCTGTAGACTGGCCTATCGGGGTCTTGACTTTCCAAGGCATCAATTGTCACGCCGTACTCGCTGATCTGGGAGCTGACAGTCTGAATCTGGCTACGTATATGCTGCATCTCCCTGGCTATTGCCTGTATGTCCTCAGCAGTCACTTCATTTGCCATGGTTATTCCTCATTCAATTCCCAGCGATTCATCCGATGCAATTAATGCCCGCATCACAGAATTCCACATTGCTCTCAAGTCGACGAAACTCTCTGATTCTAGAAAAACTGCTAGTGAGTCGCCATCACTTGCATGTTCCGCTTCAGTAACAATTGCAGCGGCTAAAGAATGGGCCATGGGGTGTTCAAACTGTATTTCAAGTCCAATTGAACTATTCTTCTTCGGAGTCTTCATCTTGATCACTGTCGGCAATTTTTCTCTCGTAATCTAAGGCTGCTTGCTGGGCAATGACTGTCATATCTGTGGCAGTCGCACCCTCCAGGGATCGCCTGACGATTCTCTGATTAGCGGAAGTTGCCCTGGTAAATGGTTCCCAAACTCCACCCGAGAAGGTATGTCCGCACTTCTTACATCCCCAAATCCCAGCAGCCTTTCTCTTCACCTTTGGATATTGACAATTAGGGCACGTATATTGTCTTGATTTCTTGGCCAGTGCCTTGCCGGCTCTTCGTCTTACGCTGACTCCATATCTCGATCCGAAACGTGCTGTTGCACCGGCCTTTTGTGTCCTTTTTGCCATAATATCCCCCCATCTAATTGATTAAGTCTCTGAGTTCATTAGTTCTGCCAAGTGCATGACGCATGATTTCATCGAATTCCTCGGTCGAGAAAATTCCCTTTAGACCCTTCTGTAGGGAATGGACATTGCCATCATCCCCCAGAGTGATGTGAATCCTCTCATCCCCACCAAGTTCTTCCCGGTGGCATGCATCGTAGACAAATCGGCCCCCTACCTTGTGGTAAGAGCACATGATCGGCGTTTTTGATACCCCAAGGGGTGAGTCTTTTCCTACCTCGAATCTCTCTGCAGGGATAACTGCGCTCCTTAGAGCAGCGATACCGGCCAATGCGAATGCATCGAAAAGATTCCCGTCATCAGAAATGGCAAATAGGTCCAAGATTACCTGCCAAGCCTTCTCTCCAGGGATTATGCACAGTGATTCTACGTCAATACAACCCGATTCACGAATCCCCCGGTCTACAACCCTGCCGAGCTCTATTGCTTCGGGGCTTGGTGGTCCTGCTTCCCAATTTCTACCAGCGATAGGTCGAACTTCTGCAGAACACATCAGCCCCCCTTCGTTAGGCCTATCGGAATAGGGTTGCATAACTTGAAACTTGACGCCAGCGAATACAATGGTGTCGCCCATTTGGACTCTGGCGGATCCCTCTGCTCTTGGCAGCACGTCCACTTCAACTTGGGTCTCCCTTCCTTGCCAGCGGTCCCTTCCATCGATCCGAGAGTCGTTCTCGGCTAGTTCGGACAGGTGTGCGCGCAGTAGATTCGGGACAAGTGGAATGCTCATTGGACAGCACCTCCCTTCAACGCTTCGACCATATGCTCATGAATTACGTGGGCTGCATCCATGTTGTAGTTCCAAGCCTGCTTGAATTCCTCCTGGGACAGGTCCCCATCCATTTGCAAGAATACTAGCTCGCCGGAATTGGGTAAAATTCCCATTGGGAGGTCTGCCTCACCATAGTTATCTTCCTCTTTGTTCAAATCACAGACTACGATGTCGTTAATCTTGCCACTTGCAACACTGACGACCATGTCAGTCATAGGAATCCCAGCGTCGGCTAGAGCCACTGATGCGGCAGTGAGCCCAACACAGCGAGTGCCGGCTTCGGCCGAAACTATCTCTATGCTGATTCTGATCTTCGAGCGAGGAAAAAGCTCCAACAGAACCACGCTCTCCAGTGCATCTTTCGTAACTTTACTGATTTCTCTACTCCTGCGATTGAATCCTGGCCTCATTCTGTCAGTAGTTGAAAATGGTGCCATGTTGTATCCTACGTCCAATACTGCTCTGTCCTGGCGTTGAATCTTCCTTGGATGTGCCTCCATTGGGCCATAAACAGCTACTATTGCTTCGTTGGTGCCCCAAGTCATTCTGCAGGATCCATCGGCAACGGGAACGACCCCGGTTTCGATGGTTATTTCACGGAGGTCGCCAGGCCCTCTGCCATCCACTCTCAGTCCATTTTCATCGATCATCTGGACATCCCCATAACCACCCATCAGTTTCTCCCTCCTGCATTGTTTTGTTGTGATGTCACTGAGAGTGACTGGAGCTTGTCCCTTACTTGAAGAATTCCAGAAAGATCTCCATCGACCCACATGCGTCCATTATCGGCCACTACTATGCGGCACTCCGTTTCTTCTTTTAATGCCCTTAGGGATTGGCCTCCCTTTCCGATAAGTCTGCCAAGCAAATGGGGGTCCACCTCCTCAATTGATCCTGATCTGATTTTTCGTAGGCCCATGCCCTTCATTGTTACAACGCTTGAGTGGGTCTCCTCTACTTCTTGGACACGGCAAAGTATTGCATCCCCAACGTCCATTATTGCACGAGTCCCCCCAAATTCGGCCTTTCCTGGTCCGAGGCTCATAGGTAGAATCGCATTGAACGGAGCACCTATATCTACAAACCAAATGTTGTTCGTGCAACCTTCAATATATCCGATTACCAAGTCACTGGGTCTTGGAAAGTACCTAGTGTGTGTTGGCTCTACTGAAATGTAGCTGCCGTTCTTTGTCATCATTCCTCTCTTCAATGCCCTAATCCTGCCATTGACTTCCATTACGCCATGGCCAGGCTCAAGGCCCTGTGAATCCCCGAGGTCTTCCCCGGGAACAACGAGCAATTGTGCTCGTCCACTATCTCGCGGCTCTCCCGCATCCTTGTTTTTTCTCATGTTTACCGAACCGCGCGACCGGCCAACTGTTCATAACCGTTGATGCTGGGCCAAGATGTTTGAATCAATCAATTTCCCTTACTTCTAGGTCTGATGAACGGTCAGCCACCTTACTGATTAGATCGTTTTTCATCCCGCCAGGAGCTGCGACTACACAAGCCCATGATCCATCACTTAGCCACTCCTCCTTCTGAATTAGATCGCGGAGAATTCGATTAGCCGCCCCATAATCGCTTCCTTTTATCTTGAATGCAAGCCTTACCGTGATGAATTGTAGAGGTATATGTGGGCGCAGGGCTGCGACGGCTTCCTCTACTTGCCCCTCTATGGACTTGAAGGGGTCAACAGAGAACCTTATCTCGTCCAGAGCATTTTCTATCCTGGTTCTGGGATGTGGCATCTTCGTCTTAGGGTCGGTGGCGGTTTGGGCGATCTCGTTAACGATTTTCCGTTTGTTTTCCTCTACAATTTGCTTCCTCTGCGCAGTTGTTAACTGAATGCTGCCTTTATCGAGGATTTTTTCGACGCAGTCCCTTAATTCGGAAGAACCAAAGGCATTTTCCAAAGAGGATTTAGTGGGTCTATCACCATTCTTGACATCTGTCCAAACTGAGTCAGTAGCAAGTAGGTCATCTAATTGGACCGATTTATTGTCATTCCTCCAACTATCCACCAAAGCGGGATCTACGAGGATTTCAAACCTCTCTCCCCCCCATTCAAATCTTGCTAGTACGGCGTCATCAAGGCTGACCATGTCACTCCAGAGGGGGCCTAGGATTTTATGGTAGGGTCTAATTGAGTTTTTCCAGATGCTTCATGGTCTCAGCATGATCCATCTTCCGGTAACCATCACCATCGACGAGTGCTATTTCTACGGTTTCGTTGTTTAAGTCATCCTCTAGAGAATCTTTCAGAGCTTCTAGACCTAGTTTAATGGCTGCGTTCTTGGTCATATTTGGCTTCCACTTTTCTTCGAAGAAGTCGACAACGGCCGACTTGCCGCGTCCTATGGCACCGGCATTGTATGACTGATAGGCCCCTGAAGGGTCGGTTTCGAAAAGATGGAAGCCCTCCTTATCCATGCCAGCTATCAGTAGCGCGGTTCCAAATGGACGGGCGCCGCCGTACTGTGTGAATGACTGTTTATAGTCGCACATTTTCTTGACTAGCGTAGAAACGGGAATCTCTGCACCATAGGTCATCCTATTGATTTGGCACTGGACTCTAGCCCTGTCAACTAGTTGTCTAGCATCTGCGACCAGTCCCGATGTCGTCATTCCGATGTGGTTGTCAATCTGGTACATCTTCTCTATGGAGTCTGAAATGACCAGCTTACTGTGAATTCTCTTGTCGACAATGAGTACTACCCCTTCCTTGCAAATAAGGCCGACTGTGGTAGTTCCTCTCTTTACCGACTCCCTAGCATACTCGACTTGGTAGAGCCTTCCATCAGGGGAAAATGTGGACACACCATGATCGTATCCTCTCCCGCTTGGCTGCATGCTAATCGATTCCGTGCCTAGTTGGACTCTTATGAACATTGGTTGTGGAAAGCCTCGGTCGGGGTGGGATTATGTTCTTCTCCCTTATGGCCGCGTTGTGAAGGTGGGCATTTTGGCGTCTGGGGGAAAGGACTCAACATATTCCGCATGGTGGGCGAAGATGCAAGGATGGGAAATAGAAGGTTTAGTTACATTAGTTATCACAGGTGATGACTCGCTGATGTTTCAAATCCAAAATACAGTGATTGCTGGTTTCCAGTCATCTGCAATGGGAGTCCCCTGGATTCCAGTTGCAAGTGAGGGCAAGGAGGATCTGGAAATTAATGATTTGGAGGATGCGATTAATGGCAAGCATGATCCAAAGAAAGATTTAGAAAATATTTGGCCTGAAGAATTCGGGTACCCAGAAAACTTGGAAATTAAGGATGGGGCGATGCAAATAGATGGTTTGGTAGTTGGGGCATTGAGGTCCGATTATCAAAAGACGAGGATTGAAATGATGTGCGAAAGACTTGGGATTAGATCATTTTGCCCGCTGTGGCATAATGACCCGAAGGATCACATGAGCTCCCTGATTGATCATGGTTTTGAGGTGATATTCACATCAGTATCATCGGAGGGTCTTGATTCTTCTTGGCTTGGTAGGGCCCTAGATAGCGAAGCTTTGCTAGAGCTTGACGATCTTGCTAGAGAATACAGGTTCAATTTGGATGGAGAGGGTGGGGAGTTCGAAACTATTGTCACTAACGCCCCGCACTTTGAAAGAGGGATATTGTGCGATGGCGTTACCCTTTGGGAGGGCAACAGGGGGACTTGGTCTGTCAATAAATGCAAGCTTTCGACCAAGCGCTAGCCTCAAACAGGGGTCCGTGGTCGGCATTGACGAAAGTAATGCCGATTTCGCCGTTGGATTATCGATATGGGCGCGAGGAAGCCAGAGAGATTTGGTCTCGTGAAGGAAGACATGCTAGGCTACTAGAAGTGGAGCGTGCATTGGTTTGGGCGCACAGCCAAATGGGAAGGGTCTCGCCGGAAGATTATGACAAGGTGGCGGAGATTGCTGATCCTGGAATAGTTACTGCTGATAGGGTGGATGAAATCGAGTCCGAGACTAAGCATGATATCATGGCTTTGACTAAAGCTATGTCAGAAGTGGCCGGCAAGGCTGGTTGGTGCATCCACCTAGGGGCTACCAGTAATGACATAGTTGACTCTGCTGTAGCGATACAAATCAAAGACAGTATAGCATTACAACGGGAGTCGGTGAGGGGCATTATCCAGACATTATGTGATATTTCGGAAAGAGAGATTGACACGGTAATGCTTGGGAGGACGCATGGACAAGCGGCCGTGCCGATTACCTTTGGCCTCAAAGTTGCTGTCTGGGTGGATGAGTTCAAGAGGCACTTGCAGAGACTTGATGAAATGGCTGTTCGCTGTACTACGGGTAAATTTTTGGGTGCAGTTGGTACTGGGGCCGCTCAGGGTGAGCGGGCTTTAGAACTTCAAGATCTGATTCTAGGAAATCTTGGCCTAGGCGTCCCAATAGCTACGACTCAAGTGGTCGGCAGAGACCGATATATCGAATGGGTCGGATGGATGGCAAACGTGTCCACCAGCATTGAAAAGGTAATGCAGGAAATAAGGAACTTGCAAAGGTCTGAGATCAACGAAGTAGCTGAGGAGTTTGATGCCAAGAAGCAAGTAGGATCTTCAACTATGGCCCACAAGAGAAACCCAATTACCGCAGAAAACGCCTGCGGCTTGGCAAGAATTGTTCGATCAATGATTATTCCATCATATGAAAATGCCCTTTTGTGGCACGAAAGGGACCTGGCTAATTCTTCCAGTGAGAGATTCACCCTTTCTCACTCAATGATACTCCTCGATGATATTTGCTCAAAGGCAAACAAGGTTCTATCGAGGATGGTAGTTAATCAAGATGCCATGCTAGAGAACATTAATCGGCAGAATGGACTGATTATGGCGGAGAAAATGATGCTTGAGTTGGTTGACAGGGGCATGGCAAGGGATGAGGCGCATGAGGCACTGAGAGTTGCTTCGATGCGTTCAATAGAAAGCGGAGTCAACTTGGAAGATGTTTGTAAATCGATGGATGAGTTTGTATCGGTTATGGACGAGGGGGAAATTGAAGCGTGCTTCGACCCTAAGTCGCACCTAGGGTCATCTAGGGAAATTGTATTGAGATCGGTGGCTTCTGCCCGTGAATACTGTGAAAATTAGCTCGGCCAGAGTATTTTGACAGCAAGTATAGCGAGGGCAGTCGCCCCAGCGACGGTGAATAATAGCAGAATCATGGCATGTGGGCCGTACTGGTTTGCATCATCCAGAGCTACCTTCAGTAGTCCGGTTTCAACTATTCCACTATATGCTCCAGATTCCGTTTCTTCAAACTCCGGGAGCGGTCTTCTTGGAATCCTCTCAATGGGGGTTTTCCCTTTGCTCTTGGAGGCCGGTGCCATGGCCATCGCATGCGATTTCGATGATTATCCTTCTTGCCGAATGGGTGGGAAAAGTATCATTCATGCACCACTCGACGACGCTTCGTGCTGGATCTTGATTCGGGGCCCGTTCACTTGAGCTATAGCCCTGGTGCGGGTTCTACTACTCTCTGCCTCAGCATCGCTTCTTCTACGCTGATTTCGGGCAATAGGGTAATTTGGCTAACGAGGGAAGTACCTGATTCAAAAAGGGCCCAGCAGATTCTTGGAGATTTGAGTGAATCCGAGCTTGATCGGCTTACAATTATCCATATCGAAAGCGATCTCCATTCTACAGGCCCGTCCATTCGTTCACTTCTCGGAAATATGCAATCCAATGATCTGGTAATTGTAGAAGACTGGTGCGAAAGGAGTGGAAAGGCCCCCAAGGAAGAAATATCGGCGATGATTGAAATAATCACAAACTCAAGAAGAGGGATGTGCGGGGTAGTTTTCACATCCACTTCCTATGGAGACCCGACTGGGCTTTCCGAAAGGAAGTGCCGATCTGAGCGTTCATTTTCAGAAATTGCGAGGACTGCTTTCCTTTCTAGAAAGGAAGGTGGAGACGAAATAAGGGTACTAGAAGATGATGGGGTTCTGAGTGATTTATTTATCTCGGAAAAGGGTTTTTTTCCCGTCTAGCCTTCCCAATTTACGCCTGCCTCTTCCATTAATGACTCCATGTCTTCAATAGCCTCTTTATCCGGCGACATCAGAGCCTCAGGATTAACTGCATGTCCTACATAATCGCTATCTGGCTCAATTTGGGACATGATTGAGCGTTGCCTTGCCAAGCTGTAAATCGCCCAGAGCAAGAAGACGGTGATTGAAAGCATTACTGCTGTGGTAAGGTAAGACATAGCTAGTCCATGAGGGGTGCCAGTATTATTTTGTCTATCCTACTGTATTGACAATGGACTTGCCAGATGCCTCCTATTCGAAGGGTTTGGCTCAACCCAAGACCCAGGGGTGACATTCTCTTGGTGGCTTGGAGGTATTGTGAGCCACATTTTCTCGTGCATTTTTCCGCACTCTTGGCACCTCAACAATTGGCCCTTTCCAGCACTTCGCATGGTCTTTGAGCAGCAAATAGGTCTGGAAAGTATCCTTGGGGTCGCATCGACGATGCATAGCTTCTCTAGATGAATATCCCCTCCAGGAGATTTGAGTCCCTTCCAGGAAATGACGTCCCCTGGCCTAGTTGACCTCAGTAGTCGATTGACGGGGCCCCCTTCTGAAAAAGCGACCAGCCTTTGCCTCCGGCCCTCAGAAAATACCGAAATATGGGAGTGGCCGCCTTGTATCTCAGTAGGTCGGGAAATTACAGTTCCCTTAATTTCCGATGGGATGTGATCATCTGAAAGCTGATTGGTGACGTGGATTGCAAATGATCTGCATTTCTCTACGCCAGGTTGCGACTGAAGCCACAGGTGCGCTTCCCTGACAGATTCGGGATTGGCCCCTCTGATCCCATAAAGTACGGGGCAAGGTGTTCTAGGTGCGATAAGCCCCTTTTTCTTTGTCGGGTCTCTATTTAGGAATGTATCTGGGAATATAGACTCCAATTTTGAAACTGATTCGTAACTGACCTGCCTAATTTTCCCGATGTTGGAAATCTCTCTCCACGAAACTAATTCCCATGACGAGTTTGGTTTTGGTGGCCATGAAACCGCCGCACTTGCGCCAACAACTCCCCAATTTGTTCCAGAACAAAATACCTTACACCCACTCTCGATTACTTCTTCCAATCTCTCGGAGCAGTCCACTTCCCCACGTACGGAAGACCAGTACCATTCCTCTGTGACCTCTTCTAGAGAGATTACCAAGCAGGGAGAGGTCAAATATTCCGAATCGGGGAACTGGCTAACCTCTGCCACTAGTTCATCGAACCATTCCCTGCACGCTTCTAGAATGGGGGATATTTCACATTCCTGTGCCTCGATAATTGCCCCTAATGCACCATTGCCCCTAGTCCTCCTCTCAGCAAAGGGCCAGAGTCGGACGAGTCTTCGCTCTTGGATTTCGATTCCAATTTTCGAGACCAATAGACTTAGCAAATTGTCCAAAGTTTCTGTGGTACAACCCGATTCAGGGTGATCGGTATCATCAAGCCCAATCCTAACCTTGATGGATTTGTTTTCAATATTCATTTTACCTACCCATTATCTCAGCGATGACACCTGAAAGGCCATTTTCTGGTGAACACTGTATTCCTTTGACGCCATGGGATCTTGCTGCTTGCATATCTGAATCTCTGTCCCCCACCATTATCGAGCCGGACTCGTCAGGCCTATTTTCCCAATCTTTTCCGAACTTGATATCTACCCACTCCCCAGGTCGTGAATGAGCCGCATCGATCAGCTGTCTCCCGGCCTCTAGCATTCCAGGGTTGGGTTTCCTTGCCCATGATTCCTCCCAAGGGACGTATGGACTGTACAATAGGAGGTCTATTACAGCGTCTTTGTTTTCAGAGGCCAATATGTTCCTTAGCGTCAAGTGGATAGCGAATAGGTCTTCATGAGACCAATGCCCCCTGCCAACAGGGGACTGGTTGGTGACAACACAAACCCTGAATCCGGACGCTCGCAAACTTGCTATGGAATCGGCCGCCCCATCAAGAACGATGACTTCGTCGGGCGAATTTATATAATTCTCAGATCCTTTGTTTAGAACCCCATCACGGTCCAAATAGGCTATTTTTCCTTCCCATTGGGCTCCACCTGGAAGGGGGGCGAGCACGAGAGGGGATTCTAAATCGGAGTTGTCTCTGTAAGGACGTAGCATGTTTTCACAGTCTGTTATTCTTCTTGACGGCCTCTTTGATTATGTGATTGATGATTAGATGCATGTCCTCAATACGCTCCATAGATTCAGATGGAGCAACTATAGCGAGATCGGTGATTTCTTCTAATTTTCCCCCAGACATGCCTCTAAAATCGCCAGTCATTGCCACTGTCTTGCAACCATGACTTTTTGCATATTCAATTCCATTGATGACATTCTCTGAATTCCCCGAGCCACTGAATCCGATAACAAGATCCCCCTCTCTGAGAAAAGTCGACAATTGTCCTACGAACACATTGCCATAATCAGTATCATTGGCCCATGCAGTCAGTGATGGTGAGTTGTCAGTGTGCGATATCGTCCTCAAGGTCAGTTCCTTTGACCAGTCGCCTGCGCTATGGGAGGGAGTTCCGGCACTGCCACCATTGCCAATGAAATGGACAGTTTTTCCAGATTCCCTGGTTTCTTCCACCAATCTCCAAAGTTCCTCAACCTTGCCAATGGGGATTTCATCTAGGCCTTTTACCAGGGATGAGATGTATTCGGCGGCGAATTCACGGAACTCGAAAGGCATGCTAACGATGGTTCGGGAGGGGGCATCCTATTTACGAGTTGATGAGAAGAGGCCATCATGGAGGACCCAGTGGAGGCCTTGGTCGGGGTGATTTCGGAATCATTGGGGATGACCGAAGTGGCTATGCAATTGATGATTGGCGCCTTTGGACTTCTTTTGCTTGGTTTCGCATTTCACAGGGAAGAAAGTCAATATTCTAATGTTTCAGCAGTAATTGGGTGGCCGCTAATTGGGGTATTCTTCTACCTGTACTCCAGCCACTATGTGGATATTGATGATCCAGTTCTGGTTCTAATGACTGCGGGTGCACTGCCAGCGGGATTGGCTATGTCTTATTGGGAATCACTGAAAGATCGATCGGGAAGAGAGTCACTTGTTTGGCTTAGGGGGTGTGTAGTCTGGTCGATGATCCCCTATTTTGGAATTTTTGGAGTTCCTCATCTCAATATGGCCTTTGTCCAAATTACTGCATCAAGTGCAAACATCATGTTGGAATTCGCTGGATTGGGCGGATATGAAATCGGTGAGATGATGATTCAACGTCATGACAGCGAGCCGATTCGGGTGACTGAGTGGGAAGGAAACAGATGGATACTTAGTGAGGCCCTCGGAGAGGGTGGATTTTACGTTTCAATGAGTACTAGTGAAGGTTACCCGGTAGTTGCGTTCATCCTAGCTTGCTCCGCTCTGCAGTCGATGGCAGTATTCATTGGTGCCATAGTGGCGCTTAGAACTGTTCACTGGAAAAGAAGGGTGAGGGCCTTGACAATCGCATTGCCTACGATTCACATCCTAAATGTATTCAGAAATTCAGGGATTGTTTGGCTTACTCACACTTATCCGGACTGGACATTTATGGGGATGGGCATGTTCGAATTTACCCACAGCTATGCTGCAAAATTTGCTAGTCTTTTCGCAATGTTCCTAATGGCTGTAGCACTGTTTGACCTGCTTCCGGAATTGCACAGGCACATAACAAAAATCACCGAGCCAATAACTTCTGCTCTTGGTGTCAAAGCATCCGAGTCACAGCATTCGTGACCTTATCCTCTCGTACAATTTACCGGTAAGTGGCATGTCATGTTCCCATGCAAACTCCTTCATTACCCTGATCGCCTCTTTCTCGAGATCTGAGTCCCCGACAAAGTCAGTAATCTCTATCCGATTATTCCTGGTGTTGGCCTTGAAGGCAGCAATGGGCTCTTCTTTGTGGAATACTAGATACGCAGAACCGAATCCGAACCTCTCCCTTAGAAGACTGCCGAAATAGTGAATCAATCGATCTGAAGGGGGGATGACGAAGTCCCGAGATTTAGTAATCTTCCCCATTTCCCCAAGCAGATCCATCCGCCCCCAGCATATCTCCTGCCCATCATCAATCAGGAATCCTTTGATCAATGTCTCATCTTCCTCGAATTCGTGCAAGACGTCACTTATCTCCTCGGCAGAGAAAGATGATCCGGCCAGCCCCTCCATCTGCTTTAGCGTAATTACGGGGAAGTCCTCGACCAATTCTCTCAGATATTCCCGTTTAATGTTCCATAGATCGCTACTCGGAATAGGTTCAACTGTCTTGAAACCCCCCCTATAGTCCTGAATCAAATGACCGCTTCTAATCAGCGGGGAAACTAGCTTCCTGAATTGTGCTCTGGATAGTGCGTGCCTTTCCATGTAAACATCAGGATCGTTGCTATCTCTGAAGAACTGAAGAATCTCCTCATCTTCAGACTCTGTGGGAACGTTTCTTATGGCTAGTAATCTTTGGAAATGTGGATATTTTGCCCAAACCAAGTGGCCCCTTAGGTTCGTGCCCTGGTGAAGTTGATGTGCAGCCACCATTGAATCTAGATTAACTCGGAACATTTCACAACGACCCCTGAGGGCGAAGTCGTCCCTTACCTCATCCAGCCCCTCTAGTGCTAAAGTCTCATTTTCTGATCTGCTATTCTGGTGAAGATTGTGATGGAAGAATAGCAGCCTGTTGATATGTTTCCTTGAACGGGGCTGAACGACCCCTCCCCTGATGTACCGCTCCCCATCGCCCATAGAGGTGAATCCGAGATCGGCCAAAAGATTCTGAATATCATCATTGCATTCATGGACCGGGACGCCATTGAATGAATGAAGAACTGAAACATCGACTAACCTATCTCTGTAATTACCCAGTAAGTCACTGAAGGCTACTTTGAAATCGTCCAAGTAGGAATTGGGGATGTTGATATCCTTAATCTCTAGGTATCCATTGACTACAAACATTAGGATACGGCCAATAGGGTCCACCCCCTTGAATACCGGATAGTACCATCCTTGCTTCAGTAACAATCTAATCTCTTGGATAAATCTGCTACTGAATGGATCGGATTGAGAGAGGATCCGCATTTTTCGGTCTTCTGGAATGGGTGAAAGGAGACTCTCTGCATCTGCCGGTGATGCATAATAATCCGTTGGATCTGGTTGAAGAGCTACTACTCGTTTTATGATATCCTGGGTTTCCAGTTCTCTGAGTACCTCGGCGAGCTCCTCGACTGGACGGGCTACAAAGAATTTCAACGTATGAAGTCTAACAGGGCCAATTCTAAAGATCAGCTCAGATAGTGCTTGCTTGAATGGCAGTGGCTTGACGTTTCCATGTAGTTTCCTGAAAATTGCAAGTGACCTTTTCCTGTTGGGAATTTCTAGGTATTGCTTCGCAATTGCTAACTGACGCTCCAAGTTTGAGATAGCTGATTTGACACTCCTTTGTATGTGTGTGAAATCCTTCCCCCGTGGGTATTGATTCAGCAAGTCGTTCCTTGAAATGCCATCCCTTGGTATTTTCTCCAGAATCTCCTCTTCCAAGGCACCCAACCAAGGCTCCCCCCTCAATCCCATCAGCATTGGAATCTGGTCTGATGTTGTGTATCCTACCCTATTTTGCAGGAGCCGGCCATTGAAAACCTCAGAATCGTGTTTTATGTCCTTCCAATCGCGGAATCGGAAATTGGTAACCCGGTGCAGGAGCTCGTCCCTCCTTTGTACTAGCCCTAGGCTGCGAATGGCATCATAGGGCTCTTCAAAAAGAGTGAATGACTTATTCAGAATCAGAGTTTGTAAAGCCCTGTAATCAATGACGTTTACTTGGCCACCCGTAATCCTATACTCATCGACACGGAGAATGAACTCACCCTCATCAGTTCTGGTGAAGAAGCCGATAGAGACGAGGTTTCGCATCTCAAGCTCTTGGAGAACCGAATCGACTTGTGCTGACGGAAATGGAAGCCTGGAGCTGAGCTCCTCTGAGGTCTGAGGACCTTCCGAGCCTAGCATATCGAGCAATTTCAATCGGAGGCAGTCAATTGGATCGGAAAGTTGCCTTTTTCTCCAATTAGATGGTTCCCCACCCACAAATGACTCACCTACCTCGTAGCTCAGCCCACCAGTGTATAGTTCGCGCAGATCCTCCATTTCTGCAGCCCCAGCCACAGCTAGGCACCCCAGAGTTCCATGGACCTCGGTCATCCTCTGCGAAAACCACTTTCCATCAATTTGCTCTTGGCCCGTTCCCTTGACCTTGGTAATCAGTCCCCTTTCTGCAAGATCGTGTACCCAACCCCTAAGTGTTTCAAATTCGATATCCCGAAGTTTCTCGCTGTACAATGGGTGTGTAAGTTGCCTCTCAAGACCACCTCCCATGTCCATGAGTCTTAGCAGTTCATTGGCACTGCTCGGTACCGCGACCTTGGATTGGTAATACTCGTTCAGCTTTTCTGAGTCCAGTTCGGTGGCTAATGAACGGGCTCCCAGCAGCCTTCTAAGAATCTCAGGATCAACGTCCTTGATCAGATATGCTCGAGTTCTTAGGGACAATAAATCCTCAAATGAGGACATGAACAGAGTCATCCCTAACGGAGAAGGCATCTTCACCCTGCGATGCACAATTCGGACATTCTCGTCGTCCATTCGGGAAATGAAATCCGAAAGCTGTGACATGTCAAGATCAAAATTCAGAATCTCATTCATCGCTTCTCTGACGATTATTGAATCGTCCATCTTCCGATGCCTGTTCAGGATTTGCTCAGCTTTCTGTTGAAACTGCTTTGGACTCACCTCATCGGCCCCGACCCTCCTTGGATTGAGCATGCTCCTCGAAGATACTTCCCGGAATCTCTTGGCAAATAGTTGTGATTCTAGTAGATATTTGTTCAGGGTTTCCTCTCTCGCCTTGCTTCGGAATACCTTTGGAATTGCTGAAATCTCCACCTCATGGCTTAGCTTGGCCATAAATCCGTTTTCGTCGAATGAGAGCTCATGAACCATGATTTCTTCCTTGGCGGCGATCCCTGCGAAAAGATAGCCGAGTGCAAGATTGAACGCTCGGCCACGACAGGTTGTCACTACGTAAGTGGGCAAGGGAGCGGCAACCTGCTCGACCAAAATTCTATCTTTGGATGGGACTTGGAATGTTGTCGCAGAATGTTCGTCAAGAAATTGAGTCAAGGCATTAGCAACTGGCCTATTCAGGCCTAGTGCATCGACCAAGAATGGAGTTACAGAACCACCAACACGATACTGTATAGATAGAATGCCGAGTAATTCCAAAACCTCGCTACTAAGCTCTGATGTCCTACTCATTGCCTCTCCAGTCCATGAGGGGATAGTCGGGCGATACCCCGTGGCCGATGTAACGTTGACACGGGTCCCAATCACACTCGAAACCCGATAAGTAGATCCACCAAGAAGGAAGACGTCACCATTCCTTAGGCTGGAAACAAATGAAGAGGATAGTTGACCGACTAAAGTTCCATCAGACGCGAAGACAAGGAAATTATTGTCTGGAGCGATTGTTCCGATGTTTGTGTAATACACCATCTGGGCGTAACCCCTCTTACCGAAGCGATTCTCTTCCCAATCGACCCATAGCATTCTTTCCTCCTCCAACATGTCAAGAACCTCGATGTAATCGTCATAGGGCAATGATCGGTAAGACCAAGATTTGGAAACCAATTCGAATGCATCGTCGATATCCCATTCACGAATTATTGTCAGACCTATCATGAACTGGGCGAGAACGTCCAAGCAGTTCTCTGGGAACTTAAGTAAATCCATGTTTCCGGAAAGTATTCCATTTTGCAACGCGACCAATTCTAGAAGATCGTGGGGGGAAATCGGCAGGAACCGTGCCCTAGGGAGCCCGCCGACCTGATGTCCTGCTCGCCCAATCCTCTGCAAAGCAGTAGCAATTGATCCCGGTGATCCTACTTGGACGACCAAGTCTACTGATCCTATGTCAATTCCCATTTCAAGACTGGAAGAAGAAACGACACATCGCAATCTTCCTTCCTTCAACCTTTGTTCGACGTCAAGTCTGATTGACTTATCCATAGAGCCGTGATGCCCTTCAATCGCCTCTAAACCAGCGACTTTCAGTCTTTGAACAACCGTCTCAGTCATGTTACGAGTATTAACGAAAACCAATGTCGTGGTATGGGCTTCGACGAGCTCCTTTATTCGCTCTACGTTGTAGTCCAGGATTTCTTTAACAGGAACTGAGGTAAATCTCGGCGTTGGGAGGATTATATCCAAATCCAGCTTCCTAGAACCTGAAATCTTTGCAATTGATACTTTTTGGGACTTTTCACCGTCGGATTTTGTCTCGCTAGGAACCAAAAATTCGGCCACTTTTTCCAGTGGCTCCATTGTAGCGCTGATACCAATTCTCTGAACGTCTGATTCTATGACCATGTCCATAAGAGCGAGGCTGAGTGAAAGGTGAGTTCCACGCTTGGTAGGGACGAGAGAGTGCATCTCATCTACAATCATCCACTTTAGGTCATTCAGAATTGGCCTGAATCTCTTCGATGCTAGTGCGAGGCCTAGTGATTCAGGAGTCGTGATAAGGATATGTGGTGGCTTGCGCAACATCGCCTCACGCTCTTTCTGAGGGGTATCACCCGTCCTGAGACCAACTTTGATTTCCTGGGCCCTACCTGGTAGATACTTTTCTTTGATCTCGTTAAGTGGTCCGATGAGATTCTTTTGTATGTCATTTGCAAGAGCTTTGATCGGAGAAATATAGATGCATTGTATGGAATTGGATAGTTCGCCTGAAATTGCCCTTCTGACCAAATCATCAATGATCGAGAGGAATGCGGTAAGGGTCTTCCCCGAACCGGTGGGAGAACAAAGCAGAAGATGGTCGCCATCTAAGATAGTTGGTATAGCTCGCTTTTGTGGGTCTGTGAAATCTTCGAACTTATCCGTGAACCAATTCCTAACAGGTGGAGAAAGGCGACTAAGGATATCCTCAGTGTCTGCAGATTCAGTTACATGCAATATTTCTGGCATTTTTACAAAGCACCTTGGGCGTTCAGGGAATCAAAGGCGTAATTGAATGCTTCCCCCGGAAGGATGTAAGTTGATGCTAATGATGGTGGAAACAAAGCTCACTAATTGTGCCTTTAGGCCAATTGTCCAAGGATGGCTTGAATAACAAAATCTGGGTCGGTTGTCCAATGAGTGTCGACAATCGCTTGGACCGTCTATCATCAATGCTGAGGCGTAGGGGGATTGTTTTGCCATCATTCGAAATATACGGAGGAGTGGCTGGCCTAGTAGACTATGGCCCTGTTGGTGCTAGATTGAAAAGAAAGGTCAACGATGCCTGGATAGGACACTGGTCGGCAATTGGCAATGTCGTTGAAGTGGATTCGCCGACAATTACTCCGGAACCGGTTCTGGTTGCTAGTGGCCACGTAGGGGAGTTCAATGACCAAATGTCGGAATGCAAGGAGTGCGGCTCCATTTTCAGGAGTGATCACCTCCTGTCAGAATTACACCCGAACCCGGAGACACTGGATTCGGATGAGATAGACTTGGAAATGGCCAAGAGTGTGGTCAAGTGCCCGGTTTGTGGATCAGTCGAGTGGAAGGGGGCTAGCCCAATGAATTTGATGTTCAGAACGCAAATAGGGGCGATGGGAGAGGGAAGAACTGCGTATATGAGGCCAGAGACGGCACAGGGAATGTTCATGCTATACCCCTCACTTTTCAGGCACTTTCGGCAAAAGCTTCCCTTTGGGGCGGTTCAAACTGGGAAGGGTTACAGGAACGAGATTAGCCCACGGCAGGGGATGATTAGGCTCAGAGAGTTCAATATGGCAGAAATGGAGTACTTTATCGATCCCAAGGAACCCCCTTGCTCTGATCTAGAAACGTGGACTAGCGAGCTCGCTTTGATACCTGACCCGGATGGGGGGAATACAGGTGACAAAATGATGACCATCGCAGATGCCTTGGCTAAGGGAATAGTGAAGCACCCAACTGTTGCATGGTTCATTGCAATGACCCATGAATTCCTAGTTGATGTCGGCATAGATCCGGAGAAGATTAGATTCAGGCAGCATGCCAGCACTGAGATGGCCCACTATGCCTCTGATTGCTGGGATTGTGAGCTCTTTGGCGAATATGGGTGGGTCGAGGCAGTAGGAATAGCAAATAGAACGTGTCATGACCTTGAGTCTCACGAAGCTGGATCCGGTTCTGGACTACTTAGGGGTTGGAGGAAGTTCAATGCGCCGAGAAGAGAGACCAGGGAGGTCATCTCACCGGTAGGAGCAATAGTGGGGCCCGCGTTCAAGCAAAGAGCTGCTGATGTTTCTGAGGCTCTATCGGAAATGGCAGAGGTGCCAAAAGATTCGCAATTTTCTCTGAAGCTGAAAGATGGCTCAGTGGTAGAGATTAGTTCTGATATGTTTGAAAGAAGGGTCGAAGAAGTAACAATCCATGGTGAATTCTTCACGCCCCACGTAATTGAACCCGCATTTGGAATTGACCGCATCATCTGGCACATACTGGATCACAGGTTCAAAGAAATGGAGAAGGATGGTGAAAACTACACCATACTGTCCCTTCCTCAAACAGTCGCCCCTATCGATATTGTAGTCCTCCCACTTTTCGATAAAGATGGCATGGGAGAACTATCTCGTGATATTTACCAATCACTGATTTCAATCAAAGGAGTGAAGTCTGAATTGGATACAAGCAGATCAATTGGTAGAAGATACGCTAGAGCTGATGAAATCGGCATCCCATGGGCCATAACCATAGACCACGAATCCATTGAGAACGGAACGATCACAGTTAGAAGAAGGGATGACCAGAAGCAAGTTAGGACGGGGTTAGCCCCACTTCTGGAAAATATTGCTAAGGGGACTGTGGACGAGTTTTTCTAGGCCAATCTTGATGTGGTGCCTAGCTAGACTAAGTCCGTGCCAGATGCCAAGCAAGTGGACTGGACTGAGAGATTCAGGCCTGATTCGACCTCCGATATGAAGGGGAATGGAGAGAAAATCAACAAGGTCATTCGATGGTTGGATTCATGGGATAAGGGAGCTCCAAAGAAGAGGGGTTTGCTGCTCTCCGGACCTCCCGGTGTGGGAAAAACAACAATTGCCCTTGCCATTGCAAAGGAAAGGGGCTGGAATATTCTTGAGATGAACGCATCAGAACAAAGGAACGCTGCTGCGATAAGGAGTTCCGCGACTAGGGGTTCCCAACACATTTCTCTGAGTAGCTTTGGAACTGGGGGTGATTCGCAAAGAACCTTGATCCTACTTGATGAAGTAGACCACCTAAGTGGGGGTTTTGCCAAGGTCTCCGAGGAAAGAGTTGAGAGGGCCATAACCTCAATGGACGATGACAGCTTAGTCATGAAAGGGGATTCTGGGGGAAAGGCTGAGCTGCTAAACCTCCTCAAGATAAGCAATCAGCCCGTAATAATGACTTGCAACGACCCAATGCGTCTTTGGGGCAGCGGATCGAGCTGGAGGGCAAACAGGGACAGAGTCCTTAGATTGGCTGAGAATATCATCTTTGACAGAGTTGCGAATGAGCAAATGAGGAGGGTTGCACTGAGCGTACTTGATAGGGTCGGAGTCTCCATTGACCCAGAGGCAGTAGAAATTCTGGTCACGGAAAACCCGGGCGATCTAAGGGCGCTTGTCAGGGACCTTGAGGCCCTTTGTGCAACTAATTCTGTCCATCTTGAAAAATCTGACATACTGAGGCTAAAGGAAGTATCAATCAGAGACTCCCATGTAAATGTCTTCAAGGCCCTCAGTGAAATGTACAAAAGCGGATCGGGTGCAGAATCTTCCAGAATAATGATGAAATCCGACAAGGACCCGGATGAAATGCTCGCGTGGATAGCATGGAATAATCAATCGGTCGGCAACAATTCATCCCTAGCCAGAGTTAGCCCTGCGATGTGCAAGGCAGATGCGGCTCTAGCTACAAAATTTAGAAACCGTGCCTACCGATCGTGGTATTGGGGGTCTTCTATCCCCTCGCAGGCGACGGTCACACTGCAAGAAGACGGGGGCAACTCGAAAATTTACATAGGATATCCTGACTTTCTGAGGAGAGGTGCTGAGTCCTGGAGGACGGGGCGAGTAGTGGATAGGATAGCCGAGATGCTGGGCAATAACAAGGCCTCTACGAGGGAAGATCTTTGGCCGAATCTTCTAGCAGTACATGACGATGGACTTGGGGGCGATCCAGATGATTTTTCCGTTGCAAAGAAGATCGGACTCGGTGCTGAAGATCACCTAGCACTTCATGGAATACCAAAGTCTAGTAAAATTGCATCTTCAATTATCGAGAATTTCAATGAGAAAGCGGACTTGGAAGTCTTAGAGCCTCATAGGGAGCCGGATGTTGTGGAGGGGAGCGGTGATGACTCACAGACAACCCTCGATGGCTTCAGTTAGTCTGATTCCCATGTCTTTGGATGGAGTAGCACTAGTACAGTTAGCAATTCAAGACGTCCTAACCACATCAAAATAGTGGATGCGAAAAGGGATATTACACTCAGATCGGCCCATGTAGAAGCTGCATCAACTGGTCCGAAAGAACCCAAGGCAGGCCCTGTGTTTCCCAACAGAGAAATCGATACAGAAAGGACATCTGTCATCTGTAAATTGGGCTCCAAGAACGAAATTGTAAGCATCGAAGCTGTGACTAAAACCATCCACGAACTCACCATCCCCAAAATTAGCCAGACCTTCTCCTCATTGACTACTTCCCTGTTAAACCGAATAGCAACCACCTTTCTAGGTCGGATAATCTTGATGACCTCCCTCTTGGCCAATTCGAAAGCTATACGAATCCTGAGAACCTTGAGGCCGCCGCCCGTTGATCCGGCACTAGCTCCGACGATCATCAAAAGCAATAATACGAATTGGCTGAAAACTGGCCATTTCGAGAAATCGGCACTAGAATAACCAGTGCTCGATATAGAAATCGACTGGAATATTGCGTGCCTTGTTGATTCGAGGAAGCTATAGTCAGTTGACCTGAATAGATTGAATGCCATTGCGAGCCAAGCAACTAGAATTATCAACAGGTACGTGCGAAGTTCCTCATCCTTCCAAATCTCCTCAGCCCTGCCTGCAAACGCGAAATACAGTAGGCTGAAGTTTATGCAAGTTAGAAGCATGAACACCATGATGATTGTCTCCACCATTGCATCATCAAAATCCATAATTCCGCCATCAGACGTTCCAAAACCGCCTGATGGCATTGTTGTTAGAGAATAGTTTACTGAGTCAAAAAGCCCCATTTCTGTGAACTGGAACAGCAGAAGCATCTCAACTAAAGTAAGACCGACATAAATTCCCCATAGCCTCCTGGCAGTACTCTCCAGAGTGGTTCCAAGATTCGAAACTGAAGGGCCTGTGAGCTCTGCCTTAGCCAGAGCCATCCCCCCTCCCAGTGCTCTTGAGAAGATGAGCAGCCCCAACATAATAACGCCCATTCCACCGAGCCACTGAGAAGTGGAGCGCCACAGGATCAGGCTCTTTCTCTGGCTTGACACGCAGTCACCATCAAATTCACCACCACAAACGGGGCTTGTTGAAGGATCTATCAGGGATGCCCCAGTAGTTGTGAAGCCTGACATTGATTCGAACCAAGAGTGGAGGAGTCCCAACGAGATTTCGGACATGGTATAGTCACTTCCTGGAGACCAATGGTCACCGAAGGGGCCGTGGAACATCCCTCCGAGCCAAAATGGCATTGCTCCAACAATTACGACGGGTATCCAACCCAACGCCACTGAGGCAAATGCCTCTCGGTCACGAACTCTGCTTGATGCGTCTGCACCGGAATTGGAAATCAGAAGATTTCCTGCAGCCAGGGATAAAATAATTGGGGCAAGATAAGTCCTCATTCCATCTTCTAGACCTTCCAAAAGGCAGCTGTAGATGGCAATGATTGCAAGTGGAATGGAAATGAGTACGATCGTCCAGCCAAGGACCAGCGTAACTACCTCCCAGCGCATATTAACTCCGCAGCAAGCCTTCTACCTTGCTTACTTCATCAATTTCCAGAATCAGGTATATTCTGTCTCCCTCTTCTAGGGTATCTATTTCATTCTCAGACATATTCTGCATTGCACCATTGTTGTCGGGCCTTTCGAGCATCACCAATTGGGCACTCAATTTTTCTTTGGCATCTTGCCACAATTTACCGACGAAGTCGCTATCAGGGGCAATCTCTGCGGACATTGAAACCAAAGAGGGGATTCTTGGTATTGGTTCATAGAGTCCCGGGACATGCATATGTATGGCCTTCAGTATCGACTTAATGGCGACCCTTCTCTTACTAACAGGTCTGAGGCCAATTCTCTGAATGACCTCAACTAGAGCCCTGTCCTTCAGAATCAAGCCAGTTCTCGAAACACCTTTGTCGAATGCACGCATCGATATCGAGATATTCATATTGTCATCCCCTAGGGTCGCTATAGCGATATCGTGATCCTCTATTGCCAATTCCCTCAGAAGATCTTCATCCTGGGGGTCTCCGTGGATGACATCAAGTCGCTTGCTAATCCCGATCTTTGACCCTACCACAGAATTTGCAGTATCAAGATCTGGTTCAATTATTACAACACTTGACCCCATGCCTAGGTAGTGACCGGCTATCCTGCTACCGAAATCAGTAGCTCCGAAGATGGCGACCGATGGTCTATCGGGCATCTCAGTAGAAGAGTCTCCAACCAGCCTTGAGATCTCGGAAAAGAATCTGGTTGATCCAGTGACAAAGACCAGCGAGTCGCCCTCTCCGATGATTTCACTGCCAATAGCTATTCGGCCCTTTCCTTCTTCGCTCTTCATTGCAATTATCCTAGGAAAACCTGGGCCCTCGTCATCAGAGTAGACTGAACTTATCGGCATCCCCAGAATGGGGGATGACTCAGTTACTGAAGACTGGACTATCCATGCATTATCGCCCAAAGGTATGATATCCGATAAAGAAGGAGAAACCAAGCCGGAAGTGAGTTGCTTGACTACTTCTTCAGAGGGGGATACCACGAAATTGGTTCTTGCCCAGTCTCCGAGGGGCCCTGCCCCCATATTTGGATCAACGATATCGGAATTTCTTATATTGGCAATTGTAATCAGTCCGGAGGCAGTCCTATCTACCACCTTTTCACTGAAAACACGCTTTGCGAATGCGCAGCCAAGGATGTTGACATGATCATTATTGGTGGCAAAGACTATGATTTCGGCATCGCTAATTCCGGCCCTAATCAGAGACTCACGAGAAAGGGCACTTCCAGTGACCAAGAGACAATCAAGAGACTGGGAGTCGCTAATTGCATTGGGGTCTGGGTCGATTAGGGCAACGCCCCTCCTTTCGCCTCTAAGGGCGGCCGCGACCCCGCGACCGACTTCACCGGCCCCTGCGATAATCACTCGCATTATACATCTTGAATACACGAGTCAAATATAATCCTGCGCACAAGTTGAAAATAGATATTTTGAGCTATTTCAGCCTATTCTTCGCTTTCAACGGCTTGTCCTCTGATTCTGCCCTCGGCCCTTTCCTTGTTGATATCTGCCTGTCTAATTGTTCGTCGGTATGCCTGTCTTGCTGCAGGAGTTAAGCCGGATGGGAGCCACTTTTCCTGTGCACTGAACCAGAAAAAAATGGCAAAAGGTGCAATTAAGATCACGAATATTGGGTTAAATAACGAAAGGATAAGCGTTAGACAGATTAGGGATCTAGCAAATGAGGAGTAAACTATTGGCCTGATTCTCTCGCCTTCCAATAACCTGTAGCCCTGCCAGCTTGATGGTAATGCATGGCAGATACTAGACAGAATTGAGATGATTAAGGCCAAGAAAACTGAAAGAACGTTGAATCCGGCTACTGATGACAATTGAGAGAGTTCAGGATCGAAAAGCCTGACTATTAGATATGCGGACTGCATTGACCCGATGCCGAGCCCAAGAGCCCATCCAAATGGTGGAGATGCCCTGATAGGTAGGATGCTGGGTCTAGCTAACAAAAAAAGTGTGAAAGAAGACTCTAGGATTGAAATGAGAAGTGAGAGTGTGAAAAGGGTCCCCAGCGGTACGGCTATACCCGCAGTGGTGGATTCCTCTAGTATTGTCAATAGAATCAGCTGATCGACCGCTAGAGCTAGTAAAACCCCTGAGACTATTCCGAAAAGCAGATACTTCACAGCACCAGTAAGGTCGTAGAATCCTGTCATTTTTGCTATCACCCCCCTCCAGCCGATGTATATTCCCAGAATACTGATGGCGAAAGCGGCCTGCATGTGAAGCATCGGGATGGTGGCTGCCATGACTTGCGATGACCGCTGGGATATGAGGGGCACGCTTCTGAGAATGTTCAAACACCACCATTGAGACGGGTGTATGTGGCCCTCGAGGGATTCAAGCGCAGGATACTGGGTTCAGTTGGACTCCTCAAAGGTAAGAGGAAGGCAGATGAAGAAACTATTCACGAAGTAAGTAGGTCATTGAGAAAGGCCCTTTTAGAAGCTGATTTTAATGTCAGGCAGGCAAAGGAAATCACAGAGAGAATCGAAAGGAGAATGCTCGAAGATGAGCCTAGTCCAGGCTTGAAACTGGAAACACAAGCAATGAATCTAATTTACTCTGAGCTTGTAAGGATATTAGGCGCCCCAAGATCGATAATCCCACACAACCAAACCATACTCATGGTTGGCCTATATGGCCAGGGAAAGACTACGACGACTGCAAAACTAGCTGAATGGTGGAGAAGGAGCCACGGGGCCAAGGTGTCAGTTATTGAGGCCGATGTCCACAGGCCAGGGGCATTCCAGCAACTAAGCCAGATGCTAGAAGGTACTGGAGTCTCGGTCTATGGGGAGCCGGAAACAAGCGATGCGAAGACAATTGTAAAGAATGGACTGAAGAAATTGGGTACTTCGGATGTCGTGATTATAGACACTGCAGGAAGAGACAGCTTAGATGGAGAATTGAAGGAAGAACTAGTGGAAATCGCCTCATTGGCAAATTCGACTGAGAGTTTTCTCGTTATCGATGCGCAAGTTGGCCAATCTGCAGGGGATGTAGCATCGACATTTCATGAGCTGGTCGGGGTAACTGGAACAATAGTTACGAAACTGGACGGAACTGCAAGGGGCGGTGGCGCCCTAAGTGCCGTGGCCAGCACAGGTGCACCCATTGTTTTCGTCGGAGAAGGAGAGAAGATAGGCGATCTGGAGAAGTTTGAGCCTGATAGATTCATCTCAAGACTTCTGGGGATGGGTGACATCAAAGGATTGATCGATCTAGCTCCTGACGATTTAGACGAGCAAGAGGCCTTGAGATTGACCCAGAGGCTAATGTCGGGTAGATTCAGCCTTACAGATATGTATGCACAGATGGAAATGATGAGCAAGATAGGAACGCTAGATAAGGTTCTGTCACACCTACCTGACACCATGTTTGGTGGCATGGGAAGTATGAGCATGGCCCAAAAAAGGCAGATGCAATCCAACCTAGAGAGGTTCAGAGTAGTAATGGACTCAATGACCCAGGAGGAGAAAGATAACCCACTTATCCTCAAATCTAGCCGTATCCGCCGGATTGCCCGGGGTTCGGGTAGCAATGAAAAGACCGTGAAGGAGCTCCTTACCCAATGGAACAAGAGTCGTAAGATGATGAAGGGGATTCGAGGTGACAGGAAGATGAGGCGGCAGATGCAATCGATGCTTAACTTCGAAAACGACCCCGGAATGGGGTGATTCCCTGCAGAGGAGATTCGCCATAATTGGTCACAGAGCTCCAAGCAGTGGCCAATTGAATCTTAATGACCTAGCTGGTTCGGGTGGAAGGACAGATGTGCTAGTTAGGGCAGTCAATGCGGCACTCTTCATCTCCCATGGGATCAGGAATGACACTCAGATAGTCCTGCATTTGATGGGGGGCAGTGGCCTACCACGGAGGATTTTGTTTGATGGTAGTAAGCTTGGAGGGGTTAGGCCCGACGAGAGGTCCATAGCTGGCCAAATCAAATCAGTTATCAAAACCGAGATACCACCTATAGGCCATTATGTTCAATGCTCTAGGGGCATTTTCCACTCGGGCGGGGACGTAGGGCAAACCCTTTCTGAATGGTTGAATGATGGTTTCGAATGTTACTTGTTGGATACTGAAGGTTTTCCGGCTTCGAATCTGAAAAATGAATGCAAGATGGGTTTCTTCCTGTCCGATGACTTGCCAATTGACGAAAGTGAAATTTTACCAATTGGGGAGATGAGGAGGGTTTCTTTGGGAAATTTGTGGCTTCAAGGCCATTCATGCATATCCATAGTTCACCACATCTTGGATTCGTCCTAGAACCATGATGGGAGTCCATCCTCCCCTTCTTCAGTGGCCGCCCCTAGTACTACTGAAGATGCCCCCAATGGGTGGTTTGTGGGCCAGCTACCCAAGGGGGTGAGTGATGCGAAACCATTTGCAATAGCTGTGCAGTCAGTTCCCGGTATTTCCTCGTCAATAATTGAAGCGGCGCCGATCTCGAAGGTGACTCCCTTGCTCTCACTGGGGACCATGTCCGATGCATTTCTATACCATCTTGCACCAAGATTGACTGTTTGAAACCCCCCATTCCAAACCTCTGGCACATTGAGATTTAGGAAAATATTGCCTTGTTGGAACCATTCCCTAAGTGAATCGCTGGAAATCCCCTCCGGAACTGGCCTGCATCCCTCGGACCTGCCCAGATCTGGGGGACGAGGAGTTAGAAATGATGAGAGTGCCCCAATTACTTTTGCCGTAGCAGATAATGAATCCGAATAGTTCTGGTGGTTGATAGTGGCGAGACTGACGGAGAGGGCGGGCATGCCATAAAGGGAGGCCTCCCTAGCTGCAGAGACGGTTCCCGAGTGCAGAACATCCACCGAAAGGTTAGGGCCCCTGTTTATCCCAGAAACGCAAAGTGCGGGTGAAATGCCCGGTGCCAGCCTTTCCAAACCACCGTCAATAGCAACAATTACGCAATCGCAAGGCGAGCCATCCAGTGAGAAAACCCTGAGTGGGGTACTATCATCGACGATGATGCTGCTTGCTATTTCTGGATGCTCTTTGAATTGCATTCCATCCCTGAGTGTTAGTTTCATGCCGCTCGCGGACTGCTCCCCAATAGGGGCCATAACTAGCAATGGGTGACCTTGGGAGTGCAAAAGTTTGGCCAGATCGATCAGGCCGCTGCTATAGACGCCGTCATCGTTGGTGAGGAGGATCGGGAGTGCGTGCACATTCTTGCGGAAGAATGGCAGTTCATGAAACCACGTCCACCCATTACTCGCTAGCGTGCTCCTCGATGGTCACAATGATCGCGCCAGCAATCATTAGTGTACCACCAATGACCGTGTATGCGCCGATTGCCGCTTCCCCCGTCCACAGCATTCCGATGATGGTCCCAATAACGGGTTCGAAAAGTAGGGTTATGGAGACTACGATTGGGGGTATCCAGCGTAGTACTGTATTGATGCCCGTGTGACCACACAGACCCGGTCCGAACGAGAGGTAAGCGACCCAAGCGACCCAAGAAGCATCGGACCACCCGAAGACACTTGCTTCAGGCATAGTTGAGCTTATCGAGGTGCCCTCCAGAACAATGGATGCGAGGGAAAGAGATAACCCTGCCAAAAGAGTGACTGGAAAGGCGTAAACAAATATTGGAACTCTCCTCGCTGAGCGAAGATGCCGCCCTGCCATAAGGTAGCCAACTACCGTAATTGCCCCAAGGAATGCTGCTAAGTCGCCTATCAATGAGGCATTTCCCCCCTTTCCGGCATCCAGCAGGGTAATGGCCGCCCCGGTAAAACCTATGATTGCTCCAGAGACATGCCCCCTTCTGACGATAGACCCGAAAAATGGCATTATTGCCACCACTACGAGGGGATGGGCGGTAACAAAAAGCAGACTGTGGACAAGGCTAGTGTGATCCAATGACCATACCCAGCTTCCAAAATGAGCGGCCAAGAAAAGGCCAGAGATAGCCACAACAATTGCGTCTTGAAGTGTGTAATCCCCCATACCATGCTTCTTTGCTTGGTATATGAAACCAGGTAGGAGTATCAAGGATGTACCTTGCATCCTCCAGGATGCTCGTAGTATGGGGGGGACGCCCCTCATCTCCTGAAGAACTATTCCGGCACTTGAAACGGCGATGACGGCTACACCCAGCATTATCCATGCCCAGGACGGCGCCGCACTGGTCTTGGTGGTCATGCTAATCCGCCAGCTCGGCATCCAAAACCAATTGACCGCCCTTACTGCCCCCCATGTCCTCGTCCTTGCCGCCGATTATGCCGGCCTTGCTGAACAATATGTAGATCAGTGTACCGAGCACGACGTTGATCGCCACGAAGCTCAGGAGGCGGGCTATTGGCCACCAGCCGAAGTCTTTGAAGGAGTCGTCAACGACAGCTAGTATTGCGGATTCGACACCGTAGAAGGCCTCTCCTGTCAATGCGCCGGCTGCAATCATAAAGGTGAATAGCAGCATTTGGGCGCTTTTCTTCTCTGCTGCTGCCCCCCCTTCCTTCGATCGGACTTCCTCGACTATGGGTTTCAGCCTACGGCTCTCCCACCAAGACCGGTATCCCCCTCCTATCAGCATGGGGAAGGTAGCAGGGGTTGGGAGGTACATGCCAAGTCCGAAGGAGGTTCCCATTCCAGTTGCCCACTCTGCGAAGGCGCCTAGTGCGACGCCAATCATCAAAGCGCTCCAGTTTCCTTGGCCCTCTGCAAGGATTGTGGTGAAGTATGCGAATGCGTTTGCCTGTGGTGCGAGCAGGTCTATCTTCCCAGTGGCCAGCAGTTGGGAGAGGAAGATTGCGACACCCGCCCCGAGGATTGCCCCTGGCACGACCCCCATGATGTTGCCCTTCGATATGTGGTATGGCCGATTACCTATGTACAGGCTGTTCTTGTAGTCCCCGACTACAGTCCCACTCATGCTTATGGCCGAGCCGAATACAGTTGTGCCCACCAGTGCCATCAGAACCGCTTCCTCCTTGTTCAATCCCGTGGGCGTGTTGAGGAACACCAGAAGGAGCATCAGCAGCACTATGAAAGATGTGCCGGAGACTGGTTCTATCCCGGTCTCCCCCATCACCCTTACCGCTATGGCCCCTAGGAGGAAGGTGGTTGAAAGCAGTATTACCGAGAAAATTAGGGAGGGGATGACGGGGTAGCCACCGATAACGAAAATCAGGGAGATCGCGAAAAACGAGATTACCATGAAGATTGGAATGTGATAAAGTGGCCATTCATACCACCCCTTCCCTTCTACGAATTCATCTCCTTGCTCCCCTGAGAATGCCTGGACGATGTCCCCGAATATGCCAGCAAATACTGGGGTCATTTTGAGAAGGCCCAGAAGGCCGCCACCGAGGATGGCCCCTATTGCCACGATACGGACAATGGATCCGAATGCCTTCCATTGGACTATTGGGTAGTATGGCTGGGATGATGCGTCGCCGTACTCGGTGATGTTGATGTAAACGCCTAGCTCCGGGTCGTAGACCGGGACATCCTGCAGAACCACGAGGGGTATGATCCAGAACCAAGCCAGAATAGCGCCCAGATTGACCAGAAGGGCTGCTCTGAACTTCATGAACCACCCTATTGCGAATAATGTGGGACTGAGCTCTATCCCAAGGAATGTGTATGATAGGGGGTTTCCCTGATCATAGGTGGTAATGCCATTGTTTGGGGCGAATCCCTCGGGATCCAGCTTACTTGGCTGGTGGAACCACCTCTCTGTGTAGACGGATGCTAAGCCCCAACTACCCAGTGAAAGAGTCTCAGCGAGCCAGTCGGCGATACTGCTAGGCATGTTTGCCAGCTTTTTCGACCATCGGATCGGGTAGTCGATAACGAACATGAATCCCATCGTCATCACGGTCCAGATACCAACGGTTTTCAGCGACTGACGTGCAGCCTCCGCTGATCCGGAGCTGACGTCGGAAGAGATGTCTAGCATCTTCAAAGTTGCTTCGAAACCGGGCATTGGGAGTGGGTCTTCGACTAACCAGACCCTTCGGAATATGATGAAGTACATAACGCCGAGGAAACCGGCGAACATCGAGGCGATAATGCCCACAAACGCGAGGTTTAGAGTATCCACTGAAGTGAGCAGGTGCCCATCCCCGACCTTGTAGTCATCAGAGTAGGCCAACAAGAAGATTGCAGGGAATGTAAAGATGAATCCAGTAGATGCGTGAGTGGCCCCAGTGGTGGCGCTAGTTGAGATGTTAACCTCGGAGGGTGACCATTGGAGTGCCATTCCCAACAGGTATGCCACATACCAAGCAGCTGAGACTGCGAGTCCGATCTTCAAGCCGATGTATGCTGTAACGCCGCTGAAAACCGCGCCTATCAGAACCCCGATCAGCACTTTCCTTGTGTCCCAGTGGCTTATCTCGAAAGAGTCGGTGAGGTTCTTCTCCTCTAGGTACTGTTCTAAAAGCCCAGTATTGAGATTGTTGTACATGTCCTCGTCCAACCAAGTCAGAGTGCCATGCTCTATTGCCTCCAGCCCGGAGGCCGTTACCGGTTGGCGGTAGGCTGAGCGGTCTACTTCGGACATCCTATTCATGAGGGCGATAGATTCGCGCTTATACTTCACTCGTGCAGGGAGGTCCCAGAGTTGGAAATGTGGCCTAATGGTCCCTGCTGATCTTGTACCTTCCCATGGCCTCCATCCACTGGATTTCGCCACCGGACTGCAGGTTCATGCTCTCATCTGCTGGTAGAATGAGGTTCGAGTATGTCTTGTTGTCCATCGCATGGACCTCGTTCCCCTCAATATGTGTGATGATAGCCGAGCCCTTCTCGATAAGGGGGATCTGTATCGTATCTGTTACAGTGCCGACGTGTGAGCGCTTCTGGCGAGTGAAGATGTCTTCGAGCTCGATGCGTGCCTTCGCCGAGCCATGCTTACCTGGCTTGGACTTGGACATGCTCAGTATCTTGTAGGCGCTATCGTCTATCGCAACGTACCTTCCGACCTTCAGGGTCCTTATCTCGGCTCGTGTGGTTCCTGGCATGAACCGATGCTAGGCGGGTTGCTTATCATCATTGGGTTTTGGCCCCGAGCCGGATGCCGGATGCCCCCGGCCCGGGGTTATGTAAGGCTGATTTCTCAGTCTTCCTTGCGTCGTCCCATCAGGGCAGCGCCCATCAGCGATACTACGGCCACCAAGGATGGGAATCCTGGAGTGAATCCTGGATCCTTCTGAGCGTTTAGCTCCTTGTCCGCATCGGATCGGTTGTCCGTGAGGTCCTTGGCGTCACACAGCCCATCTCCATCGAAGTCAGATGGGGTTTCGGCTGATGACTTGCTGTTGGTACCGCAGTCGTTCTCGTCGGCATCCGAGACGCCGTCGCCGTCGTCGTCGGTGTCCTCTGTGAGGGTGCTAGTGCCTGTTTTGCACGTGACCGCTATGGAGTCGGGCATTCCATCGCCGTCGGTGTCCAAGGAGGCGCATCCGTCTTCTGGGAAGTAGTCCTCGCCTGGTAACACGCTGTTGGGGTTGACCGGGTTAGGGTAACCGTCTCCGTCCATGTCCGTGTCCGAGTTGTCGCCGATTCCGTCGCCGTCAATGTCTGACCACTCAGATGGGTTCAGCGGGAAGGCGTCGGTCCCTCCAGCGGTTGGATCATCGTATCCGTCGCCGTCGTCGTCGGTGTCAGCGTTGTCGCCAACGGTGTCACCATCGCTGTCCCTCCACTCTGTGGAGTCATATGGCGCCCAATCCTGTCCGTTAGGGTAGTCATCTCCATCGATGTTCGGGTCCGCGTTGTCGCCAATGCCGTCTCCATCTGTATCGGCTGACTCTGCTGCGTCGTCCGGGAAAGCATCGAGGGTGTCAATGACACCGTCGTTGTCGTCGTCGACGTCGTCCCCGTCACCGCATCCGTCACCGGAGGTTGCCGTCTGGTCCTCTGGCAGTATGGTGCCACAGTCCTCGTCGTTGTCGGCCCACTCGCTTGGATTCAGCGGGAACAGGTCTATCGAGTCAGGATAGCCGTCGTTGTCGTCGTCGTTGTCCGTTGAATCGTCAGCACCGTCGTTGTCGGTATCGGTGGAGGCGTCAGCATCGGTGTCGAACTGGTCCAGGTCGTTGTCGATTCCATCGCCGTCTGTGTCGTTGTCGCTGTTGTCGCCTATGCCGTCACCGTCGAGGTCTGCCCACTCGAACGGATCGTAAGGGAACGAGTCGTTCAGGTCGTTCACGCCGTCACCGTCGTCATCGCTGTCCAGGTTGTCGCCGATTCCGTCCATGTCGAAGTCGGTGAACTCAGTGCCATCTAGTGGGAACATGTCCCACATCTGCCAGTCTGGGTACCACTCGGGTTGAGCCGTATCCCATGGGATTAGCCCGTCAACCACATTGAGGTCCCAGAACTCGCCCCATCCGATGCTGCCGTTTCCATCATAGTCGAAGTTGGCGAGTGCGTCAGCCATACTGGCGTTGAACTCGTCTTCACTGTCACCGAGACCAAGGACGAAGAACGCGTAAGCCTCCCACTCGTCGATCTCTGCGTCATTATTCCAGTCCATGAAGTTGAACAGGTCAAGCGCGCAGTACGCTGGGTCGAACATTTCTGACTCGAAGCAGTCGGCGACTAGGTTCGGGTAGCCGTCGTTGTCCAGGTCATCGTCCAGGTTGTCGCAAATCCAGTCCTGGTCCATGTCGACTGGGGTCTCGTTGGAGTCGAGCGGACTTGTTCCGCAATCCTCCTCTTCCCAGTCGAACCAGAGGTCGTTGTCGTCGTCATCGTCGGGCCAGATGCCGGTTACCATAGGGTCGCAGCCCGCACCGACGTCATCTGGCAAGCCATCGCCGTCGAAGTCGCTGCTGATGCATGCGTCCAGAGGAGCGATGTCGTCATCGTCGGCTACGCCGTCGTTGTCGTCATCGGTGTCCGCTTGGACCTCTACTAGCGTGTCAGGCAGGTTGATGTTGTCAATCCAAGCCATGTCTGAGCCGCTGTCCACGATGAAGTCCTTGTAGTACTCGAAGGTAATCACGTGGGTTCCGGCAGTGACCGGTATGCTAGCGACTCCAGAATCCTCGCCGCATGTCGACCAGACCGTCTGGAAGTCCACAAGGACCCTCAGACCGTCCCAGACGCATGAGCTCTGGAACTCGGAGGAGACGATGTACGAGAACGTCACGTCTCCAGCCGAGGAGCTGAATGCCAGCTCTATCGTCGAGGTCGACGATGAGATGCCTGGGTTGGTCGACTCAAGGCTGTAGGTTCCTGAGATCGCGTCGGTTGTGAATGCCCACGGGAATCCTGAGACGTTGTTGTTCCATCCGGATCCGTTGGCAAACGCCCCCGACTCGAAGTCGTAGGAATTGCCTGGTTGGACGATGTAGACGAAATCGGGTATTCCATCCCCGTCTGTGTCGACAGCCTGGCTCTGATCGTATGGCCACACGTCGACATCGTCGAAGAAGCCGTCGTTGTCGTCGTCTGGGTCGCCGTTGTCGCCCCATCCGTCGCCATCCGCATCGGACCACTCTTCGGGGTCGTTTGGATGAGTGTCGTTCCAGTCGTCGTAGCCATCGCCATCGTCGTCGGTATCGGAGTTGTCGCCGATTCCGTCGCCGTCGAAGTCCTCCCACTCAGTTCCATCTAGTGGGAACGGGTCGTTGAAGTCGTAGACTCCGTCGCCGTCATCGTCTGCATCCTGGTTGTCGCAGAATCCATCGCCGTCGGTGTCGATTGTCTCGTCACCCTGGTCAGGGCACGGGTCAGTAGCGTCAGGCAAGGCGTCGTTGTCGTCGTTGTCGTCCTCGACGTTGCAGAGTCCGGTCGTATCGTCAGCAGGGCACTCGCCATTGTCGCCGTACAACTCGTACGGGAACACAATGTTGTCCACTGAAGCGGAGTCTGAACCGCCGTCCGTGTCGCCGTCCTTTGTGTACACCCACATGAAGCTGTGTGTACCGGCTGGGATGTCCATCTCGAAGGTCCCATCTATTGGAGAGTACCAGTCAGATACCTCCTCGTCATCGGCAACCCCGTTCTGATCGTCGTCACCGCAGTCGTCAATGCCGTCATTGACCCAGCTGCCCGGGATGTAGTGGTGACCCACTCCATCCATGTGGTATGCTCCCTCTGCTTCGCACACGAACCAGTCCTCGTGGTCCTGACCACTCTCAGCGAGCATCAGTTGTCCGTTCAGCAAGAACTGGAATTCGTCATACCTATCCTCTGAGGATACGCTGTAGTCGAACGAGAACGTTCCATCGCCCGTAGTCAGGTCTGCCGCGAACCATGTTGTCTGGTTGTCGGACAGAGCACCTGCTACGATGGCTTCCTCCAAGCCCGTGTTCACGTAGAACCGGTTGTGGTTGACCCATCCGGTGTTGGCAGGATCATCTGTGATGGTCCAGTCCAATCCGGAGAAGTTCCCTGCAGAGAAGTCCTCGATGATCTCGCCCGTGTAGTGGTGAATGACGTCCGGCATGCCGTCGCCGTCAGTGTCCGTGTCGGCATTCGGGTGCCTCGGGAACGCGTCGTCACCGTTAGGGACGCCGTCGCCGTCAACGTCGGTATCGGCGTTGTCGCCGATGCCGTCGCCGTCGAGGTCCTCTGACTCGTCCGCATCTAGTGGGAACGCGTCATCGGAATCGGAGACGTTGTCGCCGTCATCGTCGTCGTCTATGGTGCTAGTGTGGTAGCTCGAGACATCCAGGGTCACTGTCGACCCCCAGTTGAGCAGCTCCAGATCCTCAGTTGGCATGACAAGTCCTGACCAATACGTCTCGTCCTCGTCAGAGGCGTCTGCGCAGTCAGTCCATCCATCACTCAGCCACGATGGCACGTAGCTCATCGAGAAGCCCACACTGCCGTCTGCGCACATGAAGGAGGTGGCAGAGTATGCTGGGTGAGTCATGTCGTACTCGGTTGGTACGGCAGGCGCTGTGAAGAACCCGCCTAGGTTCTCTACAGAGTCCTCGAAGCCAGTGCTAGCTATCTCGTCCAGGTAAATGTCAGCGTAATACACGTTGTCAAGACCTAGGATTTCCGAGGTGTAGGTCGAACTGAACTCCACGACCAGCTGGCCATCGCCATCCAGGTCGTAGTCTGGCAAGAACCACTCCGCCAGCTGCCAGTATCCCTCGCAGCCACAGTTGTCCATGTCGCCGCCGAAATCGTCTCTGAGGTTGTCAAGTAGAGTCTCGGTGCCTGAGTCGTCGACCCAGTATGCCGCGACGTAGTCAGCAGACTCCCAAGAGGTGCTTGATAGGGCGAAATCGAATCCAACCCATGCTACGTCTTCGGCCGAGTCGAAGTAAATCCTGAACAAGCCATCCGTGTCGGATACCTCGAACCACTGGTTGTCTGCATCGTCGCCTGAGAAGACATCTCCGTAGTAGCCGTCTGCGGTCGTGATTCCAATGTAGTCACCGTCCTCAGCACCTGATCCGGAGTTGCCGCTAAGGCCCTTGTTGAGGGTGGAGCGGAAGCCCAGGGTCGAGCACTCGTCGTAGTCGTCGGCAAGGCCGTCTCCGTCGGTGTCTAAGCCAGCGCAGCGGTCCGTTGGGTTCGCATCGTCATCGTCTGCGAATCCGTCGCCGTCGTCGTCGTCATCGGCGTTGTCGCCGGTGCCATCGCTGTCGGTGTCATCCCACTCGGTAGAGTCGAACGGGAAAACGTCGTCGGAGTCGTCCACGCCGTCATTGTCGTCGTCGTCGTCCTTCACGTCGCAGATGCCGTCGCCGTCGTTGTCGGCGGGCGAGAGTCCGTCTGTTGAGTTGGTCTCGCCGCACTCGGCCTCGTGCACATCAGAGTATCCGTCGTTGTCGTCGTCCTCGTCAACAGCGTCGCACCAGTAGTCGCCGTCGTTGTCCGGTGGCGTGATGCTTGCGTTCAATGAGTCGCCGCTGGAGCACAGTGTGTCCTCCATCTGGTCCCAGTATCCGTCTTCGTCGTCATCTAAGTCCACAGGGGTCCCGCCAGGGGACGCGGCTGTGAGAATCTCGCTGACGGCCCAGTAGTAGTTGCCTGGGGACGCCATCACCCACGAGTCGCCTGTGTCGTTGTTGGTCAGTGTCAGCGTGGTGTAAGCGGTGCCGTACGGCATGTAGATCGTGATCGCGGTGTAGGAATCGGCAGTGAGATTGAACTCGCACGATCCTGCTCCTGTCGCCCACGTTCCTGGGTATCCGTTTGGACACTCGTTGGTGACCATTCCGTTCTCGTACCCGGTCACGAACAATCCGATCACTGGGTATCCTGGGTCATCGGCCCAGCTCAGTACGAAGTGCCCGACCGATGCCGGGTCGACGTTCGAGATGGTGTCGGCAAAGCCGTCGCCGTCGGTGTCCGTCGTCGCGTCAGTGTCGAACGGGTAGGCATCGGACGTATCGTCAACGCCGTCGTTGTCGTCGTCCGAGTCGTTCTCGTCGCAGATGCCGTCGTCGTCGTTGTCGGGTGGCGAGTCGGACGAGTCGGATGCGTTGTAGCCGCATGCTGCCTCGACGTCGTCGTCCCAGCCGTCGTTGTCGTAGTCGTATGCCATCGAGCCGTTCTCGCCGTCGAAGGCGTCGTCGATTCCGTCTCCGTCATCGTCGGCGTCAACGTCGTCGCATAGGCCGTCTCCGTCCCAGTCGTCCCAGGCCGTGTTATCGAATGGCGCGCAGTCGTCGGCGTCCGCGGTTCCGTCTCCGTCATCGTCGGTGTCAGACTCGTCGCAGAGGCCGTCGCCGTCGAAGTCGGTGAATCCGGAAGCGTCGAACGGACAGCCGTCGTATGCGTCTGGCAAGAAGTCGCCGTCGTCGTCTACGTCGACCGCGTCGCACTCGTAGTCGCCGTCGAAGTCGGAAGGCGTGTCGCTTGCATTGGTCGGACTGGTGTTCTCTCCGCAGTTTGTGATCTCGTCCGCGTCCGAGTAACCGTCGTTGTCGTCGTCGGTGTCAGCATTGTCGCCCACGCCGTCGTTGTCGGTGTCCGTGTCCTCGGTGGCGTCGTCATCGAATGCGTCAGCGTTGTCGCCTGTTCCGTCGCCGTCGGCGTCAGCCGTCTCGTTAGCGTCGTTGGGGAACGCGTCGTCGGTGTCGCAGACGTTGTCGCTGTCGGAGTCGTCGGGAGTAGCAGTGCTGTTCAAGGAGTCGCCTCCTGCGCAAGCTGCCTCGTCCGCGTCCGACCACCCGTCGCCGTCGTCGTCCGTGTCGGCGTTGTTGCCGATCAGGTCACCGTCGGTGTCCGTGTCCTCGGCTGGGTCCAGCGGGAACGCGTCCTCGGTGTCGTTAACGGTGTCGTTGTCGTCATCGATGTCCGCGTTGTCGCCGGTTCCGTCGCCGTCCGTGTCAGTGGTCTCGGTGGAATCCGTTGGGAATTCGTCCAATGAGTTCGCTACCCCGTCGCCGTCCTGGTCGTCGTCCAGCGAGTCACAGGTTAGGTCGCCGTCCATGTCGTCGGGCGTGGACGAGCTGTCATTTGCGTCACCCGTGGTGGCGCAGTTAACCTCCTCGTCCGCGTTGCTGAAACCATCGCCGTCGATGTCAGAGTCTAGTGGGTCGCAGATGTCGTCGCCGTCGTTGTCGGCGGGGGTCTCCGTGTCGTCTAGTGGGTCGGTCCCGCAAGCGATCTCCGTAGCGTCGGTCCATACGTCCTCTGTAGAGCCGGGTCCGAAGCCAGTAGTGTCTGCGTTCTCGTCGGATCCGTCTGTGCAGTCTGCCCATCCGTCGTTAACCCAACTGGTGTAGACGATTTCGGTTCCGTCGTCACACAACCAGTATACGTATCCGCCTGAGGATACGTAGTAGTTGGGGTGCGCATCTCCCTGAGCCGAGTCGTCGTTCAGGTCCTCCGTGAGGGATGTCGTGCAGCCTGTCACCAATGAGTCTGGCTTGCCGTCGCCGTCGGTGTCCGTGGCAGCGCATGCGTCGTCGGGGAAGGCGTCGTCGGTGTTGTTGGTCCCGTCGCCATCCCTGTCGACATCGAGCGTGTCGCAGACGAAGTCGCCGTCCATGTCGTCCGGGGTCACTGATGCGTCACCGGAGTCACCGGTGCCGCAGTTGCCCTGGACCGCCGACAGGTTGCCGAAGGCCGGTGTGCCCTCGTCAGCGTCGGAGTACCCGTCGCCGTCGTCGTCATCGTCGAGGTTGTCTGCGATCAGGTCGCCGTCGTCGTCGTAGTCTATGTTGTTCCCCCAGTTGTCGCCATCGGTGTTGTAGGCCTCGGCTGGGTTCAGCGGGAAAGAGTCGTTCAGGTCCTCCACCCCGTCACCGGGGTAGAAGTCGTTGATGTCGTTGCCCATTCCCGTGTAGGTGTTGCACGGTGAGGCTGCAGCGCACGTGTCGTCGTCGAGGTCCGAGACGTCGCCGATCCCATCGCCGTCGTGGTCGTGGAACTCGGTGGCGTCGTCAGGGAACATGTCGTTGTCGTTCCCGTATCCGTCGCCGTCCCTGTCCGTGTCCTCGTTGTCTCCGATACCGTCCTCGTCCAAGTCTGACCACTCTGTCGAGTCGACAGGGTGGGTGTCTAGGTCGTCGGTAACGCCGTCGCCGTCGCAGTCAGTTGTCATTGTGCAGTCGACATCGGTGCCGTTGGTCCCTATTCCTGACCCGTCGGCCTCGTCTGTATCGAGGACGCCGTCGTTGTCGTCGTCTTCGTCCACAGCGTCGCAGAGGTAGTCCATGTCGTTGTCGTTGGCTGGAACGTCGGTGATGTTCAGTGGGTCCGATGTTGTAGCGCAGTTTGCGGTCTCATCGGCATCCGAGTAGCCATCGTTGTCGTCATCGCTGTCCCCCATGGTTCCATAGGTCGTGGAAGTGGGCCCGATTGCGCCAGAAGTCCCGGCGGGCACTGGGATATACAGGTTGTCGATCCATGCCGTGTCTTCGCCACTGGATCCGCTAGAGTCCTTGATGTAGGACCACACAAGGGTGTGTGTTCCTGCAGTGAGGGTGTAATTGAAGGTGCCAGTCACTGGAATTACCGGGGTAACGGTTTGGAAATCAGTCATGTCTGCGGTCTCGTCTGAGCCGTCATTGCAGTCAGCGTATCCGTCGCCAGCCCAGGAGACGTATACTACGTCCGAGTAAAACGAGGCGCCGTCCGTTAGGTCCGCACTGTCGCATAGGAAGTAGACAGATCCAGAGGAGGACGCCCAGTAGTTGGGATGTGCGGTGTTGTAGATGGCTACGCCGCCGCCTGCGGAACCGCTCCAGTCGTTTCCACCGGCTACTGCCACTCCGTCCACGTAGAACCAGAGTTCGTCCCAGTTCGTTTCGCTGGATACCCCCCAGTCGAAGGACATGATTCCGTCGCCCGTAGCTACTGTGATGTTCAGCTCCGATGTCTCGTAGTGAGTGATCGCACCGGCTT
>Ga0115011_10000142_pt1 | contig 66981 bp, 60 predicted proteins | sample TroAtlMetagenome_2_FD_88705 | JGI IMG/M metagenome (GOLD analysis project Ga0115011, IMG submission 88705) | Marine eukaryotic phytoplankton communities from Atlantic Ocean - Tropical Atlantic ANT8 Metagenome | ecosystem: Environmental > Aquatic > Marine > Oceanic | place: Tropical Atlantic... | reverse complement strand
GATGCTTTAGTTTCACCGTGTGATGGTAAGGCTGTAGCGTTTGGAGATATATTAAATGGCTCGATACGGTTGCCAGATGGTCAAGACTTGTCGGTGGAGATGCTATCGCAATCTGAAGAAAGGTTTGTTGGTGGTAGCTACGTAATTGTATATTTGGCGCCGCCTGACTATCACCGTGTTCACTCTCCAATTCGCGGTCAAATAAGGGGGTATAATTATCTACCTGGTCATTTGTGGCCAGTTTTCCCCAGAGCAGTCCAAGATGTACGTGACCTGTTTGGTCGTAATGAAAGATTGCTAATTAACCTAGATGGTGAGGGGAGCGGCTCAGTAGCTCTCATTATGGTTGGTGCCTATGGTGTGGGTAGGATGGAGACAACGTTCAGTGATGTGGTGACCAATTCTGGTGGCAAAGCGGAGTCACGTGACCTACCAAATGCCAAAGCTATAGAAAAGGGTGAAGAGCTAGGGCGATTTAATATGGGCTCCACAGTGATAATGTTGTTCGAGGCTGGTAGCGTAGACATTGAACTGGATGTCGATCAGGTGGTTAGGATGGGTCAGAGAATTGGAAAGTGTTTGATCAAAGACTGACAATGTTAAGATAGTAGTCTAAATTGCCAGTGAATATATTTGTAGAGGTTTCTAAATGGCAGATCTCAAGTTGGTGTTGACTCGTGCTGGTGAGGTTTTGGGGGAGTGGGACCTTTCTGATGGAGACTTGGCAATATCGCTTGAGGACTTGAAGACAGGTGAAAACGTCGCCACATTTACAGCATCAGCCTCCACGACAGAGCGAACAGAAGTAGGGCCTACAGCAGCCCTCCAAGCTTTAGACTCAGTTGAGAGTAAAGATCTAGATCGCAACCCAGGAGATGACTTTACTATGCCATTACCAGAGGGTTACCTTTTCGACCACGAGCGCCCCCCTCTTCATGAGTCTAGGGCTCAGCATGGTTTTGTTGATGTCTGGAGTAGACAGGGTGGTAATTGGAGGAAAAAGGGTGCCATTAGAGCTGGTCAAAAGGTAAGGTTCGCTGATGGCTGCGTTAGGTTTAAGAGAGAAGGGTTACTCTTGGTTGAGCCAGGACCTAGGATCACAGGAAGTGTTGAGCTTCCTAATGGCGGGATCTTACCAGTGAGGCAACTAAAGCCTATGAGGGCACCTATTGGATCGGTGGTTTTGTTGACAGGTCCAGGAGGAGTCGCGTACTGTATCGCTAGTTAGGACTTTGAGGGGTGGTATAATGAGGATATCTAAAGGGTTAATAACGGTCACTATTTTGGCTACGGGCTGTGTTAGGGGCGTACCTACAAGCGATGGACCCGTGGACACCTCTCCTGACTCACAGTCTTATGACTACTGTTCGAATGAACCAGATGACTGCCATCAGCAGGCATGTGAGTTGTGTAATGATTCATGCGAAGAGCCGTGTCTCGTTATGGAGTCGTGGCCTCAGCAGTACGGTTGTGAGGGAGGAGACACGATAACGGTTTACGAGGTATGTTCAGACTGGACGCCAGATTATTAGGATGTCTCGGTAGGTCACTACCAGATAAACCCAACGATCTCCATGTAGATGTTTATCGCCCAGTGGAGCAAGAAAGCGGGCCAGAAGCTCTTTGCACGCCAGCAGAACCACCCCAGACCAATCGCTCCGAAGAACGATGACATCATCTCTATTTCAGGCTTCCCCTTGTGTAACAGCATGAAAGGAATTGCTTGGAGAAGTATAGCTCCTCTGATTCCAGCAAACCTAGCCACACCAAACAACAGGAAACCACGAAAAAAGAACTCCCAGCCAAACATATAGACCCCGTTACCTATTTGGTACTTGAATAGGGCCGCTGCGCTCTCCCTAGCAGGCCTAAATTCGGGGTAGAACTCTCTTAATTCAGGTGAAATGTAGGCGGCAATGCCTATGAATGGAACCATTGCTAATAATAGAATCCCAACTTTTGGTCCCCACCACCTCCAGTCTCCAATAGATACTCCCCATGGGGCCAATTTTACGTTTGCGCTTTTTGCGGTCGCGAGAATCACTAATACACCAGCTAAGGCTGGAAAAATCATATGCTCAGGATTGTGGTAATAGAAGCGTTTTCCACCATCAATCCAAGCTCTGTGGATTATAGGTATAAGAACAACGGTGGCAGCTAGTAAGGACAATAGAGTCGTTCTAAGGCGCCTCTTGGCGTCCACCATTACGGCTGAAACCATTGGGAGTACAAAATAAATAGCAGTCGTCCAGCCTGGCTCGAGGTATCCATCCCTTCTGACTCCGTGTTTAACGTCTAACAGGAGCGCGAATGCCGCTACGAAACTAACGCTTAAAAATAGCCAGTTTTTTCTAGATTCAGTGTTGTTATCTATCATTAGATCCCCAGTTATTAGCGAATGTATGTAGCTTTTTTTGCAATTACTAGGTAAATATCTTGGCAAAACAAAAACAAACTAGAGGAATAAGAATGAAAAACATCATAATTTTATCGTCGATTTCAGCGATGGCGCTGTTTGGCTGCGGCAAATCTTCGGATGACACAAGCACAACTGATACATCTGATACATCCGACACATCTGACACAGGCGAACTAAGAGAAGTACAGAGCTACGCTATGTCAGTCTCTGGCTTCAGTGTCGAAGACAAGACCGCTACTGTTTCTACACGTGAAGTCCTGACAATTTCAGTAGAAGCAACCTACACTGATGGTACTACAGCGGACGTAACAGACTCTTCTGACTTTACCTCTTCAGATACTGCTCTTCTTCACTTCTACAATGCAGGTGTAGGTCAGCCTCTCTGGGACGGTTCTGTAGATGTTACTGGTTCAAATGGAGATTGGTCAGAGACAGTAGCTGTAAATATCACAATGGCAACAGCGACAGAAGGAGACCTCTCTATCAACGAAATCCTTGTAGATGGTGGAGCTGGAGATGCTAACGGTGACGGAAGCACAGGCTCAATCACTGACTCTAAACTGGACGAGTTTATCGAGATAACTAACGCCTCTGATGTAACCGTGGATATTTCAGGCGCATTTATCTCTGACTCAGGACAAGGTGCCGATTCACCTCGCCACGTCTTTCCTGAGGGGACAATCCTTCAAGCGGGTCAGGCGGTTGTAGTATTTGGTGGTCTTGTTGAAGGAGCTGATTTTAGCGCCTTCCCAACTGAAAATGTTTCATACCATGTGAGCAATGCAGTTGATCCAGACCTTCCTCTGTACCTTTCTCTCAACAACTCAGGAGATATAATCTCTATTACTGGTGTTGATGGTACTGCCTTGGCAGAAACATACGCATTTGGTGAGGATGGTGAAAACGAGGCTATGGAGGACTCATCAGCAGTTCTTATTGATGAGAGGTATGGCTCAAGCTACACCAACCACCGTTACGTTACTGACTCTGTAGGTGATTACAGCCCAGGTACAATGACTGATGGCATGGCCTTCGGTGGCCCTGATAGCGTTTACGGAACAGAAAGTAGCGACGATACAGGGATGTAGTAAATGCTTGTTGCGGCGTTATTAGCAGCCGTAACAACGGCACAAGCTTCCCCTTCACCAGCCCCCAACTTTCTTGGTGGGGAGTACGGTGCTGGTTTCTATGCAGCCCCAGTTACAAGAGTAACTGGGGCTGATGGTCAGATGGCTATGATGGCAGGTGCCAGAGCGGGATTTGTGATCCACCACTCTTTGGTGGTTGGAGCTCAGGGCATGTCTCTTATATCTCCGACTATATGGCATCCCGATTCTCAACAGGTGATGGCTATGAACTATGGCTCTCTTTTTCTTGAGGCTATAGTTGGTGCAGGCAATCGTTCAGCGGCTGCTTTCGATATTTCTTGGGGGTTCGGTGAGGCTCATTATCGCCAATCGAATGACAGGATGGATATTTCGGATGTCTCGGGGATATTCACTTTAGAGGCTCAGGTCTCAGTTGTGTTCCAGTTGACTGATTGGTCGCAGGTTCGCTTTGGGCCAGGGTATCGGCAGGTTTTAGCGGCCGATTTGAATGGACTTGGTAATCAGTCGCTGTCAGGTCCTTATGGTGAACTCGGATTGACCTTCGGGGTCTTTTAGGTGGCTCGAAAAAAAGTACTATTTGGCGCCGTTGTTACAGCCATTCTTATGGTCGTGATCGAGTCCATAGCTTGGGGTTGGGAGAGGTTCTCCTGGCTGGGTGACCAAATAGCGCAAGATGCTTCGTTGTATGTTGAAAATGATGGTGGACGACCACAGTTAAGACCAGGGGCTCACCTTGAGGGCTCTAAATATGAGATATCAATAAATTCGATCGGGTTTAGGGGACCAGAATTAGAGCGTGATAGATCGAATAGCGACCTAAGGGTGTGGTGTATTGGTGGATCGACAACCTTTGATATCTACGCACCTACCAACGAAGACACTTGGCCTTTTAGGTTACAGACAGAGCTACAGGAGGCTTTCCCAGAACGAAGGGTTGAGGTTGTAAATGCTGGTATTCCAGGGGAGGTTTTAACAGGAAGCCGTGAAGACTTTGAGCAGTTTTATGGTTCAGTCAAACCGGATTACCTTGTTGTCTATCACGGTCCAAACGACCTAAGGTTCGCAGCCTCATCCCAGGCAATGCCTATGCATAAGCCTTCTCCGTTACATATCTTTGCTACTTTTAGGCTACTGTCAAGATGGGTTCCCGTTCAGACTGTTCGAGAAGAGTGGGTGAATCATAGAATAGATGGTGCCCAATGGAGCAGGATCGAGAGAGATCTCAGAGGTTTTGTTGATAGCGCTCAGTCAAAAGGTGTCGGTGTAGTTATGGCTACCCATGCTCACAGGGCGGATGATACTGATGAGGGCTTTGCAGCTAGGGTCGGTGTCGGCGAAGGCACAACACTGCTAAAGATGAGCCCAGAGGGAGTTATAAGTAGTTTTGCTAGGTACAATGAGCTCGTGACAACGATGGCGGATGAAAGAGGGCTCTACTTAGCCGATGTCAGATCTGCTGTCCCAGCTGATAGTGAGTACTTTGGAGATCACACCCATTTTACACCTAAAGGGTCTGAGTTGGCGGCACAGGAGGTGGCAAGAGTAATTATAGAGGCAGAGCGTTGATGTCTGAGGCAAAAAATAGAACGCGAACCTCATGGGTTTTTCTATCAATAGCGTTGATATTCGTCATAAGTAGGGCATCTAGCGCCTTTGAACTTAGAGCAGGTGTGCCTTCTGCTGTTGGAACAGAACTTCCCGCCAATCTGCAGGAGGCTACTGAGGTCTGGCTAAAACATGGTGATGCGGAGACACTGGCAGAGTCTAATTTACATATGCTGCCAGGCTTAGCTGCCGCATGGCTGCGAGGTTTGGACCTTTCAAGGGTTGATTCAGAGGCTCTCGCCGAGGTAGCGATATCTTCGATGTCTCAAACATTAGTAAGAGAATTGCAATCGTCACTAGACTATACGAGGCCAGAATTAGGGGTGTTGTTGAATAGGCCTGTGATGGAGCGGGCTCAAGAACAATGCCCTGGGGCTATGTCATCATCATTACATCGAGTATGTGATGATGATTGGCTTTTAGCATCCAAGAGAGACATCTTAGCTGAGCTTTATGAATTGATCGAAACAGAGGTAGAGTTCGCAGCTGAGATTAGGCTTGGTGACAGTGACCTTGGGTTGGAGGCATCAAACGCGCTGTGTAGGGTGTTGGTTGGTGATTTTACAATGTACGAGGATACACTTTCTAAGGTCATGTCTTACGAGCTAGGGAGTCGCCAGCACTCCCTAGGTATTATGGCTATTTCGTGCGCATACCCCGAATTGTCAAGCCCGTACTTGTTAGACTTAGTCACCTCTGAAAACTCGGGTAACTCGATGGTTATAGCTGCCTTTGAATTGGCTCGTACATCATCTTATGATGCTAGCAGTCGTTCAAAGGTTAGGGCGGCCATTAGCGCTGCTTTTGAATGGGCGGACCCTCAACAGAGCGCGGCCCTGTCTGTTGCCGATCAGATAGTAGGTGGCTGGTGAGTAACGCTCATTTTGTTAGAAGTTTGTGGTCTAAGATCCATAAGCGGGAGATGTATATCGTCGGCTTTTTGGTGATAGCTATCTCTTTATTAGCCGCACCTCTCCTAAACCCAGATGGTTTAGAGATGGTTCAAGTGGGTCAGTGTCTATTAGGTATTAATGCCGTTGATTATTGGATGTGTGAGACTTGGCAGCCACTATACTACCCTCCTGTTTTTCCAATTTTGGCGGGACTATTCACTAAGTTTTTTGGCATAGGCGCCATATTTTCTTTGAGCATATTATCGGCAGCTCTTTTGGTAAGACCTCTTAGCAGAATAGTTGAAGGGATATCTGGCCAACAGGGAGTCACTGGTTTGATGGCTATAACCCTGCTCTCTATCTCTAGTTATTCTTTCTATGGTTTGTTAGCAGAGCCAAGAATGCTTTCAGTATTTATGCTTTTTTTCCTCTGGTCGTTGATGTTCAAGGTAGAGGGTTATCGGGCCTCTCGTCAGCCTTTGGTTTTGATAGGGGTTTTGTCTGGCATTTTGATGTTGATTCGTCCAGAGGGCATATTGGCTAGCCCTATGTTGGTTGCCTACTCTTTGTGGCGCTTGGGTAGAAGAGGATGGAGGATAGCCGTAGGTTTCTTGATGATAGCGCTACCTTGGTGGTGCCTGCTTTCGGTTTCAGCTGGTCGCTTAACAGTCTCATCAAGAAGCTGGGAGTTAGCAGGAGCCTCGCTGTTATCTTACCTACCTGTCAGACCACTGGTTCAGCTATGGGGTGTAGGAGCATCTGATCGGCCTATGAGAGATGCTTTGAGCGCCCTGGGACCCAGTGAATTTAGTGGTGAGAGTAGTGCAATAGACGCCCTCTTGTCAGTATTGTTGGATCTAACATCTAGCCTGCCAGCCCCCCTGTTGATCTTGGCAGCGATAGGACTTTATCTTTCAATAAAGCGTCACGATAATCGTCATCTCTCGGTGGGGATGGTGTTGATAGTTGTCCCGTACCTAGCGTTGGCCATGACTCCTGTTGGTCGGGATGTTGCTATGCCTCTAAACAATTTACTCCCAGTTGTGTTTGTTGTCGCTGTCTATGGTGTCGTTGGCCTTCTTTGGCTCTCTACGTTTGTTAGGCGTAGGCTTAGTATCAGCGGTTTATCAAGTAATATGCTTTTGCTCTCTATAGTCTTTATTGGCGGTCGCTTTACGCCCTACCCAAGTAGCCAGTTGTTTTGGCCCCAATCGAGCGAGTCCGGGTACTTGGCAGCCTCATGGCTTAATGAGAACATTAGTGAGGGTGAGACTGTGGCTTCTACATTTGCTAGTAGCCCCATTGTGCATATTTCAGAGAGACCGTGGCTAGCTCTACCATCAAGGTGGGATGGTAGCTCATGGGAGGTGGCAGATAGGCCCTCTTGGCTAGTAGTGAGTGCGGTTGATGGTCCTTGGCCCATTAGTTCACCCATGTTCGGTGATGGCGTAAACATTGAGCCTCGTGCCATCTTCTCCGACGATCTTGGTTGGGTTTTGGTTCTAGAGCAAACAGCTGGAAGTCGTCGTTAATGTCACGAAATTAGCGACCTTACCTTTTGATTAGCGCTCCCGTATATTCATATTTTTCGATTATAGGGAGCCCACTTAGAACCCTTCTAAAAACCTCTGTGACGTTTAGAGGCAGCGCAATAAATTCACCAGAGGCATTCCAGAGAGCCTCGTTTTGGGAAAAACTCTGCTCTAAAGGTGACGTTTCTGTCGTGTAGATCGACAGTCTGTGGTCTTCTGGTCTATTGTGTCCACCACTAATGACGGGTGTAAACAGACCAAAGTTTCTACGTGTCCATGATAGTTCCCCGACTAATGCTTCGTTAGCACTATTATCCATTCTAGATCTTGCGGATAACCAGTATAGCCACACCTCTCTGTCTCTAATGTGTTCAAGTAGGTCCAAACGACCTGGGTGTATCCATCTAGCATCTGGATAGTCATCGAGCTCGAGCCACGCAGGAACCTGCATAAACTCCCATTGGCGGACTGATTCATCAGCTCCAGCAGCTATTAGCCCGAGAGGTTCTAGCCACTCAACATAGTGGTTGAACATGACTAGGCCATCCCCCACATTGATGTTGCTAAGCACACGTTTTCCTTGGACATCTACTCCGTGTCTAGCTCGGTAGTCTGTGGTGTAGTTGAGCCCAGAGGCGGTGGGGTGCCAAACCATTGTGACAAGTAGTGCTACACAAGACAACTCCCCAACCCTTGCCTGCCAGCCCTCTTTTAGTCTTACAACCTCTGTTATTAGATCAAGCCCAGATAGTGCCATTGCAAACATTATTGGAGCTAGAGCTATGAATATTCTCGCAGCTAAGTCCTCCCTAGCAGTTGGTGCGATCAGCCCAACAAGAGACATACCTATAAATGAGAGGGCTAGTGTATATGTGGCTAATCTAGCCCTTTCCTCTTTTCTCCTAGTTATTGATGAAATAATTAACCCCACGGCAAAAAGTCCGCCGAATAGAAGGCCGAACCACCTAGGAGAGTAGTAGACAGCTTCGTAGTGACTGTAAAAAGTCACTATAGGAGCAGCGCACAGTGCTAAAATTGAGATGACAGGGAGGTTTGTCACAACACCCATAGATCGTCTGCCTATAGGAGCTCTAGCAAGAGCTCCTAATAACAATAGGATTATTCCTGCGGGTGACAATAGGTAGAGCGCTTGAGCGAAGTTGTGTTCCACAACAGGGAGTCTCTCAGGGAGGGTTAGTGCGCCCACGGTGGTCTCAGGTCCCGATAGTAGCGGTAAGACTAGGATTCCCCAGGCAATAGTCGCAACTATTCCCGTTATGATGTGTCGATTTCTCAGTCGAGGGTTTGTTTCCCACAGAGCAACAGCAGCGCTCCCCAAAAAGGCCAACTGTATCAGAGCACTAGCCTCTTTTAGTAGCATAGAGAAGGTTAGGGCTAGCCCTACTCCAACCCATCGCAATAGCGATAGTTTAGTCGTCTTTATAAGACTAGATCCAACCCATAAAGTTGCGGCTGCGCCTAAAAGATCGAGTTCTGGATAGTACCAGACCTGAAAAAGAGCAGGTCCAGAGACCATTGAGAGCACAGTAGCCAGAGTTGCATGTTTTGTGAACCCTACAGCAATGAGCCAGTTACGAGCAGCCAACCCAAAAAGTCCTACCGATAAGAAGGATTTTATCAAGGCTAGCCAGATTGCTGGAGGCCCGACCCCAAACAGCTCTACGTGGCTCTTGAATATCAATACGGAAATGGGCCTGAACGCCATGGCGTCAATGGGAAAAGGCATAAGGAATGGCTTGTATAGATCCGTCCACTTGACGTCTGCGACTAGATCTAGGACTCTGTGAGTAACGTTGTCGGCCTTAGGGACCTGTCCTGCGATAGCCAAGATTAAAGCGGTGATAATTACAACCAAGGCGCCTTTCTTTTCTAACCAAACTAGGAGGCGTCTCATTTTCGCTGCTTGCCATTTTTTTGAGTTCAAATCAACGTCACGTAGTTTGCTGTTCGACTCTTAGGATCGCCTACATGTGAGAAAAAACGGAAACCTTCTACCCATTCTAGGTCAAAAATTCGCTTTTCTTCTAAGGCATTTAGGAACCTTAGTGGGTAGAGTGGTTTTGAGCTTCTGAGTTTCAACATTGCCCTTAAGCCTGGCTCAAACTTTGGATAGCGGACCATTAGCCTGAATAGGTAATACAGGTTCTCAAAGGCCTTTGCTTCGTCACCGCTGAAAGTTATTTTTGGCTTGGATAGACCACCTGTTGAGCCACTAGAGTAGCTTTGTGCTAGGTGCCCAGAGTCCCATGCGGCCTGTTCCCATTCGCTGTGTGGCATTGGAACAGCCAGGGCTATCCTCATGTGGTCCGTTCCTATTTCTCGGTTCAAGCGAACAGTCTCAAAAGCGTCGTTGACGCTCTCTCCAGGGCTGCCCAACATGTTGAACGTCGTCAATTCAAGCCCCGCACTCTTTATAAGCCTTGCAGCCTCTCTAATCTGATCGTTAGAGACCGTTTTCTTAAGGATCTTACTTCTCAATTTCTCGTTGCCAGTCTCTACTCCAATGGCGATCCCTCTACACCCAGCCTCGACTAGCGCCTCTACAGTTTTATTAGTCACCAATTCGACGGAGCTGTTGCAGGTGAAAGGTATCCTTATTTTTGCGGGGTAGAGTTCTGCAAATTGCTGTAGCCATTTACTACCTATTGTGAACAAGTCATCTGAAAAATGTACAGCACTTAGCGGGTAGTGTTTCTTGACCCAGTCGATCTCTTCAACAGCCCTCTCGGGAGATTTCCTACGCACAAAGCTCGACTTTCCTCGGTTTAGGTCTTTGTCAGCATCGTCGTACATCTGCTTGAGGTTTGGATTCCAACAAAAAGCGCATGAGTGAACACACCCGCGTCCAGTCGTGAACTTTTTCCAAGGGAAACGAGCTATAAAAGGGTACCTGAAATACAGGTCTCTATCTGGCATTGGGAGGTCATCTAGGTTTTGTATCAGAGACCTTGGGTGGTTGGTTATTAACTTCCCATCGCATTTACTAGAGAGGTTTGCAAGGTCTGAGAAGCCCTGGTTAGAATCGATCCTCTCAATCAATTCCAGAGTTACCCCTTCAGCCTCACCAGCACAGACAGCATCGATATCTCTTTCCAGAGCCAGCTCGGGTGAAAAGGAAGCGTTAGTGCCCCCCATCATAATGGTTACCTTTGGAAGGGCCTGTTTAGCCATTTTCGCTAGCTTTTTTGCGACATGCTCCCCGCCTACAGGGCACGGTATTACTATCAATTTGGGATCAAACGAGATTATCTCTCCAGTGATGTTGCGCTCCTCGTCATCCAACAAAAGGTGTGTCTCGTGCCCATTAGATTTAAGCCAACTGGAAAGGTCAGTGACAGCTAGAGATTCGTTAATCCCGCTGTCTTGTAGAAAAAGTATACGAGGCATTGCCTTACTTTACCTCAACAATAGGGGTCAGTGTATTGAAAAAAGACATAGTGAAAAGATGTCTTTAGGTTGGATATAAGCCCTAGTAACGAATCTTGTAAAGAAACAAGTCCAACAAGTATGGTCTAACAATGTATACTGGGGTTCGTCGTTTTATAGATCAAAAGGAACACGCGTATGAGAAGCGATATAGTCTTAATCAACCCAAGCTATATCTACCCTTCAGATGACAAGTACTCTAAAGTGGGTGCAGACGATGGGATCTATTCAGACGCACTGGTCATGGATTTACCTAGCTTAGAGTTCCTATACCCACCAGTTGGCTTACTCGCTATAGCAGGGGCTTTAAAGCGTGATGGCTTTACAGTGGAGGGGATAGACTCAAATACCAGAAAAGATTCAATGGCAAAGCTAGCTAAGCAGTGTGAAGGCGCTAAAGTCGTTGGTATTACCTTGCTTGTTGCAAATCTTCGCTCCGTTTATCAGTTAGTTAAATATATGAAGGGGCGGGGGTATGAGGTAGTAGTTGGTGGCGCGTATCCCAGCATTACACCTGAAGTAGTGTCTCAATTGGGGTTGAAATACGGTATATCTGGTGAGGGTGAGATTGCCTTTACAAGGCTATGTCGGGCGTTGATTCGTGGCGAGGGTAAGCCCGAGGATATCCCTGGCATTATTATCAATAACGACGGGGAATTGTATACTAAGCCACCTGAACTTCTCGAAAATCTAAATGATTGGCTGCCAGACAGAGACCTAATGCGCTCTGAGAATTACAAACTACCCTTTGCGGGGGGCTTAGATGTGGCTCTTGCGTCTAGAGGGTGTCCCTACTCCTGCACCTTCTGTTATTGTTCTAGTGCCCCTAGAGGATCTATGTTCACGACCAGCAGGTGGGTCGATGTAGATGTTGTAGTGGGAGACATAAAGAATACTCTGAACAAATACAACTCAAACTACATAGAGATGATCGATGAGACGTTCACAGTTTCCCGTAAGTTTGTCCTTGAATTTTGCCAGGCAGTAAAAGATGAGGGTCTGAAGTTTAAATGGGGTGCTAAGACGCGAATGGACCTTGTAGATGAAGAGATTCTTTCAGCTATGAAGGAGGCGGGCTGTAAGAAGATAGGGTTTGGGTTAGAGAGTGGGGTTTACGATCATCGCCTTGCCATGAAAAAGGACTTCTCAAATGATCACGCGTCTTGGGTTTTTGATACGACGCGACGTCTAGGGCTTGAGTCAGGGTGCACAGTCATATTTGGTCACCCAAACGAGACTAGGGCGGAGATGCAGCAGAGCGTTGATTTTGTCATAGATAGTTCACCTGACTATGTCGAGTTTCACGTAATGGTCTTAATCCCAAAGACAAACCTCTTTTATGCTGCGATAAAAGAGGGGAAGGCAACCCCAGATCTCTTTGAGCGGTTTATGAGAGGTGAGATAACCTACCCAGAATATGCACCAGGAGATATCACTGCTAAAGAGATGAGAGATATTCACAAGTCAGCGATAAGACAGTTTTACTTTAGACCTGGCTATGTGGCTCAGGCAGTTCGAAGAGTAAGAAGCGCAGATGATTTCTACCAGTACGGAAAAACAGCCCTGTCACTTTTGAAGATGAGTGATATTAAGAGGCCTTCTTGGATGTTGGGGCGAACCTAGTATGAGAGTTTTACTATTAAATCCCTCAATAAAGCCCGAGCAGTTTGGTAGGTTTGCTTCTCTGTTAGAGGCGATGCCATGTATAGGCCTAGCCTACGTTGCTACCTTTCTCTCAAGAGCAGGTCACGACGTAAGAGTCTTCGATGATTTTGCCCTAGGGGCAGGGCGAGAAAAGGTGCTAGAGGCAATATCCTCTTTTCAGCCAGACGTATTAGGGGTATCGGTTCTAACCCCAGTAGCCACAGATATCGCCAACTTACTTCTTACAATGAAGAGGCGCTCTCCAGACACAAAAGTGATGCTGGGAAATATTCATGCTGATCTGTTCCCAGAGACGTTTGTCGGACTAGCCGATGCAATTGTGCATGGCGAGGGAGAGCAGGCCTCTGTAGAGCTCTTGGACGCTTGGTCTAAAGGCAAAACAGGAGAGGGTGTTCCAGGTGTCTCGGTCTTTGTTGACGGGGAGCTTAGTCGAGGTCCAGAGAGAGAACTTGAGAAAGACTTAGATAGCTTTCCTTTTCCAGACTGGGGTCTTCTGCCCTACAATAAATACAGTCTTCTACCTCTGGGGACGGTGGCCAAGCCCATTGTCGCGCTCGCCGCATCTAGAGGGTGTCCATTCAAGTGCACATTCTGTGCCTTGGAGAACCAAGGAAAAATCTACAGAAAGCGATCTGTTAAGAACGTAGTCGACGAGATAGAGTACGACGTTGAACATTTTGGCGTAAAACAGATAGGCTTCATGGACCCTATCTTTCCCCTTGGAGACAAGTACGCGATAGAGTTCTCTAAAGAGATGATATCTCGCGGCCTGCACAAGAAAGTCGTTTGGCTCTCAGAGCTCCGCACAGATTCTGTTACCGTAGAGGGGCTAAGATGGATGAAGAAGTCTGGCTGCCGGAGGCTAGTTTTTGGAATTGAGAGTGGAGTAGATTCACTCTTGAAGGAGTCGGGAAAGGCCAACACAGCCAGTAAAGCCAGTGAGATCATTAAGGCTTGCAGAGAGATAGGGATAACAACGGTAGGCCTGTTTATGCTTGGGATGCCAAATGAGACCCCAGAAGAGACAGAGGCTACAATTAAGTTCGCCTGTGAGCTAGAGTTAGACTTCGCAAAATTTGCGATAACCGTACCTTTCCCAGGGAGTGAGCTTTACGAGTCTATGGTGAAGAGCGGTGAATTAGATCGCACAGACTGGGAAAACTACACGACCTTTAACCCTGATACGGAGCAGATAGTTGTCGCCAGTAGGGTTCAGAGCCCGACACAACTTCTCAATGCATTGAAGGATGCAACTACTAGGTTCTATATGCGCCCTAAGGTTATAGCGAGACAGTTGTTCACCATTAGGACCATTGATGCTAGACAAATGGCAAATGGTTTGTGGAGTTTGATGCCTGACTTAGGTAGAAAACGGGCTTAGAAATCTCGATGTTGTGGCCAGTTGTTTCGAGCTTGGGTAGATGGTTTCAGCCATATTGTTTTCTACTGATACTTGGAGCGAAAGATGGCACTAAGTCGAGCGGATATAGTTGACAAACTGTTTGTTGATAGGGTCTCTGCTTTAGAGTCCAGAGAGCTTAGGTCTGATCTAGACAGCCCAGTAAGGGATGGGGCCTCACTAACAGCCCGTCAGGCTCTGGGAATATTTGAGACTCAAGCCTCAAGCAGACACCTTGATTTCACAGCCAGGAACCTAAAGGTCACAGGGGACAGTTTTTATACTATCTCCTCATCGGGTCATGAGGGAAGTGCTGCTGTAGCAGCGGCACTTAGACCGACAGATCTGGCCTTTTTACACTATAGGTCTGGTGGGTTTTTTGTTCAAAGAGGTCGACAGGTGCCAGGTGAGAGCCCGTTGTTTGATGTCTTGTTGGGCATGGTTGCCTCATCAGATGAGCCAATAGCAGGTGGTAGGCACAAGGTTTTTGGATCCAAGTCATTAAATATCCCCCCACAGACTTCTACAATAGGCTCCCACCTGCCTAAGGCTGTTGGAGCTGCGGCGATGATGGATAGACATCAACGCGTGGAGTTCTCTCCTGAGCTTCCAGAGGACTCCATAGTTTTTTGTAACTTTGGAGACGCCTCTTCTAACCACTCAACCTCCACTGGCGCCATAAACTCCGCCTGTTGGGCGGCTCACCAGAACCTACCTGTACCTATTCTTTTCTTATGTGAGGATAATGGTCTCGGTATCTCTGTTAGCACTCCAGGAGGTTGGGTTGAGTCTGCCTACGGCCATAGACCAGACATGGCTTATTTTAGAGGGGATGGCCTTGATATAGTTGACGCCTACGAGTCAGCACTTGATGCTGTTAACTACGTAAGGACAACCCGAAAACCAGGCTTTCTACACCTAAAATTGGTGCGACTATTGGGTCATGCGGGCTCTGACGTGCAGCAGAATTACCACTCTTTAGATAAAATTCGAGAAGATGAGGGTAAAGACCCACTATTTCAGACTGCAAAACTGCTTGTCGAGGGTGGTTGGGCCACACCTCAACAGCTTTTGGAGGTTTATGAGGATCTAAGGATCCGAACAGAAGCGTTGGGTAGAGAGGCGGTAAGCCGTCCTAAGATAGAGACCAAGGAGGAGGTTGTTGCGCCAATGGCGCCCCTTAATGTCCCAGCCATTGAGGCAGAGGTTTATAGAGAGGTTCGAGATAGCCAGCGAATAGAGTTCTGGGGCTCTAGGCTACCCGAGTCAGACAGGCCAAGGCACATGGCGATGCAGATTAACAGGGCCTTAGGTGATCTACTCGTTAAGTACCCTGAGTCTATGATTTTTGGTGAGGACGTAGCGAAAAAAGGCGGTGTTTACCACGTAACAGCAGGCCTTTCCAAAAAGGCTGGAGTCGGGCGTGTGTTTAATACGCTCCTCGATGAGCAGACCATATTGGGTGTAGCCATTGGTGCGGGTCATTTAGGCTACCTACCAATCCCTGAGATTCAATATCTTGCGTACCTTCACAACGCTGAAGATCAGCTTAGAGGGGAGGCTGCGACCATGCAGTTTTTCTCTCAGGGTCAGTTTAAAAACCCCATGGTTGTTAGGATAGCGGGGTATGCCTACCAAAAGGGTTTTGGTGGGCACTACCACAATGACAACTCAATAGCTGTATTGAGAGATATTCCAGGGCTTATAATTGCCTCTCCATGTAGGGGAGACGATGCCGTGTCTATGTTGAGGACATGCATGGCAGCTGCTCGAATCAACGGTACTATCTCTGTTTTCTTGGAGCCTATAGCCCTTTATATGACCAAAGATCTTCACGAACAGGGTGATGAGCTTTGGCGTGTTCCCTACGAACCAAAGTCAGCACACATACCTATAGGTGAAGGCAAGGTCTGGCGTGAGGGGGCGGACTTAACGATAATGAGTTGGGCAAATGGTTTGTGGATGTCATTGAGAGTAGCTGAGCGACTAGAGCGTGATCATGGAATATCTGTTCGGGTATTTGATTTGCGTTGGCTCTCTCCTTTCCCAGTTGATCAGATGATAGCCGAGGCCAATAAGACAGGTAAGGTTCTAGTTGTAGACGAGACAAGATCAACAGGTGGCGTCTCTGAGGGAATCTTTACATCCTTGATAGAGAGTGGGTTTAAGGGTGACCTTAGAAGGGTGGCTGCTATGGACTCGATCATACCTTTGGGCGATGCTGCCAACTTAGTATTGGTCCAGGAAGATCAGATAGAAGAGGCGGTCTTAGATATGGTGGGAGGTGAAAAATGAGCACCTCTAAATTAAGAGCGCTTTTAGTCTGCCCTGGTAGGGGCTCTTATGGTAAGGCTCAGCTGGGCTCACTAAAAGTAGGCGGCCCTATAATAAAGCAACTCGATGACTTTAGGTCCTCGCTTGGTAGGCCTACAATCTCAGATCTGGATAGCGCAGAAAGGTACAGCGGAGTTCGACATGTTGCTGGTGAAAACGCCAGCCTTTTAACCTTCGCAGCAACAGCATATGACCTTTCTCAGCTCAATCATGAAAAAGTAGAGGTCGTCGCTGTCGCGGGTAACTCTATGGGTTTCTATACAGCCCTGTACGCTTCAGGCGCACTAGATCTTATGGAGGCCGCTAGACTAGTTGAGGCCATGGGCGATCGGCAGAGAAAGAATGTTATCGGAGGTCAACTGCTTTACCCAACAGTCGATAAGAATTGGGTTGAATCTCCAGCTCAAATAGAGGCTGTGGCGCAGGCGTTGTCGTTGGAAGGTGTCTATTCATCAATATCCCTAGGGGGGACGGCTGTACTTGGTGGAGATCAGGAAGCAATCCGCAAAGTCTTGAAAGAGATGCCCAAGGTAAAGCAGGGAGAACGAGAATATCCAGTGCAGCTACCTCTCCACTCCGCATTTCACACCCCACTTATGAACGAGACCTCTGAGTGGGCGCTTTCGGCCCTGTCAGATCTCGCTATTCGCTCTCCAGCAATCCCTCTAGTGACAGGAGATGGCAGGATTTTCGGTAAGTGGTCGTCTCCAGAAGAGATGTTGCAATACACCCTGAGATCTCAAGTTGTAGACTCTTATGACTTCACAAAGAGTATAAAGTCTGCGCTATGTGACTTCGCACCAGATACGGTAATTCTTCCTGGACCTGGCGATACAATGGGCAACCCTGTCGCCTCTACAATGATCAAGATCGGCTGGCGTGGGCTTAGAGATAAGGCAGACTTTATCGAAGCTCAAGGATCAGACTCTCCAGTTATTGTCTCAATGGCACGGGAAAAGCAGCGTAGTAAAGTGGTCATCTAGACTGTCTCGCGGTATTGGCGTTAAATGAATGCCCAGTTCGGTCATTTTTTATATGCCAGACTAGGTGGATGACTTGACTAATTTTGCTTCGCTTGAATTGATGGAGCCTCTCCTTAGAGCTTTGTCCACACAGGGGTATGAGAACCCTACTCCTATACAGGCGGCGGCAATCCCACCCCTGCTTCGAGGTGAGGATGTTCTTGGCTGTGCTCAAACAGGAACAGGTAAGACAGCAGCTTTTCTGTTGCCTGTTTTACAACGAATATCTACCTCTCCTAGAAAAGGTAAACGAAAAATTAGGGGTTTAGTGCTTACTCCGACCAGAGAGCTGGCCGCCCAGATTAACGAGAGTTTTGCCAATTACGCTGAATTTGTTGATCTGCGAGGAATGGTGATCTTTGGTGGGGTCAATCAGAGACCACAGGTCTCCCAATTGCGGCGCGGTATCGATGTGCTTATAGCCACTCCAGGTCGCCTTTTAGACCTTCACGGCCAGGGCTATATTGACTTCAATGATGTAGAGTTCTTCGTCTTAGACGAGGCCGACAGAATGCTGGATATGGGATTTATTCGCGATATTCAGAGAATTATAAAACTACTCCCCAGCGACCGACAGAACCTGCTGTTTTCGGCAACGATGCCAAATGCTATTGTAAGGCTAGCTAGCGCTTTCTTGAACAATCCAACGAGGGTCGAGGTGGATCCCGAGTCAAGCACGGTGGAGCGTATCCGCCAGTTTGTAATGTACGTATCAAAGCCTAACAAGAAGCGTTTATTGAGAGACCTCCTGAAAGATAAGGATATAGAGAGTGCGATTGTTTTTACCCGAACCAAGCACGGGGCAAACAAGGTTGTAAAGGAATTAATAAAGGGTGGTGTAGAGGCAGCAGCAATCCATGGCAACAAGTCTCAAGGAGCGAGAACTCGAGCGTTAGCGGGTTTTAAAACTGGTGACATTAGAGTGCTAGTCGCCACAGACATCGCATCTAGAGGGATAGATGTCGATGGTGTTAGTCATGTGTTCAACTATGACATCCCGAACATATCTGAGAGTTATGTTCACCGCATAGGTCGAACAGCACGAGCGGGTCGAGAGGGTGTGGCCATCGCCTTCTGTGATGAGACCGAGACAGGATATCTTCGAGATATTGAAAGACTGATAGGCGAGGCTATTGAGGTAGACATAGACCACGAATGGCACTTTGTTGACGCTATGCACGCATCTAAGAACCAGACCAAAAAGGCCCAGCGTAATCGTGCGGGCCAGAGGGATTATAGGGGCGGTGGTAGAAGCCAGGGCGGCAGAAAGTACAGCGGTGGAAATGGCCGAAGAGGGGGTAATCGTCGAGGAGGATCGGGGAATAGAGGCGGCGGAAACAGGTAGTATTGCTGTCCTTTATCTTGTCCCTACATGGAGACCCTGATAGCCAAGCGGTGGCTTGATAACCCTTTAGTCTCACCCGAGATCTCATTGGTGTAAGCGTAGTCTATACTGGTTCCCTGTCCGTATATACTGAAACCAGTACCTAAACCTTGCCCCTCTTCATGATTGTTAAAGCCACCTCTTATGGCTCCAATCTGTCCAAAGCCCGCCTCGACCCCAACCCTTTGTTCTACCGTATCGCCTTCCCAGATGCCGTCTAGGTCTAGCCTAAAGACATTTGAGGCGTTCCATGATGCGCTAACAACAAGGCTTTGGTCTACTAAGCCTCCTGAAAGTATTCCGCGGGATGCTACAGCGATCGAGATTCCCTCAGCTAGTATGGCTGCGGCTGAGAGGTCCAGGTCTAGCCCTGAGGACTCCCCTGCCAATTCGCTGTCTACGCTATCCCATATAGCTGTAGCGCCTATAGCTATACGTCTCTGAGCCATTGCTAAACCGAAACCTCCAAGGTATCTAGAGTGACTCTTGTGATTGGTCACCTCCATACCCTCCACTGTCCAGCCTGGAACTTCTGCAAGCGTTGGAGGTAGGTTTGAGTCCCATTTACTCACTGACAGAACGGCTCCAGTAGTTGTAGCACTGTTTGCCTCTCTAACGGCTGTTGAGTAGCCGAAACCCCCTCTCCATGATCCTTCGGTGTAGGAGAGCATCCCTGGTGATAAAACCATGGCCGCAGCGTTACGGCTTCCAACGGAGTCGGTGCGCGCCCCGCCAGCGCCCGCCAGACCATCAAAAATAGCGCCCAGCGGTTCTTCCCCTGCGTGAGCAAAACCCCCTGAAATCAGTAGGGAAATAGATATGAAATAAAAGTGTCTAACCATGCTTTACCTCTATTGCAGACACAGGGGTTAAGAGGTACTATGATAACGCCATCGACGGAGCAACCCACCCGTCAAAACTTACTGTCCTAAGTGCACAATTGAGAGACGAATATGGAACCTGATAAGCAAGAATTTTTTCGCGGCCTTTTAAAAGAGAGGCTTTCTGCTCTACTCGCAGAGGCGGGCGCAGAATTGAGAGAGTTGACCGCAGAAAAAGAGCAGGTTGCAGACGATATAGACTTTGCTGCGATGGAGTCTACACGAGAGTTTACCCTTAGACTACGTGATCGCGAGCGAATACTGATTCGAAAGATTCAAAAAGCCTTAAAGCGTATCGATGAGGGCGAGTATGGTATCTGTGATAATTGCGGCGACGATATTACAGAGAAACGACTAATGGCTCGCCCTGTAGCGACATGGTGTATCGATTGTAAGACAGAGGCGGAGAGATTGGAGCGCCGTAGTTGGTCATCTTAGCTTTTGTTGTTGGGTAAGTTCGGTTAGTAGAATCGAAACACAGAAACCCTCGAGAGTCCAATGGCCAAAATAACAAAAGCAGTCCTGCCAGTTGCTGGTTTAGGTACCCGTTTTTTACCCGTTACAAAGTCTGTCCCTAAGGAATTGTTGCCTTTGGTTGATAGGCCGTGTCTTGAATACATTGTCGCAGAAGCGGTAGAGGCAGGACTTGATGAAATAATTTTTGTCATCTCTAGAGGAAAAGAGGCGATACTGGACTATTTTGATAGGTCACCAGGATTAGAGGCCTCCTTAGAGGCTGCAGGTAAATTGGATATGGCTAAGGAGATTCGTAAGGTCGCCACCTATGCCAAGGTTGTAGCTGTGCGTCAGCCAGAGACTCTGGGGTTGGGACATGCGGTAGCATGTGCCGCGCCCGCAACAGGGGACTCTGACTTTGCTGTTTTGCTTGGTGATGACATTATTGATTCCACCAACCCTGGTATTGGTCAACTTTTATCAGTCCATGAAAAGCGCGGTGGTTGTGCTGTGGCTCTCTTGGAGGTCCCCCGAGATCAGACTGATCGTTATGGAATATGTGCAGGTGAAATGGTCAGTGATTCTGTCATGCACGTTACGTCAATGGTGGAAAAACCAAGTCCAGCTGATGCTCCTAGTAATCTATCCATAGTAGGTAGATATGTTTTGCCAGCGCGAATACACTCAATACTTGCCGACACCCCTAGGGGTCGTGGTGGTGAGATTCAGCTTACAGATGCTCTAGCTGTCTTGGCCGCCGAAGGGGATGCTTGGGGCGTAAAATTTGAAGGTAAGCGTTTTGACACAGGTAACTTTTTAGGGCTTCTTGATGCTACTTTACACTACGCAGGAAAGCGCCCACAGCTAGCAGTTGGACTCAATGAATTGCTCGCTAAATACACCCTGAACACAACGAATAAGTGAAGGGCGGACGATACGTCACGGTAGCAGTAGCGCTTCCAGTTAGGGGGCTGTTTACATATGGGCTTCCAGAAGCCCTCGTAGGTTTAATTCAGCCTGGTCATGTTGTAGCGGTCCCCTTTGGTCGCAAGAAGGTAACGGCGTATGTAGTTGGGACGACCGACGAGCTGGACTTTGATCCCAAGAAAGTAAAGCTAATAGACCGACTTTTTGATTCGACCCCTGTTTTTGACCCTATACAGCTAAGATTCTTTGAGTGGATATCTAAGTATTATCTTTCGCCACTCGGAGAGGTGATAGCTACAGCCCTTCCGTCCTCCTTTAGGGGCCGGTCTAAGTCTATGCATTATCCATCGGACTCAGGTGTAGATGCTCTGGCGTCTGGAGCCTTGGTCGGTGAATCAGCGGAGGTCTTCAGAGAGATAGTAGCCAGGCCTGGTTTGACGAGGAAGGCCATAGTGAGGCGACTCAGAGACCTCTTGGAGAGTGACTTGGTTGCAAAGGGCTTAGACTCCTTAGTTAGAAAAGAGCACGTTTATGTTGAGCAGGGGTCACTTGTTGGGCCCAAGGCGATGGTTCGTGTGATTAGGCTTGCAGTAGGCGAGTCAGAGATAAACGCTCTTATCCATCGAAGAGGAAAAAGGCAGGATGCGCTGATCTCTAGCCTGTCAGCTAACCCAGAAGGTCTGGATCTATCTTTATTGGTGTCGGAACATGGCCCTTATGCTCGAACTTCGGTTCGTAAACTCGTAGAACTTGGCGTTGCTGAAGAGATCGAGAGAGAGCATAGAGACGCTGTGACAACAGGTGAGCTTCCCGCTGATGCGACCCCCCCTACCCTCACTACCAAGCAATCATCGGCTGTTACAGATGTACTAGGGCCCCCTAGACCATGGTTACTCCATGGCGTAACGGGTTCTGGAAAGACTGAGGTCTACCTTCACGCAGCGGCTGAGGTTCTGAAGCGAGGTCAAGATATCTTGGTGTTGGTGCCTGAAATCGGTCTTACCCCACTTCTCACTGGGAGGTTTCGGGCGAGGTTTGGTGATGATGTGGCTGTGTTACATTCGGGGCTTACATCATCACAGAGGCTAAGGGAGTGGCGCAGGATTAGAGCTGGAGAGGCGAGGGTTACTATAGGTGCACGGTCTGCCCTTTTCGCTCCTTTTCAGAACTTAGGGTTGATAGTTGTCGATGAAGAGCATGATGATTCCTATAAGCAGGACGATGGCGTGCGCTACTCAGCTAGAGACATGGCAGTAGTTAGAGGTGCGCTGGCTAAATGTCCAGTTCTTCTAGGGTCAGCGACCCCCTCTGTTGAGTCGTATCAGAACGCGATCAGCGGACGCTATGGACTAATTGAACTCCTGACCAGACCTACTCCTAAGCCAGTGCCTGACATTGAGCTTATTGATATGACAAAATTGGAGAAGGTGGAAGGTCAGAGACCTCTAATGAGCCCGCAGGTGCATCGAGCACTATCAGAATGTTTTGAGGCTGGTGATAAAGCGATAGTTCTCTACAACAGGAGAGGGTTCGCTACATTTGTACAGTGTGTAGATTGTGGGGGTGCGTATAAGTGTCCCAGTTGCAACGTCTCTCTAGTACTTCACCAGCAAATGAGAACTCTGTCATGCCACTATTGTGGATTTCATAGAAAGTTTCAAGGCGACTGTCCCCAATGTAGTGGGGCTTTGGAAATACGAGGCCAAGGAACAGAGAGGGTAGAGGCTATCCTTAAGGAAGCTTTTCCCGACGTACCCATAGCCCGAATGGACGCCGACTCGACCTCGTCTAGGGGCTCTCACCACAAGATCTTAGCAGCCTTTCAGAGAGGTGAATCTAGGTTGCTCATAGGTACTCAAATAGTCGCTAAGGGCCATGATTTTCCTGGGGTTACTCTCGCCGTAGTATTGGGGGCAGATCACACCCTAATGATGCCAGACTTTAGGGCTGCAGAGCGTAGTTTTTCTCTTTTGACTCAGCTAGCAGGTAGGGCAGGTAGGGGCTCTTCGGCTGGTAGGGTTTTGGTACAGACATACCACCCAGAGCATTTTGCTCTAAAACTCTTGGGCGACTACCAGCGATTTTTTGTAGAGGAATCCAAGAGCAGGGAGGTTTTGGGTTACCCCCCGTTTTCAAGGTTATCTCTGGTTAGGTTTGAAGGTGTAAATCGCAGTGATGTTCTTTTCTCTGCTCGAGAGGTATCAGAGCGCCTTCGAGGTACGTGCGATGGCAGAACAGTGCAAGTTTTAGGTCCCGCCCCAGCTGCATTGCCTAGGCTCTTGGGTCGCTGGAGGTACCAGATAATCCTAAGGGGGATGGACGCAGCCGTTTTCCGCAAATGGGTTGCTCAAGCAGACCTATCCCCTAAAAACAAAAAGGGTGTTCGTGTGGTTGTTGATGTCGATCCAAGGAGCCTGATGTAATGAAGCTGCCTAAATTAACTAAGGGTGTATTGGTTCGTAGATACAAGCGTTTTTTGGCTGATGTCCGCCTTGAAAGTGGTGAGGTTGTTGTCGCCCACTGTCCCAACCCAGGATCAATGCGTTCAGTAGCTGTTAATGGTTGGTTGGCCTACCTATCTAGAAGTGACAACCCAAAAAGGAAGCTCAAGTGGACTCTGGAATTGATCAGGTCTCCAGAAGCCTGGATATTGGTAAACACTCAGAGACCAAATCGAGTAGTTGAAGAGGCTATACAGGGAGGTGTAATTGCGGAGTTGTCTGGATACACCGAGCTATCAAGAGAGGTCAAGTATGGGGAGAACAGCAGGATAGATCTGCTGCTTAGTGATGGCTCTAGCAGGTGTTATGTCGAGGTTAAGAACGTCAGTTTATTAGTGGAACAAGGTCGTGGTGCGTTCCCTGACTCTGTAACAAAAAGGGGAGCAAAACACCTTAGGGAGCTAGTCAACATGGTAAAGGATGGACATCGTGCTGTTATGTTCTATCTTATCTCCAGAACAGATATAGAGAGTCTGCGCCCAGCGGGGGAAATAGATCCAAACTACGCTCGCGAGGTCGCTGCGGCTATGGCGTCGGGAGTAGAGATGATAGCGTATGGTGCAGAAGTGAATGAAGAGGAGGTAGTTGTAACTAAGCGGCTTCCTTTTATCGTTGAGGTCTAATAACCGAGCTATCGTTCGGGTTTAAATCCTCTACGAAGATCGTCTTCAGTGACTATGAGTTGAACGTCGTCAACTCCCTTGGTGCTTAGTTTCCAACCCATAGTTACACCTGCCAGATCTAAGATGTCCTCTTGTGTAATGTCGTCCATGTCACCTAAAGGTTCTGTAGCTGATATTTGCTTGGAAGTAGTAGGGACGCTCTTAGGTTTGGCCTTCGGTTCTAAGAGTTCAGCTAACTTTGTTGATCCCATTACAAGCTGACGAGTCAGGGTTGCTAGCATTAATCTTCTGAAGGTGGTCCCCATGGTTGGCGAGGTCATTAGGCTGTTGTATGTATCTTGTGGCATACAGGCCAAGGTAACGTCACCAATCGCTATACATGTGGCACTTCGAGCTGATCTGTCGGCAAGGCTCATGTGGCCAAACACCGTTGACTTTGTCATGTCTACGAGGTGTTGATCTTTTCCTTTTGAGTTCCGTTTGAACACCGAAACTGAGCCCTCTAGCAGTATGAACATCTCTTCACCTACTTCATCTTCAGTTAGGATAACCTCGTTAGGTCCGTAGGGTCTGATCTCACATTCACCGATAATTCCGACAAAACATTTGAGGCTCGCTCCAGGAAAATCATGCCCTGCGAGTAATTTACGCGCCCAGTTTTGAACTTGTCTCGGGGAGCCTCTCATTTACCACCCCCGAAGAAACGGTTTAGTTTTGTTCGAAAAGAGACAGCTTTCTTATCGCTGTTTGGCTTAGAGTTTTCCTTTTCCATCTCTCTCCAGAACATTTGAATAGTCTGCCCAGTTTTTCTGATACGCCTCGCTATGGAGCTCAGAAGGTAGGTTTCGAGTGCTATTACAGCTGGGTTGTCACTAGTCTTAGCTAACAGTTTTCCATCTATAAACAGGCACCTTGTAGGCTCCGTAGCCCTAACGCTAGCGGTTCTTGTCGCATTTTTAGAAAAGATTCCAGTTTCACCAATAATCTCGCCAGGTCTAGCGTCTCCTAGGTTTCTCTCGTCTTTTCCTTTTCCAATATAGGCTGTCAGTTTACCAGAAACGATAAGAAGGCCCCCTTTAGACGGCTCACCTTGTCGATACACAACTTCACCAGCCCCGAAAGAAAAGGGTTGGGCAGCACTACATAGCTTCGAAAGGTCACTAGTAGATATATGTCTGAACATGAATAGTTTGGACAGCGCTTCGATGTCTCTGTTCATAATCTGCCAGAAAAAATAGTAGAATAAAGCCATCTACTGGTACCAGAAAATAGCGCTCTTTGCCAGCTTAAAGGGTATTGATAATTTTGGTATGTTTCGATTTGGTATATGCTGTGCTTGAAGTACATTAGGGTTTAGGGAGCTAATTTGCTGTTACTAACTTCATATTTATTGTCATGTGTTTCAGATCAGGGGATCTATCTCATGGATGGGCACGATCAGTTCACCCAGCGCGGCACATCGTATGTTGATATTCTTTGGGTAATAGACAACTCTAATTCCATGGCAAGTGAACAAGAGTTGGTTTCGGAGGGCTTCCAAAACTTCGTCTATGCAGTAGCTCCGACAAATAACGCTGGCGTCCAGATGGGCGTAATCACTACCGATATGGATGCTGATAATGCTGACAGGGGAGCTCTTCTTGGTGATCCTGCGATCTTGACCCAAGCCGAGAATTTCGTTGGAAATTTCATACAGCGAGTTCAGGTGGGAGTTGAGGGCTCTGATATGGAGCGAGGGCTCGAAGCTGCTTGGTTTGCTTTGACAGATCCAAGCGTGGCGAATCGAAACGCTGGTTTCTTACGTGAAGATGCCAACCTAGCAGTGATTTTTATAACTGATGAAAATGACTGCTCGGACGAGGGTGGGCTCCCAGCAGGTGCAGAGGGTCGAACCTGTTACGAGGCAATAGATAAATTAGTACCTGTCAATGAGTACGTGGATAGGTTTAATTCACTAAAGGGCGAAGGCCTTTATGCGATAGTTGGCGGGATATTGGGACCTAGTGTGGAAGATGGATGCCAAGACTCTTGGCCTGGACATCGCTACTCTACTATCATTGAGCAGACAGGAGGTGTTGAGGGGAATATCTGTGAGACTGACTATAGGGGCATGATGACTGAACTGGGTAACAGGATCGTCGGCCCGATGACTGTATTCACCCTCACAGAGGTACCAATTCCAGATTCGATAGAGGTGGTAGTTGGTGACACGGAGATTCCAGAGGGGTGGTGGCTCTGGGATGAGGAGTACAACACTATTCGTTTTGATGGTACATATGTGCCAGACTGGGGATCAGTAATCTACGTCGATTACACTATCGCGCACGGATAAGGCCTATTTTTCCAACCCCAGATAATCGGCGTAAAGTATCGGCGTTAGGCACCAGCCTTCTTACAAAAAGGGGGCTTCTTAGAGCCCTTATCCATCCGGAAAGAAACAGCGCGAAATCATCATCCTTCTCACAAAGCCAGTGTGCCAGTGTGGCACCAGCTAGAGTTAGGAGCGCTACACCTCTAACTGTTGGTATATTGGGAGTGAGCCTGAGCCATACAACTCGCCGAACGGTCTCTATAGCCCATCGCTCACGCACCTTTGAAGGGCTGTTTGTTGGGGCCTTGAAATCACAGCCTTCCACCTGAATTATTGCTGCGATAGAATTGGCGAAAGCGGCGCCCATGTCGGGTTCAGTTAGTAATTCAGATATCTTAGCATTTTGTATTAATTCAATAAGGTTCCCGTCAAAACCTTGAGGTGCTTTAGGTTTTCTAGACTTGGAACCAGACATTAACCCAAGCAGACCAGCCGTAGTTTTTGCTCTAGAGACCATTCTTAATATCTTCTCTTCTTCGGAGAGCTCAAACCCAGATAGGTTTATGGTTGATGCTATTAGGGGCTGATCTGGTATGGGTGTGCCTGTTCGCCAAGTGGACATTGCGGTGTAGCACGAAGGGTCTACGTGCACCCTGATTCCAGACTCCGTCTGTGTAGCGACTAGTGGAAACTGTCTACAAACGGCGGGCTTTTGCATGTGCCCATATTTTTTGTGTATTGAGCACAGATTGTCCTCACCCAAAAACAGGCAGGCGCCCTTGTCCATGCGCAAGAAATTACCGTTCATTGGGTCGCCAAGCCCCATAAGCTCTGCAAAACCTATAATCCGAGATCTCTCGCTTTCGTCTATGATTGGAATCATAGAACCGTGACAGCTGCGCCCGCAGGATAAGCAGTCGTGTCTGACCAATTGCATTGGCTGGCCTAGTGGCTAATCTTGGTACATGGAGTCTATAGTGCTGGCATGGAGCTTGTTCACGCTGGCCCTCTTGACCTTCAAAGTAGGCGTGAGTTCACCTTTTTCAATACTAAGTGGCTCTGGTAGTATTGTGAACTTACGGATGTGCTCTACTCTGGAGAAAAGGGAGTTTACATTGTTTTCAATGTAAGACTCGATATCGGCTCTGAGTACCTCACTTTCTGCCACTGAACCGCTTATAGAATGCTCTTTAGCGTACTCCTCAGCTGACTCAGGATCGATGGTTATTAGGGCGGATAGGAACTTGCGCTTGTCGCCAATTACAACAGCCTCTCCAACAATCGAGTGGTTCTTGATAGCAGACTCGATGTTCTTCGGTGCGATGTTTTTTCCACCAGCGGTGATAATGATATCCTTCTTTCTTCCAGTGATGAAGAGGAATCCATTTTCATCGAACTTGCCTAGATCTCCAGAGAGCAGCCAGCCATCTTTGAGTGCCTTATTTGTAGCCTCTTCGTCTTTGTAGTATCCAGCGAAGATGTTTGGCCCGCTAACCTGAACCTCTTCATCTTCAGCCACTCGTACATCAATACCTTCTAGTCTCTTACCTACTGAACCGTAGAGTGTAGCACCAGGCATATTGAAAGTTGTGGGGCCAGATCCTTCAGATTGACCGTATACTTCGTGGATCGATATACCCAATCCAGCGAAGAACTGTAGGACTTCAGCGGCGATAGGGGCAGCACCACACGCTGCAAACTTGATACGGCTAAATCCTATTAGGGGGAGGATCTTGCCTAGTACCAGCTTATTGGCAATTTTCATTCGCATAGACAGGCGAACACCTGGTTTTTTACCGCTGTTCAGGGTCTCTACGTATTCGGTTCCAGTCTCAATTGAGAAGGCTACTAATTTGGCCTTTGTTCCCGTGGCTTGAGACAGCTTGCTTGAAAGCTTTGAGCTTATCTTTTCCCATAGTCTTGGGACACCAAAGAAAATCGTGGGCTGAACCTCTTTTAGGTTTTCAGGTAATAGTTCCATGGACTCAGCGTAATAAACAGCGCTCCCAGCAGTTATTGGACCGTGGATTGTGAACATCTGCTCCGCGATGTGAGATAACGGTAGGTAGGAAACCCCACAGTCATCACTGGTCATACCTGTGACCTTGATAGCTAGATCAGCGGTCCATGCTAAATTGTTGTGGGTCAACATTACCGCTTTGGGAGGTCCAGTAGTACCTGACGTGTAGATAAATGTAGCTATGTCACTCAGCTTAAGCGCAGCACACCTCTTATCTACCTCATCTAGCTCAATTGCCTCGCCATTAGCTAAGAACTGGTCCCAAGTCAGAACCAATTCTGACTTTGATGGAGCGGCTCCTTTCATCATTACGGCGTGGCGAAGTTTGGGAAGGTTTTCCCGCTCTTCTAAGACCTTGTCTAGCTGACCTTGATTCTCTAGTAGAACAATCTCGGACTCTGAATGGTCAATAATGTACTGCACTTCGTTGGGTGAGCAGGTGGTGTAGATACCAGCTGGCACAGCACCAATAGTCATGGCGGCTACGTCGAAGATTACCCACTCAGGCCTATTGAAGCCCAGAATTGTAACTTTATCTCCTGGTTTTACACCTAGGCCAATAAGTGCCCGCGCAGCTGAGTGAACCTCTTTAGCGAACGTGCTGTAGTTTGTTGGGGCCCATGAATTGTCTTCTTTTACAAAGTAGGCATTGGCCTGTCCGCGATCCGCGGCCATTTTGAATAGTCGTGAAGGTATTGTGTTAACAGTCATTAGAGCACCTTTTTTCGAGTATCTAACACGCCGACAACAATCTGTGGTGCCACAGTTACTGTTTACGGGCTAAACATCTGTAAACGACGAGTAATTAGACCTGTTTTGGTAGTAGTTTTTATTTGGAGAATACGTGCAACAGTATTTAGAACTTCTCGATACGATACTAACTAAAGGCAAGCCTCGTGGCGATCGCACTGGCACAGGGACCGTTGGAATCTTTGGTCATCAACTACGTTTTGATCTCTCTGAGAGCTTCCCTCTATTAACTACAAAAAAACTCCATTTAAGATCGATAATACACGAACTTTTGTGGTTCCTTAGTGGTGCGACAGATGTGGCTCCTCTTCAGGCTGTGAAGGTCAGAATTTGGGATGACTGGGCTACTGAAGTACAGACAGCTAAATTCGGTAGAAAAGCAGGTGATTTAGGTCCCGTTTATGGTCATCAGTGGAGAAACTTCGGAGCATCTAAGCTCCCCAATGGAGACTGGGCAGATAATGGCGTAGATCAGATACAGGGGGTGCTCGATACTATAAGGAACAACCCGAATAGCCGTAGAATATTGGTGACAGGATGGAACCCTCTAGAGGCTAACCTGGTCGCCTTGCCTCCTTGCCACACACTCTTTCAGTTTTATGTAAGTGAAGGTACCCTCTCGTGTCAGCTCTACCAGAGAAGCGCGGATGTTTTTCTAGGTGTACCGTTTAATATTGCCTCTTACTCACTTCTTACGATGATGATAGCTCAGGTTACGGGTCTAAAACCAGGTGAATTTATACACACATTTGGAGACGCCCACCTCTACAACGATCACCTTGATCAGGCTCGATTACAGCTGTCTAGAGAGCCTAGAGCAACCCCAATAATGACTCTTAATCCAGAGGTTAAAGATCTCTTCGAATTCAAATTTGAGGATTTTACCCTCTCTGAATACACGCCCCACCCTCACATAAAGGCAAGGGTCTCAGTATGAAGGGTAACAGGGCTCCTCTTGGGATGATAGTCGCAATGGGTAAAGGTCGAGTTATCGGCTTTGACGGAGATATGCCGTGGCATTTCTCAGAGGATCTAAGGCATTTTAAGCGTATTACCACTGGCCATGCTGTGATAATGGGTCGAAAGACCTTCGACTCAATAGGGCGAGCTTTACCTGGTCGCTTGAATATCGTTGTTACTCGTCAAGCCGAAGCTAGCTTTAGAGGCTGTGAGGTCGCCAATAGCCTGGAGTTGGCTATAGATAAAGCGAGGTCTGCATCAGCTGCAATGCCTATGGTCATAGGGGGTGCAACTATCTACGAGCAGGCGATGCGACAGGCTACAGTCATGTTTATCACGGAGATAGATATCGAGGCCGACGGCGACACGTTCTTTCCAGAGTGGGACAAAGAAGAGTGGGTTGAGGTCGACTCTAAAGATGGCCATGATGAGCGACTGACGTTCAAGAAACTGGAGCGTCGCGAAGATCTCTGATCAGGCTGTCTTAGCAGGTCTCTTTAGGTCATGACCAGCTTCGCTCAACAACCTCTCAGAGAGTTGAAGCCCGTTCTCGATAGAGTGGTCCATATTGTTGTACCAGAACAGCCCTGTTCGGCCAGCTAGTTCTAGGTTTTTGAACTTGCTCAGTCCAGATCGAGCAGCCTCAAGGTGGCCTGTATAGTTCTTGTGGTAAATAGGGTAGCTGTTAGCCACACGTTCAACGTAAACATTGTGAACATCACTTCTACGCTTGATCATCCCCACTCTTATTAGGTCGTTTATAATATGATCAGTTAGTCGTTCAGCGTGTTTCCAGCGCTCATCATCTTTTCGACAAGTCACCTCTGCACAGATGCCAGTCATACCTGCAGGGGTGGTATTGTCAGAGAAGAATCTCGGAATAGAGACTCTGTTTAAGAGAAGGTCGCTAGCCCCGTAGTAGCACCACTGATATTCTCTCGGCACATCCCCCTTGAGGCATACGTTGTAGCAGATAAGCCCGAGGTATTCGAGGTCGCTGACGTCTAGACCCAGTTGCTTCTGAGCCAGTGTTATTGGCGCGGTCCAGATGACGGTAGATGGGTGATAGCTAGCCTCCTTTCCAGCGTGAACAGTTGTTATTTCATCGCCACTCCCCTCCATTACAGCGCCAACCCCTGTGTGAATAGTCCCCCCAGCCGCCAAGAATATACGTCCCAGAGCGTCCCAAATTTGCTGCATACCGTTCTTTGGGTACAAGAAGCGAGTCTCGTCTGGTTTTTTGAATTGAAGCAGGGTTGTTTTTAAAAGCTGAGACAGATTCTGCATCTGTAGGTTGTTGTCGATAATAGCCCTGTTGATTCCCACCTTGGCCCAGTCTGGGTGGGTATCTCTGGGGTGTAAGCCTAGGAACTTCTGTGAGTACCCCTTGAAGAAATTTTCGTAGAGAGTCGGTCCATACTGTCTCAATACGTAGTTTTCAAAGCTGTCTATTTCATATTCGCGAAAGTTGTTCATCGCCAAGTCTATGGCAGACTTTACGGCGAGGGCAGGAGGGAGCTGCATTAGGTTTTGTGGTTTTAGGGGCCAAGAATAGTATGATCCTTCAAAATAAACCTCTGAGACTCTCGGAAACCATGTAGAGTCGCCCTTGAGTATGCCGTTAACAAATTCTGATACGCTGGGATTCTCAGTGTGAAACCTGTGAGGGCCGACGTCAAAAACGAACCCTTCGTAGCTCCAAGATCTTGCTAGCCCCCCCAAGACGTCACTTTTCTCAATGATTTTTACGTTAATACCAGCTCTCTGTAGGACGATCGCGGTCGTAAGACCAGCAACTCCAGCACCAACTACTACTACATCCCCATCTAATGGACCTGTTTTTCCCATCTACGGCTCCGACTATTTTCGAGTACCTAAACTATCGAGTAAATGATAAAGATGCTATTGTACCTTCACTAAAAAGGATTTGTCTTGTCTTTACATCATAGGATCAAACGTCTCACCACAGCTGTAAAAGGTCGCCCTTTACGTGTTGGGATATTGTCGCTGTACGACGTTGAGAACAACGCTGTACGGATTTTGTCTGCTACCTTACGTAGTGACGGTCATGATGTTGTAGAGATATATTTTAAGGACTGGATTTCTAACCATTTGTCGCCAGCCACGGACGTTGAGTTGAACAACTTGTCCAATTTGGTGGATGATCGCAGTTTAGATCTTGTGTGTTTATCACTTCGGGCATCTGCCTATTATAATTCTGCAAAGGTGATAACAGATCACCTTAAAGCTACGACTTCAGCAGCTGTGTTGTGGGGTGGGATGCACCCCACACTAGTACCTGATGAGTGCATGGATGACGCTGACATGGTCTTGGAGGGTGAGGGCGAGTTAGCCTTTGCTGATCTAGCAAACCGCCTTCAGGCAGGAACCCCCATAGATGACACTCCTAATCTGCGACTTAATAACGAGGATGGGACAGTCATATCTAACTCACTCCGCCCGTTAGTTACTGAACTCGATACCTTGGCCTTTAGGGACTACACCAGCCATGATGATAAGTTTTTTATCTGGGGTGATAATGTCGAGGTTGGGGACCCAATGCATGGGGATCCAGTCTTCCAAATGATGGGTAGCCGAGGGTGTATTTATAAGTGCTCATATTGCTACAACTCAACGTACAAAGCGACCATTTACCCTAAGCAGAAGTGGTTCAGAGTTCGTTCACCCCAGTCCATGGTCGATGAGATAAAAGCGGCGCAAGAGCATTGGGATTTTAAGCGAATCCGGTTTGATGATGAGGTGTTTTTCTTTCAGAAGAGGTGGTTGGCAGAGTTTTGTGAGCTGTTTCCGAAGGAAATAGGCCTGCCTTTTGAGATCTTTATAGAGCCTAAATTAGTGAACAGAGAGCGATTAACTCAGTTGAAAGCAGCTGGTCTCACTGGTGTATATATGGGTATTCAGGCCTCTGAAAGGGTTACTGAAGATCTGTATGACCGGACAGTAAAAACACAGACTTTGGCTGACATATCAAAGCTCTTTATTGAGTTAGGAGTCAAGCCCCATTATCAGCTTATCTTTGATGACCCTAGGTCGACGGATGGAGATAAGCAGGCTCTTTTTGATATGATCATGGAATTTCCACGGCCGTTTGATCTTTACCTGTTCTCTCTCACAATATTCCCTGGCTCAGAGCTTGTAAGTAAGCTTGTAAAGGAGGGATCAATAAGTGAGTACGATATCGAGGGTAAGAACACTAGGGTCTTCTATCAGCACAGGGTCAATTTAGAGTACCCAAGGCCAGTACAGGATACCTTTTGGATAACGCTGATTCAGATGCTCTCAAAAGACTTCGTTCCGCGCCCTGTTTTGAGACAATTATCTAAGTCTAAATTTCTCAAACAACACCCTTGGCCACTAGTAAAATTGGCTCATACAACCAACTACGTAAAGATGGGTCAGATAGCTACAGGAATGATCCTGCGTGGTGAGATGACTAAGACGCTTTGGCGTAGATGGGCTAGTTCTGACCGCGTGATCACAACGTAGCTAGCGCTTTGTAAGTGACTAAAGGAACAAAGTCTTCAGCCTAGCGACAGATTAAACTGGGGCGGTTCTACTCTTCGAGTTCAACATCTCAAGCTTGGCTATTGATAGTCCAGCTTTCGCTAGTCGAGCGAATTCGTGACGATTCGAGAGGCCCATTAGTTGTCGACCTATGAATTTTGGGTTCATGTAGAATTTTCTATGAGCGATCTTTAGTAGCTCCATAATCTGGTCTTTTGTCAGGTGTTCTTCCCAACAGGCCGGAACATCTACTCCACATAGGGGGTCTCTCATTAGTTGGTCCCAGCAGTCCGCGGCGAATAGCCCTTTCTTGGCTCCTGCCTCGAAAGTGTCGGTTCCTGGGTACGGAGAGAAAACAGCGAATACTGCGTATTCTGCGTCTAGTTTAAGCATCTCATCAAGGTTTTTGATTGCCTCATCCATAGATCTCTCATGAGGACCCGCTAACATTATGTATGCGACTGATCGCACTCCCTCTTCACGACACCACTTAAATACTCGGTGAACATCTTCAGTGTCGCAATGTTTACCCCAAGCATCTAGACCTTCGTTGTTGGCTGACTCTACACCGAAATGAATTTTCGTACAGCCAGTCTCTCTACAGCGCCTGATCTGTTCCCGAGTTGTCCCAGCGATGGTGGTCTTATAGCCCCACCTAAACTTAAGTCCTCGCCGCTCTATGGCATCACAGAACTTCATTACCCACTGGGAATTGGGGGTGAACAGGTCGTCTATAAACATAACCTCGGTGATGCCGAGTGATATGCAGTGTTCCATCTCGTCAAGAATGTTGTCAATGGCGCGTATGCGATACTGCTTTTTGTAGGTGAGACAGAATGGGCATGAATGAGGGCAACCTCTAGAGGTGATCGCAGTCGTGATCATCTTCTCTTTCATTCCAGGTAGGTAGTATTCATCAAACCTCGGTAGTCGCCTTCTGTCTGGCCAAGGGTATGAATCAAGCCTTTTGACCGAGGGACGGTCGACGTTCTTTACAACCTGGCCGTCCTCTTTGAACCATATCCCCTGTATCCCTTCTAGGGACTTTCCACTGTCATAAGCGTTCACGATTTCTACGAATGCGTCTTCGCCATCTCCTGTGATTATTGCGTCCACCCCATCCATATCCATCGCATATTCTGGGAACATTACAGGGTGAGGACCCCCTAATATTACCCTAGCGTTAGGGTTTATCTTTTTTACTGCGTTCACAGTTAATTGAACATCAGTGACGCAGTGTGTGAAGGCCGAGATTCCAACGACATCAAGATTGTAGCGAGCTAGTTGTTGCTCAAATTCGGGGTAATCAAGGTCGTCTAATACTGGATCAAAGATCTCCGCCTTCCAGGGAGTGTTGGCTTCAATAGAAGCCTGAACATACTGTAGACCCAGCGGTGGAAAGACGTATACGCCGTGAGCTTGAGCTTTGGGTATTCCAGCCCAGACTCTCATTTTTTCAGGTGGATTTAGTAGTGTAATATCCATTACGATTTATCCTCGACGATTTCTAGTCGTCTATTCTTGAACATTAATCCCCATGGTATGAACAAAGGAACTGTGTCACGATACCTCAAATAATCATCACCGAAAACCTCTATTAATTGTGGTTCCTGTCTAATTACCTTTTCTATCAGTGAAAACACTAACAAGAGCGGCACCAAAATAAAACAAAATGAGATAGAATTAAGGGCAATGCCTACGGATTGAACCCCCAGAAGCTTTCCGAAAAGTGATGGGTTCCTTGAATAGGCATAAATCCCACTGGTAACTAGTTTTTGTGTGCGACCAGCTGTCGGTGATGGCGAGCCTTTTCCTATATTGACGAGCTGAATGTAGGTACCAAGCCATAGAACCAGGGCTAGAACAAATGTGATAATTGCGACCTTTATGTTTAATGGAGAGGTAATAAAACCACCTTCAAACCCTAGAATAGCGTCGAGCTTAAGTGCGCCTAATGCAATCATAAAAGTTAGGGGGAAAAGTACAGGTATATAGACCTTGCACACCATTGAGACTATTGGTCGTGATAGACCAACTTTTATGATTTTTGAGATCAGTTCCGCCATAGAGGATATTCTAACTTAGTTGATGCCAGCTTGCTCGGTGTGCTGGAATTTGAAAAGGAGGTTTTGTAAATTGCCACGCGGTTTTAGATATATTCTCGGGCTTGTCTTCATTGCTACATTGGCATGCGGAGGTGAAGACCCAGTGCTTAGGGCTGCACGGTTAGAGCAGGAGGCTGCCGAGGAAGCCAACACTGTTAGACCGCAACCTTCGGGATCTAACGAAGGTGGTAATGTCGTTGTCGGAGGACATCCGATCGATGGGGGCGTTGCTGGTAATGCTGGTAACGGAGGTGTTGCTGGAGACCATCAGCAGGGCGTGCCAGATGACCCAGCACCTGGTAGGCCAGACCAACCACCACCAGGAGATCCAGGCTCGATAGAGGCTGCTGAGCCTGGGCAACCATCTCCAGTTCTCAATGATGATCCTCCTCCATCAAGCGCGAGTTTGGTGACTGTTCAGGGTCAGATATTAATGGAGGGTTATCGGCATGGCGAGATTCGAATAGATATCTTTGACGGTGATCATCGTAGCCACGTAGGCCAGAGACCTGCTTTGATTATGAGCCATGTTCTTAGTAGTACAGGCCCATTTAATATTCAGGTTCCTCTGGTTTCGGAAGATATTTGGATAGAAGTTTCAAACGACGAAAATGGTGATGGCCGACCTGGTCCTAGAGATCCATCCGGGCGCTGCTCACGTAACCCAGTGGATATTTCAAATGGACCTGTTAGCGGTTTAATGGTTGAGATTGTCCGGCAAGAGGCTCCTCCAAGCGGTATCGGGGCTGAGCTTTAGTGTGACAACCTGTGTTGTTATACCCCACTTGAGCAATAGGGCTGGCTTGGCGAAAGCTGTGCAATCTGTTGGTGATTACCCTTGCTTTGTCGTTGATGGTTCAAAAGGTGGGGCTCCGCGGGTAACGGAAAAGGAGTCACTCGTAGATCTGTGGGGGTCTAAGGTCTCTCTGCCTAAAGGCAGCAGCGGGAATTCTTTTGCCATATCTGCCAACATAGGTCTTTCTGCAGCTCATTTAGCTGGGTACTCAAGGGCACTGCTATTGAACGATGACGCTATCTTGGAGCCTGGGGCCTTGTTGGAACTAGAGAGGGTTTTTACCAGTGCTGATGATGTTGGGGCTGTAGGGCCGCTCTTGTACTGTAAATCAGGCCTTGAGTCAGCAGGGCTATGTTTTTCATCGCGTACTGCACGAGCGGTTCAAAGAGGAGATATTCCTAAGCAGGTTGAGGAAAGAGTAGCGTTGTCTGGGGCCTGTTTGCTAATCTCCACTACCGAGAGGTTTGATGAGAGTTTTGATCATGGTTTTGAAGATTATGAACTCTGTATTCGCATAGCCAAGCAGGGGAAGCGGATTTTGATAGCGCCAGACGCCAGAGCTTTTCACGAAGGTGGCGGCACAGTTTCCAGGAGGTCGAGACGAGCTGTTGCAGGAGCCTTGTCTGGACACCTAAAGTTGGTGCGAGGCAGACCTTTAATGCAGGCTTTGGTGGTGTCATATGCTGCGCTGCAGTTGCTTCGAGAGGGCGGTGGTGCAGATGCCTTGATGGGTTTTTGTGACGGTATTACCGAGCAATAGCTTTTTCTAGTTGAGTTCAAAACAACCTAAGGCGTCTCGGTTTTTGTCTATCGATATAATCTGTTCGCCAACGGGATAAAAATCGGGTAACAAGCGATCAGCAAGTTGGGTTGGCTGCCCAGAATAGTAGGATAGATCGTACTTTCGGTCATTAGGTGTGAGAGGTGTTTTAGATGATCGCATTACTGCTGATAGGATGCATGGATTACTCAATAAAGAATCCAACTTCTGAGATAATAGATCCAGTTGAAGATACGGCAACCGAATTAGTCCCCATTGCAGAAGCACCCGTTTATGGAAATACTTCAGAATCACTTTTTGAGGTAGAGCCATCAACAGGAGCGACATCATGGATTGGTCTTTTTCAGAATGACTTTGGTCCAGTCGAGAAGTTCGTGGATATCGCCATCAATATGGATGGTGTCATGTACGGCGGGACTTATGACGCGCTCTATATTATTGATCCCAACACAGCTTGGGTTGAAAAGGTGTGTAATACCAATGTAGATATGATGGCGTTGGCTTTCACATATGACGGGCTTCTTGTTGCGGGTGGTGCAGAGACAATTGTGACAATCGATCTCGAGACATGCCAGACCTCTCTTTTAATTGATTCAAGTGGATACTTTGAGACCTCTGGCGACCTTGTGGGGCTACCAGATGGCTTCCTTTATTGGACGGTTCGCGGAGAAGACGATGAAGGGGATGAGCTAGTTCGGCTGGATCCAACCACATCAATGTGGGCGTGGGTTGGTAAGATAGGCGTAGAGAGGCTCTACGGCTTGGGGTATCACGAAGACACTCTCTATGGATTTAATTCGGACGGTGAAATCGCCGCAATATCACCAGTTACAGGAGCTGCTGAGATTCTTGCATCTGACAACAGTATTTCATGGTGGGGCGCCACGACTAATCCCGTGATTTGGGAATAGTAGTTTAGTTCTAAGGTTTGTCTTCACCAGCAATGATGACCGCCCAAGCTTTTCGGAACTCTTCAATGTTTCTGCTTTTGGGGAGTAGGAACATCATCTTTACTATGGCGCTCTCCCTCGTCATCGCTCCCGCACAAAGTGCGCCTGCTTTCTTGGCGGCAGCTCCTCCGCTGTATCGACCAAGAACAGCCCTCCCCTCTAGACTCTGAGTGCAGATAACTACGGGTATTCCAGCGGCTGTAGCAGCTTCTATACCTAGAGGCCATTCTTTTAGCGGTATGTTTCCTGCTCCAAAAGCGACAAGCACAATCCCCTCAGCCCCAGAGTCTATCGCCGCTCTCAGTTGGCCAGCCCAGACACCGGGGTACAACTGGATGACTGTGACTCTCCTTGAGAAGCCTTTTTGGAGAGTAAAGTCACTATCTGCAACTAGCGATGGTGTAACTTTTTCAATATCTACTCCGATTCTTACTAGCGGCAGCCTATTGGGTGATTCAAATGCCTCATAAGCCTGAATAGATACCTTTGTGGCGCAGTTGCCTCTGAAGAGGTGAGAACCGAAGTATAGACCAACCTCAGGTATGGGTAATGTTGCACAAATTGTCGAGTGTATGAGGTTGTTTCGAGCGTCAGTTCTTGGGTTTGCAACTGGTCGCTGTGATCCAGTTATTACTACGGGTTTTTTTAGGCCTTGGAGCATGAACGACAGGGCTGAAGCTGTATACGCCATTGTGTCAGTGCCGTGCAGTATTAGAAAGCCATCGAAATTGTCCATCTCGTCTGTGATTAGTTGAGCCATCTTCTCCCAGTGGTAGGGAGTTAGATCCGTTGAGTCTAGGTTGCTTAGTAATCGACCCTCTATGTCTACTCGCTCCTCTAGACCCCTTACGTATGGCAGTAGATTTTCCGCATACTCACTTGGGCACAGCGGCCCAGGATTTCCGACAGAGGTCATCCCTAAGGTGCCCCCAGTGTGGATAAAGAGAAGCTTCTTTTTGGTAGCCATGGTTATTAGGCCTCGCTCTAAAAGCTGTAGAGGCTCTCATTATAGCAGATACCATCGTCTAGTTGTGTGCATGATGATTCGCTGACACAGCTAAGGTAATCCGAGAAATCTTCTTCTAAATCAGTGCCACTCCACGCATCTTCCTGAACAGCGCAGTCAAGTTGACAGGTAGCCTCACTTGAAGACGCCATCTCTTCACCGCACTCTAACAGTTGCTCGCACGCAGACGAGCATGTGTCCGTACAGCCAGACATGGCCCATGCTAGAGATATTGCCAGAAACGCCTTCACGGTTACCAGACTGGCTGGCAGTAGCCGCCATTAGCCGTATTTGTGTCTAGTCGGTCGCAAGCCATCTGATCTACGCAATCCATCCATACTGCAGCTTGCATCTCATTATCTAAAGAAATCGCTGATGTTGATCCTGATCGACTGTATGGGTCGTAGTCTCCAAGGTCACCAGTCTTATCAAGTGCGTTTTCGCAATAATCTATACATTTATTAAACAGTTCGGTTTGACCGTCGGGCGCGGGGTACCCTGCTCTTTGAATATTGCATCCGCTTTCTAGGTAGAGCTTGCTACAAGAAGACTGGCAAGTGGGGCCAGCTAGGCCGCAGGCGGTCATATGTAGACAACTTATGACAGAAATTAGTGATAAGGCACGCATTTTGAGACTCCAAGTTTGCTCGAAGCATGGTATTTGACCCAAAGAGAACAGTCAATTGAAAAACAGTCAACTTACAGAGGTGTTACCGTGCATGTTTTACAGGTAACACCGTATTATCCGCCTACGTGGGCATACGGTGGGATACCACGTATTGTTTACGGGTTGTCTAGAGCATTGGTCTCTGAAGGGGTCGAGGTCTCTGTGTGGACCACTGATGCAATGGACAGTAGTAATCGCTCAAAAGTCCCGCCCATAAGGGTTGATGATGGGGTAAATGTTTTTGTCTCAAAGAATCTTTCAAATCGACTAGCATATTCTCAGCAGCTGTTCTTACCAAGGAACTATAAGGTCGCGCTAGATGCTGTTGGCCAAGTAGACTTAATTCACCTTCACGGACACCGGCATCTTCTTAACAATGCTGCGATAGCTTACGCAAAGCGGAATAATATCCCATGGGTAATGACCCCAAACGGTACGCTGCCCAGGCACGAGAAAAAAGTCGCGCCCAAGGCAATCTGGGACGCGCTTATTGCCAATAGAGTCCCTGCTGGGGCTAGTCGGATGATAGCGGTTTCAGGTGTCGAGGTCGGTCATATGCGCCGAGCTGGGATTCCCCAAGAGAGGATTGCCCAGATTCCAAACGGGTTGACGTTGGAAGAGTTCTCAAACCTCCCTGCTAGAGGTGCTTTTCGAAGCAAGCACAACATAGATGGACCGATAGTAGCCTATCTTGGTCAGGTCTCACCAAGAAAAGGGGTTTCACACCTTGTAGAGGCTTTTCGAGAACACAAGATGATGGGCTCAACGCTTGTTGTCGGAGGCAATGATATGGGAGCTATGTCTCACGCGAAGAGTGTGGCCTCCACTATTTCTGGTGAGCGAGTAATCTTTACTGGTTTGCTTGAGGGTGATGACAGGTTGTCATTGCTCGTTGATGCAGATGTCCTTGTCTATCCTTCAACTGATGAGATTTTTGGGCTCGTCCCTTTTGAGGGTTTGTTGTGTGGTGCTCCTGTAGTTGTTGGTGGTGACTGCGGCTGTGGTCAATTGATCCAACAAGCTGGTGCGGGTCTGCTTGTAAGACATGCCGATGTCGAGGGTCTTCGCGACAGGATCCTGACCCTTCTGAGTGACAGGGTTGCGGCAGAGGCTATGGTTAAGCGAGGAAGGGACTATATTACCTCAAATCTTGGATTCTCTGGGATTGCTCAAGAGCACATAGCCCTCTACAATACCGTCATAGAGCACCACAAGAGCGGGGTTAGAACTTGAAGGGAGAGCAACAAAAGGATCCAACAGATTTAGCTCAGGCTTATAAGCTGTGGTTACTCTGGGCTGTCTTAGTCGCTTTAGTTGCCTTTTTCTGGAGCAACGGCCTTCATGGAGAATTCACATATGACGACAAGCTCGAGGTTGTTGGTAACCGAACAATTCGAATGCTGGATGAGTGGGGTGTAGTCGCCGCGTATAACCCAGCTAGGATTCTTGTAATTGGTTCATATGCTCTCAATTATCACTACGCTGGAGCTGACCCTTTCTTATATCACCTAGTAGACGTATTGATTCACATGGTGTCCGCTGGTCTAGCTATGCTTTTTGTCACTACATTAGCGAGAGCTACAGGGGTGGCCAATCATCTTCGTGTTGGGTTTGTATCAGCACTGCTATGGGCTCTTCACCCCATGACAACGGAGGCCGTTACATACACCACAGGTCGCTCTGAGCAGCTCGTGGCTATGTTTGGTTTTTGGGCCTGTTGGTTGTGGTCTAGGTGGCTTAAAGAGGGTGGTCGAAGCTTGTGGTTTACGGCCTGGCTTGGGGTAGGGCTAGCATGTCTATGTAAGGAAAACGCCGTTGTTATTCCAGTCGTTTTTATTGTGATAGATATCGCTATGCAGGAACACAAAAGCACTAGTTCTCGATCTGGGCTTTTTATGAAGATAGGCCCTTACTTGCCTGGGCTTTTGATGTTGATTTTTGCCTTTGGACTAAGGTTGAAGCTCCATGGGGTCCTGACGACACCGACACCTATGCGAGATATGTCGACCCAGATAATGACAGAGTCTGTGGTGACTTGGCGTTACCTGTTTTTGTCTTTACTACCTGTTGGCCAGACCGTATTTCATGATCAGGCTGAGGTTGGGGTATCGCTGTTATCAACGATAGCTTTACTTGGACTTTTGTCTACGGTCCTGGTAGCCGTTCTTTACAGACGCAAGAACATTTTCTTAGCAGTCGCAGTTGGTTGGTTCTTACTGTTCTTGGCCCCTACTTTTATAGTTCCATTGAAGGAGACAATGGCTGAACATAGGGCCTTTATTGGCCTGTTAGGGGTGGCTTGGTCGGTGGCCTGGCTTCTTGAGCTTCTGGGGGATCGTTCTAGACAGGTGAGTACAGTAGTTATTGCGTTGGCTTTAGGCGCAGGAACATTTCAGCGCAATGAAGTCTGGGCTACAGAGGTTAGCCTCTGGGAAGAGGCCACCATACGGTCTCCTGAGTCAGCAGAAGCTTGGTATGGTTATGGTGAGGCTCAGCGATACACTTTGGCTAATCCAGATTTACCCGAGGCCTACGCAGATAGTTTAGACCCAATAACTGCATTCAATAGAGCTGTTGAGTTGGATGAAGAGTACAAGGAGGCCTGGAACAAGCTGGGAATATCTCATGCTGAGTTGGGACACAACGATCGGGCGATAGAGGCCTGGCAAGAGGCTTTACGTATTGATCCACAGTACTGTAAACCGCACACTAATTGGGGAAAAATACTAGCTCAGATGGGTCGTAATACAGAGAGCCTAGAGGAGTTTCAGAGTGCCCTCACATGGTGCCCAGATAATGCTACGGCCCACTACTTTATAGGCCTCCTTTATGACCAGAGAATGAACGATGTGGAACAGGCGAGGTTTCACTACGAGGCGGTCCTAGACATCGAGCCAACCTTTGGGTGCCCTTTTGGTGTAGATGGAGGCCAGTGTGTCGCTGAAGATGTTCGTCAGCGAATTTTAGAATTAACCTGGTAGTTGAGCATAATTCCACCCAACCTGACTATTTCGCTCAGGCTACCTGAATTTACCGCGTCTACTCCGATCCGCCACATAGAGGTGGGTCTCAGGTAGAAGTCTCGCCAAGCTTCACGCATTAGTTTAGAAAGCTCATTAGCAGGAATCTCTGTTATTGTGGGTCGGTAAAGATCTGAATCAACTGGGCTAATCACGTTAACTGGCTCGATTCCTTCACCTATCTTTGTGCCAGGTAGAGCTGATAGCGTGGAGTATTGTACATAGTCAGCCCCGATCTCTTTGATAAACCGAGTGGTCTGAAGAACCTCTTTGGCTGTTTCTCCAGGGATCCCCAGAATTGCATAAGCCATGGTCCTAAGGCCAGCCTCTCTGGTTTCTGAGAAGGCCTGAATAACCCTTTCAATTGTTACATCTTTTCTCAACCGCTGTAGGCTGTCTCGGTTTCCAGACTCAACCCCGTAGGCAATTACTCTGCATCCGGCTCGGTGCATTAGTTTGAGTAGGTGTAGATCGACACCGTCGACCCTACCTTCACACTTCCAGTGAATATCCAGGCCACGATTTAAGATTTCGTCACAGATATCAATGACTCTAGCTCGTTTGAGTGTGAAATTGTCATCGTAGATGTTTATGAACCCAATACCGCTGTTGGATAGCTCCTCCATCTCATCGACAACGTCGCTAGCACTTCTAGCTCTCCAGTTGCTACCAGAAACTGACTTGTCGCAGAAAGTACAGCGAAAAGGGCACCCTCTAGAGGTGATCATTGTTGCGAAGCCACGCCTTGTCGCCATCAGGTAGCGGTACTCGCAACCCTTTAGCAGGTGTCTTGCTGGTCTTGGAATATCATTTATCTCTATTGTAGGCTTGCTCTCTGTGAAGGGTTTACCCCTAGCCATGACCCCATTAGGAGGGTCGTTCTTTTCGCCGCTCTCTAGCCACTTGACGTAGGGGGCTACGACCTCTTCACCCTCTCCGATAACTAGGTGGTCTACCTCTTCACAATCGTCTAAAAGTATGGATTTTACCGCCGTGGCGTGTGGCCCCCCCACTACTATCCATTTAGCTAGTGGGCGAAGGAGTTTTGCTGCTCGATATGTGATGTCAGCTGTTGGGGTCATTGTCCCAAAGCCAATAAGGTCAGGCTGAATAACCTCTATTTTATCTTTATAGTCTCTCCAGCCTATCCCAAGACCGATAGCGTCGATTATCTCCACATCGTGGCCCGCCGCTATCATAGCGGAGGCAACATAAGCGAGGCCTAGTGGTGGGACAGGGAGCCCAGCATCTCGAGCATCTCGCCGCGGTGGGCGGGTTAGTACAATTTTCACAGGCTTAACTGTAACCCGATGCAAACACTTAGGTAAAGTCGTTTAGCCCTGAATCAATCGCCCTTTGTTTACAGTCCAACCTGTTGGTGGGTTGGTGGCCATATATTCCTGGGTTTCACCTAGAAGCCACCGTCTCCCACCAGCTATCTCTGCGATCCTGACTCGAACTCGATTAGACTCTTCATCTTCGTTGGATAGAGCGCCCAATAGCCCTTTTCTAATCTCTTCCGTCTCATCCTGTGCAGCCAATACCTCTATAGCTCCGAATCGCACACCTTCGTCGAAGTCATCTAGGAAGGGGAGAGCCTTTGTTCCTGCCCTAGCGTCTTTAAATTCTGCTAGTTTAATCAACAGAGATCTCTTTTTGTCGGGCTTAAGTTCTGACCGTTCTGACTCAATCGCGAGCATCTCAAACAGAAGCTCCAAAGTCTTATCGTCACCTGCTATCTGCTGGTAGAGGGCTAGAGGCCGTGCGAACTGTTTACTCCTCCTTAGAAAATGCTCTATGGCAGGTAAAGCCGTTTCACCTAATTCCAGGACTAAAGCCTGAACGGCCTCTTTCTCTTGTGAGTCTTTCATTAGGTGTTCGTAGGTCATCTCGAACCTTCCTAACAGCGCCATTATAGCCTCAGTAGAGCCATTCTCTGCAAGCCAGTATGCTGAAGCGATCCGATCTTCTTGTTGGGCGTCCTTTTTCTTTATTCTGGCTGCATGCTTACCAATCTGCTTCTCTATTGATCCGCCGCCAAAAAAATCGAAAAACCCCATTTGTCACTCCTTTCTAAAGCACAACGCTTTACTTTGGATGGGTTTTAATCACCATTGAGCGTAGGACAAGCCCATATCCTGTGAATTGAGGCAGATAGGGAGTAATCTCCTGCGGCAGGTGAGAGCCCTGCCGTACTGTTGATGCCGTATCCCCAATTGCCTTTTTTTAGTTTTACACCTAGACCAACGCGAAGATCTAGGGGATTTCTCGGTGATTCAAGTCTAGCTATAAGACGTCCTCGGAAGTGGAGGCTCTCTAGGGCTGTTTCCACTGCTGCCCCAACAAGGAAAATATCGTCCTGGTTTGCGTATTGGAGAGGATCGCCAAGGACCTGTAGTTCACCTCCAGCTACGACATTTAGGTAGTTATTGCTCCACCGACCATATGTGCCAATGGTCACGTCAGTCTCGTCTGTGCCTAATCTGGTAGTGTCCTGAGCGTTTGGCATCTTGGCACTCCAGTCAAGCCATAGAGAGCTAGTTTCAGCTCCTAAGAGGCGCCATGAGGTACCTAGGCGTATGTCGCCAGGTCCGCTTGCGGAGTCACCGTTTGGCCACGAGACATTTTGAAGATTACTAGCCATTCTAACTTCGATAGATTCGTAAAGACTCCAAGAACCTGACAACTCTAAATAGCTTTCATCTCTCGTCGCAGCTGAGAACAGGGGTACGATTCCGCTAATATGCCCAACACTCAGACAGAGCTCACAAGTGTTATTGTTTACAGAACTACCAATAGGTGAAAAAGGATCTACGTCGGCGCTGGAGAGTGCAGAAGTTGCCCAAAATAGTTGTAGTAGTATTAGCATAGGATGGTATTAATTTTTTTCAACTACGCCCCAGACCGTATGTTTATGCGATCTGGGGTGACCGTAAAGTTGACTATAGCGTTAGCTAAATGTAAAGTACAGCGTCGGAATATGATAGTTTAAGTATGAATCAGTTCTTCTGTGTTTTGGGAGCGGCCGTCTGTTCTGACGGTTTGGAGTAAGAGATGGTAACAAAAAAACAAATCCTAGCTGTCAGTCTAGTCTTTTTTATGACTGGAACTCTGGCGGGTTGCGGTGGTAAACAGGCCGATTCAGGCTTGACCTATTGCAAGCCGACAGCCAATGCTGGCGAAAACTTAAGTATATCTTTGGGCCAGTCAGTGACCTTGAGTGGAAGCGAGTCGGGATACGCTGATGGTTGCCAGACATACTCTAACACCTATGAGTGGAGTTTTGACGCTGTACCAGTTGACTCAAATGTAGACGAGGCCTCCCTAACTGACAACAACACTTCCAATTCGGTAAGCACTGCTTTTGTTCCTGACAATGTTGGAACCTATGTGATGTCACTGGTTGTTTGTGACATAGTAGACTGCTCTGAGCCTGACCTGGTGGTATTGACTGTCTCTTCTGGGGATGCAGTGCCGACCGCAGATGCTGGTCCAGATCAGACAAGCATGGTCGACGAGCGTGTTGAGCTTGACGGCTCTGGATCATATGACCCTGAAAATGCCCCGATAGAATATTCTTGGTCACTATCATCTGGTCCAGATTGTTCTAGCCTTGATTCTGGGGACATTTATAGCCCTAACACCGTCACGCCAGCGCTTATACCTGATTGTGAAGGTGTCTTCGTTGCAGCGCTAGTCGTCTCTGATGGTGTTTCGTGGTCTGACCCAGACTTCGCAGCGATAACAGCTGCGTCAACTGATCAGCCACCGATAGCCGATGCGGGCGATTCGGCTACGCTTGAGCCATGTGTCGGCGAAGCAATCCCCTTAAACGGTTATGGCTCTTACGATCCAGAGGGGGCCTCGCTAGAGTACGCTTGGTCTCTCATAGAGGCGCCTACTGAATCGACAGCTACAGATGTAAACTTCAATGACGCTACCTCGCCCGATGCTAAGTTTACTTGGGATCTTGAGGGCAGCTATTCATTTCAACTTCAAGTGTTTGATGGGCTTTATTGGTCCGCCCCTGATGTTGTCACCTATACGATCCAAGCTGACTATCAGAACCACCCTCCAGTAGCTAATGGCGGTGGAGATCAGACTGTTGACATAGAGACTGATTGCACGACCTCTGACTATACAGCGTGGTCATGTGAGGACTGCGGAGCGGTGGAGTTTGAGCTAGATGGTTCTGGTACATTTGATCAAGATGGTGATTCTCTTGAGTATGAGTGGACAGATGTCGACGGCGGTCTAACTATGACAGGTGCTCAGACGACTTTTGCAACAGCGACAGTACCTTCACAATCTTCGGAATATGAGGTCACAACGACTGAAAGCTTCAATGTCTCCCTTGAGGTTGAGGACTGCATGTATTCTGACACTGATGAACTTGTGCTAACAGTCTCCTGTACAGGTTCTGCTGCGAATTAAACAACTGGATTTGAAAATGATTGTAGTAAATAAAATAATTAGACGTACTTCAGTAGTTTCGATTGGAGCGTTATTGTTAGGTCTTGGGGCTGTTGGTTGTAAAGGTCGAACGATAGACACAGCGAGCCTCAACAGCCCGCCTGTTGCGGTGGCTGGTGATGATCAAACAATACCCTCTGACGATTGGGTTCAGCTTAGTGGTTCTGCCTCTTTCGACCCAGATGGTGACGAACTATCTTATTCTTGGGCTTTCGATCATCTTCCAGAAGGCTCAGAGCTTGGGGACAAGGAGATGGCCTTTACCAGAAATGGGTCTGGGGACGCAATGAACACAGCTTTCGCTCCAGATGTTGTTGGTACATATATTGTTAGTTTATTGGTTTCTGATGGTACGGCTGATTCAAATACAGACTTTGTTATAATTACCGCTGAAACACCAGAAGCTCGCCCAGTAGCCAATGCTGGAAGTGATGTGGCAGTTGTTGCAGGAACTGAGGTTTCTTTAGACGGAAGTCTCTCGTATGATCCAGAGGGTCGCAGCCTGAATTACAACTGGTCTTTCGTTCAGATAGCGACAGATTCTACTGTGTCCGAGGCCTCTTTTAGTGACAACAATACAGCGACAGCCACTAGTGTTAGCTTTACACCTGACACCAAAGGCGTCTACGTAGTCAACCTCACAGTAAACAACGGTTTAGTAGATGCCGAGCCAGATACTGTCATGATTACAGCAACAGGGGATGACAACGCTCCAGTAGCTAACGCTGGCGAGGATATCGAGGCAGAGGACTGCAGTTACATATCGCTTAGTGGAGCTAATTCGACGGATCCAGATGATGACACCCTAACCTATTTTTGGGAGCTTCAGTCGAAGCCAGCGGGCTCTACATCAACTAATGATTCGTTTACAGACCGTTCCGCGGAGTCTCCTGGGTTCTGGGCTGATATAACAGGAACCTATGTTCTCTCATTATCTGTATTTGATGGTGTAGCTTGGTCACCAGCAGACCTAATAACCTTGACATTGTCTGAGCGGATGGTGAACACCCCGCCACAGGTGACTATGACAACTCTAGCTACAATTACAGCGGGAGATGCTGAGTGCGTTGAGTCTGGTTACGCTTACGCCTGTGATGATTGTGATGATCAGTCTATAGTTTTAGGTAATAACGTCACCATATCTGACGCTGATAATGATCCCTATACCGTTCACTGGGAACTTATTTCAGGCAATGGTTCTGTCTCTTCACCAGAAGAGTTGGTTACTACGGCACAAATAACGGACATCGAGGCAGTTGAGCCCCTTGTTTGTGAGAGTAATGAGTTTGTGTTCCAGTTAACAGTTACGGACTGTACAGGTGCTGCTACAAACGCAAGCACAACTGTTACAGCTGACTGTTGCGGTGTTGAGGCCCCGTAGTAACTGATAAGTTCATTGTTGTTTTTTGCGCTTATAATGTCAGCAAGTGCTGAGATAGTTGATCCCGTGGCAGTACCTCTTCCTTGGCTATCTGGGGTGTGTCTAGACGATCGCTACCCAAAGGTGAGCGGTGACTGGGTGGTAGGCTGTAAAGGTAGAGGAACTATCACTAGAGCTTGGAACCTTAGGGGCAGATTTGGCGTCCAGTTTGAGTCTTTAGGTACTCATCCCGCTCTGTCTGATGGGTTGATCGTAGATTTTCATAATGGGCTGGCAGTAGACTTGAATAGTGATCTGTGTCTATCTCCTGTTGACTCGACCTGCCCAGTAACCCAAGTTCAGCGATATCAGGCCGATACCATTGGGCCATACGATATCAATGGATCGCAAGTATCGGCTTCAACGAGGGATGGTATTTACCTCTCCATATATGGCTCAAATCAGAGAGAGTTGTTGTTGGCTAACCCAGCTAGCTGGTACCCATCTGCTGTTGGTGATGGCTGGGTTGCATGGAGTGAACCGTCTATCGAATCAGGTGTGGAGCGAGGTCTTTTATGGAGCCGTCTATCATCAACACCAGTACCAATAGGTCAAACTGATCAGAATGTGCGCCACTTAACATCAAGTGGTGACTTCTTGGGATGGATTGAGGACGATTCCGTTATTATCGCCCGAGTAGAGGGAGGGCAATTAACCACAGAGAGCCGCATCTTGACGGACGCTCACACCTCTAGCAGCCTATCTTTGAGCGGTCACCACGCTTGCTGGGAGTCTTGGGGTGATGGGGTTGATGTAGAATGCTCTAATGGTAGGCGTATAGGTGGTGAAGGCGACCAGAGGTATCCTAGTCACAGCGATGAATGGTTGGTTTACAGGGTCAATGGTGTGACCATGGCAACTGTTTTTGTGGTAGCCTCCTATGAAGATCCACAGGAGGAAGATGAGCCGCTGGATTAGCGCCATTACCGTATTAGCGGTCGCCAGTTTGCTAGCTGTTACGGCGCCAATAGCTATAGCAGGTGAGTTTATAGTATCTGCTCTATCAGCGGTGATATGGGCCCTAGCGTCCATTGGGTTTGGTGGCGCAGTTCTGCGAAGGGGGTCACTTGTAGAGGCTTTCGCATTTGGCGCTGGGGCAATAGGTCTTTTGGTAGGCCTAATAACGATGGTTTATGGCATAACCATACCGATTCTATGCTTAGTAGCCCTAATAGGTCTTTTGGGTTGGTTTCGAAAAGGTGAACTGGAGCATCCTAGAATACCTTTGTATGCTATTGCTGGTTGTGCAGTATGGCTAATCGTCGGAATAATTGATGCTATCGCAGTCCCAGTAGACACAGACGAAGTTTATCAGCACCTCGCGATACCTTCTCAGCTTTTGTCGGAAGGGGTCCTCTTTGGTGGATTTGAGAATCCAGACTCATCCCGACCACTTCCATTGCATATGCTTTGGAGCGGACCATTAGCTCTAGGTGGCTTCGCAGCTGTTAAGAGCTTTAATCTGCTCTTTACCGTTTCTTTGTTGATGCTGGTATGGAAGGTTGCCTCAGATAGAAAAGCCTCTCCAACCTTAGCTGTTGCAGTTTTGTTGGGGAGTTTTACCTTTGTCAGGGAGTTTGGATTAGCCCACAACAACATACCCACAGCCCTGTGGTGTCTCTTGGCGCTACAGGCTGGAATTAATGACAATAGATGGCGAATGTCGGCCTTTTCTGGAATGGCACTCGCAGCAAAATATACATCAGCGCCTGTAATAGTAGGAATCTACCTATTTTGGGGGCTAAGATCAGTTCATAGAGCGGGTATAAAGTCTAGCCTTTTGGTTCTATTGGGCCTAACCTCACTAGCCCTAGCCTGGCTGGCTCCATGGTGGATAAACAACGCTGCCCAAGGCTTTCATCCTCTTTTCCCTTATGTCGGCTGGCCTACCCACGAATTTATGATGCTTGAAAAGTATGGCATGGGCCGAACGCTAACCGACATGTTGATGCTACCGTGGAACATTACGGTGCACGGAGATCCTACGAGCTTTGAGTTTTTAGGTCGAGTATCGCCTGTCTTTCTATTGCTAATGCCAGCGGCGTTATTTTATGGCATTAAGGATCGCTCACCATTCCTATTTGTAGGATCCGTTGGGTTTATTGGGTGGGCTTTAGGTCCTCATTGGCTTCGATATTTAATTCCTGCGGCCCCATTTATTGCCATAGGCGTTGCAGAGGGCTTTTCAAAGTTAACTGTCGGCCCAAGGTGGGCTATAGCCTTGGCCTGGTTTGTTGGTCTACCATCAAACCTTTCGCCATGGGTCGATGGTTTGATGGATAAGGTTAATTCCATTGCAGATGAAGCGGCAGAGGTGGAGTTGTTAGCTCAGGAATTGAGCGCTTGGCCTGCAGTGGATTGGATTAATAATGAGACTCCAGTTGATGCGAAGGTGGCTTTATTGTTTTCATGGCCTCGTGCTCACTTAGAGCGTCAGTGGACACTTGGGTCTGTGGAGGATCATATACCTACTCGGACTCATCTAGAGCTACATGGCGACATGGCCTTGACTCAGCTAAGAAACTCAGGTGTCACTTATGTTTTGAGGGGTGACGTAAACTTCATTCACCAGACCTATCCGTTTATGTCCGAATCAGAATTCCAAGAGAGTTTTGTTGCCCCAGAGCGTGCGCTAGATGAGCTCTTGCTTAGAGATGCTGTCTTGGTTTTTGAACAGGGTCGGTACAGTGTATGGCGGCTCCTGTGAATATATTGGCCTTGATTTTTTTTGCCTTAGGATGTGGTGAAAGGGTTGTAGAGCCGAGTTCTAATTTTAGGGCTTCTATCCAAATTCCCATTAGTGATTCTTCTCGTTCGAATGTGTACAGGACAACTGTTCAACTCTCTGAGGTTGAGGCTTCCTCTTTTGCAGAATTAGCCATCAATAACTTTTGGTGGAGCCTCATTGTTACAATAAATGGTGAGGCGCTGGCGCCTGTTACGGGTGGGGTGTTTCCAGCATCAATGTCTGTAGGAGAGTATCTGAGGGCTGGAGAGAACACCATCGAGATGCGTTTCTCAGCACCTTCTGGTGAGTCGGCCGTCGTCACTGGAGGTGAGCGTGGAGAACCCAGAGTCGTCGGTGGTGGTTGGAGAGCCTCGCTGGAGTTCTCACCCCACGATGGCTTTCATAGCTTGGCATTTCCTATGGTCGATGGAGAGATCATCCCACAGGCTATGCTTAGGCAGGGCAGAACATCAGGGACAGTTCGTTTTTATGCGACTCTAGACGGTGTGGTGGTACAGGAGCTGGGAAGTGTTGATGTTGGTGAAGACAGAGAAATTGTTGGTGACGGCGTTGTCTGGGCGGGTGATGTCTGGGGTTTTGCCACAGGAGGTAATGCCCTTTATGAGCTAGGTGCTGAACTGGTGGGGCCTAATGGTTCAGTTGTTGATCGGCATTTGTATAGATCAGGGGTCCGAGAGGTTGAGTTGTCAGAGGGGGAGCTTCACGTCGGGGGCGATGCAACATCCTTGATCGGTGTCAGGGTAGAGAGCGGCTGGGATAGCCTCGCTGGAGAGTTGGCGCCCATAGCCCCGCTGGGAGTAAATACTCTTGAGATTCACGGGGCAGCCTTACGAGAGAGTTGGTTGAGAGAGGCAGACGAGTTGGGTCTGCCGCTAGTTGTGCTGCCTCGATGTGATGGCAACGTTAATGTTAACGTTGATGAGGTTGACAGAAATAGGGTAAAGCTCGATTCTCAAGATTCTGCCTTGATAGAGTCAGTGGCCGATAACCCTTCAGTGCTCATGTGGACCAATGAGGGTCAGGAGCAGTCAATCGCTGTCTTGAGTCGTAGTTACCAAAAGGATCCTCTTCGTCGACTCATCGCAGGTGTAGACTTGCCAACACGCTCAATCGCCATGGCTCGTAACCGAGATCCTGGGAGTTATCTTTCGAGTTGGATTGTGGAGGTTACACAGGGGCCTGGCATGGGGCCTAGTTCCGCAGTTTTCGCTTTGGGTATGGCATTAAACCAGGGTGCCATCGGAGGTGTACTTCCGCTCCCAAATACAAATATGCGGTCTAGCTGGGGCGATGCCTTGAGTGAACTGGGTCAGCTGAACCAAAGGGTCGCACCAGACGGTTTTCGTAGTATGTCAGAAGTCAGAATCACGGGTCTTCCTAGTAGCGAGATAGTCTATCTAGAAGCACCTTTGACCGATACTGTAGGTGCTGTAGTGGGTGCAAATGGCACCGTGACTCTGAGCACTTGGTACAAAGGTCCCGCAACTGTACGGGTTGGTCAGGTGACACAGCCGATATCGCTTAGGCCAAATGTCTGGAATGGCTTTCAGTTGCACAGTGAGAGAATAGACGTAAATTGGGCTGGAGGTGGACAGTGAACCTACGCCGAAGCCTTACAGTAGTGTTTGACCTGCTTATAGTCTATCTCTTGCTAGCGGTAAGGTGGTCAGCTCAACCTCATGGACTCCCAGAACTTTCTACCCAGGACTTTTCTGGTCTGCCTAGTTGGTGGTGGAGTTATGGCTCCCTCCACGATTGGTTACTGGTAGGTCCAGATGCTGGAAATTGGGCAGCAAATGCACAGAATTGGATAGACGGTAATGTACTAGACTCACATCGACTTCCAACATACACCATTATATCTGCTTGGTTTGGTGGTTGGTTTGGCGATGTAGTGTTTGGTGGTCACATGGCTAACCATATAATATCAGCCCTCACATGCCTCGTAGCTTACGGCATAGGAACATCGACCTCAAACAGAGCAGTAGGGGTAGGGGCTGCATTTCTTACAGCTTGGTCTCCAGAGCTTGTGAACAACCAGCTACTCTACGGTGTAGATCCGACGCTACAATTATTTGTAGCGATCTTATGTCTTACCACCTGGCTAGCAGTATCCAATTCTTCTCGGTGGTGGTTGGTCTTAGTGGGTGTGTCTATTGGTTTGGTTTCGGCCACCCATTACTTGGGTTTGCTGTTTATTCCTATACCGATATTTTTGATATTTGTCTGTCGTGGTGCGACTCCTAGATACACAGATCCTGGATGGAAGCTTCGAGCTTTTCATTCAATTCTGCCCTTGTTGGTTGGTCTGGTTGCCTGGAAAATAGTTGTGAGCCCATGGCCAGATCTATCTTTTAGGATGATCGCGTCAGTCTTTACACAAGGTGTAGCAGGTTCTGATGGTCGAGTTGTTGGTCCACAGCAGATGGAGCAGGCAACTGCAGCACAGCTTGTCTTTTCAAACCTATCAACAGCCCCAGGTTTGGCGGTACAGAGGGGGCTTCGTTCCCTGAATGTGGGTGTTTTGCCGTGGAGCTTATTGGTCGGTGTATTTTGGTTAGGTGTGGCATCTCCGTTTATTAGGAAAAGTGATGTGAAGGGCTGGAATTGGCAGTCTGGTGTTCTTCTGCTTAGCTTTTTAGTCCCGTTAGTTGCACTTGAGGCATCTAGGGCCCCAGATCGCTACGCTTTGTTCTCGCGACCCATTATTTTTGTGGTCGTTATTCGTGGGGTCTGGAGTGTTGGTAACGCAGCCGTAAGAGTCTGTTATTTCGCTCTAGACAGAACATTGAACAAAAAGGTCGAGTTGGTTTTTTCGACAATCTTAATAGGGTCGCTATTGTTTGCATTACAGCCCCTTCTCACCTCTAGGTGGAGCCTCACTCCTCCAACCGACGAGGGGCTTGCAGAGCGCTCTATAGCGACTCGGATATCTAATGAGATGCCTAACGCCCTGGGTGTAGTGACATCTTCACAGTCCATTCCTTTTTATTCTGGAATAGAAGCCTGTCCTCAATCTCAATGTATGCCTGGTGGCCCACAACAAAATTCTCAGTGTATTGAGAGGATGCTCTCACAATGTGAAGGGAGTGGCCCTATACCATATTTGGTGATCGAGTCGCTGAATAGTGGGTTAGGAAACCAACCACTCACTGAGCTAGATACTGAGATAGCGTCGGAGTTTACGGTGGCTGGCGTCGCAAGAGCTAGGAATTACACTGTGACCTTGTACGGTCTTGATAGAGCTAAGCTTAGGGCGCTTCAGCAACGCTTGGCTTCTCAGATGTAAACCTCTCGGGATCGTTAGGTTTTGCCCAAGCACCTCCTACCGCCACAATACTCTGTAGAAAGTTTTTCACACCTGCAGCCCCGCCGTGCATTGATCTACCGCTCTGCCGTTCATTCATTTTTACGGGAATTTCTCGAATAGCAAGACCCGCCTTGACTCCAATTATTCGAATGTTTGCATCAGCTGTTTTTTCTGGAAAGCTCTCTGCGAAGAGAGAGATTGTTTTTCTATCAAGACCCCAGTAACCAGAGGTAACGTCTTTTATCTTCTTCTTTGTCGCTAGCTGGACCAGAAAAGAGAGGCATGCGTTACCTATTCTTCTGTTAAGTCCTCCAGTCGACGGTGTGTCTGCCCTGCTTCCCACAACCCAGTTGGCCTGGTTTAAAGCTTCGAAGATTCTCGGTATATCCTCTGTTGGGTGTTGCCCATCAGCATCTATCTGAACGACCTGTGTAAAGTCATTTTCAGCGAGGTATCGATACCCCGCCCGCAGGGCTCTAGCGTACCCAGCAGAGCTCTGATCCACAACAGTAGCCCCAAGTTTCTCAGCGAGCCCTTTTGTGTTGTCAGTACTGGCGCTATTGACCACGACAATTTTGGATTTAGGGGCTGCTTTACGAACGCCAGCAATAACGAGGCCTAGTGAGGCCTCTTCATTTCTTGCGGGTATCAATATAGCCCTTTTTTCATACGAAGTAGACAAGGAGCCTGATCTACTCTGTGATATTGTTTGTGTTCGGGAGTAGCTGTGCGGGAACAATAGCAGCTTCGTATCCGAGTTCATTTATAGCGGAGATCAGAGCATCGGCGGTGGTCACTTCGTCGTTGTAAATCACAGTGCCAGTCCCAGTGCTATGGTCTACTTGTGATCCAGCAACACCACTAATATCGTTTAGCTTCATCATTACCTTTGAACTGCAGTTTCCACACCTTAGACCAGTCACAGTAAAGTTCAGTGACGCGCCCTCTAGATCTTCTGACATGGGCGGTGGCGATGGAATCATTGCGCAAGCACTAGAATTGCAGTTTTCAACACCAGGACAGGCCATAGCGGCTCCACTGAATAGTAGTCCAGCGGTAAGAATTATAGAAGAGTATCTCATTTCTTTTCCTTTGTTTTGGTTTCCGAGGGCAATAACACGGCACAGATGTTCGGGAATGGGTGTTATTAGTTGAGCGAATCGTTTTAGTCTAAAGAGGCCTCATTTTTTTGACCTTCTTTGCCGTAATCAGTTAAACGCGGCTTACAAACAAACTCGGAGTAGAGAAATGAAGAAGATTATATTAGCCATTACATTGTTGGCCCCATCTGTTGTAATGGCCGATGCTGCTAGTGATTTCGCTGCTATGTGTTCAGCTTGTCACGGTGCTACAGGCGCTGGTGATGGTGCGGCAGCAGCTGCTTTGCCTGTTACGCCAGCTGACTTTACTGACGCATCCTTCTGGACTACTCGCACGGACGAGTCCGTAGCTAATATAATAAAAAATGGTGGTGCTGCTGCGGGTAAGTCTCCATTGATGGCCCCTTTCGGAGCTGCTCTAGACGATGCTAGGATTGCTGAGATGGTGGCTTACTTAAGGACACTTTCCCAGTAGTTGTCGGGCCTAAGTGCTTGGTCAATTGACTACAGGTTTGTTTGCCTCACTAATAATGGCAAACTACGCCTTAGCCACGCCAACCAGCCAAAGTATGGCAGAGGCGTGGCAGGAGGCTATTTCATACATCGATGACTCCTCAACTCACCTGAATATCGTTGATGGTGACTGGCAAGATGTAAGTGCTGGAGAGATTGTATCTAGGCGCGTTGGTTGGTCACACGGGCCTGACTCGGTGCAGGCCTTGTATTTTGTGGAACAGCCGTTGGCCGCTGTGTGGATAGCTATAATTGATGATCCTCACCTTCACCTATCTGCAGAGCTTGTAGAGTATACTTTGGCGGGCTCGTCACCCGAAAGAAAACTGTTGTACCAGCTATTGGATCTGCCCTTTCCTATATCGAATCGATGCTGGGTTCTTGAGATCTCAAACAACAGTCTTGTGTATGAGCGCTCAGGAGGTCGTGTATGGAGGAGAGAGTGGAGAGCTCTTGATAATGGGCCGTCTTTGCTACGCGGTCTACCTGTTGAGTTACGTGGTGACGCTCTATCCGCAATATACACACCAGTTAATGAGGGTTCATGGACCTTGATGACTGTTGGTAATGGCACACTAGTAGTCTATGAGGGTAGGGCTGACACAGCGGGAAACCTACCTTCAGCCATTGTTGATCGTTTTGCACAGGATAGTGTGGAAGAAAGCCTTTCTAGGCTTAGTGACATAGCCGCCACTAGTGTCTCGCACTATGTCGAAGAGGGGCATTATATAATCTTGGCTCCTAATAATGAACCACTGGAACAACAATGAACTCAGAACGCTGGCGGGGCATAATAGATATTATAAAAGTCTACGGGCTGGGTTTGGTGGCTGTTATCGTCGTCTCTTTTGCCTGGGATTACCTACAGCCCAAACCATCTCTCCCAGAGTATGCGCCAGACTTCACTCTTATAGATGTTGATGGTCAGCGTCACCAATTGAGCCAGTATCAAGGTCAGACAGTAGTTATTAATTTTTGGGCTAGTTGGTGCGGACCTTGCGTCGCAGAGATGCCCGATTTTGCACTCTACTCTTCAGAGCACCCAGATGTGGTTTTTCTCGGTTTGGCTGCTGAGAGGAGCCAGTCTGACGCGGTCTCTACTGCAGAGAGGCTAGGTGTTGAATATCCAATCATCATGGCTGGGAATGTTGCTAATGACTACGATATCACCACCCTACCCACAACTGTTTTTGTAACCCCAGAGGGTCGGGTGAAACAGGTAGCGGTAGGCGGTATGTCTTATAGGGCGTTGGCGGCCGCTGTTGAGCGCTGATGCCTCCAGCTACTCTTCACGCTCCTCGCAAAAATCACTAGTACCAGCGGCGGTGATACACAATGTGCTCGCTATAGAGACATCTTGTTGGCTCGCATAAGCATAGTCTAGCCACTCTCTTGCAAACTGTTTCGTGTTGTTTCGCCATAGGTCTGCTGTATTAGAAGTCTCTTGCTCTCTGTCTTCTACGTACATTGCAGCGTAGTGCTCCCAAAGTTCGTTAGCGGTCTGTGTTTTTAGTCGGAAAAGGTCATAGACTCTCCGCTCGTAGGTTTCACGTCTCCACTCTTGCTTGTTTTCGAGTGCGTAGTCAGCCCAGCGGATGGCCTCTTCTGACCTGTCCATCCCCAACTGGCCTAGGCTTAGCGCATACATAAAGCATAGATCTGGATCTGACCTGTCTATATCTTCAAGGTGTCTACCTAATAGTCTAAGCATCTCCTCCGAGTCGCCTCTTGCGTCTGCGTCGACCATTAAGACCCTGGATATATCTTTCTTATCCGTCTGCAATTCAGCAGTCCCTATTCTATCCTCTAGGCATTGCCTCAATTCCCCACCGAGACGCCCCATTAATGCAAATGGCTCGATGGCCAAAAGATTGCTACATCCAGGAGGTAAGCCTGGTGGTCTGGCTTCACTGGCTGGTGGTGTAATTGCCGTGCTTTGAGCCTCTTCTGGAGCCTCTTCTGGAGCCTCTTCTGGAGCCTCTTCTGTTTCAGCGGGCTCAGGTACTTCTGTAGCAACGGGCTCCACCTCCTCAACTTCTGCCACAATAGGTTCTGGAGTGTTTCTTAGCTGATACAAGGCCTGTCTAGCCTCAGCCATCTCGGGGACCCACACCCCGACGGTTACCTGGACTGTTGGCCTTTCGTACTCAGAGATGAAGTTTTCAAGCCATTGAATCTTTAGTTCGTCGTTCTCTATCTCCATAGCAGCTTGGAAAGCCTCAGAACCACGCTGTCTAGTTTGTCTGACCGACTGAGACATTGTGCCGCCCCTGTAGATCCTCTCAAAATGAGTCCATACATCATCGTTTGGCGCTGTCTCCAATTCACCTCTGGATAAGACTAATCCAGAGTCATCAGATATAGATGAGACATGTCTTCGTGCTAGCCGGGTGTGTTGCTGCCTTACCCATGTCTGAGCTTCGTGTAAGGTTACGATACCGTCAGCCTCTCCTGATGTTGTGCCATCAGCCCAACCTCTCATTGCTGCCGTAACCATCCACGTGAAGAGTCCTTGATCTGCGACCTCCCATATTGGTGCTAGCAACATGTTCTCGTCAGCCGACCATACGGTTAGGCGCTCACTATCCGTTCCAAACCTCTGAGGTTGAGTTAGTGAACTGTTCATTACTGGTTCGCCGTTGCGTCCTCTGCCTGAGAAGGTCGCGTCTAAAACAACGACTATGTTTCCAATATCTTCCCCACTTCCCCACTCTTCGATTTCAGCTATCGTTATTCCATCTCTATCGAGCCTAGAACCATCGGCTTGAGTGTCCTTACCCATAAACACCCAGCCATCTTCACTAGCGAAACCGTGGCCAGAGAAGTAGACCCATAGGGTTCCTCCGTCTGATACCCGCCTAGCTGCATTTCTGACCGCTCGTCTCATCTTTGAGCGATTACCTTGGCTGTTTGTCATGACATTGCCTTCAGGAAGGCCCATAGTAGAAGTCGCCACCGCTTGAAACAGGGCGGCATCTGACTCGGCACCAATAGCATCAGCGACGTTTACATATTCCTCTACATGTAGTATCGCAGCTGCCGATGTCGGTGATTCCAGTCCCGAGACAGGGGTGGATATATCAGGTAGATCATTAGCGTTGGCGGTACCAAGAAAAAGGTGAGCTAACAACCAGGGGGTTGATGAGATCATTGTTGCACTCCAATATCGTCCATAGATGATGAGGGATGTTGCCATGATCAGTTACAAGATCGCAAGGTGGGTTTTATTAATAGATCCATTCATTGGCTACACTCGTTAGCAAAACCAGATACAATAATCGGGTAAAAGACTCAACGAGGATCGAGGTTATATGATACTCACGAGTGCGCGAATTATCAAAATCAGGACAGACTAATGCGGATCAGTACAATTCTTACAGCTCTTTTAATGCTCACATCATGTGGAAAAACTCAAGAGACAGGCGAGACAGGCGAAACAGGCGAAACAGGCGAGACCGGTGAGACTGGTGAAACTGGTACAACCTCAATTAACGATGTGGAGCTACTAGAAATAGTCAACCCGACTGACTCAGAGGTATTGGTACCTGGTAGTAGTATCGATCTAACTGGCGAATTGACCGGGACATTCACCCCAGACGCCTTGACTGCAACCGTAGAGGTCAACGGTGAAGAGATAAGCTTTGAGATAGATAACAGCGGCATAGTAGCAAATATCACATGCGAGTATGGTGAAAATACCGCCATGATGTCTGTTCAGGATGACGATGCTCTACACACTGACTCGGTGTCTTGGATTGGGAATACAGCACCTGTTGTGTCGTTAGATCCTCCGCCAACTCCTTTGGTTCAGGGTGACCCTGTAACCATAACTGGACTAGTCTATGACGCAGACACCCCAGAGGATGTCTCTCTTACATGGCTACTTGATGGCGAGGTGTACTACACTGAGATGGCGCCTCTAGACGGGACAGTCTCCTTGTACTTTGATGAAGCGCCAGGTGGCGAGCATATTATCGAGCTGGTGGCTGACGACGAATGGGAGTCATCAAGTGATCAGGTCGCTTTCGACGTAGAGTGCGCCATTACTGATAATGTACAGATGTTGCTTCATCTGGATGATGGCACAGGAGTGGCAGTAACGGATTCTAGCTACGAGCCTAGCGACGTTTCACTTGTTGGTAGCCCTCTTTGGATTGATGGAATGGATGGAAAGGCTGTAGATCTGGGCGGTAACAGTTACGTCTCAGCGCTTGATCCAGATTACCCAGATCTTTGGACCATGGATTTCACCTTCTCCGCTTGGCTAATGCCTGACTCTGAGGTCCCCGCTGGTAACGAAGCTATATTCCAACAGCTTGACGGCCAGGGAATGGGCCGCACGCTACTGTACAGGTCGACAAGCTGTGGTAACGCACTTACCTCATATCTAGGCGGTGCTACGTTGTGTGGTACAACCCCCCTAACAGCTGGCCAGTGGAACCACGTTGTTCTCACAAGAAACCGCACAACAGGAAAAATCGCTATTTACCTAAATGGTGTTCTTGAGGGTGAAGCGGATCGGTTTATGGAGTTCGCTGATGGCGGATACCTGTTTGGTGTAGGTAAAACAGCATCAAGCCAGTACTTTGATGGGGCAATAGACGAAATCGCACTCATGAGTGCCACGCTTGACGCATCAGAAGTTTTGGATCTTTATAATACTGGGTTGCCAGCATGCGATCCGAGCTGCTTAGAGTTGCCAGAGACACCATATACTTGGATTGACGGTTCCACAGACGGCAACGGCGACCTCGTAGACTATGGTCAAGGTCAGTCAATACAGGTCCAGGGCGGATACACTATTGGTGACGGTACATCTGGTGATGCGGTATACTTGGACGGCTCAACAGGGTATTTCGAACTGGCTGGTTCAGATGCCTACTCCGTCTCTACAGGTGACTTTACTGTCTCCCTTAGGGCTCGTTTTGATGGATCTTCATTCGTAGGTGAGGACAGAACTTTGGTTCAGATACTTGATGGTACTGGACTCGGGCGAACCTTACTCTATGTAGATGATAGCTGTGGAGGACAGATATCTTCTTATATTGGAGGGCAAGAGTTCTGTAGCGGAACCTTGACCGAGGGCCTTTGGCATCATGTCGCTATCACTCATACTCATTCTGATAATATGACTCAGATCTATATTGATGGTATTGGGAAACCAATAGCACCTAGAGCCATGGCAGCCTCAGATGGTGGATTAAGGTTCGGGACAGGTAAGACGTTCAATGGTCAGTGGTGGAATGGCCCTATTGATGATCTCTTGATTTTCGATAGAGTTCTCACTGACCTTGAGATGGAAGATCTTCATTCTGACGGGACAGGTTACTGCCCTCTCTAACTCTGTGGCGTCCATAACCTATGCTAGATCGCTTAGTTGATATACTCACCAGACCCGACGGTGAATACTGGCAGGGTGTCTCTGATGAACGTTTAGACCCCAACAGGGTACTTTTTGGCTACTTATTGCCACTAACAGCCATAGCTGCATCTCTCCCTTTTGTTTTGATGGCGCAGAAAAATGGAGTAGGGCCAGCCCTCTTGTTTGTGGGTGATTGGCTCACAGGCGTCGTGCTTTTGAGCTTTGTTTTAGGCTTTCTTACCAATAAGCTAGCTCCACTTTTCGGTGGAGAGAATCGCGAATCTCAGGGGTTTGTTCTTTTCGCGTTATTGCACACACCGCTGTTAGTATCTACGTTTGTTGGTGTTCTGTTTACATTGGCAGGTGCCGAGGGGTTGGGGTCTATATTAGGCAAAGTAGGCCTGTTTTACGGCATCTACCTTATGTGGGTCAGTGTCCCTGTTTTTTACAAGTTGAAGTCAGCTGGAGACCTTTCTTCTGGCTGGCAGGTACCAGGAATAGCAGTAACTGTAGCCGTTTTTTGGTTTGCTCTGCGCACCGTGAGCTTGATTATATGGGGCGTCGTCTACCAATTAAACTTTGTTGTTGACCCCATTCAGGAGGCCATAGAGGATAATTATAACATTGGTGCCACTACATTAGATCGTCTTGCGCAGCACGATTCTTCGCTTATAGAAACAACACTTCTGAAGGGCAACACATATCGATTTTTGGGCCTTTCAGAGGTGAGGACAACAGTAGAAATCTCTATATCATCTGCTAGTGGTGATCCTATAGAGCACTCTCTTTCTAGCCCTAATAGTCAGTACACATCTGTTGACTTTACTCCGCCTAATAGCGGCACCTACTTCCTTCAGATGAGGGTTGGTCAACTAGAAGGAGTAGGATCTGAGGCAGAGTCCGCGGTGGTTGAGATGTATCGATCTTCCACCTTAGATGAGTTACCCTTTAGTGGTAACGAGGTCCTTACTGATGATTAGAGCGATAGATAACGCGATGGATCAAATAGGATCTCTAAACTATACGCTGCCTAAGGTTATGCGTGTCGTAAATGATATGAACTCTACCGCCTTGGAGTTGGTTCGAATAATACAGATGGATCCTGTGTTGACTGCTCGCGTTCTTAAGGTCTCTAATTCATCCTACTTTGGTGTCAGACCCCAACCCATAAGCAATCTACGTCGCGCTACTATTCTTATGGGCATGAACACAATTCGTAACCTTGCCCTAGCTACGGCAGTAAAGAATTCATTTGAGATGCGTGCAGGTGGTGCTGTTTCCAGCGAGGACTTCTGGCGCCACTCAGTAGCAGTGGCTGTGTTGTCGGATCTAATTGCTAAAAGGGGCCCTTTAAGTCGCCAGGAGGGAGAGAAGTGTTTTGTTGTTGGGATGCTGCACTTGATAGGGAGAGCGTTGTTGATACAGCACTTCTCCCAAGAATTTGGTCGAGTTGTAATCGAGGCAAAAAACAGCAACGTCAGCGCAACACAGATCGAGCAGGCCGTCTTTGGTACAACACATAAGAAGATCGGGATGCGCCTCGCTGCCAGATGGAAGCTGCCCGAAGAGCTGATCGATGGGGTGGCTTTTTACGATACACCCGACGACTCCGATAGAATTACCACATGGGTTGTAGCTGTTGCTTCAGCTGCAATTAAGCGAAGAGCTACGATGGGTTTCGTCGGTGATTACAAGTACCCAGAGATAGACAAGTCGATCTATGAAGCTTTAAACATAACAGAAAGTGAAGTTATGAGTATAGTGGATACAACTTTGGTTGTAGAGTTAGATAAAGCAGACGAATTTATTAGAGGAGATTAGGTGGAGGTTCAATTTTGGGGAACGAGAGGTTCGATCCCTACGCCAGGCCTTGAAACAGTACGGTATGGTGGTAACACCACATGCCTAGAGATTCGTCATAAGGACGACTTCATAATTATAGACGCAGGCACTGGTATTAGGGCCCTAGGTAACAAGCTTCTTAGGGAGAGAGGCTCTACATCAGATGTACACCTTCTGATTACCCATACACATTGGGACCATATTCAGGGCCTACCTTTCTTTCTTCCAGCCTTCATAAAAGGTAAGAAATTAAGGATATTTGGCCCACACAATCACCAAAGTTCATTTGATAAAGTTTTGGCTGATCAGATGCAGTTCTCATACTTTCCTGTAAATTTCTCCCAGCTTCAGGCAGATATTAGCCCAAGGACTCTGCATGAACTTGAGTCCTTCGAAATAGGTTCGATAAAGGTCACACCAAAGTACGTGAACCATCCCGTTCCTACTCTCGCATATCGTATGGAGTCAGATGGTAAATCCATCACCTTTATGACTGATGTTGAGCCATATAGAGACATCCTTTATGGTGGCGTCTGTCCATCAGAAGATGAGAGGGAGGAGTTCGAGGATGTCCAAGCGGCGGTTCGAGAGCAGAACCAGCAGATAGTTGATTTCGCAAAAGGCTCAGATATTTTGATTATGGACGCACAGTACACCAAAGAGGAGTACCTGAACGGTAGAGTTGGCTGGGGCCACACATCTATTGAGGACGCTATAGATATCGGTATTGCAGCTGGTGTGACCCAACTCTTGCTTTTTCATCACGATCCCGACAGGACAGACGAACAGCTAGAGGCATTGGTTAATTTACATCGAGAGAGGCTTAGTGAAATGCCCAATTGTCCTATAGAGTTTCTAGACGGCGCGGAGGAGGGCAAGACCTTTGTCGCTTAGGCATTATCTTGTGATAAACAATTGATGTTTTTACTGTTTATTGCTTGTGTTGCTACTACCAATGAAGACACAGTTGATATCGAAGATGAAACAGTTGTTGTCGGCGCACCAGAGTCCTTGACCTCGATAAATCCCGATACACTCCCTCAAAGCTCAAGCCCATGTAGAGCCCCCGAGATGGTTGAGATCACGCATGTTGTTGATGGTGATACAGTCGATGTTGTCGCCAAATGGGGTGGTGAGACCGTTCGGATGATTGGCTTGAATTCGCCAGAAGTTGGTCACGGTGGTGACCAAGGTGACTGTTTTGGTCGAGAATCAGCAGACTATGCTAATGAAAAGTTGTCGGGAACTTGGGCATGGTTGTCATTTGACCTTGAGTGCGAAGATCAGTATGGGAGGACTCTCGCATATGTCACCATCAGTGATGACCCAATACTAGGCTTCTTTCAGAGGGATCTTCTTCGTCAGGGCTTAGCGGAAGATTACAGGTTCGAGCCAAATGTCTCATATGCGGAGCTGTTTAGTGCTGATGAGGCATACGCCAAAAACCGAGATATTGGCATGTGGGGTCAATGTGATTGACTTACAACTTTAAAGCCACGCCTAGAATAGCAGTACACATTTCGTCGAAATATTCCTCTCCAACTACGATGTCGGCCAATGAATCCTCATCTACGTAATCCATAAGTTTGGGGTTGCTTGGGCTGTTGTTGTACGTACATGTGATTATGAGCTTGTCTCCATCATACACTCTTGGTAGCTCTTCATATGTACCCTCCAGAAGGTATGACTGCTGCCACTCAAAGTCCCAAGCAGGGATGTTGTTTAGGCAGATTTCTTCATCGTCACCACGCTCAATTCTGATGTTTATGCCCGTCCCAGCTAAATGCATGTGAGCTCCTATACCCCACAATCTTGCATCAAAACCATCAGGGATCACTAGAACCTCCTCCCACACCTCTGTGTGTTCGGTCGCGCCTTCTGGGACCATAAAGGGAGGGTCTACCCAGTGGTTACTATCAGTGTGTGATTCATCTACAGCCCCATAAATAAACATCCCAGCCCAGCGGCTAGGGGTCTGTGTAAGCCAACGTATGGACAGCTCTGTTTGATCTTTCTCCTCGCTTCCATTTGGGTGGTAGTGCATCTGGACGACGAGCCGCCCACCTGCTTTTAGGTGTGTGCCCGAGTCTTCTACTAGACTTAGAGGCTGAGTTCCAGGAGCCCAAACATAAGCAATACTTGAATTGCTGATTTTAGCTCCACCAAAGCATGGGTAACTCCCGCTCTCACCTCCTAATGCTTCGCTTTCACCTTCAGGATCTGTGAAAACAACTAAGTGATGAACGATATTGTTGTTGCCTGGGTGAATCTCAATTCCATCAAACCAACCATCCTCATCTAGCTCAGGATCAACAGAAAAGCAGATGTATTGATCTTCGTAGACTCCAGCTTCGATTGTTGCTCCACTTGTGGAGTACCGAACTATGCCTTCGCCTTCTAGCTTGTCTACTTCGGGGATCATAAACTCCACTTCAGTGGAGGGGTCTCCCTCTGGGGTGCCAGCGTCAATCCACTCGCCGAAGAGGGTTAGCTGATCCTCTGATAGCCGAAGATCGTCACGCCATAACCCTAGGTCCTCACACTCATCTGACGATACGTGTGCGAAGGGAGGCATTAGGTATGGTGGCTCAGAACTACCCTCCATTTTGTCTAAAAGAACGGGAGCTAAGCTGGAGATGGTCTCATAATCTGTAAGGGGGAAGGTAAACTCTGCCGTCTCAGAATGACACCCTTGACAGTGTACGCCTATGATCGGCTGGATGTCGGAATACCAAGTAGGTCCCTCAGGTGTTGAAGTCTCTACATTCGTCGATGTGTCGTCTTTACTCGCTCCACAACTGACGAGCGTTAGAAAACCCAAGGCCGCGGCTGTTACAGCTATTATTTTTTTCACCCTTGCCCCCAGCGTCATCAATGAGCATCTCTGTGCTGTAGTTATAGAATAGCGGTTTTCGAACCCCAGCGTATCCAGCCCCAAGACTTCTCTTTAATACGACAACTGTCCCAGCTTTCCAAGCCTGTATAACGGGCCTCCCGTATATTGGGCTATATTCGTCAGTCTCGGCGCCAGGATTTACTATGTCATTATGACTTACAACTTTAAAACCACGCCTAGAATAGCAGTACACATTTCGTCGAAAGATTCCTCTCCAACTACGATGTC
>Ga0115011_10000141_pt1 | contig 67131 bp, 78 predicted proteins | sample TroAtlMetagenome_2_FD_88705 | JGI IMG/M metagenome (GOLD analysis project Ga0115011, IMG submission 88705) | Marine eukaryotic phytoplankton communities from Atlantic Ocean - Tropical Atlantic ANT8 Metagenome | ecosystem: Environmental > Aquatic > Marine > Oceanic | place: Tropical Atlantic... | reverse complement strand
AATTTCCTTGTTTAGAGTTTGGATCGCTTGCATCAGTGCACGCACTTTCTCATCGTCGCCGTCCGTTTCGGCTTCGCGAAGTTGATCAGTGAGCTGCTTTTTTTGTTGTTTCTTGTGTTCGTCCTTTATGCGGCGGAGCAAGCGCGCGGCTTCGTGGAACCTGTCTGTATCGGTCCAACCGGCGTATCGTGCATCGGCCTTCAATAGTAATATTTTTACATACTCAGCATAATTTTGCAACTCATCAGGTACATCCTGCACTCGAGAATGCTGCGTTTGCAAGTAGCTTGCAACAGCACGCCGAGCGTCGCCTTCAAACAACACTGCGTTCGTCTCCCGAAATAGGTCGTGCAGTGATGGCTCCGTGAGACCAAGCGCCAAGACACTATCATGATGTGCGTACTGCTGCTGCGCCGCTGTATCAGATTGCTGCTGGGGTGCAACTTTCTTATAGGTCTTTTCTTCACGTTGCTTGTCTGAAGCCATCTTGCTGCGTAGCGCGCCAAGCGTGGTGTGACTTATCTCGGCGATCTTTTGCAAGTAGTGCTCTTGCTCGACAGGGTCTTTGAGCGCATTCGTCACAGTCAGCGCGGCCGTCGTAAAGGCACGTTTGCCAGCTGCTGTCGTGACATCGTGACGCGCCTGGTACTGCGCGAGTATCCAGTCCACCACCGGCATAGTATTGTCGATAGCCGCTTGCCACGCTGCTACACTTTGCTGGATCAACTCGTCGGGGTCTTTGGCGCCATCTGGCAATCCGATGATTGTCAACGATACTCCCGCCTCTTCAGCGATCGGAATTGATCTTTCTGTTGCCGCAACACCAGCTTTATCACCATCAAATGCGAGTCGTACATTGCCCGTCAGCCGGCCGAGTGTCTTGAGGTGATGCAGCGTCATAGCCGTACCTGCAGAAGCAACCACATGTTTCACTCCAGCCTGCCAACTGCTTACCACATCAAGGTTTCCCTCTACTACCACACAGTAGTCGTGTGTGCGAATCGCTTCTTTTGCCTGCGATAGTCCGAATACGTGCCAACTTTTGTCGTAGAGCAGTGTTTGCGGTGTATTGAGATATTTGGGAGCATTCGGGTCGTCGCGCATGATCCGCCCAGTAAATCCAATCACGTCACCACTGCCGTCCATAAGCGGCACCATCATACGCCCTTTGAATAAGTCGCCGCCAAATCGATTTGTCAATCCCGCTTCTTGCAATTCCTTTTTTGAAAAGCCTTTTTTGGTGAGGAATTGCACGAGCGCATTACCAGATTCTGGCGCGTAGCCTAGGCGGAATGCTTCGGCAGTTTCACGAGACACAGCGCGCTTTTTGAACACATAATCGATAGCATGCTGATTGCGTAGCATGCTGTGCTGGAAATATCTGGCAGCGAGCTCGTTGGCTTCGCGCAGGCGTTTTTTCTTGGCTGCAATATCGCGCGCTTTATCATTCTGATACAAACTTAGGTCGACATTTGCTTTGCGTGCCAGGTGTTCGAGCGCACCACGGAAATCCATCCCCTCGACGTCCATCACAAAACTAAAAATATCCCCGCCTTTATTCGAAGAAAAATCATGCCAAATATTCTTTTCTGGGCTCACGAAAAAACTAGGTGTTTTTTCACCACTAAATGGACTTAAACCTTTGAAGTTTCGTCCGGCGCGCTTGAGCTCTACGTACTCACCGACCACGTCTTCAATAGCCAGTCTCGCTCGCACCTCTTCTTTGGCATCTTGCATACTCTACAGTATAGCACTTTACCCCTTGTCTACCTCTATTGCTTATGGTTAAATAGGGTCAGCTATGGATCCAAATCAAACTCCACCACCTTACAGCCCCGGTGGCTATCCACCACAAACTCCGCCATCTGGTCAGCCAGTATATGGCAATCCTGCCCCTGCATCCGCTCAGCAGCCTACCTATACACCGCCTCAAAATTATCAGCCGCCTCAGCCGCAACCGACCGTGCAAGCACCGCAAACCGCAGCCAGCTGGTACACCCCAGCCCCCAAACCCGACGCCGATAAACCGGGAGATGTCGATTCGTACCTACGTGCCGCCAGCGCACCAAACCCTCTCACTCAGCAGCCAACCAATACGGTTCCGGGCCAAATGGTTGGAGGTCAGTATTCTATCGATTACCTCGACCAGCTCGCTCCTCAATCTAAACAACCGATCGAAAAAAAGTTCATCTTCGCTGGTATCGGTGCTGCCATTGCGCTCACCGTTGCGGCATTCTTGGTATTTGCCACCCCCAAGACAACGTCTGTTGCCAACGAAATCAAACTCTACACTACTATGGTCGCGATAACAGAAAATACAAAGCGCTCCAACCGCCTCGTTAAAGACAGCCAGTTGGCGGCTATCAACGGAACCCTACAGACTACGCTAGTGAACGCCACCAGAGACATGGAAACACCGCTCGAAAACATGGGACAAGACCCATCGACACTAAAATCAGCCGCTAAGAACAGTAAGAGCCAGTATTCAGATGTTAAACTCGGCGCGGCACTTGAAGACGCTCGGCTCAACGGTGTCTACGACCGCGTTTACGCAAACGAAATGGACACAAAAATGCAGCTCATCCTAGTCTACATGGAGAGCATCAAGAAAAACAATAGCCGCGAATCTATGCAAACATTCATCACCAAAAACGAGCCCAGCTTCAAAACAATTCAGGAATCTATCGAAGAATTTCAAAATCCAGACGCAAGCAATAGCAACTAGCTATCCTTGGCTCAACAAGACTATATCTCCCAACAATTTTTCCTCCCTGCTATCTTGACGCTAATTCACCACTATTTGCAGAGGGAGTCCACCCATATCGATTGCGGATATCATGGAAGCGATTGTCATTATTCGATACCGCATAGACCACTTCATGACTCGCGTCATTTTTTTGCTCGATAATACGCGCCACCAAATCAGCAAGATCGGCATGCTCAACCCAAACAGCGTGCTCGTGCGCTAGAACCTCGGCATCTGCATGCTGCCGCATGGGTAAGTTATCGAGTGTAACTCCACCCAATCTAATACTCACTGCGCCATGCTCGAACAGCTGTGTATTCTCGGAGAGTAGCGACTCTTGTTCACGCTTCCCTACGCCGTATCCGCTCTTTGTCTTGGTGACAAACCTCGCAGGAGCAGGCTCGAGTAAGCCTGAATTTGTCGCAGAAAACTCCATTGTATCTTCGACATGAATACTGCTTGCGTGAATAAATTGCCTTACGCCTTGCTCGGCAGCACCGCGAATAGCGGCATTGAACAATTCAGTGTTTATAGGATCACGATGCGGAGAACGCCAATTTTCTTTACCGTCTTTTTTTAAACCAAATACACCCGCCAAATGTATTATCGTCTTGGCACCAGCTAATGCATTGTGGAATTTTTCTGTGTCGTTAATAATGTCGATATCAGGCCTGTCAATCCTTGTGATATCGTAACGGTCTGATAACTGCGACGAAAGCGCGGTGCCGACCGACCCGTCACCACCAGTAATCGCTATCTTAGAGCGCTCCATCACTGCTGCTGAGCCCCTACAACTTGTAGCGCATGTCGTGCCAACATTGTCTCAGCGCGATCTCCAGAAATCATCTGCTCAGGACCCCTACCTCGCAGTACAACAACGTCTCTAGTATTAGCAGTCTTCTCACCACCATCTCGACGGTGCGACGAATAACCAGACTCGGCACTAGTAGTGTCGCTTCCTTCTTCGTAGAATTGATACGCGTCGACACCGGCTCGTTCCAATTCTTTACGAATAAAGCCCGGCATATCCATGTCGAATCCATAGATCGGCTGGCCATGTTCGTTTATCTTCTCGGTCGCTTCAACGTTCACGAACAAGTCTTCTCGGCGTTCGTGTGAAAATCGCTTAGGCATCGGGTTGCCATCTTTATCGAGCGCGTGTGACTCATCGTCTAATGGATTTTCGGCGTTCTCATAGTGAAAGCTTTCCGCATATCCTGCGCCTGACATTTGAAGCTTGAGCGTATCAATTTTCGGGTTCAGTGAATGGATTTCATGGATAAAGTCAGTCATATAACCAGCGTTCAAGCCATTCCACCCTAAGTGCACCTGGACGTATGCCGTCCGACCGTCTTCTAGCTCTACTTGACCAGATACGACAGGACAATCAGCCGGACGACATTCTAATGCAACGTTTTCGTTAAATGTTACTAGCATATCACCGCGCTGCTCCGACACTGTTGCGTGATCGCCGCCTTGTCCGGGCTGAAATACCTCGTCTACGTAGATCACGCCAAGTGGTTCAGAGTAATCTATCTGCGGCTTCATGACGAATACATCGTCAATCGGGATATTGATTGCTTCGTGAAATTGCTGCATGTTCGCTTTAGCGCGCTCGGACTTCTCATCTTTGGTCAGGTCTTCACCAAACTGGTTGTATGCTTCGCTCATATTGTTTGCAAGTGCGCGCGCAGAGGTCGTGACGAAAGGACCATCAGCTTCACGATGTCGCCACGTATCTTGATTCACATTTTCTACTGTTGCAGTTGGATGTATGCTATATTCGCTCATGATTCACCTTTCATTAATACCAACTATTTGCTATTTCCTTCGCCATCATCTTCGCCCAGGAACGGTCGCATGAAGTCCATATCGTCAAAATCTTCACTTCCAGCCGCAGATGCCTCAACGTCAAGTTGTGGGTGTGTCAGCATTGTCATGTCCTTCTGATCTAAAGATTTTGTTACTATCAGAAAGTCTGAGTCTGCAGGACTTTCAATTATTTCCCCCGCGATCTGCAGACAGCTTCGAATTGCTTCAAATTGCTGCGGTGACATACCGCCCGGGAGATTCTCATCAAGAGAAACTATACTCTGCGAACTCTTCATGCCAGTATCAAACGAAAGATAAAGGTTATTTTTTTGTCCTGACTGTTTCGCCGGAAATTGCAATGTCAAGCTAGAGCCCTTGGGTGCGTCAAATGCCGTATCATATCCACTCTTTAACACTTCATGTTCACTAAAATGGATTTGTACACTCGTCGCACCCATTTCACGCTCGCCCAAACTGTAAATCTCTCGGCCTAGTACCGGCTTTCCGTCGACAATATCGTACATTTTTTGCATGCTCACTCTGATGTCATCGCCACGATCAAACTGAGCCTTCAATTCTCTCGCAAAATATGGCGAAACTAATGGGTCTATTTCTTGATGACCTGCTTCGATTTGACGATTGCGATGATTCTGATTAGATTGTGCGCGCTGTATTTCAGCATCTAATTGCGGCAGTGCCTCAACACCCTCCATGTCTTGCTCAACTATACGGTCAATTACTCTGGAGGGTTCAATATGTAGTCGATTCACCATAGAGTCAAGCATCTTGATTTTCTCGATGTCGGTCATGCTAGTACCAAAACGACGCGCGTCACTGGCTGTGTTGTTATCACCGTTACTGAATTCACTCATATTGATAGGACCTTTCGGCTGTGTAGATTATATTGTTTTTATTTTGAATTTGGTTATGTTTATAATATCACAAATTTACTTTGCTGTCTATATTAGTTTATTGTAACTTTATAGTGTTGTAGTTCATCGCGAGTTAGCGTGCAACTATATAAGCTCACTCGGCCCATACAGTCCGGTGGTCGGGTCTTTGCGAGATACTGGCTGTAAGCCTGGGTCTGAAGGGTTGTAATTGCTCATGTCATACCCTTGAGCCGTCTTCTCACCAATATCGACCGGTGCCTTGATTCCCATCAGCGCGCTCACTCCTTGCATAGGATGAGCTGGCGCGGCGGCACGTTCGGGAAAGTTTTTTTGACGGTTTTCTTCGTGAATCGCCATCTTTTCTGCGAGTATTTCTGCATGTGACCGCAATGGTGTACCCTTTGGTTTTTCGTTGTTCATGATTATCTCCTTATGAATACAACTTAATCTTGTGCGAGCATTTAAACTTAAACTACTTTTCTGGCATCCTGCTTTTATTCTTCATATGAATGAACTCTAATCGCTAGGCTAGTTCGGTGCATACTATACAGTATTAAATTATATATGTCAATAAATATTTCTTATAATATACAACTTGTGTATCTGTCGAATATTGTTCTGTGAAATGTATATTCACAATATTGCATACATATGATAAAATCATAGATATGAACGAAGCAATCCTGCAAGAAGCTGGCCTCACAAACGCCGAGGCAAAAATATACTTACTTTTGGTAAAAAATAGTCCATCATCCCCACCTGCACTTGCCGAGATGACAGAAGAAAGCCGCACAAATACCTACAAACTGCTCGATTCGCTCGAAGAAAAAGGCCTGGTATCGCGCGACGACACGCAGAAGAAACTTCGCTACTGGGCCAATAACCCCTCTGCCCTGCTAGACACCCTCAAAAAAAGACGCGAAGAAGTAGAGTCTGCCGAAAAACGCTTTCAAAACTCACTTCCAGCCATGGTCGACGAATATTTCCTTTATTCAGAGCAGCCTTCAATCCGCTATTTTCACGGTAAAGATGGTGTTCAGAAAGTTTATGAAGATCAGCTAGCAACCGGCAAGCCGCTGACGTTCATTCACTCGCCCGCACTTATACAAGCAATCGGCATCGAACAGTCACATCTCCTCAGAAATAAATTTCCAGAAAAGAATATACCGCGCCACATGTTCTATGCAGACATAGCACCTATCGTACGCAGCGATGAGCCGAGAATGCCCGTGGAAGAATCCGACCGTCTGATGCAAGCAACACGAACCTGGCTACAAGAGGGCGATCTTCAAGAACCTGTCGAATGGTCGGTGTATGATAATAAACTCTCGATCGTATCACTAGGAAGTGAATTGATTGGCATGATCATAGAGTCGCCGCAAATTGCAACTTCATTCCGCGAAATACTTACCTTACTCGACCGCAAAGTACGCGCCGAACCGACTTACCACACACTACCCCTCAATCATCTATATACTAAAATGCCGGAGTCTGCCAAGAACAAGAGAAACGCCACTTAGTTCGCAACTTGCTCACCGCTCACAAGTCGATAACTCAAACGCGCGAGATCAAACACCTCATCGTGACTTAGCTGGCCACTACAGATAACTGTGTTCCAATGTTTTTTACTCAGATGGAAACCAGGTATGACAGTCTCATATTTCTCACGTAAACTTACTGCAAGTACGGGGTCGCATTTCAGGCTAACGCGTAGTGGCTTGCTGCCTTCGGCGACAATTGCTACAATCTTACCTTCGGGCTTTTCGCCGTATTTGTACACGGCAGTACCTTCGCCAAACGGATAGTCGAGCCACACATTGGCGTATTGCAGTATATGATCTTCAAATTCTTTGTGCGTCATGCTTTTACTTTCCCTAAATAATATTGTAATTCTTCGATACTACCCCTGATGTCCTCAAGTGCGCGGTGCTGCTCTGGCTTGGTAAACCTCTTCTTATATTTACCTTCCATCACAACCTTCCAAGCAGTGACATCAAGCATACGGTAGTGTAGATTTTCGCTGAGACGCGGCCACTCGTTGTCGATAAATTTGCGGTCTTGGTGAATAGAATTACCAGCCAGTATGACCCGGGTATTTACATCAAAATGCGCTTTGAGAAATTCGAGTAGCTCGTTTTCGACCGTTCGACCATTTTTGCCACCAGCGTTTTGCGCAGTCAATGCTTCGCGCACATCAGAATATTTTTCCCAAAACTCACCCACCATTCGAGTCTTCATGAGGCTCGGTCCGACCTTTTTTACCGCCTCGTATGTGGCGATCTCTTTCATATTCCAGTCAGTCGCTATCGCTGCAACTTCAAGTATCCTATCGTCCACAGGGTCAAGTCCGGTCATCTCTAGATCCATCCAGAGGAGCTTTGCTTTTTTTGTCATATGATCTAGTATAACAGATTAATCGCAAATATATTGCATAATATATTCTTTGTGATATAATACATAAGTTCTCGTGACCGCGAGAGTCTCCCGACGGAAGGTAATTTGCATGTCGCAAGCAGCAAACAGCACGCCCGAAGAAATCAAACCAGGAACAATGTTCCTGCTGGGCAGGCTGTCGCGCGAGAAGCACGGAGCCATCAAGGCGGACAGCGTGCAGGACGGTGCCACCAAGATCATCGAGTTCCTGAGCAACGCCGACGGTAAAGCCCTCGGCCGCTCGGTCCTACATCGCCAACGGCACATGATCAAAGCAGCGGAGCATTGCGTCGAGTCCGACTACGCGGCCTTCATCCCAGGCAAGCGCTGCCGGCTCGTGATCACGAGCAGTGGTCGCAGGCACTTCGAGGCGCTTGATCAGGAGACAAAGGCCGTCGCCTGACACGAGAACATCCGTGCCTGCGGAGAGGTAACCCCTCTCCGCAGGCACGATCTCCAAGTATCTATATCAGCGACCGACTCAGGTCGCTGTTTTCATGCGCACATGCAACCCCATTGCCAAAATCAGTGTACTTGTTGATGCATATAATATGTAGAATGACAGAGCGATATTCTGCTGGAAGTTTTCCCAGAGAGGTCGCGAAGATTCAGCGGCGCTCGCAAACATTGCCCTTGGCATCAAGCCTGTCTTGCCTGCTTAGCGCGCCCCTCTAAGCGACAGTCGTTGTTGCTTGTTTTGTCATATGCTCCCTTGTACCATTGCAGTAGTAGCTAGTTCATTATGCCAATTATCACGAATCCACAAACCCCCTGCCCTCGATCAATCCTCGATAGTCTCGAGGAGGTGCTCGTGACATACAAAGACTTTTCGGGTACCAAAAAAACAAGTGTCATTGAAGTCCACGCATCACTCGCTACCGACGTACGCGACTTTTTTAAACACGCGCTCTCCCTCGGCTTTCCATTTACCGACGTCGTCAGGGCAAGTGATACGCCCTATCATTTCGATGACTTGTTACTCATGCAAGCAAACGCTTCGTCAGGTTTCAATTACCGTCTCATCGCCGGGACGCACACACCATCACTTCATGGGCTTGGCCGAGCAATCGACATCAATCCTCGACTTAATCCGTATACTAGCTATGTCAATGGTGTCGTCGCAAATATACGCCCTCACAATTCGACATACGACCCATCAGTCAAGGGGACACTCACTGCACAACATCCGTTGGTCGTATTTATGAAATCGCGCGGCTGGGAATGGGGCGGTGACTGGACGAAAGAAAGCGGTCGTATCGACCTCCATCATTTCCAAAAACCGGCATAGCTACCTGCTCAGACAGCCGATAGTGTTGCATCATTCGCAAAAAAAATACTCGACCTCTTCATCAAATCTACCATTAGTCATTTCTTGTTTTTATAAGTTAACATTAGCAAAAGAGGTCAATTATATGCAGCCATTTACCTGTCCGAGGTAGGGGTAAACTGTAGCGACAAAGAATTGATACAATATCGCTGGTCTGTCGGTACACCCAAACCTTCACCCTCGAACACATGGCCAAGGTGGCTACCGCAATGTGCGCAAGTCACCTCTGTGCGCGCCATACCCATACTGTCATCTGGTGTCAGCACGACCGTACCGTCAATCGCATCATAGAAGCTCGGCCAGCCGCAATGCGCATCGAACTTTTTGTCACTAGCAAAGAGCCGCACACCACACGCGCCGCAGCTGTACGTGCCGTCATCAAACACACTATCATATTCACCCGTAAACGCAGGCTCAGTACCCTTCTCGCGCAGTACGTGGTACTGTTCGGGCGTTAATTCATCTTGCCATTCACTCTCGGTTTTATTCATGGTCATAGTACTATTATACTCTTAACTACGCGTACGCGCCTGTCGACATGGCGTTTCATGTGGTATATTACAAATACATGAACAAGCATAAGCACGCCGGATTTACTATCGTTGAGCTACTAATCGTAATCGTGGTCATAGGTATCCTTGCCGCGATCACCATAGTCGCATTTAACGGCATACAAACTAGATCAAAAGCAGGCTCCGTCGATTCACTTATCGCAACTGTCGAGAAAAAAGCCAAACTTTACCAGTCAATCAACAGTCAGCTGCCCACTGCGGAGCAGTTCTATTACAATCAAGCTATCGGAAGCACCACAACGAATAGCGGACCCGCAGAAGCACGGCTCGATGGCGTCACTATCGCAGCACTCAACACCGGTTCACCAAATCCTCAGATAGGCACCACCCCGAACGCGAACGATGGAACACGCAATGTGCGCTACGTGTATCAAACCACAACTTGCGCATGGCTGGACTACTGGGATTACAACAATAATCGCATCACAACACTCAGCACTACTCCATCCTCAAAACGCATCGGCTGCTAAAAACTACCTGCTCATGCCTTTATCCTAACGCTATGAAAGCGTTAAATGTTATGTATACTTGACATCGTGTTAAGTTTACTATACATTTGTATATACAATACAGTAAATGAGGAGAACATAATGCTTGAATCTATTCAAAATTTCGTTGAAACAACCGACCCAATATGGCAATGGCTTGCTGTCGGACTAGCTGGCGCTATCCCCTATGTGGAATCGTATCTGGCTGCAGCATTAGGAGTAGCGGCTGGCGTTGCGCTACCTATTGCCATCATAGCTGCCTGCGTCGGCAACTGGGTGTCGATGTTTGCACTCGTGCAATTTGGACATTCATTTCGAGAGCGTTTTATGGACAACAAAGAACCAACGGGTAAAATGCTCAAATTCAAACAAACGTTCAACAAATACGGGGTCGTAGGGGTAAGCCTGTTTGGACAAACTCTACTCCCCAGCCAGCTCACCTCCATGGGCATGATTGCACTCGGTGCGCCCAAAGGAAAGGTGTTGTTTTGGCAGACAATCTCGATCATCATCTGGGGCGTTGGATTTGGCTTACTCGCCTACGCTGGTGTTAATGTCTTTCAAGGTCGGTAGTTTGTGACGCTCAATAATAAAGTACGTCAGGCTCGCACGCAGCTCGGGCTTACCCAATCTGAGCTTGGCGTAAAAGTTAGCGTTACGAGACAGACGGTCGCGTTTATCGAGAAGGGTGAATTTGCCCCTTCTGTCGCCCTCGCACTCCGCTTGGCGCAGGCACTTAATACACCAATTAATGAGCTATTTTGGCTCGAGGAAACCGCGCAGTGAAACAAATCTTTTCTATCAAATCGCCTATCTGGCAGATTCTCGCAGCAACACTTCTTTATGTAGTTGTATTGCTTATCACCTACGACAAACAACATAGCCCCGCAGAGGGTTTTACCCCCGCACGCATTGGCCTGTTCGTTGCGGCGGCGTTGGCAATCCTCTACTCCATTATCTACACAACTGCCATTAGTCGCTACAACAAGCGTAACCCCCACGATACGCTCAGTATTACGGGTGTGAAACCGGCAGAACTTCGCGATGAAGACGAGGGCATGCGCATGATTACCGCGCGCGCCACCGAACGAGTCTACCGCTATCATTCATTTGCTCTGCCGCTCTCGATGGTATTCATCGCATTGTCCGACGCTTCAGCGTACGGCGTGAGCACTATATTGTTCTTGCTCACACTCGGCCACTACCTCACGTACTGGCGCGGTATTTGGCCAGCATTTGGTGAAGCCGCCGAAGAGTAGGTTGCTAACAAAAATACCACCGATAGCACGGTAGTATTTTTGTATGAAGCGTGCGAGTTATTCTTTCTTTTTATCGAGGCGATCGAGTTTTGCGAAATGAATAATCATATAAATTACCAGTGCAGTTGCAAGTAGCGTGATTGCAGACGATACAAATGCGCCCCATTTGAAATCTGCCGTACGCCCCCATAACTCAAGTGTCCACGTGCTGGCTTCTAGACCTTCACGAGTACCTACTATGAACTGTACGATAGGGTTTATGAATCCTTCGACAAGTGTTTTTACTGTCGCACCTGCGGCCGTACCTATCGCGAGACCAACCGCAAGGCCAACCACTCCCTGCGTGCGCAAAAACTCCACAAACCCATTTGCATGTCCTCGCGACGCTTCTCGTGCACGTGTACGTGCAGCAGCTGCACGATTTTTTAGTGCCGCATTTTTTACGGGCGCAGTGCTTGTTGTCTTAGTAGTTTTATTCGATTCTGCCATTATTGCTCCTTCAAAAATTCGATTAATTACTTCGTAGTATACTACTCTTTACGCAGGTCTTCGAGAAGCTTGCGGGCTTTGGCAATTTTTTGAGGATTCACGCCTGGCCCCAGCGATCCATAGATATCCAATGACTTTTTTACGATACTCGCATCGGCTACTGCAGCACCGAGCTTGCGAAGCCTATCCGCTTTCCAGGTGCGAATGTCTGGGTGCTCACTACGCACAAGGCTATGCTCTATGCTTTCTATCACGCGCATCGCATCTGCGCGCATACCCTGCCGACCTAGTTGCAACGCAAGATCCGCCACTGCTTTAAATTTATTGCGAACATCGATATCCGGAAATACACCATCGAGTGCAAAAAGTCTTGCGCTTGCAGATGCCAGGTCACCCTTTGACATTGCAGACATAAACCCGCTATAGTCTTCGAGCACCTGCCTACCCCGCTCTGGTCTATATATATTCATGACAAGCCGTGTGTCGTGCGGATTCAGTACATCACCCCCTGCGATCAGCGCGGGATCTTTACCAAACATCAACCACGGGTGCTTCGCAGCAGCACTACGCACATCGTCTAGCGACGATGATGCTTCGATCAGTCGGTCTGTTCTCAGAAATACTGATGCAAAATCAACGCTCTCTTGCAGCTGATTGTCGATTGACGGTCCGCTGATTGCTCCTGTCACATCGCCGCTTAAATGTGGGGATAATGGGTCTGCAAGGTACAACCCCTTACATTCATTGCCAGCTACAACAAACGCATGTCTGTTTGCGAATCCTACATAGTGAGATACATCAACACTATCGAGTAGTTCGGAAAGTACAATCGTATGCCCATAGCAATCCGTCGCTTGCTGCGTCGCAACCTGCTGTTCACTGATGGCAGGGTTATCTGGCGACATACGCTCGTAGCGAAGTGTTTTGCTGACTAAATTCGCCATTGAGAGACTTACGTCTCGCACATCGGCATACGTATCATCAGACTCAACAAACTGCCTCCCTATTTCTGATATCTTCGGTGAGGCAACAAGAAGATACCGATCGTTTTCACTATCGGCGTTCTCGTGATGGGGGGTATAGAGTTTATCGGAATACATATATGTATAGCTGCTTGATTACGCACAGCAACACTTGTCGCTTCGCTAAAGCATGTACTATACCATATACATTCTAGTAAAACAACTTCTTGCAATGCCCTACATCTTATTTGGCGCAACGATACCTAGTATCATCAAGCCAGCGCGAAGCGTGTCTGCGTATGCTGCGACTAGTCCCGCGCGGTGTTGTTCGTGATCACTCCCTACAACTCTGTTTTTTTCGTAGTAGCGGTTAAACTCTTGAGCAAGTTCGAACAAATAATTACAGATATGATGCGGAGCGAGTTCCTGTGTGGCAAGCTCTATTACTTCGCGGTACTCTCCGAGCTTTCGCACAAGTGCGCGATCTTCCGGTCGCACGGTAGTAGGTACTCCCGTAGCGCCAAGCTTCTCTAATATTCTTCGCGCACGAGCGTGAGCGTATTGCAGATACGGACCAGAATTACCCTGAAGACTCACTGTTTCCTCTAGATCAAACGCGATGTCTCCACCGAGCTTATAGCGTGCGAACACATATTTTATAGCACCGATCGTCACGTCGTTTACGAGGGATTTGTCATCTACAAGTTCGCTTACTTTTTCGCGCACCGCATCGACAACATCGATACCACGCGTCACATTGCCGAGTCGCGAGCTCATCTTCTTGCCATCGCCAAACCGTACAGTTCCGTTAGTCAAGTGTGTCATAGTGCCTGCTAACTCGGGTGAAAATGTCTCTGCAGCTGCGAACACAACCCGCATGTATTCTTTTTGATCATTTCCGGTAATGAGGTAGCGGTGATCGAAGCCATAATCATCTCGCTCACGCCAGATCACACCAATATCTTTTGTCTCGTAGGTCGGTAGGCCTTTTGACGTCACAAAGACACGCGTATGAAGATGCTTTGACTCATCGCCTTCGAACACCACAGCACCTTCGGACTCCTTCAGGTTGCCTTTTTCCAGTTGTTCTTTTACTACCTCTAGGCCTATCGGAGCTGTTTCGCTTTCTGGATAATAACGAAGCGGTGCAACTTCGATAGTGGCGTAGAAAGCCTCAAAATAATCATAGCTCCATTGTCGAGTAGTCCAATAAATTTGTGCAAGTGGCGACTCGTGGTCGCGAGTGTCATGAAAGCCATATATCGTTTTATTGAGCTCATCAATCTCGACCTTACTATCCGCGCTCTCTTCGTACGCTGCCGCACCTCGCACGTACGCCGCACTAATCCATCGCGCACGTTCGAATGCATCTTTGTCGCTTCCGAGCGACTGGAGCTTGTCTGGGTCTTCGCCGCCAAGCTCGGCACGCATACCCCAGAGACATTTGGCTACATGTAGCCCTACGTCACCACCAAAGCTCGTGCGCTGCAGTTGTGCACCGCCAACCAACAAGAGTCGAGACATGATATCACCAAAGATTGTTTGATACAGATGCCCTGTATGCAACTCCTTGAAGGCGTTTGGGCAACTATACTCAAGCACGATTTTCTTACCGCTATAGATTGGCTTAGGCTCTGCGTGCAACAATTGCAAAAGCGCCTCGGGCTTAAGAGTGATGTTTATAAACCCTGGGCCAGCGATCTCCACTTTTTCAAATGCGCCTGGCTCTGATATTTTCTCGGCAATCTTCTCTGCTATCGCTCGTGGATTTTGACCCACTTGCTTAGCGAGCTGCATGGCGACATTCGTCGTGTAGTCACCAAACTGCGCTTCTGGACGTGACAAATTTGGCGTAATATCTACGCCAAATTCATCTTTTACAATAGCTGAAATAGTGTGAGAGATTTGCTCCATGCGAGCAATTATAACAGATTTACCTCTGTAGAACTAGCGCTCTAGACGAGCTCTGCACCAAGTTCTTCGAGGAGTTCAGGGTCTGGCAAGCCAAGCTCTGCAAAACTACCCGATACCGGGCTGAGTCCGCGTACATTTTCAACAAGTACGTTGAGCACTCGCATGTCGTCGCCTGTGCCCATGTGGGCGATATCTCGTGATCCGTGGTCTATTTTGTCCATTTTTTTGTTTCTTTTCGTTAATTTGTACTTTCATTATAGCACTTATGTTTACGAATGTCAATAAAATGAATCAAGCTGCGCATACTGTTGACTCTGAGCATTTATCTACACCAGCTAAGCATGCTCGCCAAAATAGCCAACGCTCCTCGATGAGACGTAGTTTATCTATTTGAAGGAGTCTAGAGTGTTACTTTGCTGCCCTAATGAGTCCGATAAATAATGGGTGTGCCCTATTCGGTCGACTTTTGAATTCTGGGTGAGCTTGCGTCGCCACGAAGTATCTGCTCTCTGGAGCTTCGACAAATTCTACTAACTTACCGTCCGGTGATGTACCACTGATGACCAAACCACCCTGTTCGATCACGTCTGTAAATGATTGATTCACCTCGTAGCGGTGACGATGTCGTTCGACAACTTCTGTAGAACCATAGACCTCAGCTACCTTACTCCCCTCTTTGAGTACAGCGCTGTAGTTACCAAGGCGCAAAGTTCCGCCAGTCGACTCCTTGCCCTCTTGTCCCGCCATGATATACACCACGTTGTGCGGTGTAGCATCATCGAATTCGTTGCTGTGAGCGTCTTCGAGCCCGCCTCTTCGTGCCGCCGCAATGACCGCCACCTGCAGGCCAAGACAAAGGCCGAGATACGGCGTACCGGTGCGCAGTGCATAGTCCGCTGCGGCTATTTTACCCGGAATACCTCGTTCTCCAAAACCACCCGGTACAAGTAGTGCATCGACAGATTCAAAATCACTATCGCTTGCTGTCTCGGCGTTGAGCCACTCAATATGCAAGTTTACCTCTTCATGCCACGCTGCACTTTTGAGCGCCTCAAGCACTGATATATACGTATCTTCGTTGTCCATGTATTTTGCAACAAGCCCGACCGTTACACACTCTTCGCGCTCACTAGTCTGCGCCGTCGCGATATCCTGCCACTTACGGAGCGCTGGTGCAGTGCCGTTGCCTGTAAACTTAGCGAGTACGTCGTTAATGCCACTTTCGGCAATGATAAGAGGGATTTTGAACACAGTTTTGGCATTGTGTAGCATCACTACAGCATCTTCAGCTACGCCACTAAACTGCGCAATTTTTGTTGCCACGCCCGCCGGGGCCGGGTCATCGCTACGTACAACTACGCAATCTGGCACGATACCAAATCCGCGGAGTTCGTTGAGTGCATTTTGGGCGGGTTTTGTTTTAAACTCTTTGCTCGTACCAATAAATGGCACGTACACTACATGTACGTAGAGGCAGTTTTCGCGGCCGACCCGACCTGCAAATTCGCGAATCGCTTCGACGAAACTGAGACCTTCGTAGTCACCTACCGTGCCGCCTACTTCGACGATATGCACATCGCTACCATCTGCAGCGAGCTCTATCGCATCCTGAATCGCACCGGTCAGATGTGGCACAAGCTGTACTGTCTTGCCGCCAAACTTACCTGCACGCTCATCTGCAATGAGATTTGAAAGTAGCTGGCCGCTGAGTGTGGCGTTTTTCTGAGTAAGCTCGATATCGAGAAAACGCTCATAGTGCCCGAGGTCCAGATCGGTCTCCGCCCCGTCTTTTGTCACAAAACATTCGCCATGCTCTGCTGGATTTAAAAGACCCGCATCTACATTGAGATACGGATCGCATTTTTGTATCGAAACTGTCACGCCTTTGGCTTGAAGCACTCCACCGATACTCGCCGCGGTGATACCTTTGCCCACTCCGGACAAAACGCCGCCTGTCACGAAAATATATTTCTTAGATTGTCCCATGTTAGTCTCCCTGTCCATGGGATTTTATTATAACAGCAATCTATGCCCTACGGCTACGTCGCGACAATATCAATCTAATCATGAGCATTATTGACATAACAGATATTTTTTGCTATAATATATATTGTCGTAGAAGCTCTACGATCAGGCAAAAGAAGGTGGATTCATGTTTACTACCCTGGACGTCGACCTCAATACCATCGACCTACGGCAGGTCGGTCGCCTTCTGAAAGGCGAAATCCAAGAGTACGCACCGACAGCAGAAGTTCGCGTCACTCTCAGAGAGAGAGGCTACGAACAGAACCTGCAGGTGACAAAAGTGGTACGCGATGGAGAAGTGGGTTCACCAAAATTCACATTCCATCTCGAAGACGGCGCAGAAATCCCCATGGATCTCTACGCCGGAGAGGCCATCCAGATGAAGGTAAGATTCGTGGGTGATCTCCAAGCCTGACCCCTTGGGTCTTTCCTCCTCAGTTCGCTGAGTGACCGGAAAGCCCCGAGGGGCTTTCCATATCTACTCCTTTTTACAAGCCGCGTCGGCGTCGGCGAGTACTTGCTCTGCTGAACTGCCTTTTTCGTACGTATATTCACAGCCGTCGCGCATCGCCCAATGGCTCACAAGGGGCTGCAACACTTCCCAGCTACGCACTACTTCGTCGTTGGACGTAAAGATATGCTTGTGCCCACGAATAGCATCAACAATCACCTGCTCGTACGCGTCAGGTAGCACCACACCAGCGGGATAGTTAAACGATAGCCTGGTTTCCTCGTATTCATACTCGTAATCTGGCTTGAGCGTATTGAGGGCGATTTCTATACCTTCTTCTGGCTGTATGCGAAAAATCAAGCAGTTGGTCTGTGCATCGTGAAATTTTTTGAAATAGACTTTGATTTCAGTGAGCTTCTGGTCGAGCGCCTTACCTGTCGTGAGGTGGAACGGTACACCAGTCCACTTCGGCGCATCCGACTCAAGCCGGACCGACACAAACGTTTCGGTAGTGCTGCCGGGATTTTCTACCTCGTCTTGGTAGCCCGCATACTGCGCGCGTACCGTCGAGGCCACATCGGCTGGATGCAGACTTTTGAGCGCGCCGAGTCGGTGTAGCGCGACCTGGCTCCAGTGCATGTCGCCCGGAATATCCATAATGACAAGCGACAATAATTGCATCAAGTGTCCCTGCACAATATCACGAAGCGCGCCTGTTTGCTCGTAGAACTGTGTGCGACCTTCGATGTCGATAGATTCATATGCCTTGATTTCGATTTTTTCGATAGCAGAATTATCCCATACATGAGCGAATAGCGCGTTGTGGGCACGAAAGGCAACGATGTTCTGTGCCATTTCTTTGGCCAAATAATGATCGATCCGATACACCTGCTCGTCGTCGAAATACTCATTTATTTGACTCGACATATGCTTTGCGCTCTCTAGGTCCGTGCCAAACGGCTTCTCGAGCATGAGCTTGACGCGGTCGTCGTTGATACCCGCACGGCCAAGCAGTTGCACTATCTGACCCGACGAACTTGGTGGCACAGACAAGTAGATCAACAATTGATCGTTTTCGGTCATGTTAATCTCGGTTTTGAGTCGCTCGTACTCACTAGGATTTGCTACATCCATAGTGATGACTCGGGTGCGCGCAGCCAGACGCTCATCTCGTATCAGTAACTTCTCGTCCACTTCCCTGCGCGACACACCTATCACCTCTAGGTCGTCAAAATTGCCGGTAACAGTAATCTGCTCCAGTGCTGGAATAAGTTTGCGGCGGCTCAAATCGCCCGTGATGCCAAAGATAAGAAGTTTTGTAGTCATATGTACTTATTATACACTGCACGGGTATACAACTTACAGCGGTATACATTCGCGTATGGAGCGCGGTGTTGTGGAGCCGGATGTATTGCGATTGTTATCGTAGTCATACCAGTCAATCCAATAACCACTACTACAGTAGGTTGTGTCGATTGCATAGCGCACATATTTTGTCCCGTTCGCGGCCACCGGCTGAGCATTTCCGACTATCGCACTATCTATTGCCGCTTCTGGAGGTCCGCTACCTGCGACCGCACTGTCTATCGCTGTGTTGTTCTGCAGCTGTGTAAGCGTAGGGTACTGACCAGTGGCCGTATAGTATATATTTACCTTCTTGGACACCAGCTTCACGAGTGATTGTACGCTGGCGGCTTTTGCACGACTTTGAACGCCGTTAAATGCAACGATTGTGATTGCCGCCAAAATACCAATCACCACAATAACTATCAATAGTTCAACGATCGTAAAGCCTTTTTGTCGTATGTGTGTCATTACTTACCTGTCCTTATCACCTTCTGTGTCGCAAGTGCTATCTAGTATTAGATTGTGAATTTAGTTTCAGTATACTACAAATACGCTTATGGCTAAAAACCGAGACGGCTCGACAATTCAAGCAGTGTGTCATACTCACACGAACACTCCGAGCACGACTATCAAGTAGTCTCAGCTTAAACCTCTTAACATCATCTCTACCCACGTGCGGCACATAGACAAATGCAGCACACCCTCAAAGTGCAAACATGTTATACTGCAAGCAATATGACAAAGCCAAGCCCAATACCTCCAAAAGCCAACGTCAAAAATGACCTCATTTTACTCTTCTCGGTACCCGTCCTAGTGATACTGGCAGCAATCGCCCTTGTGTACACTCCCCGCCTATTTGCCAACCCTTCGTACGATTTTATTTACAGCTCGTGCACAGGCTATAGTTGCTCGACAAACTTTAGTGTCGGCGCAGATCAAAAAATTGCCGAAGAGCCGTCAAATAATACCTCGGTATCTGCCGATCCCGTATTGTACTACTACGATACGTCGGAGAGCAGCTCCACCAACATCACCTACACCCAAGCGCGCGAACACTCCCTACTATCTTCGCAAACTGCTCCAGACGACTACAAACTGACACAAGAAAACGGTGGAAGCGGCTTCTTATTTTGGAGTAGCAACTCAGACAGTACATCGTGGTATCTGGCAGACGGGCTCAAGAAAAAACATATCGACCTCCGCTACAATGACGACAATTATAGTCCAGTAAACTTTATAGGATGGGTACAAAAATGATCATAGATAAAACCACGCTCCTCGACAACCTGCGCACCGCTATAGCCGAAGGATCCATAACGCGCCAAGAGGTTGAACAACTTTTTCCTGCGCAACAAACTAGTGCGCCCGTAGGCACACAAAGCACCTCTCGTCTCTCAGCTGTCGACATAATGTTTTATATCGCCGGCGCAATACTCTATGCGGCACTACTATCTGTACTGGCGCAAACATGGCAAGATAATTCGCCTGTGCTACACATAGTACTAAGTGTCGGCATGGCTAGCGTGCTGTGGACATTAGCGTACTACCTTGCGCGTAGTAGCTTTCAAAATGATATCCGCAAAGGACTCACCAACTCCCTCTTGCTCACCGGCTCTCTGGCCGCCATTACCGGAGCTTATATCGTCGTCAATGAAATGGTAGGTGGCTATGGCAATATCAACTTCTTCGGTGGCGCTGTTGCCCTGCTTGCTACTGGCCTACTCCATATCGTGTTCGACAAATATATCAAACGAGATATATTACTCATCATCGGTACGCTGCTTTGTGTGCTAGCGGTACCAGCAGTGCTCTTTGGTGTTATCGATGGCGCGGACCTGCCTGTAGATGTATGGTCCGGTATATTAGTGTTCTCTGCGGGATTGCTTGCATTTGCCGCCAGATTCGTCAGCCGCCTGCACGGCACGTCTCGGCTAGCTCCAAGCGCCTTCGACTCGTTTGCAGCGTTTGTAGGGCTAGGTGCGGTCTACATCGCAACATACGGCGACAATTCGTTCGTATGGTTCTTGCTGCTCGTCGCCAGTATTCTCGGTATATTTTATGCCAGCATACTCATGCAAAACAAACACTTGCTCGGCAGCGCATCGTTCTTCTTGGTCATCAGTATCATCACCATATCGTTTAGATATTTCTCAGACTTCGGCGTGAGCATCAGTCTCGTACTCGCGACTATTGGCTTACTTGGGTCTGCAGCGGCAGCTTCAACTATTAATAAGAAATATTTTAAATAGACCCACAGTCCATATCGTCTATACAGTGGGCTCTTCTAAAATGAAACAAGCCCCACATAATGTTAGCTTAATGTCATCTCGCCTTCAGCTGCTTAGGCAACGGAGCATCGAATCGCACCTCTCTTACATCGATCACCCCTCGAAAGTTTTCTGCAAACTCATATTCTTTTTCATAAAGCGCGTCTAGATGCCCTATGAGCTTGTCGTCCCATGATAGACCCAGCTTCTCGCTCGCATCGCGCACTTCAGATTCTGAATCAGCTTCGATCTCTATATATGGCTGTAACCACGGCCACTCATCGATAACTATCTCTGCACCTCCAAGTTGCCATGTTTCACGCTTCGATTCTTGAAATGTCTTGTACTGCCAGCCGGCTTCTTGAAACAACATCACCGTATCTTCAAAATCACTCACCACGACTTCGATCTCTTTTGTGCCATCAATCTGCGACGCCGCGCTGTCACTACGCCGTTTATATGTCAAAGTCACCTTGTCTCCTTCGTCGCGAATCCGTATGAACGAGTGAATCTGCTGGTGTTGCGGCTCTTCGATCAATGCACGACGCATCAAACGCATTGGCTGGACTAGTGTTGCATCGGCATCTCGCAAGCGGCGACGGATGTCTTCGACATCTACCTGATAAAACTTGACTTCGATCTCGGTCTTCATACGGCTCCAGTTTGTATGGTTATATTCGGATGCTATGCTGGTGATTTCTCTAGATACTATCGGCTGACTCGATTATTTGCTTTTGCCAGCGTTCACTTCGTAACTTGTGTTGGTGCTTTCAAAAAAGTTCACCAGCTCGAGCGTATCGTTGGCAGTCGCCATCCATTTGGCAGGGTTCGACACTTTATAGTGTGGCTCGAATCCGAGCTCTTCGAGGCGGCGATCCGTCAGGTAGCGTACATACTGGTTCACGTAGTCTGCGTTAAGTCCCAAAATGCCCTTTGGTAGTAAGTCACGGTTATACTGCTCTTCCATCTCGACAGCGTCGAGAATCATTTGCTTTATCTCTGCAGCAAACTCTGGTGTTTGTAGGTCCTCGTTTTCTTCGAGCGTCGTAAGTATTAGGTTGATACCAAACTTGAGATGCAAGCTTTCGTCGCGAATAATCCAGTCCATAAGGCTGCCGAAGTTGCGTAGTAGGTTGCGCTGACGGAAACTGAGCGCCACCATGAAGCCACTGTAAAACCAGATGCCTTCGAGGATGATGTTGTAGGCAATCAAGTTTTTAACAAAGTCTTTTTTGCCTTCGGTAGTAGTAATATCGAGAGTTTCTTCGGTCATGCGCTTGATGTACTTTGTTTCGAACGCTTCTTTGGCGGCCATGCTTGGCACGTCGACGTGCGCAGAGTAGGCTTTTTCGCGGTCGATAGGAAACGTCTCGAGCACATATTCAAAGCTCATGCAGTGGTTTGCCTCTTCCCACATTTGCTTGGCTAAGTACAAGTGACACTCAGCGGCGTTGACGTATGGATATACACCAAACGCAAGTGCTTTGTTGACCAGCAGCTCGTTTGGATTGAAGTAACTCATGAGGAACTCAAGCGCGTGCCGCTCTTCGTCACTCATCTTTTTCCAGTCGGCTAAGTCTTGGCCGAGCTGGATTTCATTTGGAAACCAGGTGTTTGCTACTGCCTGATCGTACAGCTCCATCGCCCATGGATAATGGACTGGTTTGAGTAGGAGCCCGTCTTGGATTCCTGTGCCGAGTATTCCTGCCATTATGCTACCTCCTGTTGGTTAGTGTCTTGGCGCATCGTGTCGAATATCGCTAAATTTGCGCGAATAGCCTCGAACACTTGCGGATCCTTGCGCCTCAGCTCTTCTTCTTGTTCTTTAAGTGACTTTGCGAGCTCAGGCACAATTACACCAGGTTCTCCGCTATTTAAATTTTGGAGCGTCTCGATATAATCCTGCACTTGGGGATCTCTCAATAAAGGGCTTACATGTGTGTCACCATACACACCGTCTACAGATTCGGACAATTTATTCTCAAATGCCATTTCTACTCACACCCATCGCAGATAGTTAACGATGCTGGGTCTATCGGTGCGGCCGCCGTACCACTTGCCGCTGCAGCTGCGTCGGCCTGTACTTGCATATCAGACATTGCGGCGTCGATTGCTGCTAATTTTTCCTCAAGTGTCATGTCTTGTGTGATGATTTGTGATGCGTTCATTTTTTTATCCCCCTAGTTGTTATGATTTTGCGAATCCGAATCCGACTTTGCGAGCGCCTGATTTTTTGGCCATTTCATCGGTTTTGTTTACTTTTGTCGTACTTTGCTCTGCTTGGTGTCGTGGCTTGACATGCAAGTAGTATGTCGACTTGAGTCCGCGCTTCCATGCTTCCATGTAGATTTTCTCGTACTCGTCGATATCGCGTGTCTCGAGATACATATTGCGGCTGATTGCTTGGTCTACCCATTTTTGCGCACGGGCTGCAACTTCGATAAACGCGTACGGGCTGAGCTGGAAGCTTGTTTTGTACACATCTTTGACACTTTGCGGGATCTCTTCGATTGTCTGAATATCACCTTGGTGTTCGAGCACTCGATCTTTGACTTGTTCCCAAATACCGAGATCCTTGAGTTTTTGGACCATATTGTGATTGATCTCTAGAAACTTTCCGTTGAGTGTTGCGCGCGAGAATATTTGTGCAAATCGTGGATCAATGCCAGGTGTTGTACCTGCAACATGACCGATATTTGCAGTTGGTGCGATCGCCATAAGCGTTGCGTTGCGCATGCCTTTTTTGGTCTTGAGACGTAGTGAATCCCAGTCAAGCTTGTGCTTGCGTGTGACTTTCACTTTTACCTTGCGTGCATCTTCAAGTTCATCGACTGTATCGATTGGGAGCAAGCCTTTGCTCCAGCCGCTGCCCTTGAACTGAGGGTAGCTCCCTAACTCTTTCGCGAGATTGGCCGATTCGTCGATTGAATAGTAACTCACATATTCTGTCAGTTGGTCTATCAGATCATAGGCTTCTTCGCTTTCGTAGCTCAGCTCAAGGCGCTCAAGCACATCACTCAGTCCCATGACACCGATACCAATCGCCCGGTTTTGCAGATTTGAGTTCATCGCTTCTGGTACAGGTGTATTGGTGATATCACACAGATTATCGAGCTGACGAGTTGCTGAACGTGCGGATTTTTCAAGGCGACCCCAATCCCACGTACCATCACTATTGAGATGACTGCTCAGGTTGATACTTATGAGGTTACAAACAGATATATTCTTTTCATCTTGCGGAAGCGTGATTTCGGTACACATATTAGAACAATGGATTGTGCCAGTATTGTTGTTGAGGGCACGCACATTGATTGTATCTTTCCACGTCAACCACGGATGACTTGTTGCCTGTAGCTGCGTCAAGATTGAGCGATACTGCTGGCGTGCTGGAATTTTTGTAAATACACGGAGTTCACCCTTATCTGCTTTTTTGCAATATTCAGCGTATTTTTTGCTGAATTCTTGGCCATATAGCTCGGGCAGTTCTGGTGTTTCCGCCGGGTCAAACATATACCAATCTTGATCTTTTTCAACACGCTTCATGAACTCATCACTTATATACACCGCCGTATTCATGATACGTGTACGCATATATGGGTCGCCAGAGTTTGCGCGAAGATCAAGGAACTCAGGAAAATTCAGGTGCCAGTTTTCCATATACATCGCTGCACCGCCCATTTTTTTGCCTTTGCGGCTTACGGCGAAAAGTGCCGTGTCGATCATTTTCATAAATGGAATTGGCCCAGTCGACTCGGTGTTGGTAGTCTTGACGGGGCTGCCCGCTGCACGCAACTTCGTCATCGTCATACCGATGCCGCCTGTACCTTTTGCGATCCACATAGTGTCGCGTACACTTTTTGCGATCGCCTCCATGTCGTCTTGCACTTCTACGAGGAAGCAATTAGATAGCTGCGGGTGTGCCGTACCGGCGTTGACTCGAGTCGAGCCACCAGTTACATACTCGAGTTTACTCATATGCTCATAAAACTCTATAGCCGCAGCTGTCGGGTCTTTTTCATTAAATGAAAGCCCCATCGCGATACGCATATGTGTGAATTGAGGTACTTCTAGAGACTTTTTCTTGTCACCATGCAGGCGGAGCGCATAGCGGTTCATATTAGTCACTACGCCGAGGTAGCGAAACAGGTCATCGCGCTCATGTGACAATGCGAGCGCAAGCTTCTTCAGATCGAAGTTAGCCATACGCGGATCAAGCAGCCCATCTTTAATCGATTGCTTCACGTAGATAGGAAAATGTTTGATGTGGAGCTTTTTGACATCTTCATCTGTCTCAAAGTCGCCCAAGATATTCTTATAGATATTTTTGAGTTGCAGGCGTGCGGCGATTGTATCGAAGTCTGGATCATCTTTGACATTCTGTAAAGCCGTATGAATCACCGCTTCGTCGAGCTGCTCGGTTGTGATGCCATCAAATAATGTCAGTTGTAGTTCGCTCGCTACTTGTACGACCTTGCTAATCTGATCTGGCAAACCTTCGCTTGCAGAAACCAATGCAAGATTGATCTTGTTAGCGTCAAATGGTTCGCGAGTGCCGTCGCGCTTGACCACATGAATTCCGTTCATCTTATACCCCTTGGCTACGTGTATTACGTGTTTTTATTGTTCTACCCTCCCCGTGCAAAAAGTCTCTCACCTCTTTTCCTCACGGACGCAACAAAGAATAACGACGTAGCCGTCTGCGTTAGTCTTGTTGCAAAATGTTTATTTTATGACCTACTACATATGTAGTGTCTACTTACGATATTAAACCCTATATATGTGGGTTTCAAGCCTTTTGTGCGATTTCATGGGCGTAATTTTCACCACACAAATATTCGCCTCTGTTATATGTATTCTAGTGTCGTGTTCTATTTTACAACGCTATATATAGCGTTTATGCTGCGCACTTCTGACGTGTAAATTCCGCAGGAGCAAAATCATCTGTAAACGGCGCAACACTTGCCGCAGAAGACTCCTTATAGCCCAGATATTGTGGCAAATTATCGCCATACACACCCACCATATTATGTGCAGCATCTACAGGCTCAGCTGATCTCGGCTTCAACAGGTGCTGTGAAAAAACCTGTCGGTATGGGGCTTCGAGCGCTTGCAGTAGGCCTCGGCAATCCCCCAACTCACCTGCGATCATGTTCACCATCACTACACCGCCTGGGCGCAGCATACGCGAAATTGCCTGACCATACTCGCGCGTCATAAACGCAAACGGCACGTCGGTACCGCTGTATACATCTACCAGAATAATGTCGTATTGTTTGTCGGCTCTATTGCTGTAGGTGCGTGCATCTTCAAATATCAAGTTAACATTGTCAGGATCGTCGTAAGCAAAGTGTTTGCGCGCAATGTCGGCAAGTGCAGGATCTATCTCTACTGTGTCTATCTGGCTTTGAGGATACGTGTCGGATAGATAGCGAGGTAATGTGAATGTGCCACCACCGAGCATGAGTATGTCTTGCTTTTTCGGTGTCTGCGCTATCAAGTCTGCCATCTGCTGTGCGTACCAGAACACAAGCTCATCTGGATCTTTAGTATTGATACCTGACTGAACACCGTATGGATCCGTCGACAAGCCGCGCAGTCGTTTTCCATCTCGCATCCATTCAAAGACGCTGTAGTTTGCGCTCGGCGTGTCTATCTGAATCGCATTGGTGAATGTAGGGGCGAATATAACAAGGTAGAGTGAGGCAGCGGCCGCAATCCAATGCGGGCGGCGCCACGTAACATGCAGGTACAAAGTCGACACCAACAATATGACAACTAGTATGATGAAAATATCTCGCGACCCGACGTAGCTAAACAGAAAGAATCCTGTCGCAAAGGTGCCTACGATACCACCGATAGAATTCCATGCGCTAAGATTCGCGACAGCCGAGCCAGATGTCTTGAGCGAGGTGACGTTGAGCTTGGCCAGATACGGACTAATCATGCCGAGGAGGAAACTTGTTGGCGCAAACAATACACCTGAGGCAACTACGGCCTGTAGACGAGAGTCAAAGCCTGCTTGTGCGAGCCACGGCAAAAACAGCGGATACATTAACACGGCGACCGCTACCAAACCGGCCGTTCCAATCAGTAGCCATGCGACGTCCGACTGCTTCTTGCGAAGATCGGCCATGCGCCCTCCGAGGTAATACCCCAAGCTCAGTGCCGCGATGATCACGCCGATAACACTGGTCCAGATATAGGTCGACGACCCTATCGTCGGTGCCAAGATGCGCGCGGCAGCAAGCTCAAATGCCATCAGCACAAAGCCGGTATTAAACGCGAGGTGTTCTAGGCGAGAAGGAAGACGAAGTTTCATTACTATATAGTGTAACACTTCCTAGTGATGTCCCTGGTCTTGACCGCACATGGCTTATGCTTGTGAATTCTCTGTGGCCAAACGATAATACCTCCATGGCAGAGAAACTCACCATAGAGCAATGTATTGACTGGGCCACTCCAGAACGATGGAGATTTTCTGGCTATGTAAGCTCGGAAGAAGAACTCGATCAACTTGAGCAGTTCGTTACTCACGAGCGACGAGCATGGCTGATTGATACTTTCCAGAGCGAAATAGTACTGCGAAGTGGAGTAGCTGCTCCGTACAACTTGGCCGGCACAGCCCCCAGCTTCCATTCCCTTCCGTACGCTAGCTCTCTATCGTACAGGCAGAATATTGAGATAACTAGTTCTCTGGGCGACAGACAACACGCCGCCCAGCAATGGCGAAGGCTCGCTTTGCAACAATCGGCACTGATGGGATCTCCGCCAAACTCCAGCAAATATAACGACCGTTATTACACCGACGATGCAACATTTGAAGCCGCGACAGAAAGATCGGAACATCTTTCCGCGCAAGATTATCCAGTCAGGTTTTTGATGCATGGTGCTCGCTACGTAGAATCGGCAGCTATCGATCTCAACTCTGTTCAAGCCTGGATAGACCAAGGCGATGGGTATAATCACGGTCTACATACATATAATTTTACTGGAGTGAATGCGATGTTTTGGCCAGAAATGCTGCGGCTAAAACAGCAGCATGACGAGGATCACGATCTACATTCATATGCCGATGTTGCCGTTGAGATTACAGACGGTCTCTATCACGCACCATATATACCAGCAGAACTAATTGAAACCGGTGACTATATAAGTTGCGACGAGGTAGTATCGGCCCTAAGGCAGACAGATGAACAAAATCCAATAGATGCCGCGACTAGATTATTTACTGCCATGCTAGAAGTGGCTGGAGAAAACGGAAGCACCCGGGGAATAGCAAAAAGCTTTCAAGCAACCCCAACACGTTACACGTCAGGTGTGTATTTTTTCGATAGTCATGCACTTCAAGGTATTCTCGAAAAAATGTATGAAAACAAAAATGATGGTGCGCATCGCAAGAAGACACTAGGGCGTATGGAAAAGCTTTGCGAGATTGCATTACAATACCAGCAACTTGAAGACATTACATTTACGGCATAGAAATACCGCGACAATGAAGTCGCGGTATTTCTATGGCGGAGAGGAAGAGATTCGAACTCTCGGTAGGTTTGACCCCACACCGCTTTTCGAGAGCGGCACCTTCAACCACTCGGACACCTCTCCGTAACTGTATTATTTTACCATAGTCTAGGGGTCGGACGAGTTGCCAAATGACTTAATGAATATGCAAAATCTCACAACGGGAGTATACTGATGGATATGAAAACGCTTACGATACTCCGCCTTACACTATGGGGTATTGTCGTGTCTGCGTGCGCGGCCATCATCGTGCTGTACTTCGCCACCTCCCAGACGCTACTCAACCAATCTCGGCTCGAGGCGATTGCCCGCGAAGACAACGTCTACAAGACAATACGCGACGATATGATTACCCCACAACTACTCTCACTCGCACAAGAGTCGGGCTATAGCAGTATTTTAGACGACGACTTAGTGCGTAGTGCCGTCAAAAAATCCTTCGCAGACGACGCGCTTGAAACACAGCTGCGGCCAGCCGTGGTATCGGTTGGACGCTGGCTCAATAGTCAGGAAGAAGTGCCCACCTTCACTATTGATATCACCGAGCCCATAGGCGTGTTCGTCAACACCATAGCCGACGAGCTATCGACGCGCTACATACAACTACCAGAGTGCACCTATCTCAATCTATATGAAGATGCGCAAAATGGTGTCTGCAAGACACCGGGCGCCACACCCGAGCAAGTCCGTGAAGAGATCTTCACTACCCTACAGAGCCAGCCGCTAGTACGGGACGCCGAATTACGTTCTGAGCAAATTGAACTCCCTCAAAATGTCATCACATCGGGGCAAGATCTCCCTCAATACATCAGCATGCTCTACGCCGCAAGTATTTTTGCCGCTGGCATTGGTGCACTTGTGATATTGAGACTCTTGTTTAAACATCGATTTTACGGTGTTATCGCCATAGGCGGAAGTGGCCTGCTCGCCGCGCTGCTACTGCTTGTCATCTCGGGAAATATTCTTAGTGCACCAAAAAACATTGCGCTTGGCGAGACCTATCAAGTCATCGCCACGAGCACAGTTACTGCATATACCGACGCCGTCACCGGCCTACTTGTGCCGCTGGCTATCGTCAGTACACTCCTGATAGCACTTGGTGTTGCTGGTGTACGTTACTCAACCCTGCGCGCAAAAAAAGCTGAAGTTCACGTTGGTCGCAGCGCAAAAGAAAAATAGCTCTCTTCCAAGTAGTCCGCGGTTAGTTATACTGCTAACCTCACCGTTCAAAGAAAATACTAAAGCTACTTACGCTTGCGCTACACTGACTCATGTCGGTATACTTTCCAAAATGACCAACACTCCACGCGAACACACTCGAGACACTCATTTTAGCATCTTCCCTTACGAGGGCAGCCAGTTTGAGGAGGATATTTTCGCACTAGTAGAACAGAGTGTGATACCGCGAGAGGTTCTTTTAAACCTCGCAGCACTAGGCCACAATGAGCTAGACGACGAGACCAGCAAGCGCAAGAAATGGATAGTAATAAATGATCTTATCAAAACTGCAGGAGACCCTGCCTCGATGCAGCCGGCTACAAGAGAACTTTTGCAAGCTGGCGCGCCCGATGCAATAGTCGATTGGAATCAACAGTGGAATAAAGAAGCTCGTGCAAGCTACGAAGATATGTACTACACTGTCAATAATTTAGCAAAAGTAGTGTACTCAAACAATAGCCACTCCGTAGATGACAAAAATGAACGCGCCAAACGAGCTGTCGGTGCAGCAAAAGGCTTATGGCGAGCCGTCGTCGCACGTCACCGCCCCGAGTGGCTTGAAAATCCGGATACACACTTTGCTCCTCGTGTATCTTTTGGGAATGTTTACGATGATGTCACAAAAAAGACAAAGTGTGCGCGTATCATCAGTCATACCGCGCTCAGTGACCCCCTAGTATACTCGACTTACAACGAGGCAAAAACGACGGGTGTACGTGGTATCGCAGACAAAGGTATCGAGTCATTGCGACTACTTCTGAGCGATGAACACCCAGAGTTACTGTAGCGTTTTTTGGATATTCTCTGCGGAGTACCGATAGAGAAGGATTACGCGGATTGTTATGATACACTTTTGGGGAATATATAAGTTTCAATATCTTTAGACAGACTTAGCAAGAAAATAAGACTAGCCGAAACTAGTCTTATTTTCTTGGTACACCCGACAGGATTTGAACCTATGGCCTTCGGCTCCGCAAGCCGACGCTCTATCCAGCTGAGCTACGGGTGCACAGATGGTCTACAAAAAGACACTAGACGAAATTATAACAGAGATGAGGCAGCAAATCAACTAGAGACGAAACAGGTGGACGATTCGATCTACAAAATCAAGATGCAACTCTTCCATCGGTAGCTTCGTACCAAGTGAATCAACAATTGCTTCACCAGACTCTACCGGAAAGTACACCTGCAAGCTTGGCTTAAATCGTTTTACAGGTATGAGGTGGACTGAATTTTCTTTGCCATCGTGCAACACGCCGAACGACTTGTAATCGCTCAGCGGATATACTTGGTCACCAATACTCAATGTTTCATCGTCGAGCGTGTAATTAAGTATGCGCGCCGGTCGCACATGCATAACCACCAACACTACCGCGATAACTATCGCAAGAAGTGAGACAGTGAAAAATGTCTTGAGAATAAACCAGTCAAGCAATACTGCCGCTATCACAAACACACCGAGACCGGCGTACCAGATTGGGTTTTTATCACCCGTAATATATTCTTGCGCTTGCCACTGTACGGGGCCGTCACTTACCTGTACAGACTCACTCGCTTGCGGCATGTCGCCTGCTGCAGAATCTGTAGCTATCTCACCCATAGACATAGTCACGATAGGAGTTTGACGCACCTGCATATCAGGCTGTTGAATAACTGCCGGTGTTTCTGGCGGCATCGGGGCTGGTTGAGGTTGCTGCGGTTGAGGCTGCGGCATATCTGGTTGCATACTGGTAGTATACCATGAGCGATTTGTGTTTTCTACAGCAGTCCGTGTAATTAATTTGTCATGCGCAATTACCTATAATTGTGCCTGTACTGTAGTTATGGTATAAAAACAAGATGACGACCAATGAACACCGCTGGGGACTGAGCGAAACTGAGGTAGCTGACACGGTGAACACAGTACAGGTACAGTCGCACAGAATGCCGACGATAGACACATCCACGCGGTACCTGAACATGACACAAAATACGGTCATACACCAGAAGCGGTGAATTTCTGGGTGCCCGCTACTATCGCATACTACACGAACACCCTCCGCGTACAGACAAGTGAGGATTTAGCGCCACAACCCGTAGAGCCTCTCAAGGTTGGACAGTATGTCATCTTTGACGGCGTGTCGCTCAATCACGGCAACGAACCTAATCTAACTAGCACGACTAGGGTTAGTTTTGACTTCAGGACAATTCCCGAGAGCAAATTTGTCGCCTCCGACCAAATCTCCATCAACACCGGATTACGTTTCGCTGTTGGCGAAGATGGATATTACGACCTATATTCAGAGGCTGGCATGAATGCTAGGCGCGAAGAAATTGCCGAAGGGGCACGACGGACGACAGAGTGGATTGCAAGTCTGGACGACGACCGACAAGACAAAAAAGCCCGACACCGCAGTATCAGACAAAAAATTGCTCAGCTTGCAGGCCTATCGACCGCTAATAGTAATTGATTATCTTCGTATCTTATAAGCAGGATGACAGAAAGCACCCGATGACAAGATCGGGTGCTTTCTATGGCGGAGAGAACAGGATTCGAACCTGCGGTACCATCGCTGGCACACACGCTTTCCAAGCGTGCGCCTTCAACCACTCGGCCACCTCTCCAGATATACTGATTTTAACAGAGATCTACCTTACGCCACAAGCGTGCGCCTATCGATCCATGCAACTCCGCTTCACCACTAACGAGTAAGCTCGGAAGTTGCATTCGGTCGGTTCAACCAGCTACTTGTCCACTTCTCTATGTAGTAACAATTTTACCAGAATCTAATAATACACTGCACACAGGCTTCGATTACGTTACTTTTCTCCCTCGTGTAGTGCGCGAAGCGCAACTAATGACGATCCGCTCAGTGTGCTCCATTGGCTCAATCTGCTCGTGTTTCTATTTACTGCACTCGCTACGGCCAAGGCTCCTTCATTATCGAAAACATTTTTGACATCAGCACTATTAGGCAGATTTGATGTGCACATAAATGGCTGCGGTATTACTGATGATGACCTAAATGCAATAAATGCATCTTCTATCCTTGATGAAAATGCGTCATATGCCACAGCATCGCTCTGTGTAAATTGCTGACGATTTATTTTGTCTGTCATCGACCCGTCAAGCGCTGACCTTCTCGCCATACTACTCTCGAATTCTCCTAGTAGTTCAATCTCACGTAACGTCACCTCGCGCTGCGTGACGTCTGGAAATAGGTATTCGCCAAGAATTTGAGAGTTCCTGGATTGACCGTATACATAACGCCCAGCAACTGCATTGATAGCTATGTACATCGGCGAATACACATCCATGGCACCCTTCTCGTCCAGGCGTCCCTTGATGCATTCTAGAACTTCGTCATTGCCTACACCCCAGCTCGCCTCAGATTCATTTTCGAGACTGATTGTCCCATATGGTACGAGGCCAGCAAACTCTTTACTAAAATTACCGGATAGCATGCCATCAAACTCCGACACACTGATGCTTGGTTGAAACTTCAAGCCTCGCAAGTCCCACTCTGAGTCACCGTCCTTCGAGACATAGAAACTCCATGCGCATGCTCGACTTATCCCTTTTGTCGCCGGCGTTGCACTAGAGAAATATTGCTTACCTTCCTCGTCTTCTCTTCTGCTTACGCTAGCGCCCTCATCCCCCACCTCGCCATAACCACCAGCAACTCTCAATACTCTCAAACCGTCTTCGCGTTGCGTTTCAGTAGTTGATGCCCAACCCACACGCTCTCCTGCCATCTCAGCTGGAAATTCCTTGACGATTTTCTGTCGTATCTCGCTCATTTCAGTCTCCCTGTATATACAGCTTATCGTAGTACGCACGGGTGCGAGACACAAGCATAAGTACAATACTTTAAAAATGATGATGTAGAAATAACGCTCACGGTTGCTTCTCATCTGTTTTTCACACTATAATAGTAGCAATGAAGGATGCCGATACCCACCCAGTTATCTCTTTGCGTGGCCTCACGAAGCGCTACGGTATTGGCGATGCTGAGCACACGGTACTCGACAGCATCGATCTCGATATTCAAAAAGGAGAATTCATCGCGATCATGGGACCAAGTGGATGCGGGAAAACCAGTTTACTCAACATCCTTGGGTTACTCGACAGCTCCGACGAAGGCGAATATATGCTCGACGATAAGTCGGTAGCGCGCGTATCATCTGCAAAGCGGGCAGAAATTCGTAGCCGTCGCATCGGCTTTGTGTTCCAAAGTTTCAACCTTGTACCTCGATTGAATGTCATAGAAAACGTCGCACTACCCCTCGCCTACACCGGCACCTCGCAACTCAAAAGCATGAAAAAAGCCAGTGCCATGCTCAAGAACTTTCACCTCAACGAACGCGAATACTACATGCCTTGGCAGCTCAGTGGCGGGCAGACACAACGCGTCGCTATAGCACGGGCGCTTGTTAATGATCCAAGTATCATCCTGGCAGATGAGCCGACCGGTAACCTCGACAGCAAATCTAGTCATGTCATTCTCGAAGAGCTATCCGACATCCATAAACGTGGCAATACAATCATCATGGTCACCCACAACCCAGATATGACCACTTATGCAGATCGCGTCATCACTATGCTCGACGGGCGCATCGACACCGACACAAAGACGGCAGTAGTGAGCAATAGTCGCTCAGCCGTCCACAAAAAAGTCGGCCTCGGATCTCGCACGAAACCAACCAGCAAACGACAGAAAAAAGGTAAAAAATAATGCGTCTACTACTGCTCAATCACATAAGCGTCGCACGCGAGTCGCTGCGCCGTAACCGCCTGCGTACCACGCTCACTACGCTCGGTATCACGCTCGGCGTCGCTTGCATGACCATCATACTAGCTATGAGTTTTGGCGCCGTCAAACTTGTCAGTGACCAAGTTGATTCACTCAATGGTAACATCGCTGTTATTCGCCCCGGAGCCGAGCGGCAAATACGAGATCTGCGAGACGCGCTTGTCCCTATGGGTGGCGATTCGTTTGCCGTCAGCTCACTCACAGAGAAAGACTACAAAACTGTAGCCGAACTTGACTCCGTAGCCGAAGCTGCGCCACTCATGTCGGTCGACGGATCAGTTCGCTCAGCCGATGAAACTGCCCTAGATGCACCTATCGTCGCTACGACCCCCGAACTAGAGACAGTCTCTGACATCAAAGTACAAGATGGACAGTTTATCGACGATATCACCAATCAAAATACCGCCGTCATAGGCCAGCAATTATCTGTCGACCTGTTTGGCACCAATCAATCTATCGGTAAAACACTACAGGTGCGTGGACAGCAATTCACCGTCATAGGCATCCTTAAGTCCGTCAACGATTCGACCAACTACAACAATTTCAACCTCAATGACGCTGTCATCATCAGTCTCGATAGCGGCAAATCTTTCAACCAAGGAATAGCGCAAATCAGACAAATTAACGTCAGGGCTCACGACCCGGCTCAACTCTCCCAAACTACTAAGCAAATTCGAGAACAAATTGTCATCAATCACAACGGTGAGAGTGACTTCACTATCTTAACCGGGGAAAATATCGCCAAGCCTACTTCCCTGCTGTTCAACTTCGTCGGGGTGGTGGCGCTGGTTATCTCTGTCATCTCGCTCATAATCGGTGGTATTGGCATCATGAATATCATGCTTGCCAACGTCGCCGAACGCACACGAGAAATCGGTATCCGAAAAGCAGTGGGCGCAAGCAACTACCACATCACTGCTCAGTTCCTCATAGAAGCGCTCGTCATGAGTGTCTCAGGAGGTATCATCGGATTCCTTCTTGGGTACGCAGTCGCACTTGTGCTCGGTACATTCTTGCCCTTCAGCCCCGGCTTCTCGTGGATAGTGCCAACTGTTTCAATCGGCACGTCACTCGTTGTTGGCGTTATCTTCGGCATCTACCCTGCTATCCGCGCCGCTCGCAAGAATCCTATCGAAGCGCTTCGTCAGTACCATTGATTTATCTTTGTAAATATATTATAGTCATTTATTAGCCTGTGAAAACAGGGCCGATCGAGAGAAAGGTCAACAATGTCGTTGACAACAGCTACCGCGGACATTGCGGAGGCCTTCAGACGAAATCTCACCATCGCGTCGCGCACCGACAAGCACCGCCTGTCGATTCCCGGCGACGTGGTGACGTTGCCGCCTGTACTGCCGCTCGTCGAGGTCAAAGCCACGTCGTCGTACTGGGAGGCGATTGACGCTCCCTCCATCGACACAGTGCTCGAGAACCTGGAGCACTGCGGCAGCCTACGATTCACCTGGGCCGCAGACGGCGAACGCCTGCGCTTCTCCGTCGACAAGTATGGACTGGCGCGTGGCGGTTTCATCGGCAGCACAGAGTACCTGGAGGTGAACAACATCAGGCAGATCGGAGGTCCCTTCTCGTTTGTCATGCTCGACCTGCGCGTACCTCGGTTCGTGCACATCTAGCCCATCCTTACGCTTGTAGCCCACCCCGGGTTCGCGCTCGGGGTGGGCTACAAGCTTTTTATAGAGATATTATTTGCTAAGTTCTTTTTTGAATTTTTCTATCAATTCCACAGGCGCCGGGTCGACACCGTTGAGTACCGCCACATAGATACTCACGAAGTCTGCCAATATACACGCCCATAGCATCTGCGCCAGCGGAGAGTCACCCTGCAAGCTCACGATATGCGCCTTTGGTCGGCGTCCACTCAATAGCCGGTCGCTCACTTCAAATCTCTTTTGTATGCGCTCATGCTCAAACTCGCTCACAAGGTCGAACACTGCAAATGGTTTTTCTATCGGATGAGAAGCCCAGCCCATAAATTCGTTATGATTAAACTCTGGTAGCTCGTTCCAAAACGCCACGTTCTTGGCATTCTCGTTCCAGCTGATCTTCCATTTATAAGCTACCGGCGCCATCAGGTGACCAGCATAAAATACGGGGGTTTTGCCTACCGCGAAAAGCGCCAATTGCTTAGCAATGTTTTTATCAGTAGTCACTTCGCTCGTCCAGCGCGCAGATTCATCGCGTAGCCAATCTGCGTAGCAAGCTACTGCGTCGTACTGTGCGCGATCTATTTGGTCGAAGTGCACCAATAGCTGCAAAAGTCCCCGTAGGTTATACAGCATCGCCATGCGCGGCTGAATACCTTCGTTTGGTAACACAATCGATGTAATATTTCGTTCGTGCGCAATCTCAACCAACTTGCCGCTAGCAGCGATGATAGCAATCTGTGCGCCGCGGTTCGAGGCATCTTCTAGCGTAGATAGAGTTTCCTCGGTGTTTCCCGAGTAGCTACTACAAATAACCAACGTGTGTTCATCGACATAGTGCGGCAAACTATACGTGCGCACAATCTCAAGTTCGAGCGACGTCTCTGTCTGGAGCCAGCTTTTTGCCAATAGTGCCGCAAGTGCCGAGCCACCCATGCCCGCCACTACAACCCGGGTGATTTTCCGGTTGTCATGCTCTGGATGCTCCACCACTGCGTCGTAGCGCGTCTGTTGCCACTGCGCTGCTGCCACCCCTAGCGCATCAGACGGATCTTTCTGCGTGTATATTTGTACATCGTCTAGCATTTTTACCCCTTGTATATATCAGAATACATATTGCTTATGTCTATGTATCCATGATACAGTATTTAGTAAAAGAATGTAATGAAATTTAGAGGTGGGCATGAATCTTCAACCAGACAATACGACGACCAATATCAGCGACGACAAAGAGTTAGCCAAAGTACTCGCTGGCGTCAACAACACACCAGACAATGACTCTGCGTACGAAGAAATAAACACGCCGACTGCAGCCGAAGTAGAAACGAAAGCGCCAGAGCCAATTGCAATGAACCCGTTCCCAATCGCACAAAATCCAGTACCATCACGCGATGACCTTGAAGGCGTCAAAATGGAAGCGATCAACGAGCTACGTCCACTCATAGACAAGCTAGACCTTCCTGCAGAAGAAAAGTTCGACACGTACCTCTTGCTCATTCGTTGCACAGACGACCGTGAGCTTGTACCACCTGCACACGAAGTTGCAAAACTCATCGCTGACGACAGCCGACGCGCGATGGCCTTGCTCGATATCATCAAAGAGATCGATTACCTAGCCAACAAGCCAGCGAGTGACGACACTGGTCTAAACACAGCAAACGATAGCCTGCCAACTCCAGACCAATCTCCGCTCGTATAGAACACTCGTTCCGTTGCAACTTTCTACACACTTCCGTAAAAAGAAGTGTGTAATTGTTTTATGTCTGTTTCTGCGGCGATATCGCCGATTGCTTCCAACTTGCATCCACAGCCATGGGGAGCGGCGGAGTGGCATAGGTGTCTAGGTGCACAAATCGCCTGGCAAAGTCTACACCTGCAAAGTTTTCAAACCTTGCAAGCATCTCGGGAGATACAGGCGTCTGGTCGACAGATAAATAGTCCCTCACTACCCCATAGCTAAGCTTATTCATATCCGCGTACACCTCTTTAAGCGCTTCATTCTCTGTAAAATCTTTCCAAAAATGATGAGCGTTCTTCTGATTTTCCGATCGAATATACAAATGAGAAATCACTTGGTCGTCGACGCTATATATATGATATCCAGCAGCAAATAGACGTAGTGAGTGCACAATCTCTTCTCCGATAAAACATATACGAGGCTCGTACGGCACTTCTCGGCAAATCGTCCCTGGACCAAACTGCAAGCCACCCGCTACAAATGCACCGCGTCGAGGTGCATCTTCTGGCAGAGCTTTACCGAAGAACACCGGAATATCGCCCATGAACATGTCGTGCACCACTAAGCGATTGGGCTCCGATGACACGAATATTTCTTGATCTTTGTTGTCGTAACGATATGCCGGCGGATACGACGACAAAACAGCCTGTGTGTCGCCCAGAGCTGTCCACTCAGTTTCGAGTCTATCGTCCCACGACTCTTCACAGCGCATGTGCGAATCGATCTGGAGGTAAAAATCCTCACCGTCGTAGAGTTCATCGCATCTCCTACGCGCGATACCTACACCCCTCGCCTCTTGCCAGGGCTGCTCTATAATCTTAAATCTTGCATCTGTCTTATATTCATCTATACATCCGGCAGTTTCTGGACCAAATTGATGCATTATCGCAAATCGTAGTCGCTCCGGATATCGAGCGTTTTTTAGCAAGCTTGCCACAGTTTTTGGCAGCTCATCATCGCGGTAGGCAGCAATCTCGACAAATATTGTGTTCACTGCGTACGATTATAGCACTTCAGATGAGAGCCACGCCTGGTCGAACACCGCCGCGTGTGAGTTGGCGACACCCGGATTATCTATCACAACCGCACTGAGCTGATTAAACTCGTTGATACTCACAGTCGCGAGCTTGCTGCCGTATATCAACGTATACGCACCGTTGTCGGCTTTATCGGCAAGATATCGGCGCTCCGACACTTCGGCCTCACCACGAAGCGGCTTACCCTGTCGTAATATACGCACGTAGAGCTCCTGTTTGACTCGCTCTCGGGTAAAATGTGGGTAGTTATGGTACATGTATTCGCTTACCCGTGGCGACGACACCACTCGATACTCGGTGACTTTCTGCAGGCGACAGGTCGTCAGTACATCACGCAATACGCTCGCTACACCTTCTTGACCTTGGTAGAACGCGGCGAAATGTGGCACTACATCTCGCGACCGAACCTGTGGCTGCAAGAACAACACGTAATCGTCTACCGCCGAATGTGTATCGCGTAGTTCACGGCGCTTTTCGTTGATGATTTCGTGAAGCTTTTCTGGGCTCTCCGCGGTGTACTTGTGTCTAGTGCCGACTTTTACATACGAGACCATGCCGGTAGCTTGCAAATCCTTGATAGATTCAAACACGCTGCCTCTGTTTATGCTTGTTTGCTCCGCTAGTCCACGCACTGAACTCATAGGTTCTAACAAAAGTGCCTCATAGACACGCTTGTCACGGTTAGTTAAACCAATTATAGAGAAGTCCATTGTCTTTATAGTGTAGCACATGAGTTTTGTGTCAAAAATAATCAACCGTTTGTTGTTATACTACCTGCAAGAATTAGCAATAATAGCAAATGTACTACGTAACGAAAGGAACATACATACATGGATAAATTTACGCCAAAAGCTCACTGCGAAATAGAGGTGACGCCAAGTGAGTTCGAGCTCGAAGAGGTTTGCGCGCGCGAACAAGTCACGCCCGTAAGTCTACAGCTAGGCGCTCGCGCCTTCGATCTACTCAGCGCCTACTCGCTCGTAGATCGCACGACAGTAGGCGCCCAGGCAAGAGCAGCCATCGAGGCATATCACCAGCATCGGCTACAAGACCCCGACTTTCTCGATTCAATCATACGTGCAGAGAGGCGCTCATTCCTAGCCACGGAATAACTAATAACATTCACATAAGGGAGCTACAATGAGTAGACGCGAAATTCGAGTATACGATCACAATGAAACATCAACTGTCATCGGATTCAACGACAGAGCCATACCCGAAGACCCAACATCTATCCATGATTTCTTCTCGGAGCGAGGCTATGTGTCACGAGATATGCACACAAAACGATCCGAGGGTTATGAAAACTCTAGCGACAAACGGGTCCTCGACTGCCTTGGGAGCGTCTCACTACACCACGTCGAGGTGCAGCCCCCGCTTCACGACGAACACATGCCAGAGTTTGTAGAATGGTGTAAACGCAATGTCGACCCTGATGACAAATATGGGCACCTCATAGATAACAGACGATGTACGCCGCTCGGCGGCAACTACCCCCGTCGCGACGGAGACATCCTCGCCACATGGTAAATAAAAAGCACCCGCGTTGGGTGCTTTTTGCTATAAATCTAGGGCTCTACATCATCCCCATGCCACCAGGCATGCCGCCGCCAGCGGAAGATTCGGCCTCTGGAATCTCCACGACGAGTGCGCCCATGGTTGCCGCTGTCGACGCGATAGATACCGCGTTCTGAACAGCTTCTTTGGTTACGCGAGCCGGATCGATCACGCCAGATTTCTTCACGTCAATCAAGCCTTTTTCTGGAGCGTTCACATCGACACCAAAGCCAGGTTTACCACCCTCAACTTGCGCGAGCAATGCTTCGCTATTGAGTCCAGCATTTGCCATGATCTGCAAAAATGGCTGCTTAAGTGCATTTTTGAGAATCAACTTACCAGCTGAATGAGAGTCTGCGCCATCCGCCTTGATAGCGTTCGAGAGGTTCACGAGTGTAACGCCACCACCTGCAACAATGCCTTCGGCGAGTGCTGCTTTGGTTGCCGCCACTGCGTCATCGACGCGGAACTTCTTCTCATCAATTTCGGTTTCAGATGCGCCACCAACCTTGATGACTGCCACTTTACCACTGAGCGCCGCTGAACGCTTTTCGTACTGCTCGCGGTCGTAGCTACTCTGTGCGTTCTCTGCCTGTGCAGTGATCTGCACGATGCGATCTTGCACATCTTTTGCTACGCCATTGCCTTCGATGATAGTCGTTTCGTCTTTGCCGATAATCACCTTGCGCGCAGTACCAACAATCTCGAGACTAGTATTTTCAAATGTCATGCCGCGCTCATCGCTCACCACAGTCGCTCCGGTGAGCACTGCGATATCTTCGAGCACTTCTTTGCGGCGGTCGCCAAAGCTTGGTGCTTTTACGACGACACTGTTGAACACGCCCTTGAGCTTATTGAGTACCAAAATACTTAGCGCTTCGCCTTCTACTTCGTCGGCGATAAGCACGAGACTCTTCTGACCTGCTTGCGCGAGCTTCTCAAGAATCGGTGCGATGTCTTGCACGCTCGAAAGCTTCTTGTCCGTCAATACGATAGCTGGCTTTTCAAACACCGCTTCTTGGCGATTGGTGTCAGTAACAAATAGTGCACTTGCGTAGCCCTTGTCGAGACTGAAGCCTTCGACGACTTCGCTTTCAAGCTCAAGACCTTGACCCGCCTCTACTGTTACTACACCCTCTTTGCCTACTTTTTCGATAACACTAGCGATCAACTCACCAATCTCTCGGCTCCCCGCTGAAATAGTCGCGACTTCGGCCACTCGATCACTTTTACCTTCGATAGATTCAGCTTGCTTCTCGAGTGATTTGATCACCTCAGCAGATGCCGCTTCGATGCCTTTTCGCAGTTCTTGTGGATTGTGCCCTGCTGCGATAAGGCGATTTGCTTCCTTAAGAATACTATAGGTCAGCACTGTCACGGTGGTCGTACCATCGCCTGCTACTTTATTGAGCTTAGTAGCTGCTTGCTTGATGAGTTCCGCTCCGACTTTGTAGCCAAGTGTTTCATCGTCGTTCTCAGGTAGGTCGATACTCTCCGCTACTGTCACGCCGTCGTGCGTTACAGTTGGTCCACCATAACCTTTGGCGATGACTACGTTGCCGCCTTTTGGACCATAGGTTACTTTCACCGCGTCGTACAACGCTTTTGCTCCGGCGAGCACGCGCTCACGGGCATCATCATCATAAAAAATCTTCTTTGCCATATTTTACCCTTTCTTCTTAGATTTAGCCGTTGTTTCTGTCGACACTACTGTGCCCTTTATATCGTCTTTTAACCAACGGATCTTTGCGCTTAACTCTTCGTAGCGCTGCTTGCTGCGATACTCAACAGCCGCAAGCAATATCCCAAACACCAAAACGATAAATACAATAATGCTTTCCATGTTTACACTGTTGCCAGAATATCCTCTTCCTTAACAATCAAATACTCGACGTCATCGATTTTTAACTCTGTAGTGCTGTATTCTCGATAAACGATTTTATCGTTTACTTTTACGGCTTTAGCATCTGGGCCAACCGCTACAACTTTAGCGACGACAGGCTTCTCTTTTGAACTATCTGGAAGATAGAGTCCGCTAGCGGTCTTTTCTTGTGCTTTTTCCCGCACAGCGACAACACGATCTGCCAGTGGTTTGATAGGTGAACTCATGGGTTTCCTCCGTGTTTATTAGCTTACGTTTCTATTGTAGACAAAAAAATTAGCACTTGCAAGTGTCGAGTGCCAATATTTGGTGTGGTATCGGTTTGTGCTCCGTCGATGTAAGCAAGTATACTAAGTGAGATGATCCTCAATCTACGAACTACCTCGGTAACCACTCCTGATGGGCTCTTTCATATGATCATAGATAAAGACGAGATTGTCCGTGCATCAGGGTTTGGCTCGGTAGATAACCTCCTGTATCGGCTCGACAAAGCATTAACAGTAGATGCTGTTACGCACATACAGACGCACCCTTACCAAAAACACATCACTCTGTACTACGCTGGCAACCAAGACGCACTCTCACAAATTCCACATGAACAGACCGGAACTGATTTTCAAAAAAGCGTCTGGTGCGCCATGAGCTCAGTCGACTATGGGCACACGCTATCGTACAAAGATCTTGCAGCGGCATCAGGTAGGCCTAACGCTATTCGTGCCGCTGGAACTATCTGTGGCCTCAATAGATTAATACTGCTTGTTCCGTGCCACCGAATACTCAAAAGTGATGGTAGTATTGGTAACTATTTATATGGGCCAGTAATCAAAGAATCGCTACTTCGTCACGAAAAAACATTTGGCAAATAGTCGCAAACATCGATAAGTAGCGTCGGCAAGCTTGGAAATCAATAATCAGTGCACGAAAGTATTATCTTTGTTATGCTTATGACATAACTAGGAGTGAAAGACATGGCACGATTACCCCAACCAGGTGCAGACGAGGGCAACTGGGGCACAATACTAAATGACTTTTTGAGACAATCTCATAAAGATGATGGATCGCTCAAGTCTGGCGTAATATCAACCGCCCTTATTCAAGACGATTCTGTCACCGAAGCAAAACTAGACCCCGCCACACGCACGAAGCTAACTAGCAAAGCCGACACAGCAACACAAATCGCGACCAGCGGATCATTGACGGGTGGCGGCAATCTGTCTGCAACGCGAACACTTAGTCTGACTGGTGATAACGCAGCTCCTGGCAATTCTCGGTACTACGGCACAGACGCTAGCGGTGACAAAGGCTTCTTCCCACTTCCGGCCGAGTCATCTGCGCACGGCCTTATGCTCAATGTCAAAGATTATGGTGCAGTCGGCGACAAAACCACCGACGATACGGCTGCGTTCACTGCCGCGCTTGCAGACGCAAAAGCCTCGACATTAACAGGCACCGCCGCAGCAGTATGGGTACCCGGCGGCAATTACACCGTCGGTCCACTCGTACTCGGCAACCGCGTCACTATCCGCGGCGCCGGCCCCGGGTCGTCTCGGCTTTACTTGCGCGCTGGGTCCACAGCACCCCTTATCGCTATAGAAACACACGCCCGCGCCTGCAGCGTACTCGACCTCACACTCGACGGCAACAGAGGTCAAGTCAGCAGCACATCTGCTCATGGATTGTTCTTTGATAATAGCGATGCCCAAGATTCAGACACTGGTAACGGTCTGGCAGAGTATGTCGACTCGCGTCATTTCGCCCACAACCTCATCATTCAAAACTGCGCTGGTACAGGCTTTAAACAACTAGGCCGCGGTACGACTATGGGCTCAAATATCCAGTCGTGGTACAACGCGGGTCATGGATTCGATGTCGACGTCGACTCATCGTATACCAATTGTGACAGTGGCGCTGCTGGCCTCGACGGCTTTATCGTTCGCTCCGGCAGTAACCGATTCAGTAATTGCAAGGCATGGTACTCAGGCCAAGTATCGACATCGGGTGGCGAAACGGATGGTACCGGCCATGGTTTCCATCTCATGAACGGACTCTATAGTGCCAATACGTTCGCTTCGTGTGGCGCGCAGGATAACGCTCGCGCAGGATTCTATCTGAGAAACACAGGCCGCCAAACCCTCACCGGCATCGAGTCCGACAGCAATAATACGGCAGATCTTGGACATGCCGGCATCGAGCTTGTCGATTCGTACGGCAACAGAGTATCTGGCTATTCGTGGGAACGCAACGCAAACCCTGTCAAGCAACTCGCTGGTCTTCGCATCACTGGTGGCTTTGGCCACGCTGTCGATGTCACCTGCGACGGCTTACAATATATGCCCGAAGGTTACTTCACCTCAGACAGTTATCCATTTGGTTGCGATATCAAGATCGGTGCCAAAGACGGCCTCGTCACCAACGACTACACCGCCTCGTGGACTCCCGATGTCTACTCTGGCCACTATCAGCTCATGGCACTTACCGGCAATGTGACAGTAAATGCGCCCACGCAGGCACATTTTGGACAGACAATGACGCTGGGCTTTAGCCAAGATGCCACTGGTGGACGCACCATTTCATTCGCAAGTGCGTATCGCACCGCTTGGACACCCGCCGCCACACCAAATGCGCTCAACACCATTACGTTTCTGTATAACGGTAGCGTCTGGATACAAACAGCTGCGGCTGTCGGTATGTAGCACACGGTTATTGCAATCGATACTCACACTCTCTATTATTGACTTTTGCACATTTTTGTGTTATTATTTTCAATGCTCGTACACACCGTTTAAATTCGGAGTGCGAGCGAACCTCGACAGCGCAAACTCACAATACAACCCTTTGGAGTCACTATGATCGCCCAGCGCAATATCGTTCTGTCGGATCAGCTGACAGACCTCGACGTCGCAACGAAGTACCTGAAGAATCTCGGTTTCGACCCCTACGTCGCAATGGACTTATCCAACGAGATGTGGGAGCTCAAGCCCGATGCATTCGGCCAGCATTCGTGGTTTGGCTGGCTGCTGGCGAATTTTCGCAGCCTGCGCACATTCACTGGCATGTCTGTCAACGATGTCGCACACGTCCTCGCGCAAACTTGCGTTCAAGAGAATGTAGCTATCGATCGTGGACTGCTCACTGGTGGTGGCTGTGATTACGTCGACTACAACGTCGTCGCGGTCACGGTTCACGAAGACACCATGGGACTGGATGGTTTTTGGCCACTCGCCCAGGCAATCCGATTCGAGCAAGCTCGTCTGGACCTGCCGGAGATGGCAATCTACACCCACTGCGATTTTCACAAGCTGCAGCTGTTCGTAGAACACCCCGTTCACGTATCGCATCTGTAGCTCGTGCTTCTACAAGGTGTTGTGACACGCTTGCGCTGTCACTTCACCAAAGTTTTGAAATATTTTCAAGATTTTGGTGAAGTTTCCCTATAAATAGTCTAGTCACTACTGTAAAATATTGACATATATAGATATGTGTTAAGATTTATGCTGCTCGTATATGTCATTTAATTTGAATGTCCGAGCGAACCTCGACAGCGCAAACCACACAACTCAGGAGTTATCTATGAGCGAGTCCATTTCGGCGTACAACGTTATCTTGATCGACAAGATGACCGACATTCTTTCGGCTCGAGAGTTTCTCAAAAGCGAGAAAATCGGGCCAAGCGCTGTACTACCCTGCAGTGACTCCATCTGGGAGTTGAACCCGCGTGCCTTCGGTGCAAATTCGATGCTCGGATGGTTCCTCAAGAGCTTCCGTGCTAACGGCGGCTCGTTCAGTGGCAAGTCCGTCGCCGAGATTGCCGAAGCTGTGGCGCATGCATGCGTCCGCAACTCCGCAGTAGCCAGTGACGACCTGCCTTTCGATGGAGATACTCGCCCCGAAAACCACACTGTTAGTGCGGTGCTCGTGCACGAAGATACGATCCAACGCGCCGGCTTCTGGCCACTTGTTCAAGCGATTCGTGCAGAACAGAGGCGACAGGACTTCGAAGAGCTGGTGATCTACACTCACACCGGCGACATCCGCCCGCAGCTCTTCGTCGAGCCCCCGGTACGTCTGTCGGTTCGATAATTTCATTCTCGACTGAGCACTGGGTGTTGTGGCAACAATTGCGCTGTCACTTCACCAAAGTTTTGAAATATTTTCAAGATTTTGGTGAAGGTAAACTACAAAACGCTACATATTTTTAATCAGAAACACCGTATCAGGGTATTGCTTTTAACTAGTTTTTATGATATTATATAAAAACGTGTTACCTGAGTGACACCAGAACCTCCAGCAGATAAGGATCATCATGTCTTACCCCGATAACCCGGGTGAGAGCTTGCTGGTTACGATGAGCCCCTCGGAAATCCGAAAGGAGATCGCAAGCGCTCTAGAAAATCGACGACCAGCGGCCATTGAGGTCATGGACTTGAACGGAACACGAAGTATCGAGTTTCGTATCAAGTCAACAAACCACACACCCGAAGACCACTCGCTCGATCTGATCATCGGTATCACCGAAGGTCATAAGTCCGTACAGGTCACCATTCCCACAAACGGAGAGTCAATGTTGGCTCTCCGTCCACTGCCGATACAGGAGTAAGCATGTCTCTTACGTTCACCCGTCGCGTCAACGTCCAGCTTTCGAGCGGACTTGACCCTCGCTACACCGCAAACGACACGGAATTCTGGGTCGTACGCTACACCGACAAGAGCGGCACCCGTCGTGAATTCGTTCACCGGGGACCGGAGTCGGTCAAGCAGCGCATCGAGTCGATGGGTGTCGCCTTCGACTCAAACGTGGAGGTGAATTTCCACAGATGATCTCTGGATGCGTTCGGCCCCGCTTCGGCGGGGCGCATTCCATTTATACGGATAATGATTCTTTAACTACAGCCACATCGTTCCACGGCATGCGCTTGCCATCAACAATACGATATTGCTCATGCCCCATGCCGGTCACAAGGATCATGTCACCTTTTGTCGCAATTGAGAGTGCTTTGGCGATAGCCTCGCGGCGATCGGCTATTTCTGTCATCTTGGCGCTTGCACCAGCGTCTTCAATACCTTGAATAATAGACTTTCTAATGCTTTGTGGCTCTTCATTGTAACTTTCTTCATCCGTCACAATGATGCGATCTGCGAGTCTTGCGGCAATTTCACCCATGATCGGGCGTTTACCCATATCGCGGTCGCCACACGCACCAAATACCAATATCACACGGTTTTTCGTGATAGACTGCGCGGTTTCGAGTAGTTTCTCGAGTGCATCTGGAGTATGAGCGTAGTCCACAACAACCTCAAAAGCCTTGTCGATCTCCACGCGCTCAAATCTGCCGGGTATTTTCTCGAGGTCTGCGATGCCCCCAATGATATCGTTGACGCTCACACCGAGTAGGTATGAGATTGTCGCGGCGGCCGTCATATTACTCACGTTGAATTTTCCCGGTAAGTGCGTCGCGAGCTCGAGCTTGGTTTGGTGGTCAAACACTACATCGGCCTCGCTGCCTTTTTTATACAGCTTGACGCGCTCAATATGCGCTTCGGCTTCTTCGTGTTCGCCATAGGTCATTTTTTGCTCACCGGCCTCAAACTTATCGTAGTATTCGAACCATTCATCGTCATGGTTGAGTACGATATAGCGCGGCTCCAACTTAAAGAGTATCGCTTTCGCTTCGGCGTAGGCATCCATTGTCTTGTGGTAATCAAGGTGATCCTGCGTGAGGTTGGTCATGATTGCCGCTTCGACAGGTACGCCGTCGAGCTTGTGTTGATGCAGCGCATGACTCGTAATCTCAAGTACTACGTAGTCTACTTTGGCTTTTTTCGCGTCGCGGAAAAATTGTTGCATACGCGCGGTAGTGCCGACTGTCGCATTAAGATCGTTAAGCTGCGACTTCCCATCTACCTCTATAAGCGCAGTACTAAACATCGCAGTTTTGTGGCCGGCGGCTTTTAAGATGGCATTGATGTAGTTAATGGTAGTAGTTTTGCCATTAGTCCCAGTGACAGCGATAACCTTAAGGCCTCGCGCCGGATATCCGTAGCGAGCGGACACGGCTTTGACGCGCGCTTTGCGGTACCCTTCTTCAATTTTTCGAACAGATTGATATGGGAGCGCTCTACGTACCCCGCGCACAAGTTTTTCTTTCATACTTCTAGTATACGCCAGTGGCTCTCGCCCCTCAAGTCGACTTCGCAGGTGCTATACTATACACAGTATGTTGATTTTGGGAATCGAAAGTAGTTGTGATGAAACTGCTGCTGCCGTCGTACAAGACGGTACGCGCCTACTTAGTAATGTCGTGAACTCACAGATAGACATTCATGCACAATACGGCGGCGTCGTGCCGGAAGTTGCTGCTCGTAGCCACCTGGAGGTTATCAACCCTGTCATCAATACAGCACTACGCGACGCTAACGTCTCTTGGGATGACATCGATGCTATCGCCGTCACGCACGCGCCAGGCCTATCCGGTTCATTACTTATTGGTACGCTGGCCGCAAAAACACTCGCACTATTGAAAAACAAGCCCCTCTACCCCATTCATCATGTCGAAGCCCACGTCTACGCAAATTTCATCACCGAACAATCCGCCTCTGGCGATGCTGCGCTCACCCTCCCGTCTTCTCAGCCTCACTTCCCTATGCTCGCACTCATCGTTTCTGGCGGGCACTCGCAACTCGTACTGTTTCGCGACCACGGCGACTACTCGCTCCTTGGTCAGACACAGGACGATGCAGTGGGTGAAGCATTCGACAAAGTAGCGAAAATGCTCGGTCTCCCCTACCCCGGCGGACCATCCATTGCCCAAGCCGCAGAGCATGGTGGCGCACATGCTTACGATTTTCCAAAAGCCAAGATGTCTGGCGCGTATGATTTCAGTTTTTCAGGCCTTAAAACAGCCGTTCTAAGGCGCTTGCAACGCGAAGTGGGTGTAGACTTCACTTTTCCCTCTCATGAGCTTCCAGGGCTTGTCAGTGAGCAACAGCGGTATGATTTTGCTGCGAGCTTCCAGCGAGTTGCTATAGAAACGATTGTCGGCAAGACTCGCAAGGCCTACGACGAGCACAACCCAGCATCTGTGGTGATCGCCGGCGGGGTAGCCGCAAATCAAGAACTACGGCGCCAGCTGCGAGAAACCTTGCCTATTGCCATAGAGTATGCACCGATTCAGCTCTGTACCGACAACGCAGCTATGATCGCGACGCTTGGCTACTACCACGCCCAGCGCCACGAACCTACCTCGCCGTTTGAGCTAGAGATTCAGCCAAGTTTATCGATGATTCGTGAGATTGTTGTATGATAAACAACGTTCATTTTCTACAATCCGCTGCCTGGCAGACATTTCAAGAGTCTCTTGGCCACAGAGTATTTCACCGCAGCGGCGAAGGCTGGGAATATCGCGCAATTTTAGAGCCCGCCCGTCTCGGTATGTCGCGACTCTATTGCCCCTATGGCCCCACTGCCAATTCTCGCCGTGCCCTTCGCACCGCACTTGATTCACTGAGAGCACTCGCTCGTAGCCAAAATGCCGCGTTTGTACGTATACAGCCGCTCGGCGCAAGTTTCACGGAGCAGGACATGAAGCGTTTCGGTGCCTTACGCATCCCCTATTCACAACCATCGCACACTTGGCGCATCGATGTCTCGCGACCTGCAGACGAAATTATCGCCGACATGAAGCAAAATAACCGTAACTTGTACCGTACATACGAAAAAAAAGGCATGAGCTATCGCAAGAGTAGCGACCCAGATGAGACTTCTATCCTCACAACCCTATTGCATGGTGTTGCTGCGCACAATCAGATTTCCGTACACTCCGATGAATACTTTCAGCAGCAAGCTCAATCGCTCCTCTCAATAGGCGCCGCGTCCCTACACTTTATGTCATACGAAAATACCGTCATCGCGGCTGCACTTGTCTATGAAGATGCTCACGCGACTTACTACGGCCATGCGGCGGCAAATCACGAGCATCGCAAGCTCGGGGCCAGCACTGCCCTACTAGCCCGCATCATCATAGACGCGCATGAGTCTGGTAAGCAATTGTGCGACTTATTTGGTATCACCGACAGCGAAGATCCGACCCACCGCTGGGCAGGCTTCACCCGCTTCAAAAAGTCATTTGGCGGCTACGAACACACCCTATCGGAAACGTACGAGTACCCTATAAAACGTGCTCACCATGCAGCGTATCGTAGCGCTCGGCACCTCAAGCGTCTTGCACGTTAAATGTGATATACTAATAGGGAAACAAACATGTGGCAAAACCTGGGAGGTCGCTTTCGTGTTTTCACGTGAAGTGTTGGTTTTGTCGCATCTTTTCACGTGAAGAATAGGAACATCTACATGCAATTAGCCAAATCATACGACCCGAATCAGTACGAGCCCAATATCTACGCCATGTGGGAAACCTCTGGTGCATTTTCACCCCGAACGACGGGCGAGCCATATGCTATCGTCATGCCGCCGCCAAACGCTAATGGCAATCTTCATGTTGGCCATGCACTCATGGTTGAAGTAGAAGATATCTTGGTGCGGTATCACCGCATGAAGGGCAAGAGCGTCGTATATCTACCGGGCGCAGATCATGCAGGCTTCGAGACATGGGTAGTCTACGAGAGAGCACTGCGAGAGAAGGGCCAGAGCCGCTTTGATTTTTCACGCGAGCAGCTGTATAGCCAGGTATGGAATTTTGTCGATGAACAACGCGGCAATATGGAGCTCCAGCTACGAGCGCTCGGTGCCAGCGCCGACTGGAGCAATCTGACATTTACCCTCGACAAAAAAGTCATCGATACAGTCTATTCTACATTTAAACGCATGTGGGACGAAGGCCTTGTTTACAGAGGTGAACGTATCGTGAATTACAGCACTGCGTACCAAACAAGCTATGCCGACATCGAAGTTGAGCACAAAACAGAGAAGGGGACTCTCTGGAAAATCGCCTACCCTGTTGTCGACAAAGTAGGGGAGGTGGTCGTAGCGACTACTCGACCAGAGACATTGTTAGGTGACACGGCGGTGGCCGTTCACCCAGACGACGAGCGCTACAAGCACCTTATAGGTACCAGTGTCCAGCTACCGCTAACAGATCGTGAGATTCCCGTCATTGCCGACGAGTATGTAGATCCAAATTTTGGCACCGGAGTAGTAAAAATCACTCCCGCGCACGACCCAAATGACTTTGAAATGGGAAACCGACATGACCTGAAGCGTATCCAGGTCATAGGGTTCGACGGCAAGATGACGCACGAAGCGGGCAACTATGCCGGCCTAGAAGTAGAAGATGCTCGCAAAAAAATCCTTGCAGCCCTACAAGCACTCGAGCTGCGTAGGGGAGAAGACACTATCGAGCACTCTGTCGGCTACGACTACAAAAGTGGTTTGCCGATTCAACCGCTCATAAAAGACCAGTGGTTTGTAAACGTTAAGCCTCTAGCGGACAGAGCGATTGCTGCTATTGAAGCAGGGGAGATCACATTTTATCCAGAGAGTCGCAAATCGGCGGTCTTGCAGTACTACCGCAATCTCAAAGACTGGAATATTAGTCGGCAGATTCCATGGGGCATCCCTATTCCTGCTTTCGTAAACAAGCAAGATCCCGAGGACTGGATCTTTGACACGCGTGTAGAAGATAAAGAGATAGTTGTAAATGAAACAACATATGTACGAGAAGAAGACACCTTCGATACTTGGTTCAGTAGCGCCCAGTGGCCGTTCATCACCACAGGGGCGCTGACAGATAGCGACCTCGCTAAGTTCTACCCAACAAGCGTGCTCGAAACAGGCCACGACATCTTGTATCCATGGGTTGCGCGCATGATCATGCTCGGTCTCTACGCCACTGACAAGGTTCCTTTTAAAGATGTATACCTGCACGGCCTTGTACTCGACGAACATGGCCAGAAGATGAGCAAAAGCAAGGGCAATGTCGTTAACCCTATGCAGATTTTGGCCGAATATGGCTCCGACGCGCTACGTTTCGGCTTAATATCGAGCCGCAGTGCAGGCCAGAACCAAGCATTTTCTGTCAGTAAAGTCATCGCTGGACGCAACTTCTGTAACAAACTATGGAATATTTCACGCTTCATTCTAGACAAACTGGGCGAAAACTATTCACCAGGAGAAGCTACCACCAAGTCACTTGCAGACGACTGGATAGTCGGTCGACTTGCCGAGACAAGCAGAAATATCGAAAAGCAGCTCGAAGCCTATCGTTTTGCCGAAGCAAGCGAAGCTATGTACCACGCTATCTGGGATGATGTCGCCGACTGGTATATAGAATCCAGCAAGGTGGAGAATAACCCGGACATGCTGGTGTGGGTGCTCGAAACAGCGCTCCGACTCGCACATCCATTTGCACCATTTGTCACCGAAACTATCTGGCAAACACTGCCGTGGACCGACAGCGTACTTATCCTTGAACACTGGCCTCGTGCTATCGAGTACGACCGCATCGCCGCAGGGGAGTATACTCGTTTGCAAGCGCTCGTCACCGAAGCGCGCTACGTAGTGAGTGAACTTCCTGGCAACAAGCGATACCCGCTACTCTTTCAAAAAGATACCCTTATCGAAGAGAATGCTGCGCTCATAAAACAGCTTGCTCGCGTAAGTGAGGTCACGGCTGTCGACCAGGCGAGGGGACTGCGCCTCGCTGCTTCAGGCAGGGAAGCATGGCTCGATATCGACGAAGATACGCTTTACGAACATCAGACCAATCTCGAAGTTCGACTAGCCGAGACACGCCAGAAGAAGAAAACACTCGAAGCACGTCTTGCGAACGAAAATTATATCGCGAAGGCTCCGGAGCATCTTGTAGATGAAACCCGAAGCGAACTCGAAGCGACCGATGTACTGATAGAGCAGCTCGCTCGCGAACTCGATATACTACGCTAGTACGAGAGTATGGTCGTTGTCTGAGCTACCGGGGAGGCGGAAAAAGTCTGTCTGACTATGGTGCTGGGCTTTGTCTTGGCGAGGGTCACGCGCTATAGCCGCCTGTGCCTTACCACCAAATGAAGAGCGTTCACTATGGATGTGTGGATTTGACGATACCGACAACTTACTGCCATCGCCACTGTCCGCGTGGGTCAGGGCGTGCACCATAACTTTATCTATGTGCATATCGTGCACACAGACTCCGAAAAGGGTGCTGATAGCGAGTAGGCCGATGATTGGTTGTGTAAATGTTTGCATATTTGTTTTTTAGTTTTGTAATGTTTATACTAGCATAATATATTGAATAAGTCAATGTTATGTAGTAATATATAAACGTGAACAGCAAATGGAGAGTAGGATTGATAACTGTGTGCATGGCCGCAGCTATGGGCTCGACCGCCTGTGCTGCCGACCCGCCACCACCAGAATTGTCGTCGCTAGAAGATATCGCGGCGGCCGACGGAACCGCGATCGGTCTCACCGATCCTGAACCGACTGGCGAGAAAGGTCAGGTATCTATGCAGGCAGGTGAGCGGTGCACGGCACTGGTCACTCGCCAGCTCAACAACGTGACTATCGCCAACCTCATCACCCCATCAGAACAAGTCAAGCTGGGCGATCAGCTACCTACCCGAGAGGAGATGAGCGAAATCCTGGCCAAATACGGCTGCTGACCACACTAGGGCACATTCCTTCGAAAGAGGGAATGTGCCCGCTAGCATTGAACGTATGACCTACAGGTGGTGATATTTACCGCCTGTTTGTATTTCTTGGGCACGGTAGATCTGCTCTACGAGTAGGAGTCGCACTAGTTGGTGAGGAAACACGAGTCGCGACAGTGACCACACGAAGTCTGCACGCTGCTGCAATTCTGTCGTTACACCATATGCGCCTCCGATAATAACCGTCATGCTCGAACGAGAAAACTGCATCTCACAAAGTTGCGACAACTCGGGTGATGAGATGTTTTTACCCGTTTCATCGAGCAACACTACGTAAGTGACATCATCTATGCGCGTAAGTATACGCCCAGACTCTTCCTCGCGCGCCCTCTGGCCGTCTAGGCTTGAGTGTGGCAAAAGCACCCATTTCACGTCGTAGGGTTTCTTGAGGCGCTTCTGATAGCGTTCTAGACCCTCGCATATCCACGATTCGTGCTTTTTACCAATGGCGATTATATTGATACTCATATTACTCGCTTCCGTGTTTCGTCATTTTAGACTCGTCAGGATAAATACTCATTTATCGACACTTTAGGCGCAGGAGGGAGTGGTCGAGCCACTCCCAGGGATTTTTCACAGCGCAACCGAGAATCGAGTGTTGCGGTGACCCAGTATTGCATGGGTGACTGCGGCATACAGGTCGATGCCACAGTGTTCCACCTCAACACAAGCCATCTGAGCATACCAAGGATACACAACACAGCTGCCTTCACCACTGGAGTCAGTTTTGACCAACAGTGCCGTTAAGCCCATACGCTGACCCTCATGGGAGTTCCGAACTAGCAGCCCATAGCCTCCCAGGTTTGTGAGCCCGACATACTCGAGGTGATGGTCGTAGACTTTGCTACCAAACCTCACACCGAGAGTTACCACTTCGAGCTGACCGGGCTGTCCGAGTTCTCGCGCTGCAGCCTGTGCATAGTAGCCAGCTACAACCCGACGATAGTGATCCGTGTCGACGTCTGGCAATACTCCATACTGCACCGCCATGATCTGGACTCCGTCTTTCATCATTTCCCTCCCTGCGCTTCACAAGGGAATTTCCCGAGTTCGTGTGTATTATTACACTTTCCGCAAAGTAAGTAAACTACTCAATCTTAAGCTTAGCTGCAATACTTGCCAGTAGCGCATGATCTGGCTCGGCGGTCATATCGGGGAATTGGCGATACTCGACTATTTGCGTAAAAGGAATCAAGTGTACATGCGCATGGGGCACGTCGATGCCTATAATCTGCTCGCCAACATATGGCACACCTAGCGTTGCTCGCAGATGTATGGCGATTTTTTGCACACTCGCTTGCAGCGCCTGGTAGGTCACCTCATCTAAGTCCCACACAAACTCTACGTGGCGCTTCGGCACCACCAAAGTATGGCCCGGAGCGATAGGGTGTATGTCGAGAAACGCATACGTATGCTCGTCTTCAAATATCTTGTGGCTAGGGATTTCTCCGTTGATGATCTTCGTGAATATCGAATCTTCCATATATCTAGTATACTACTCACATGGATTCAACAATACTTGCTATACGCGCCATCACGGCAATATTCGGCCGACAACTACTCTGGCCAGTACTGGTTATCGGGGGAGCTGCCTATCTGTTACTATTTGGCCTATCATGGTGGCTGGCCGCCGTACTCCATCCACTCTGGTGGCTGTTTGTACTCATGCTGACACCACTATTTGTCATAGGACTGTTGTTGTGGGGATTTTGTTTCTTCATACTTTCACGCATACACCCCCGTCTTAACACGAAGCAAAAAACCCTCACTAAGGAAATTGTTGGCCACATCTCGCATATTGCCGAAGAAGTCGGTACACCGAAGTTCATCATCCTTGGGCGCATCATAAAAGACGTCGTATTCGGCAACAGCCTGCGCGGCTCGTATGTCGGCGAACTCACAGCGGACTCTGGCCAGGCAAAGCGTAAGTTTGAAGAGCTACGCAAGTCTTTTTGATTGCAGTGTAAATAGTCTCTCACACCCCGGACACAAAGAAAGCCGCCGAAGCGGTGCGAAGCGATAGCGCTTCAGCGGACCTTCTTCGGCGGCAGAGGGGTTGTCAGTCGGCTGCTACGGGGCAATAGTTGTTCCCGTCGTAGGGTCTCGCGACTCTCACTACAATCCCTTGTTCGTTCGCCTTGATCATCAGTCGATCGTTGATCTGGAGGAAATCGCCGTCGAACGAGATGTGAATCCTCTTCTTCGGAAGCCATGCAGCGTTGCCGCAATCTGGGCAGTTCTGGTAGGTCAGCCCGTACTCCTCGAGCTCTACGTCGACACTCCAGACCCCAGAACTCGCTTTGCCGGGCTCGTATTTGAACTCGTACAGGACCTCCGGGCTCCAGAACAAGAAAGGCCGCTTCTCACCAAGTGCTTCTGCGAGCGCAGCGCCCGGACGCTCCGAGCCAAACACCTCTAGTAGCTGAGGCAGACTCATTCCGGCAATGGAGAGACTGTTCTTCAGCTCGTTCATACCACCAAGTGTGAAATCGGTCGACGAGTGAGACATATATACCCCTTTGTGTTTCCGTGAGCTACAGTTAGTAGCTGCTTGCAACGGCTGCATATATCGTATAATCTTATATTGTAAGTGTCAAATATAAATGGTTGTTGACTAAAGTACATCTAGCGAAATAATCTCATCGTCATAAAACTTGCGTGGTCTGTGCATGCTATCGTAAGATACGTAACGTTTACATCCGACCCTTGGTTTGCTCTCGATGTAGGTGTAGTCAATTTATACCTAAGCCCAGCCGTACGAATAAACGCAACGCACGTGTCTACATATATCTTAACGTAGACTTTTCAAAGCAACGCACGGATGCAAGTACCGCAACAAACAACCCGCCTTTGCAAAACAACCCCGTAAGCTTGCGTGTATGCGCTACCTCTCAGCTACATAAGCAGTGGGCATACGTGCAGGATCGAGTTATAATAGGCTCATATGACGGAAGTATACGAACTAATCAAGTACGATGATGGCAGCGGGTTACTGCTTGAATTTGAGTACGACGGCGAAACTTTATGGCTGAGTACTGCGCAGATTGCAGCCCTTTTTGGCACTTCAAGACAAAATATTGAACTACACATACAGAACATCTACAGAGAGGGTGAGTTAATTTCAGAGACAACTAGCAAGAAAAACTTGCAGGTTGTGGATAACCGGCCAAATCTCCGTGTAGCTGTGTACAACCTAGACGTCGTAATATCAGTTGGATATCGAGTCAAGTCCTCTACGGCGACAAAGTTCCGACAGTGGGCAACCAGCGTGATCAAAGAACGTATTTCAAATGACTACGCAGCACTGGCGCAAGAAGAAGCGATTCGACTCTTGACTCGCGTACAAGTAGAAGAAAGTACCGATAGACTGATAAGCGTGGCACGTATACACCATGTTATAGATGAAGGTAGCTTCCTCAGGGCCGGTGACGAAGGTCTTTACCATATGACACGAGACGAGGTAGAGCTTGAGCGCGACATACCCCAAGGAAGGCTCTATGACTACATTGGCAGCACCGAACTGGGTATGCATGTATATCGACTTACCCAAACAACCGAAGCGCTGAGAGTTGATGCAAAGAAGGGCTACAGACACAGTCAAGGCGAAGCCGAAGACATCCATAGAGATATAGCAGAACGCACTCGTGCAGCGTCCCACCTTACTCACGGTCAGTATCCTGAAGAACTAGCCAAGTCCGAGGATATTGCGATCACTACACAAAAGCGACACGACCTACTTGGCAAAACTCAGGCTGGCAATGTTGCCCAGGGTAGCCAGCTGGGCCTCGATATAGCCTCAGATCAAATCTAGTCCCCTAGTCTCAAATAACGAAAAAGCGAGCTTTCGTGGAATTTCACGTCGCTACACCGAACTCTTCGCCAATCTGCGCTGCAGATTACGCGGGAGTTCAAGTCTCAATCTCAAGCCAAGAAAAAACGAGCCCAGATGGACTCGATTTTTCTTGGCGGAGGAGGGGAGATTCGAACTCCCGCTCCAGGTCTCCCCAGACTAACGATTTAGCAAACCGTCCCCTTCAGCCACTTGGGTACTCCTCCGTATTTGCTTGGCTGACTGGATAATTGTAGCATACTCACCCCTGATAGACAAACCCCAGATTGTTTGATATAGTTATGCTCATAGAGAAGAGGACAAGCTATATGAAGCGAAAAATATATTACTTGGCAATCAGCGCCGCAACCGGCATCAGCTTCGCGTTAACTCCGAACGCATCGGCAAACGAAGTATCTGGCGGTGTCTCGGCTGGCGCAGCATCTGCACGTGGCAGCGATCAACCGGCACAACTGTTTGGCGACGGCGGGATCTTCGCGCAGATCACCAATATTATGCTATTCGTCATCGGTGCAATTAGTGTGATCATGATCATTATCGGCGGATTGCGCTACATATTATCTGGTGGCGATTCGGCAAATGTCAGTGCAGCTAAAAACACTATCCTTTACGCTATTGTCGGAGTGATAGTCGCGCTACTTGCGTTTGCGGCCGTTCGTTTTGTCACCGGAGCATTTACCGAAGGTGGTTCTTTCACCGGGGGAAGCGGTGGCGGTGGCGCAACCAATTTCTAGATATACACGCACTTAGACTATATCTGCACTCTCGCATTTCGGGAGTGCATCTTTTATATACACGCAAAACGACCCACCAGGGGTCGCTTAACGTGGCGGAGAGGGAGGGATTCGAACCCTCGGTAGCTTTTACACCACGCCGGTTTTCAAGACCGGTACCATCAACCACTCGGTCACCTCTCCATATACTTCGACAACTATAGCACATCACTTTTGGTTTTTCCAGGGTTGCTGCAACAAGGCGACTACAGTAATATGCTGTGCGCCGGCCTCGCGCAGTAGCTTCACACCAGCCGACATAGACGCACCGGTTGTCACGATGTCGTCACACAGCACATAGTGCGCATCACGATCGATCTCACCGGTACGCACCCTAAACGCTCGCGCTGCTTGGTGTCGGCGCTGAGTGGCAGTAGCGCCAAACTGTGCGTCGTTGTGCAGGCGAGACAAAAGGGGAGTGTAGGGGAGCTTGCGCATTGTAGCGAAACGTTTATATATGTCCCTTGTATGATCAAAGCCGCGTCTACGGATGTGTGACGGGGCGGTGGGTATTGGGACGACTTGCGAGTCTACCGGAAAGTGTGGCGCATGCACATCGAGAAGCTGCGCAAACACCCGGTGCGTTTCTCGTCGGCACGTAAACTTATATTCATCCATCATTCGTTCGAGTATGCCTTCACGCTAACCCAATACAATCTGTCTTACCCCGTGAAGATTGCGGCAGGTGCGACACTGCTGTCGTTGCAATAAACGCTGGCACACCATGCAGGTTTCGCGGATAGATAATTCGATGTCGTAAAAACAATAGTCGCAAATTTGACGGCCAAAACGACCACAGGACAGACAGTAGTGGGGGGCGAATGTAGAAAATAGTGAATCTAGCATTGTACTTTTTACGTATAAGATACTCTCGCTATTGATTATAGACCTTCGTTTGTTATACTAAAAGGGACTATCTGTCGATAGAGCCTAGAGAAAAGTGGAGGATATCATGGCCCGTAAACAAAACGACGATTTACTAATCGAAGACGAACTGGCGGCTGCATTCCTGAATGATGACGACGATCTGACGCAAACACCTCAGGACGACGTAGCAATTCAAAATGTTGCCGCTATGGAAGATGATGCTGAGGATGATTTCCCAGGTCAGCTAGCAGTAGACGTATATGAGACCGAGACAGAACTCGTGATCAAAGCGCGAACTGCCGGCGTCAACAAAGATGACGTAGACGTAAGCATAAGTGAAGGAATTTTGACAATCAGCGGTACGCTTAGTAGCGGCGACGAGTCAGAAGCAAACAACTGGCATATACAAGAATGTTATTGGGGTGAATTCAGTCGCACACTTGCATTGCCGCTTGCAGTAAAAGAAGATGAAGCGAAAGCAGCTCTCAAAGATGGCGTGCTCTCAATCAGCTTCCCTAAAGTAGTGCAGGAACAAGCCAAAAAAATTCAGATCATGTAATCATCTGAAAGGCATAAAATACCACCTCGATCGAGGTGGTATTTTTTATGGTTCTTTTTGCTGCTAGCCTTCTGAGGCAAATTGGGATGTTACGAAACCGATAACCGCGTACGCGAGTACAGCGACTACGATACCAACGATAGCGTAGAGAATCGTGTTCTTTGCGCTTGTGACTGCACCTTGGTCACCATTTGAAGTAGTATAACGAATACCACCGATGATGAGCATGATCACTGCGATAGCACCGATCAAGAAGAGCAGTACATCTGTGACCGTCTTAAAGATACCTTCCTGGCCGAAAAGGTCGGCTGGTTGGTCGTTACCCTGTGCACATTGCGCGCCACCTGAGATACTCAGTGAGTCGACGTCACAGTCTGCAGCCGAGGCCGGTGTTGAAGCTAAAATACTCCCGAGTCCCAGCGTCAGCACTGCTGCTAGCGCGAGAGCCACGTAGAGCAGCTGCGATTTTGTGTTTTGAACTGCTTGTTTCATTTGTTGTTATTTCCTTTCTTATCTACTGTATTATATACCATATCCAAGCTTGGTTGTGAAGACTATTAGAATCTATCGACAACAAAGCGTACGATCGCAAAGGCCATCAATGCTACCACTATACCTACAACTGCGTAAAGAATAGTATCTTTAGCAGCTTTTGTTTGGCTTGCATCGCCGTTGGAGGTAGTATAACGAATACCACCGACGATGATCATGATCACCGCCGCAAGTCCTACGAGGAAGAGAAGTATATTGGAAACTATTTCTATACCAGACTGCACGGTCACGCCGCCGCCTTGGCCTGTTTCCTCGGCAGCCTTTTTCAGCTCGTCGGCAGCACTTGCGTGCACACCCGATGTATAACTAAGCGTCACGGCAAGTGCAGAGGTGATGACGCCAGTGAGTTGTGTCATTTTATGTGTGTTTTTAAGATTCTTCATAACTCGCATTATACCTTAGAACCTTCCTACAACAAAGCTCACAATGCCCCAGGCCATGATAGCGACTATGAGTCCGACAACCGAGTAAAGAATAGTGTCTTTGGCCGATTTTATCTGGCTTGCATCACCGTTAGAGGTCGTGTATTTGATGCCCCCGATGATAATCACAATGACCGCTATAACCCCAATAGCAAATAGGAGAATGTTCGTGATATTTTCGATCACACCGCTGTTTTCAATATTCTCACTCTTTGTTTGCTTGAAGTATTTTCCGTCGGTATCTTCGATCACATTGATTGCTTGTGCAGGCTCCGACAAGAGTGCACTAAAGGTGAAGAGCAGTGCGATAGCGACAATCGCAGTGCCTAGATACATGGCGATACGTGCCGATAAGTTGTAGGTGGTACTATTTGCTGTTTTCATGATGGCATTAGTTCCCTTGAGCTGGCTGCTGCCCGCTGTTATTGTTTGTATTGCCAGAACCGCCAGTATTCGCGGCGTCTGGGGCTGCCTGATCGATGACAAATGTCACGATACCCCAGGCCATGATAGCGACTATGAGTCCGACAACCGAGTAAAGAATAGTATCTTTGGCCGATTTTATCTGGCTTGCATCACCGTTAGAGGTCGTGTATTTGATGCCCCCGAGGATAATCATGATAACGGCCGCAGTACCGACCAAGAACAGCAGGATGTTCGTAATAATCTTCGCGAAACCGTTTGTGCCACCCACGCTATCTTTTTTTGATGCGCAAAATGCCGAAGAGCTGCCTAGTTTTTGACAAGCCTCCGTTGTTGAGTCTGCCGCGGAAGCTGCAGCAGGAGAGATAGCGCCAAGAGCAAGGGACGCGAGCAAGACACTAACCCCAAAAACTAGTGTTGAAATAAAATTCCTCATGACTACTAAAACCTTCCTACAACAAAGCCGGTGATACCGAATGCAAACATGATGACAATCAAGCCTATCGATGCATAGATTATGGCATTTTTACCTTTTTGCACTTTGCTCGCGTCGCCATTTGAGGTGACATACCAGAAGCCACCCATGATGATAGCGATTACTGCGGCAACACCCGCCACAAAATATGCGGTGTTTAGTACATTTTCTATAAGCTTGTCGCCACCGATTTGTGGGATATTGTCGGTAGAAACTTTTGGGCTTGCCGCGAGAGATATACTGATATGGTAAAGTTTTTCAATCATACTAGAACAGACTATTTCCTTGCGCGATCAGGTTGATGATACCGATAGATACGATAGATAGTACCAGTCCTATAAGCGCGTTAGTTATTGTTTTTCGGCCTTTTTCATTGCCATCCGGCGAACCAGCACTGGTGATATATTTAAACCCACCGACTATGATAAATGCTATACATACATACGCTACAGCATTGAGCATAATCTCGATGATATTAATGGCGAGTATCTGTATGAACACCGCAAGCTTGCCACCTTCTTCGTCAGACTTACCCGCACCGACCGCCTCAATACTGACGTTACAATCGCCATCGGTGAGGCCACGATACCAGGCGGGGAAGGTAAGGAGTTTATCGTTACAAGCTGCTTGTGTAATTGGTGCATAAGCAAGAGTTATGCCTGCTGCCGATACTAGTGTAAGGGCAAAGAGTGAGAAAAATTTATTAGCGAACTGTTTCATGTTTATCCTTTGTGCTTGATTATACATAGTATGTAGGTACTTCGTAAATATTTTTAGTCGAATATTCCACCTGGTATCAGGGCTTGCAAGATCGTATACATACCCATAAAGAGCACAATACCTATCACCACGTTACGAATAATACCGATAGCCTCTTGTACTTGACTGGCGTTATCTTGAGCGGAAGCGTACATGATTGCACCGTAGACGATACCACCGACAGCAACCACACCGACAAGACCTGCGAGTATATTGAGCGCGATAATGAGCAGCGCCCAAAGTCCCGAGTTCTCGATGCCGCCTTTACCGGATGCATTGCAATCTATGATAGCCGTCGGAACACCAGCACAATCAGCGGCGTACGACACGCTAGGCAGAAGTACAGTGGCAAACAGTGCCGCTACAAATATAAAAACGCTAAATAGTATGGGTGTAAGTGTTTGTTTTATTTTCATAACTATATGATAAATATACCATGCTTTGATAAAAAGCAATAGCAGCTCTCGTGCACCTAGGAGTGTACTCGTTGCCTAATACCAGAAGATACACTACCATAAGAAGTACAATGCATATACACACGTCGGAGTGGCGACAGCACTTGCTCTCATGGGGCTTGTTTTGGTGTGCCGCGTTTGTACTTGCACTCTGTATAAGTGTGTTTACCAGTATCCCTACACATGCTGCCAATGCAAATTTTTCGAACGATGCGTTCAACCTTAATGGATCAAGCTTTACTGAGACTGACATACCTTGCGGCAGCAACAAAAACGCCGATGCCGAGACTGATATTCGTAATTTTGCAGGCGATCCCGATTGTAGCGGTGATGTCACATACTATAAAAACGATGCCGGCAGTACTAGCTGTGACAGTTATATCGCAATTAGAGGCGATGTCAACAAAGCAACTTCCGCACAATATCTAAAGCGAGAGTTTCAGGGTACAGGATGCAGGGTAGACAACCGACAAAACATCACCCTCAACGACGGAAAGAGTAATGAGCAGGCGCAGCAAGAACAAACACGCAAAGACCTAAAAGACACCCGACGTAAAGACATTGAGCAAAATGCCGACTCTATATGTAGGCGAATAGACCCCGATAACGTCACCGCGTGTGAACAAAAGTTACTCACGTCGTTCGATCAGTGCTATACAGAACTTGGCGGTGCTGGCGGCATAGAGCGCGATATTGGCAACAATGAAGAGGCGGGTGAGCGAGCACTACTCGACTGTATTGCTGGTAAAACCGGGTATAGTAGTAATGATATTCAATATGCGCTTATTCCGACGCTAAGCACCAATGTCAACAAAGAGTGTGAGGTGCGTGGCATGGGCTGGATAGTATGCCAAGGAGCCAAGCTACTCGCCTCAATTACTGACGGGGTCTTTGCGGCATTGACTGAACTGATGACTACCCCGCCCTTAGCGAGAGGCGCACCTGGTGGCGAAGAGCTGTATCAAGCGTGGGCGGCGATACGCAACGTTGCAAACGTATTATTTGTTATCTTATTCTTAGCTGTTATTATCTCGTACGTCACTAGCGCAGGAATTGATAATTACAATATCAAAAAGATTGTTCCTCGGCTTATCGTGGCAGCAGTATTGATAAATAGTTCGTTCTTCGTGTGCGCCGCAATCGTCGATGTCACGAATATCCTCGGCGCAAGTCTAAAGGATGTGTTAGTAGATCTTGCGCCGGCTGTCCGTCCTGATTTTGACGGCTGGGGTCATGTGACAAGCGCATTGCTCGTGGGTACTGTAGCCCTTACATTATATGCCGGTATTTTCTCGCTTGGCCCTATACTCGTAGCCGGTTTGTTCGCTATGTTTATCACTGTAGTGATATTGGTTGCCCGTCAAGCATTTCTAATAATCCTGATCGTGATATCACCGATAGCGTTTGCGCTTAATACACTCCCAAACACTCAAAAGTGGTTTAGTAAATGGTGGAGTGCATTTATATTGCTCGCTATGGTGTTCCCAGTAATAGGGCTTGTATTTGGCGGCACGCGGATAGCAGCGGGAGTTATCAGCAGCTCCGCACCTCAAGAGGAGGGACTCGTCACAATACTATTCGCTGTACTGTGCCTAGGTACACTTACGATACCTTTCTTTGTTGTACCGCTAGCGCTCAAATTTGGCGGCGGTTTACTCAATCGCTTTGGCGGTATCGTCAATAATCGCAGCAAGGGCTTAGTAGACCGTGCTAAGAATAGATCTCGCCAAGCGGGAGATGATCTGCAAAATCGCCGAACAACTCGCGCACTATTTGCCGACACCAAAAAAACGGGGAGTCGCCTCAGCCCCTACGGCGCACACGCTCGGCGCAAAAACCTACGTGCACACGAAGCCAAATATCATGAATCTCAGCTCAAACAAGGTGACGGCACCGCTCTCGACACTTACTTGGCAAACTCTGGCGTCATCGACACTATCGCAAGAAAAGGTGCGCAGGCAGCTGGCGAGTCCCGTGAAGAGGCTATCCGCAATGCGCTTCGCAATGCACAGATACAGCTCGACACCAGCGACCTAGAAGCAAGCGAAGCAGTGCTCGACGCCAGTAGTATAAGTTTGTCTGATTTGCGCGCTATAACAGAAGACGAAACCGGTAAATATACAGATAGTGAAAAGGCCGCAGCTATCCGTAAGCTTGCTTCGCAGGGAAATATCGACGACATCAATAAGCTGATCGGAATGATGCAGACAGAACCCGATGGCACCGGAGGCATGAGTGTATTGCAGCGCCATGCGTTAGCTGACGGGATAGAAAAGAGTGGCGTCGGCCGCACCGCACCGCACCTCGGTGCATCGGCGACGAATCTCATCAGAAGCGGCGAGACGACACCTACATCGGACGAGCTGTATCGAAATGCCTTTAATGAAGGCCGCTACAGTCCAGAAAGTCTCGCACAGCAAAGTAGCAAATCTGCCGCAGGGCTGGCCACGTGGGCAAATCGGCCAGAAAATAGCGATGCAAAAGTGGCACTCCGCGCATCCGCAGAAAAAGTGTTTGGCAATCCAAAACTCAAAACCAATGCTAGTAGTGGCACATTGCGTCAACTGATCAAACTCTAGCTTTATATTTTCGACCACTTAAGACATAATGTGTAGTAACGCTTATGATTAGACAAATAGCTGGGAGCGTGATTACTCTTCTTGTCCTTGCCACAGGCTGGGCTTTATTTTCTGCTACCCCTGTTGATGCAGCACTCGAGAAATATTCATGGGTCTCATACGACCGCATCGGTGCGTCGCATGGCGTATACAACTATGCAGGTGAGTCCGAAGGTGGTGCCGCAACGCTCGAATTTGTACAAGAAATGGACAATCCGCTCAGATTCGCCGCTACAGAGGTGGGGGATACCTGCGAGAGTACGCTTATCCTCACCCTGGACGAGCCTGGACGACGAGGAACGCTCAGTAGCACCGGCCCGTGCGATCTTCTGACTGGTGCCGACCTAGAGGTAGAGGTTTTATCGCCCAATATAGCCGAGGTTGCAACACAGTCAGAGGCAGACGCACTTAAAGATTCGTACCTTAAGCAAGCATGCGAAGCAAACCAAGACACTACCAGTATTGGCGACTGCACAACTCAAGCGAGCGAGCAATACGACACGATAGCCGCAACCTGTAAATCTGATAATGATTTTGAGGATCGTGCGTATAAGGGCAATGCCTACCTGGATTGCATCGCACAAGCACTGGATGTTGAGCGGCCAGGGGACGTCGAGGAAGTTGTTGCCAACGAAGAGCCACCGAGCTGCACAATACCTGAGTTCGGATGGGTGGTATGCCAGCTGATTGATTTCTTCTCCGGAATAACAGACTTCACATTCAACCTACTCGATGACCTACTAGAGATTGACCCTCTCACAAGTGAGCTTGGCAGCGGCAACCAGAGTACCACGTACGGCGCGTGGATCAATTTCCGCAACCTTGCTAACGTACTATTTGTATTGTTTTTCCTCGCTATCATTTATTCGCAGCTGACCGGCTGGCAGCAAAGTCGTCTCAGTATTACTCGCATGCTGCCACGACTTGTAGTGGTTGTCATACTGGTAAACATTTCGTATTTCGTTGTATCGGTCGCTGTAGATCTCTCCAATATCGTAGGTAAAAGTATGCAATCTACACTAGTAGATGTCGCAGACAATTCGGTGCGCTCGGCGTCTTCTTCGTATAGTAGCTGGACATCCGTATCCGACCGAGTTATATCTATCACTCCGACAGACGAGGAATACATAAAAGAAAATATGTCACCTGAGGAGAGAGAGCAGTTTGAGGCCGACAAGGAGGCTCGCGCAGAAGCCAACCCCGATGATGCCGACCTTGATGTTATTGCCACACAGGCTGTGATAAACGGAGTAACACTTACAGGTACCGTAGTGATGTTTGCCAACCTTGCCGCCCTCGTCCCCATCATGCTCATGGCGTTGTTT
>Ga0115011_10000139_pt1 | contig 68170 bp, 56 predicted proteins | sample TroAtlMetagenome_2_FD_88705 | JGI IMG/M metagenome (GOLD analysis project Ga0115011, IMG submission 88705) | Marine eukaryotic phytoplankton communities from Atlantic Ocean - Tropical Atlantic ANT8 Metagenome | ecosystem: Environmental > Aquatic > Marine > Oceanic | place: Tropical Atlantic... | reverse complement strand
GCCTTCGTCTTTGTCTTTGTCTTTGTCTTCTTGGGCAGTAGCTGTCTCTAGCCCTATCCCCGAGTTCCAGGCGGGTATGTCGCTGTCTTTATCGTCTTCGCCTATGTCTTCTTCTACAGTAGCTGTCTCTAGCCCTATCCCAGAATTCCATGCAGGGATCTCATTGTCTTCCTTGATGTCATTGCTTTCTAAGTTTTCTTCGATAGTGGCAGGCTCGATAACTGGTTGGTCGTCGAGCTCTTCAGCGATGTCCTGCTGGTGAGTTTCTACTGGCTCTGACAAAGTTGATGTAGGGGTTGGTTCTGGCTCGTATGTAGGATCAGGTAGATTAGTTTCGTTCTCAACCTTGTTGGTGGACGACAATTCCGAGGGCATTGATACCTGTGTGGTCTCAGCCTCCTCATCAAAATTATCCACGACAGTCAACTCACCACCCACACCCCTTTCGCTTAAGAAAACATCTGCGTTTTGACCCGTGAACTGGGCGAACTCCTTTAGCCTAAATGCGCCTCTAATCCCGTTGGGGCCCAAGTCGTTATCACTCTCAATTACTGCTACCCTACCAGTTGTCTCAGGATCAACTTGGACAACTGGCGCCATTACGACATCAACCTGAAGTTTCGCCCCCCCTAGTGTGATTGAATCAGTGGCCTCAAGAGCTTTTGCCGTAAGCTCGCCATTGCTGACGGCTATTTTAGGTGCCCTGACATTAGAGACATCCGTGGTCCCCCTTAACTCTACGTGTTCCGTGGCTTGGACGAGTTTACCCTGGACTGAGCCATCTATGACCTCAATACCAGCCGCGTTAATGGAGCCGAAGTTTATAGTGCCGTCTAGAACAACTCTATCCGATGCGGTGACGTTGCCTACAGTTATATCCCCCGAGATTGACACGGAGCCGCGCTGACTTTCTATCTGACCAACCTTCATGCTTCCCTGTATCTGCACCGAACCACCAGTACTCACCACACGCCCCACAGGCCGTAAGTGTTCCCCTTGGAGTAGGATATCGCCCGAATATTCAATTGAGACACCGTCGCCAGATAGGTCAAACTGTACGCCAGCGGGTATTACTAGTTTTTCGTTTTCAGACACGATGGATAGCCTCTTTGTTACGGTATATATCCAGCATAATGGATAAAAGTATGAGGATTAGCTACCGTCAGTTACGGAGTGTGTCAACGGACTCTTTATCCTTTCACCCCTTTATTTCTCTCATTGCCTCCGCATAATGGGCATCTAAATCTCGCGTGTGATTTTCGATAGACCATTCTTTATGGTCCGTTCTGCGCTTTGTTGATGACTTTCTCTTTGCCTTAATAGCCACACAGAGAGCATCTACGTCGTCATGGGGGATGAGGGTTGCTTTGGGGTCTATTTCTCCAACACCACCACCTAAGGTTCCGATTATGTGGAGCCCTGCTGTTAGGCCTTCTCTAACGATGAGCGGACTGTTTTCCTCCCATATGGAGGGAACTATAAGTATATGAGCTTCTGAATATACAGAAGAGCGTTGTTTGTCAGAGAAAGAGCCCATGTACTGAGCGTTTGGCGTCGAGTCTATCTTTCGCCTGATTTCATTTTCCCACCCAGGACGACCGTCGTAGGGTAAGACAGGACCCCACAACGATAGAGAGCAGTCAGGCAGGCGGGCCATAGCCTCTAGTAATACCTGTGGGCCTTTTGAGGGTATTAGTGAACCGACAAATAGTAGCCTCGTTTTGTTGTCCTTCGGCGCTGGCCTTCGCTCTATTGGGTTAAGTAGCGGAAGATCTTGAACGGTTACTTCAAATCCATAACCTTGAAAACGTTTAGCAAGGTGTATTGATGGTGAGATTATTTTCATTGCACCACCAAGGGCCTCTCGAGCTGACCTGTTTCTTGCCAGCCACGAATCGATTCCTTTTTCAGACGGCGCCCTCTTTTCAAAAAACCGCCTGGCGATATGCCTCACACCCAAGACTTTGGCGAGGTTAGCGGCCTTGTGAAGGTTCTTTGATGCGGCTAAATGTTCAGAGATGCATTGAGGGCAACGCTCTTTAGATGGGCCCTCGCAACGCTCCATTTTTCTGTTGAGCAGCTGGCCCCTCACGCACATGAGGTGGTGGTCGTGGAGTGTGACGATGTAGGGTATACGTCGTTGTCTTAAAATCGACGCCACATTTAGGCCTACGTGTGCAAAGTGGTGTATGTGAACGAGGTCTGGAGGTGTCTTGTCTAGGATCATCTCAAATCCAGCTTCGAAGCGCGGATTGAGCCATGTATCTTTGAAGATGGGCCTTTCGTCACTCTTGATCCCTACGCTCCATAATGGGTAGGGCGCGGGTATTTGTGAGGTTTGCCCTGTCCGCAGATCTGGAGCCACAACACCAGCTCCAGTTTGGCTGGCGATGGCGTGGACGTACCTTTCAGTCCCACCAGCGTCTGGATCGATAAGTGGAGAGCCGTGAACAAGGTGGAGTGTGTTCATCCTCTAACCTTCATGATGCTGCGGTATATATTTTCAATCTTCTCAGTATGTTCTGAAAACGTTGATGGGGGTTTAGGAGAATATTCGGAGGGCTCGAACTCTACAATTGCTTGTTTGAGGGAGTTAAGGCAGCCCGGCTCATACAAGATACCGTCGACCCCCTCCCTGATTAACTCTGGTATACCACCTATTTTGGGCGCGATTACTGGGCATCCTGCCGCTAATGCCTCTAGGATTACAAGGGGAGAATTCTCAGGCCACTTTGAGCCCAAGATTAAGGCTTTACAGCGCTGAAGTATGTCAGTGACTTCCGCTGGTGATACTGGAGGCTCTAGAAGCTCTTCTGGAATAGACTCTGCATATTTTGAGTCCACTATAGGGCCTATGATCCTCAGGCGTGGAACCATCTGGACCTCACTAGCTGCTCTCCACGCATCAGCTACGAGGCTTGGCCCTTTGTGCGGTGCTATTGAGCCAAGAAATAGAAAGAAGTCTTCATTGGGTCTGCCCTCGTTTTTAGGTGGCTCCACGCCATGTGGAACATGTATGACCTCACCAAGGTTGTGTCTCTCAGCCTCCTGTTTCAGCCACATAGATGGAGAAATTATTATGTCGCAACGCCTGAAGGCTCCCGCTGTGTTTGATTGTCGAAGCTCGAAGCTCCCTTCAGAACACTCCTTTGCCCCACCTTTTTTTGTAAGGGAACGAATATTCGTGGGGAGTTTTTTCCATATAGAGTGGAGTCTTTCGGTTGAGACAAACTTTGTGAGCTTACCAGCGGCCATTCCTAGGGCGTGCTCTATGTCAGTACCGCTTCGGAACTCCTTATAACAGCTGCTGCACCGTGAGAAATCTGGCCCAACACAAGCTTCACCATCATGAAATAAGGACCCTCCTCTAGCACACCAACCCCAAGCATCGTGAAGTGTCGCGACGGTTGGTGCCTTCCACTGTACTCCAGTTGACAGGAAAAGTAGGTGCTGAATATGAATAATGTCTGGTTTGAGTTCCGCCTCAAGCCGCTCTATGATCTGTTCAATAGCTGGATCACGCTCACCTTGAGCCATAGGCCTCCATGGAAGGTTGTTTACGATTCTGGTGATAGAACCCCACTCTTTCTGCTCTCTGGGAAACACGCTGCAGTGTTTTAGGCCTGGTGCTCTCGTTGACGAAATCACATGGGACTCCCAGCCTAGTTTAGCCATCCCCTCACATAATCTGTACGTGTAGAGTTCCGTTCCAGCATTCTCTCTTGGAGGAAAACCGTGGACGATCTGCATTAACTTTGGCACAAATTCACCTTTGGTCGTCCTCCACTCACCATTTAATTGATATGATAAGGTGTTGGTGCGAACTTTATCTTGTCAGACTCACCTCTGAATAATTTATCACGGGTTGTTTATTAATGGCGTCTATTGCTAAAAGGGCAAATGTCCCAATCTTGGTAATCGACGACGAAGAGTCGATGCGCCATATGCTCTCTTTGATTCTAAAGCGAGCGGGCTACCTGGTCACAGTCGCGGCCGATGGTAAAGAGGGGCTGCGACTCCTAACCGAGAAACCAGAGACTAAGCTCGTCCTCTGTGATGTGAGAATGCCAGAACTGGATGGTATGGGTTTTTTGACTGAACTAACCGCCAAGGGCTCGGATGTGAATGTGGTTATAATGAGCGCATACGGGACAATGGAACTCGCGATCGAGGCGATGAGAAGTGGCGCGGTCGATTACATATCTAAGCCTTTTAATACGGATGAGATTCTGCTCGTTTTGGATAGGGTTCGTAAGAGTGTTCAGCTGGAAAGTGAGAACAAGAAGCTGCGAGTGGCCGTCTCTTCTAATAACGAGAACTCTATAGGTGTTGTTGGCAAATCCAAAGCTATCAGGGAGCTAGTGTCTAGCCTAGAGTTGCTTGCGCCATCTGCGAATCGACTTCTGATTACCGGTGAGAGTGGAACTGGTAAGGAGTTGTTTGCTAAAGGTTTCCACAAACTATCGGGCCGATCCAAAGGCGCATTCATAGCTATTAATTGTGCGGCTATTCCTGAGAACCTCTTGGAGAGCGAGTTGTTCGGGCATGAAAAGGGGGCATTTACAGGGGCCTATAAGCGTCGAATAGGCCTTTTTGAGCAGGCAGAAGGAGGCACTCTGTTTTTGGATGAGATTGGTGATATGCCGTTATCCCTCCAGTCCAAGCTTTTGCGTGTTTTAGAAACAGGAGAGGTGAGGAGAGTTGGAGGCGAAAAGGCCAAGGTTGTGGATGTCAGAGTCGTGGCCGCTACCGCTAAAGAGCTCAGCTCGGCTGTAGATAAAGGTGAGTTTAGAAATGATCTCATGTATAGGCTAAACGTATTTCAGTTACACATTCCGCCCCTTAGAGAGAGGCGCGGTGACATTCCAGCTATCGTGTCGTTCTTGGTAGCGAAGGTTTGTGCAACACACGGAAAATCAGTTCCAACTATGTCGTTTGAGGCGACCAAATTAATAGAGTCTTGTTCTTGGCCAGGTAACGTTCGCCAGCTTGAGAATGCTATAGAGAGGGCGGTTCTCCTGTGCCGAGGGGGTGAGATAGGCGTAGGAGATTTGCCTAATGAACTCACTGATTTCAACGGTTCAACTTACGGATTTGGCAACGAAGATCTCTCCATTAAGAACAGGGTCCCTGAGCTCGAGCGAGAATTAATAGCGACAGCGTTGAGGCGGTCTGGCGGCAATAAATCTAAGGCTGCCAAGCTCCTTGAGATATCTTATAAGGCTCTCTTATACAAAATTAGAGACTACGGTTTGGAGATAACTTGAGAGACTATACTATTATTGTATGGCTTTCAGCAGCCGCTATATTTGGTGCGATCTACAGTTTTGTAGCTCCAACTCGACTGGAGCGAGCTGAGTCCGCTTTGTACTCAGGAGACCTTTATAGAGCTGAGTTAGGCTTTAGAACCCACTTGTCTTCCGAGCAGAATTCGGTAGATGCTCTGTATGGTCTGGGCTGGGTCTATCATTTGGAGGGTGACGAATCTAGGGCTAGAGACTACTTTACGAGCTGTATCAGGGTTGCTCCAGATGATTATCGTGGCCCTAAAGGGCTTGGTTCAGTAGCTATGAGCCTGGGTAATATCGCCCTCGCTAAAAGCTACTTTGAGCGCTCGTTAGAGCTCTCACCAGGTGAGCCTTCAGTTATTAATTCGTTGGCCTTAACGCTCTCAGCACAGGAGCAGTATGAGGAGTCAGTTGAACTGTTGCGGCCCCTCGTCCTGTCTTGGCCCGACCGAGGAGAGTTTGGGCTGAACCTAGCAGATTCGCTTTCGCGGCTGGGTAGTTATGATGAGGCGCTAGAGGTGATAGAGACATCTCTTGAAGCAGACATATCGGAAGCCAGGTTTAGAGCCCTTTTTCTTGAGTTAAGGGCTAGGATTATCTTGGCCATGACCGCTGGGCGATTAGAACCAGGGGTCTGTGGAGAACTATCAGATGGACTTCTAGAGTATCTGTCGGTAGCTGATGCAGAGTTAGACGAGGCTGAGGCTATGTCACCACTGCCAGAGATCGACACAGTTAGGCTTATAGTCCACCGAAGAAGAGTAGCTATTCAGGAGTATTGCCCCGAATAAATAGGAAAACTTTACCCATTGTGGGAAATTTTTACCCAAAGATATAGGGTCTTAGATGTTTTTCAACGCTATACCGTGGCTTGACGAAGCTGGTGGCCTAATTATTGCTATATAATATTAGGATAATTTCAGGGTGGAACCCAATTGCAAAAGCAACATTCCAAAGAGTTACTTAGAGGCTTCTGTAAGCCTGGCTCACAGTCACAAGGTTTTACGCTCCTTGAGATGATATCGGTATTAGCTCTGATAGGAGTGCTTAGTGCGGTGGGCTATGGGAGCCTTAGTCATCTAATGCCGAGGTATCGCTTAGTGGATAGTGCGCAGTCTCTTCGCGGTGATATTATGGCGCTCCGGATGACCTCAATCGAGACTAATCGTGAGACTCGGCTTCTCTTGGTCAGCGCAGATCCAAGTTATACGGACCCTGCTTCTGCCTCTATAGCGGTCTGGAAGCTACAGGTTGGCAACAGATCTCTTCGCAGCACAACTTGGGATACCCTGCCTATCGATCCCGATGGCCCAGACCTACGCACCGCTAGAGGGCTAGTGGATCTATCGGTTGGTGGTGAGGATGAACAGCCTGATATATCCTTGTTGCCTTGGTATTCTTTGGCTGGCCCAGGGAGTGGCAATAGTGATTCAGTGGTCTTTTCACCTCAAGGCTTCGTGATTAATCCAGCTTCAGATTTTGGTTCTGACGGATACATTACGATCACGCTGATTAACAAAGACGCTCTAGGTAAGGGTGTAGATGATACAATCGAGCTCAAGGTTTCAAGATCTGGAATGGTAGAGATGATCTCATCTATGGGAAATGAGCAAGCAGCAACAGTCGGTACAGGTGCAGAGTCGACCCTGGGGGGAAGTTGATGAGTAGGATGCTCAAAGAACTGCCCACTATTCTACCTCGTCGCGGGTTTACTCTTGTTGAGGTCATGGTTGCCACAGCGCTGCTGGGTTTCTCATTGGTAGTAATGTTTGGCCTTCACTCTCAGGCTGTAAACAGCAACAAACACGCTCGCAGCCTTACAGACTGCACTTATTTGGCTCAAACCCAGCTGGAAGAGCTCATCTCGATACCCTGGACTGAGGCCGCAGGAAGGCCTACTCAGCTAACAGACGGTGATGGAGGCACGGGTGAGTGGGATCCACTGTTTCATCCATCGTCAGGAGCTTACCCTACTGCTATAAACAGCCTCGGAGCAACGTCTTCGGCTATAGGGATAGCCGCCCCGACATATTACCTGACGTGGGAGGTTGATACGATGGATGCCACTGATGACACGTGGGTGAGGATACGCGTCCGCTGTACCTATGACGATTCATCGGTTGGGATTTCAAAGGGGACGACTATATCGGGTTATCGCTATAGGGATGAGACATCATGATGTTTTGTAAAGGCACAAGACGCGGTTTCACCATGTTGGAGCTAATGATCGCAGTATCGGTGTCAACGGTCGTCGTCGGCGGTCTTTATGGTCTATTTACAGTCCAGAGTCGCCAGTTGATTTATCAGGACCAGCAGATGGCCATGCATCAAAACCTCAGGTTTGCCAGTGACGTTTTAACTCGCTCGGCAAGGATGGCAGGGTTTGGAACAGGTGGATCTACTACTGGACCTATGGGTTACAGCTATTCGTCTACCTCAGCGGACGACAACAGCAGTCTTCCAGCGATTATATCTTGGGATGGTGGTTCATCTTCACCAGATGCCATCACTATGGTCTATGCAGACCCACTGTTAGAGATGAGCTCATCGGTTACAACGACGGAGTCTTGCGGGACTACAAGCATAACCTTTGACATGACACACAGGAGCAATGCCAGCAAGATAACTAATTACTCTCAAGATGAGCTGTTGATGTGTTGGGATTACGCCCCCGCAGGTGGGCCAGAGTCCTTTTTGTGGAGCATCTCTAGCGACGGCGACTCTAGCACGGGTGTGATCTCAGTTGTTAGCAACTCTTCGTCTTACAGTGATTACGATGCTCTTTGTAGTACATCAGACAATCTTCCCCCAGTTTTAGGTTGCTCTAGAGGTCATGTTGTTAGCTTTTATATAGACAATGACTCTTCGGACGGAGTGGGGCCTGGTTCTAAAGACCACCCTGTACTAATGATGGATCTAAACTTCAGCTACCCAGACGGTGGCCCAGCTAGTGACGATGTACCATTGGCTGATGATGTCGAGGATCTTCAGATAGAGTATTGTGCAGCTGATTTGGATTGTACAGACACCTCGAATTGGACAGATAGTTTGGGTTTAGATAACTCAGGAAATTATCAAGGTGAGACGGTCTGGATGGTGAGGTTTTCAATCATAGGAAGGACACCTCGTACCGATGTCCGTAGCTATCAGAGCGGCGCTGGTCACTTGGAACTTCGCCCAGCTTTAGGAAACCGTACTGCGGGAACTACAAAAGATGGATATCATAGAATGCTGATGAGCACGGAGGTAACCGTGCGCAACTTGAGGCTCTTATGATAGAAGCGCGAACAAATATTAGCCGCCTAAGGCAGCGTAGCGAAGGAGGCTACGTTCTAATGGTCGCGCTTATCTTGTTAGCCATAATATCAGTTATCGGCTCAACGACCCTGAATTTGGCTGGCATAGACAGAAGAATAGCGATTCATAATAGGCTACATATGGTGGTTTTGAACACTGCCCAAGCTGGTACTGTTCATGCTAGAAATGTCCTAGAGAGTGAGGACCCTCCAGCGGAAAACTTGGACAGTGGTGGAGACACTTGGGGGAGCTTTGTTCTGGCAACAGAGGGCGAAACTAATTTCGGTGGAATATCTTTTTCTGGCACTGGGCAGAATCTTGGTGTTTACTGGGTAGAGGCGATCTACCATAAGTGTGCAAATCCACCCCCAGGTTACTCGACAGAGATCGGCCGGGTGGGGTTCCGCTCAGATTTTTGGAACATGGAGTCAACGGCTAGAATGCAGAATAGTAGCTACACAAACATAAACGAATCTCAGGCTCTGGCGGTTTCTACCGTGCGTAAGGTTGTCTGGGGCGCGTGTAGGGCTAGATAGATGACGTCCATCTTCAGAAAAACTAGACCAGGCTTACTAGGCGGCGCAGCTTTGCTCGCCGCATTTACCTGTACTGGGGTAGCCCATGCGGGCTCGTCATCAGCTGGAGAGGAGTTCCTCTCTACCTTTGATGCTGTACCGCCTAATGTCGTCTTCTTGTTGGACCTCTCGTCTGCAAGCAGTGATGACTGTGGTGAGCATGGAGATTCTGGTGATACAGCTAGTATGGGCTCTACATCTGGCACCACATGCCTTGCGGCTATGTTGGATGCTGTGGATAAGCTTACTCGTCACTTCGACTGGGCTAATTATGGCGTAGTTGGGACAACCTCTTCCTCTAGTGATGATGGGTTCTATGAGATAGCTCCGCTAGGCTCATCCCACGCAGAGATATCTACAGCTCTTGCAAGCGTAACAGCTCATGGTGGAACCACTAGGAACTTAGGGGAGGCTTTGGCTAGCCTTAGCACAAGTTACTTCAACATCTCTACTACGAGCACGTCTACAGCTAGCTTTAGCAACGCACCAATAGAGTATTGGTGCCAAGAGAACCACGTTATTACGATAGCGATGGAGTATGGACAGAATGACGACAACCCGTCTACCTACTCTTCGTCGATGTCCAATGACATATCCTGTAATAGTTTCGGTTCGATCAACTCTACTGAGACTTCTTGCTATTACGACAACGTTGTAGCAGCTCTATACAACAAGGATCACCGGTCGGATCTGTCTGGCGACCAGACCGTGACGACGCACACAGTGGGCGTCAAGGTTCGTAGTGCTTCGATGGCAGAGTTACTGTTTGGAAACTCAGTTGATGAGATTAATAATGATGGAACATACATAGTCGCTAATGATGGCGATGAGATCTTGGGCTCATTGGTTACTGTAATGGCTCAGATAAGAACAGGCTTTTATTCTCGTTCTGCACCAGTTGTAAGCGCTGACGGGGCGTATCTGGTCTATTCCTTTTACGAAGTAGTAGGTCGAGGAACAGACATTCAAGGAAACCACGGAAAGTTGGCCCAGGGACACGTTCGCGCCTACGAGATCGGTAATGATCCAACAGACACTAGCACTTATGGTGTTGTTCAGTACAACGGTGATTCACAGTTTGGCGGCGCCCTCTGGGATGCTGGAGATCTGTTGGTGTCCAGGCCTGTTGTGGCGTCGGAGTCCCAAAAAGACGACAGGGATGGTCTTGGTCAGCGAGACATTTATACCTTTGTCCCAGAGATGATGGCCTTGACAGGGACGGCACTTTATCAGGAAGCCATTAGCGATCTTAGGATGGGCTTTGACTACGAGTTCGCCCAAGCACTAGTTGGGAACACCTCAACCCTAGATTATTTTTTGGACACCGCGACTGATAGCAATCTTTGTGGAACTGATGATGCCTATGATCTAAACGGCGACTGCTTAGTTAATCCCGATGACATGCAGGCCCTTATTGACTTTACTCGTGGTCTGCCTTCGGCGACATTTAGGTACCTCACAGAAGAGCGTGGGTATTGGAAGCTAGGGGATGCACCACACTCTGTACCAGTTGTAGTCACCGCACGAAACAACAGTTTTACATCGGACAACACATATAGGACATTTATCTCGGATCTTGTCTCTGCTGGCGTGCCAGACATAGTCATTTCCGCAGCTAATGACGGTATGCTTCACGCGTTTAGACTGGAAGACGATCCGACAACTATTTGTACTACTTACTCATCAGGTTTGGGATCTGATGAGGATTGCGATGAGGCTGGAGAAGAGCTTTGGGCTTGGATTCCATCTTACGTGCTTTATCGTGATCCTGGTGAAGATTGGTCTGGCAGGCTGATAGATCTAATGTGGTATGGGCGTACTTTCTTGTTTGATGGGTCGCCAGTGGTTGAGGATGTCTGGATAGACGCAGATGACGATGGCATTAAAGCCTCCGATGGCTCCGAGTGGCGTAGGGTCGTTGTAGTCCAGCAGGGTCAGGGTGGTCCAGTGACCTTAGCTTTAGACATTACTGACTCGCAGTCTCCAACGTTTTTGTGGGAGCAGATGAACACCTCTGATTATTCAGCGATGGGTTATTCGGTAGCTTCTCCTGTTGTGGCGAATGTCTATGACGCTGAAGACCCTACAGATCCCCGAGACAGATGGGTTGCTATGTGGTCATCTGGTCGAGCGGTCCCGTACTCGTCCGCGAATAAGTTCTATTATAAGACTGCTGAGCCTAACCTATATATGTGGCACGTTGCCGATGACTACTGGGGAACGTCGGCCAAGACCTTTGCTGAATCTGGTAGCAGTATAGGCAGTCAGCACCCTGGGTATTCTGATCACGGCAGCAGCCTGGATGGTGACGGTGACGGCACATATGAGTATGCATATATTTCGGGCTCTCTTGCTGCGATAGACGTCGACTCAGACGGTGATGTTGATGTTCTGTATTTTCCAGTGACTGTATCGTATGAGCCTGTGGATATGGGCGATCCTGATGGTGATGGAACTACTGGTTTATCAGACCCAACAGAGCCAGGAAACACGTGGATATATAAGGCTATAATTGACACAACAGACCCAGATGATCCTACTTGGTGTGAGTTTTACGATCCGTATGACAGTGTAAGTGTTCGGCCTGAAGTCTATTACGCTGTCACCGCTGCATGGCATACCGATGGTGCCCTGGGTCTATATTGGGGATCTGGCACACCCTATAGTAGGACATCGACAGACACGGGCTATTTCTTCGCTATGAAGGATGAGACTCCGTTAGCGTGTAACGGTGCTTCGCCTATTTCCAATTGCGGAACCGATGGTGTTGTCGAATTGGATGCTGGTGAAGGCTTGACAGGCAACCCCTTGGTTTATGCGGGTTCTGTATATTTTTCTACCTACCTACCAGACAGCTCTGACCCATACTGCACCGCTGGTACTGGCAGGATCTACGCGCTGTCTTTTGATGATTGCAGCGATAACACCGACTCCGATGGAGATGGTGACACGACCGATGATCCAGCCTACATTGAGGTAGATGGTTATCCAAGCTCTCTTACGGTATCTGAGCAGGGGACGATCTTCTATGGAACATCTGCCCCCGACACAACTCAGTCTGGAGCAGCGGCTGTTGGTGAGATTACCGGCGCAGCGGATCCATTTATGGGTACACGAACAATGGGCTTGAGAGAGATTTATTAGAGCTTGATTTATCCCTTGCGGGATTAGTCAAGGGCTGCTGAGCATCGGTCTCTGTTTTCTATGGCCATAGGGTTATTGGGTGAAGCCGAAATAACATCAGTGAAGGCGCTGACGCACCTAGGGTAGTCACCCCTAATGGCGTAGATTAGACCTAGCCCTGCTCTTGCTTGCCAAAGCTCTGGATCGCCGAGGACAGCTTGCTGGAAGGCCCTCTCTGACTGTTCGTATTGCTCGACTTCGTAATACGCCTTGCCCTGTATATACGAATGGTGTGCAGACGGTGATATTGCCATAGCCCGACTAGCTTCTACAAGTGCTCTGGTTGGCTCACCGTTTAATAAGTAAAGCTCTGCTAGTGCCGTGTGCGGTAAAACTTCTAGTTCTTCGGATAACGCTGCGGCCTCTCTAAGCAGCTCTTCTGCTCGGGCAGTGTCACCCTTTTCCTTGTTAATCAGACCCAAGTTGTACGCTATGAGCCAATTCAATGGGTGATAATCCCTGGCTCTATTTAGAGTTCTTTCAGCCTTAGGCAGATCGCGTCGTATCATTGCGACTTGAGCCACACCGAGGGCGGCTGATGCACTAGTTGGATCAAGCTCTAGAGCCCTGTTGAAATTAGAATTTGCTGCATTGGTCTGCCCTACTCCTAGGCTTACCTCTGCTGAGATGATCGCCCCCTCAACACTGTTAGGATGTAACAGTAGAGCGGCTGCTATTTCACCTTGAGCTTGGCCCCAAAGTTCTGAAGTAGGTCCAGCCGTTGCTGCCCTCTCAATAAGCTCTCTTGCTCTTGATAAGTATGGCGCGATTAATGGGTCCAGCGCTCTGTCTCCAGCAGCGGTGTTTTGTAGCTCGCGGCTAGCCTCGAACATCTCGTTCATCTCCCCACTGCTAGTTGTCTCTAATAGGCGCAAAAATGCTCTATTTGAGTCCAGTCTCTGGTCCAGAAGATTTGTTATAGCAGTGTCTAGATCGGCCTCAAGAATGGCTGAAGGGCTGTCTAGCTCGTCGGTAAATAGCGGCCACAACATCTGAGGCCTCTGTTTAATCCCAGTGATTGAGTATGCTGGACGAATCGATGAGCTAAATGTAGGGAGGAGATCCTCTGTTATCTTGAACGCAGCCCTGTCCGCCAAGTCCATGGGGGAGTTTATGTCGAGTACACTCAATATCGAACTGCCTCTCGCTGTGGCCTCTACTAAGCTGTCCCATTGGGGTGGTGTGTCACGGCTCCATCCAGCAACTATCATCTGATCACCACCGTTGGGCGGTAGGAATATCCAGCTGTGAGAGAAGGTGTCTGAGAAGGATTCTATTAACGACTTTAGCTGTTCAACTCTGAGCCAACCGAGCTCGAAAGATAAGATATAAGTTCCATTGGCGGACAGTCTATCAGATCTTATTTGTAGCTGTGATGGCGTTGGGATTCCTTGAAATGAGTCATGCCAAGGAGTAGACGCACTCTCTATAATAAGGTCCAGATCATTTGTGGCGGCTAGTATGTGCCCTCTAAAATTAGGTTTTAATTTTACTGATGGGTTTAGCATTGTAGCTTCGAATGCAGGAGAGAGTTCCGCTAAGGCTCTGTAGGGGGCTGGGTTTGGGACAGAGACGGAAATATCTGTGAAACCCTGAAGTATTAATCCCTCTGTGGCCACACCTATATGATCGCCAATTACCAGAGCCCTGCGAGCCTCCGATGTCTCTGGTGTGAGCGCTGCACCGATGTGAGGTGTTAGTCGAAGTGAGTCGGAAGCTCTACTGTTAGATTGGTGAACAAAACCATCGAGAATTGTCACAAGCTGCTGATTTCTTCCTAGATAGACCGCTGATGTTCCAGAGTTAGATATAGATGTATACAATCTCTCTGACTCATTCATCGCTAAGGTGAGCCTCTCAACCTCGTCAGGGGACGATGCTCCTTCCCTAGCAAAGCTCACCGCTCCGACAACTAGCTCCGCTTCGCTCCACTTCAAATCACCACCTATTAGTCTAGACGGGTTCTTGCTTGGCGCAGAAATTAGAGCAACTGCGGCAATGACGCACCCCACAGTTCGCTGAAACGCGCTCCTGGTAGGTGCTAGTGAGACAAAGGCTGCGGCTAATATGATGAACCATGTATGTATTGAATAGGCAAAAGAGGTTGCCTCAGCTCCTAGCAGAACCCCTAGAGCCATTCCACCAAGCAACGGCCCGGTTAATGGCCCTCTGTTATTGAGAGTGAACAGATAGGCAGATGGTAAGGCGGCAGCTATTATCGCGAGCCGTATAGCACCCACAGTATGGTCTGACCCCAGCGCTAACATTGACACGCTAGGGATAAAGGTTGTGGCGACAATGGCGACCGCCGCTCCAGCAGCAAATCGATAGCAGATCCCCACCGAGGTGAGCTCTCTCTTAGGAAGTAATTTACCTAGGACTAAAACCCAAGCAGTGAAGCCAATTGTAGCAACACTGGCTCCCATTAATGAGGGGTCTAAAACAGATCTGGTGGAAAGGAAGATGGTTGTTGCTGAAAGAGCCCCAACAAAAGCGGCGATGACGGATGACCAGCTAGCATTAGTGCTGCTTTGTGTCGGCTTTATCAAAAGACCTGAAATACAGAACCCTGTTACCGTCGCGATTAGAGGATCACGACAAGCAAACGCAGTTGGCGATGCAAGATATTCAATAAATAAGATAGGCACGAGAACAGCTAGGCTTACAGCAGCGTACCTGGTCGCATTAGTCTTTATAGCTTGGGGCCCTTTCCATAAACCTATTGAGCAGCCTCCTAAAAATGCCCCTAGGACATTGAAGCTTGAATATACCGATGCAGGTACAGATGTGTTGTACAGACAAAATAGGACTAAAGTTGCGATAGTTATCTTTTTGTTTGTCATCCGTTTTGCCAGTTAGTTTTTACTGTTTTAGTGAAAGTCGAGTTCTTCAAAATAATCTGTTGCGTTACCTGTAAATCCTAACTTTCATTTATATACATGTAACAGAAGGTTTGACCGATACCCCTTCAATCTGGTATTAACCCTTGGAAGCCTCGAAATCTTTTCGGGGTTAGTTCTAGCTGAACATATGCAGGTGTTGTGACTTGAGATTGAATGAGCGGGAAATTGCTAGGCATAGAATTGCGCCTAAGTATGTTGTGCGGCATGTCGCATATGTGGGGACTTGTTTGACAGGGCGGGGTGCCTAAATATGGGTATTTTCAAGAAAAAAACGCATACAGTCGGTTTGGATATCGGCTCAAGTTCAGTAAAGTTGGCCGAGCTTGAGATGGATCCAAAGGACGGAATTTGGCGCCTGAAAAACTTCGGAATGGTGGGGCTTCCCCCTGAAGCTATTGTCGATGGCGCCGTTATGAATACGATGGTGATTGTTGATGCAATTCGAGACTTAGTTGCTAGCCAAAAAATAAAAACGCGCGAAGTTACTGCGTCAGTTGCTGGCCACTCCGTAATTATTAAGAGAATTAATCTCCCAGTTATGACTGTAGATGAACTAGATGAGTCAATACAGTGGGAAGCAGAGCAATACATCCCTTTTGATATCAACGATGTTAATATCGATGTTCAGATTTTAGATGATGTTGGTGATGAGGCAGGGCAGATGGAGGTCCTCTTAGTCGCTGCACGGAAAGACTTAGTTAACGAGTACGTATCAATAATCCAAGAAGCAGGGATGTCTCCAGCTGTCGTGGACGTAGACTGTTTTGCCGTTGAGAACATGTTTGAACTCAACTACGACGTTCCCGATGGTGCTGTAGCCCTAATTAATATTGGTGCTAGCAACGTGAATATTAACGTTATCGAGGGAGGCGTAACAGCCTTTACTCGTGATGTAGGTATGGGCGGCCGTCAGTTTACGGAAGAGATCCAGAGAGCTTTAAATATCTCATATGAAGAGGCTGAGGCTATGAAGGTCGGTGGTGATGCCGCTGACGCGACGGCTGTCGTGCCTGAGGAGATAGAGTCTGTTTTGGCAGCTACGGCAGACGCTCTGGGCACTGAGATTCACCGATCACTTGATTTTCACCTGTCAGCATCTAACAGCAACCTCTACAGGATCTACCTGTCAGGCGGGGCCGCACGGACACCTGGACTGGCTAGAGCTATTCAGGAGAAAACAGGTACCCCTATAGAAATTGTGGATTCGTTTCGTCGTGTAGAGATAGACGAGAGAGAATTCAACCCGAACTTCCTAAGAGATGTCTCTGCACAGGCTGCGGTCGCAGTTGGTTTGGCGCTTCGAAGGATCGGTGATCGATGATAAGGATTAACTTACTCCCGATACGCATATCGAAGAGGCAAGAGGCGGTACGTCAAGAGATTATTCTCTCTGGCCTAGGCTTGGTGGCTCTTCTTGGTATGGGGGTATTCTTTAGTCTCCAGGTGGGCGCAGACATCAGTGATGTAAAGGCAGACAACGCCACCATGAACCAGGAGATTGAGGTCCTTAATCAGACTGTGAGGAGAGTTGAAGAGGTCGACCAGCTTCGGGCAGAACTACAGTTGAAATTGGATATTATTTCAGAGCTCAAGGCAACGAAGTCAGGCCCTGTACACATGTTGGCCGAGCTCTCATTAGCAACTCCAGAGAAGCTTACCCTTACTGAGCTTCATGAAGAGGATTATCAGTTATCGTTAGATGGTTACGCCCTGAGTCCAGAGGTTATCTCTGATTTTATGACAAGTCTAGATACTTCTATATGGTTCGAAGAGGTCTTTCTTATTGAGATGGAGGGAGAGGTTCAGGATGGTCGCAGGCTAAACACCTTTACAATTCATGCAACGTTTGTGTTGTCAGGCGGGGCTGGTGGTGACGAAGAATCAGCTGAAGGGGAGGCAGGTTAGGTCTTATGGCTGACTTTGATCAAATCGCGGCCCTAGAGTCATTCTCTAAGCTTCCAAGAACCCAGCGTATAGGTGCGCTAGGCTTGGTCTATGTGGTGGTTCTCGGAATATTCTGGACTATGTTCTATAGCCCAAAGGTAGAGGAGCTGACAGGCCTGACTAGTACAGGAGAGGAGCTACAGCAGAACCTCAACCGTCAAAGGATCAGAGCCGCTAATAGGGAAGACTCTGAGGCACAGTTAGACAACCTTACTGAATCTTTGGGGCAGGCACTTCAAGAGTTGCCTTTGGATCGTGAGATCTCAGAGTTGCTAAACAGGATCTCTCAGACTGGTAACAATGTAGGGTTAGAAGTAAGGAAGTTCCAACCGCTACCAGACGTTATGCATGAGTACTATGCAGAGGTACCAGTCGCTATCGAGGTGGTGGGCTCTTTCCATGAAGTAGCTATGTTCTTTGATAGGATCTCCAAACTGGGACGAATAGTCTCAGTAAGAAATGTGGACATCTCTGAACCAGAGGAGCGAGGTGGAAAGATGTACCTGACAGTGACGGGACGTGTCGTCACATACAGGTTCTTATCTGATGAAGAGCGTGAAGAGGCGGCGGCTAACTCACGTGGTCGTAAAGGTAAGGCTAAGGGGCGTCAGAGAGGGGGTAACAATTGATATCCTCTAAGACCACAAAGGGAATTCTTTTCTTGTTGATGGCCAGCAGTTTAGTTGGTTGTGGGGATGACGCTGCTGTAGAGTCACAGCCAGCTGCTACCCCTCCAGGAAGGCAGGCCCCCCCACCGACAAATGCTGACTCAAATGAGGAAGGCGGGCGTAGTTCCGTTACCGACGCAGTCAGTGATTCAGAGTGGAGCTACAACCCAATCGGTATGCGAGATCCTTTTAGAAGCTTCTTTGTAGGCCGACAAGAGGAGGACATTAGATCTCCGACTCCTCTTCAGCGCTATGAGATTGAACAGTTGGTTTTGCAAGGTATTGTCTGGGGCGTTGATAGGCCTTTAGCACTTGTTGCTGATCCAGAAGGTTCACACCATATGGTCGAGCGTGGGACTTATATTGGTCGTCATTGGGGCAAGGTCACAGAGATTACATCACACTCGATTGTGATTACGGAAGAGTACCAAAATGATGACGGTGAACTACTTACTGACCAACAAGTGATGAGCCTACCTGTGCATGAGAATATCTATTGAGAGTGTCTTTGACACCAGTCTTGGGAGAGAGCCGATGCGACTCCAAAATCTAATAACTAAAATTTCAGCTACGAAACTGTTAGCAACTGTGTCCTTTTTAGGTTGCTTATCCATTTCAGGGGTCGCGCTCGCGCAGGAGGCTCCTGAGCCAGTCCCTGTTACTGAGAGCTCAGAGCCAGTAACCGTTGAGTCGGTTCAGGTTTTATCTGGCGATCAGTTTGAGGTATTGATTACCCTAAACAGTGAGGTAGAGGGCGCAGCAGTTAGTGCTTTCACCTTGACGGAGCCAGATCGTGTAGTTGTGGACATGCTAAATGTTGCAGTAGGCGATAGCGAGGTGTCCGTAGGGATAGATGGTGGCTTAGTTCAATCGACAGAGTTGTCCGAGTTTGAGGATGAGTCTGGAGAGATCGCTAGGTTAACCCTGTTCTTGAATGGTCCAGCCACCCCGTCTGTTGACTCCGATGGTAACATAGTCAGGGTTACGCTAGACTCTGGTAGCGTTGGAGGAGGCCTTTTTGCCGCGATTGAAGAGGCTCCCGTAGATACTTTGGAGGATGACACTCACAGACAATTAGATAGCTCATTAGGAGTTGCGGAAGGGCCTAATACCCCTTCAGGCCCTCAAGCAGTGGCAGCAGCCCCGTCCTTGTCATCTCTCGATTATATCGATGAGACAGATATTGCTCGTATAGCGATAGGGTTGAACTCTTCCATTGATTATGTTTCAAGCCAGCCAGAACCTAATTTGGTTGTGCTTGACTTCCCAGGGGCCGAGGTCCCTAATTCACTTACAAGGGCGCTTGATGCATCTAGATTCATTTCACCAGTAAGGGTGGTGAGAGCTTATTCGACGCGAGATGGCGCTAGAGTTGCGGTGAGTTTGAGGGAGAGCGTGCAGTGGACAGTTCAGACCAACAGTGATGGACTGGTCTATGTTGACTTTACTATTCCAACAGAGATGCAGGCTGCGAGAGACCTCGCTGTACAGGGCTTTTCAGAGGTCGCTCCATCTACACCAGAGACAGCAGGTCAAGAGGGTCTTCACAGCGCATATCAGTCCGAAACGCTTATTGGTGAGAATGGACGAACTATGGATCCACAGGCGGTGTTTGGGACTGGTCAGGGTGCAGATAGCCCTGCGTCAATGCTCAGTGGCGTGGCTGGCTTTGTAATTGATCAAGAGACAGCATCGAGCTCTCAGTGGAGAGGTCGTAGGATTAACATCGATCTAGAAGATGCCCCTATACACGCTGTGTTTAGGCTTATCTCCCATGTTTCTGGTCTAAACATCGTCTCTGGAGACGATGTGCAAGGCTCCGTGACAGTTAGCTTAGTCGATGTCCCGTGGGACCAAGCTTTCTCTGCAGTTCTACAGGCTAAGGGTCTTGCAGCACAGCGATTTGGTAACATAGTAAGGGTCGCTCCTATTGAGACAATAAAGGGAGAGCAACAGGCCGCCCTTGAGGCTCAGAGGGCACGAGAAGAGCTCACTCCTCTTCAGGTCTTGATAATACCGCTCAATTACGCCACAGCTAGTCAGGTATCTAGTCAGCTTCAGGCTCAGTTGAGCAGTCGTGGTTCAGTTGAGGTTGATAGCCGCTCAAACCAAGTGATAATCAAGGAAACAGAAGAGAGGCTCGCTCAGATCAGAGAGTTAGTCAGATCTCTTGATCGTGAGACTCCACAGGTTCTAATAGAGGCTCGTATAGTAGAGGCTAACTCACGTTATTCTAGATCACTAGGTATACAGTGGGGCGGTCAGGTCGATGCCTCTGCAAACACGGGGTTTGGTACTGGGCTGTTCTTCCCAAGCTCAGTAGGGGTTGCTGGTGGTTCATCGCAGGATGCAGCCAATTCAATAGCTCAGTTCTTCAGCCCTGGTGAAGACAACCTAGCTGTTGATCTAGCGGCTGACGGTTCCTTTGGATCCTTGGCGTTCAACCTAGGCAGTGTCCCTGGGATGATCGACTTAGATGCGAGGCTATCAGCTATGGAGGTCGAGGGCTGGGGAGAGATCGTTTCCTCGCCTAGAATCACTACATTGGACAACACATCCGCTACTATCCAGCAGGGTGCGCAGATTCCGTTCTTGTCGTCATCTTCAGGTGGTACTCAGGTACAGTTCATTACGGCGGCTTTGGTTATGGAGGTTACTCCCCACATCACCTCAGACGATAAGATCTTCATGAAACTGCACATCGAGAACAACCGTCCAGACTTCTCACAAACTGTTCAAGGCCAGCCAGCTATACAGATTAAAGAGGCTGATACCGAATTGTTAGTCGCTAATGGCGATACAACAGTAATCGGTGGAGTGTTCTCGACTGAGGAGTCAGAGTCTGTAAATAGAGTCCCGCTATTTGGTAACATACCACTGTTGGGTTGGTTGTTCAGCAGCACGGGTCGGAACGTTTCTAGGAATGAGATGCTCGTGTTTGTAACACCAACAATCGTCTCAAGAGCATCTGAAGATTAGTACCAGAGTAGCTCTGATTGGCTTTATGGGCTGTGGAAAAAGCTCAGTAGCTCGCGAATTGGGCGAAAGGATGGGCCTTCCTGTCATCGACCTAGATCGTGAGATAGAGCGCATTACCAATAGAACAATACCAGAGATATTCGGTTCAGATGGAGAGCCTGGCTTTAGAGAGGTAGAATTCAAGGTGTTGAAGGATACGTTGATGTTGGATGAGGGGGTATTAGCAACTGGTGGTGGCTCTCCGTGCTACAATGACTCTTTAAAGATGTTGTTGAATTGGGGCGATGTTGTCTTCTTGGATGTTCCGTTTGATGTACTTGAGAATAGAGTTTCAGATGGGTCGGGTAGACCAAATTGGAGCAGTGATGCTGAACAACTCTATCTAAAACGATTGCCGATTTATCGACAGGCCAATATTTCCATTGATGCTAGGGGCTCAATAGAAGAGGTTACGTCCGCTATAGTCAGGAGGCTCTCGTGAGCAGCTGTGATGAGCTTATAGTCGATCTCGGTGAGCGGTCATATGAGATCAAATTTGGACTTTTAGAGAACCTAGGAGGTGCCCTAGCAGCCATAAGGGATGTTGGGCGATGTTTTGTAGTTAGCAACCCAGTAGTTAGTCCTCTCTATTCAAAAGTAGTGGTAGAGTCCCTCCTCAATTCTGGTTGGGAACCAGTGGTTTTGGAAATTCCAGATGGAGAGGTAAACAAGGGGCTTGATTCTTGGTCATCTCTTGTGTCACAGCTGTTGGATAATGGAGTCGACCGATCGTCCCCTGTCTTGGCTTTAGGTGGCGGTGTGACTGGTGACATAGTTGGCTTTGCTGCAGCAACAGTCTTACGAGGGGTCCCCTTTGTACAAGTCCCAACATCTCTCCTTGCCATGGTTGATTCATCTGTTGGCGGCAAGACAGGTATAAACACAAAGCATGGTAAGAATCTAGTTGGAGCATTCCATCAGCCCTCGTTGGTATACGTTGACGTCCATACTTTAAACACCTTAGCGCCCGAGGAGTTTAGATCAGGATTAGGCGAGGTTGTTAAACACGCTCTTTTAGCTGACGAAGCTTTCTTCGTTTGGCTTGAGGAAAATGTTGACGACGTTTTAGGTTTAGATCAGGCTGCCCTTCAGTTCTTGGTTAGAAGGTGTTGTGAGATAAAGGGAGATGTCGTCAGTCAAGATGAGTTCGAGTCTGGCTGGCGCGCAGTGTTAAACTTGGGCCACACAATAGCGCACGCTATAGAGAAAGTTGTTGGGTATGGAAAGATTAGGCATGGCGAGGCGGTGGCCGTAGGGCTGCTGGCAGAGGCTGTGATGGCTGTAAACATGGGTGCATGCGAGCCATCGGTCATTAAAAGATTGAGAGATCTTTTGACCAGTTTAGGTCTTCCAAAAGGTGTCTCTGGAGTCTTGTCAGATGATTTAGTTTTGGCAGTAAATAGCGACAAGAAGCTTAGACGTGGTAAACTCTTATTGCCTGTGCCGATTTGTGTTGGAAAGGTTAAGTTGCTGAGCGTTGAACCGTCTAGTGTAGGCGGAGCGGCAGAGGCCGCGGTTATTTAGGAGAAAACATGGCTTTTCAAAAATTATCAGTGGCGATCGGAACGGCTATTTGTGCATCTGGTTGCGTTTCACCGTCTGGCTGGGAGGCACCAGCTTTTGCAGCACTTCAGATGCCAGAGGATGTAACACTTACTGTCCTAACTGAGCACGAGAGCGTTGATAACTCGGGGTCGCTTTTAATAGCTGATGTTCTCGTTTATAACGAGGATGATGGATTGCCGATGGATAATATCCAGGTAGAGGTGATGTCTAACTGGCACGGCGCATATCTAGTACCACAATGGGCTGTTAAGCAGGTTGATTACCCTGGTGCCCCCAACTACGATGATTGCGACGCAGACGGTGACGGTGCTATTGACGCCGATGCTCCTGATGAGTGCGCGTGGGTTTGGGACATCGAGGCATCTACTTACGTTGAGTTTGCTGTCGACATCGCCGAGGGCTACCAGCCAACATACCTTGTGGCCCCAACTGACCACAGAGGTCTTTTGCGAGTGTATGTATACATAGATTCAATGCCAACCGTGGTTAGTTCAGACGGTAACGCTGAAAGTTCAAGCTACGGAGATGTTTCAATATCTGCCTCCATTGGTCATGATGACGGCTCTATGTTGATATCAGCAAGCGAATGAATCAGCCCCGAGACCTTCCTGGGCTCGATGAGGTAAAGAAGCTGCTTGCAGACGAGCGAACCGAACTTGAGCACCAAGACGATGCGTTCGTCTTTTTGGTTGAGGGTGAGCGAGAGAGGCGACCAAAGTTAAGTCGTCGCAGTAGAATCGTAAGACTAATTGCACGTAAGATGAGGGATATTTGATGCGCGTACTTGTATTGCACGGTCCAAACCTAAACATGCTGGGTCAGAGAGAGGCCTCTATATATGGTAGCGCTACATTGTCAGATATAGACGCCTCGCTTGTTAAGGTTGGTGACGAATTAGGTGTCGAAATAGAGACGTTTCAGAGTAACCATGAAGGTGAATTAGTTGATCATCTACAGGCAGCTAAGGGTAATTTTAATGGTGTCGTAATAAATCCTGCTGCATTCACTCACACGTCAATAGCTCTACGCGATGCCTTTTTGGCCGTAGATTTACCTTTTGTTGAGGTTCATATATCTAATGTCTATTCGAGAGAGCCATTCAGACACAAGAGTTTGCTTTCAGATGTTGCGTATGCTGTGGTGGCAGGATTCGGCCCTTTGAGCTACACCATGGGTCTAAGAGGGCTGATAGAACATCTTAAGGTTGAAGGCTAAACCGTTTTTTATTCGCGTGGAGGCGATGTGGATTTAGATCAAATAGAAGGGTTGATAAATTTTCTTAAGGAGAAGGAAGTCTCAGAGTTTGAATACGGTGAAGATGATGGAATACATCTTCGCATAAAACTCACTCCAGACACGGTAGCTCCTGCTTATGCTGCGCCCGCGGCTCCAGTCGTACAGGTAGCTCAGGCACCAGCACCGGCATCGTCTGCAGTAGCTCCAGAGAGCGATCCTTCCCTGCATGAGATAAGCTCACCAATGGTGGGTACATTCTATACTTCGGCGTCCCCTGACAGTCCGCCGTTCGTAAAGGTGGGAGATAAGGTCCAGGTGGGTCAGACCCTCTGCATCATTGAGGCGATGAAACTAATGAATGAAATCGAGGCTGACGCATCTGGTATTGTTGAGATGGTGATGCTCGATAATGCACAGCCAGTTCAGTTTGGACAGGTACTATTCAAGATACGTGCGGGGTGATTTGTGTTCAAAAAGGTACTCGTCGCTAATCGAGGTGAGATTGCCCTAAGAATAATTCGTGCTTGCAGGGAGATGGGAATCGCGACGGTGGCGATCTATTCTGAGTGCGACGCTAATGCACTCCACGTTAAATTTGCAGACGAGGCGGTCTGTGTAGGCCCACCATCCGCATTAAAATCGTATCTTAATATCCCAAATGTATTGTCCGCTGCCGATATCACTGGCGCAGATGCAGTGCATCCAGGGTATGGTTTCTTGGCCGAAAACCAGCAATTCGCTAGGCTTACGGCAGACCATGGGATGACCTTCATAGGCCCATCGCCAGAGACCTTGGCTACGTTTGGTGACAAGCTTACCGCCAAAGCGGCAGCTCGCAAGGCTGACTTGCCGCTAATCCCAGGCTCGACAGGCGAGGTCCCTGATTTGGAGACAGCCATTAAGGTCGCAAATGAAGTTGGGTATCCGATTATGCTTAAGGCCGCTGCAGGTGGTGGCGGTAAGGGTATGCGAGTTGTGGAGGATGACGAGGGCCTTAAGGCTGTGTTTGCTATAACTGCAGCGGAATCTCAGGCAGCGTTTGCTTCAAGTGCGCTGTTTATAGAGCGGTTTCTAAAGGCTCCTCGGCATATTGAGGTTCAGGTGGCTGGAGACGGCAGGGGCGGCGCTAGGCATTTTGGAGAGCGAGACTGTTCACTTCAACGGCGCAACCAGAAGCTTGTTGAGGAGGCACCAGCTCTAGGGCTAACAGATGAAGTCCGCGCTGGTTTGAGAAAAGCAGCGCTTGGAATAGTGGCATCTACATCGTATCGGACAGTTGGTACCGTTGAATTCTTAGTGGAAGGTGACGAGTTCTTCTTTTTAGAGGTGAACCCTAGGATCCAAGTTGAGCACCCTGTCACGGAGGAGGTCACTGGAGTAGATTTGGTTCAGCTCCAGATCCGGCTTGCTGCAGGAGAAGAGTTTGACTTCGATCAGAGTGAAGTGTCGATAAAGGGTCACGCCATCGAGGTGAGGATCAACGCAGAGCACCCACGTACATTCGCGCCATCCCCTGGACGTATTACTGGCTTTCACCTGCCTGGTGGACCAGGAGTGCGTATTGATTGTGCTGTACATGACCACGCAATCGTCCAGCCATACTACGACTCCTTGATAGGGAAGCTCATCGTTTATGCAAACAGCAGGGAGGAGGCAATAGCTAGAATGCGCCGCGCCCTCGCAGAGAGTGTTGTAGAAGGTGTCGAGACATCTATCCCTTTACATCGAGAGTTGATCTCCGCGCCATTTTTTGCGAACCTATCTTTCCATACTCGGTTTCTTGAGAAGTGGATATCGGAGCGCTACGGGTAATCAAGCGAGTCCGCTAAATTAGTTGTTACAGGTAATGGAGAGTGTCACGTGGCTTTTGATAGGAATAGAAAAGAACAGGAGGCACTTTCCGCTCTAGGTAAAGGAGACATAGATAAGGCAGCAAACCTATACGCCGCCTTACTTCGTCATGATCCTAGAGATCGTCGAGTACGACAGAAGCTTTCAGATCTGTATCTAAGGGTAGGTCGTTCAGAGGAGGCCGAGCGTCATCTTAGAGAGCTGGCCAAGCTCTACGCCTCAGACGGGAACAACCGTGCAACTATAGCGGTATACAAGAAGTTACTTCCACTTGCTCCAAATGATTATGGCTTGTTGTCTTCTATAGGAGAAGCTTTTTTAGTCGCTGGTTTTACGCAGGAGGCCATCTCTAACTTTGAACAGGCTATCAACGGAATGGAACACCGTGATCCTGCTGCAGCTGCTGCAGTTTGCTTGCGCCTGATCAATCTAAAACCATCCGATACTCCACTCAGGATCAAGGCCGCTGAACTACTCGCTGAGGGAGGTAAAAAGGATGAGTCCTTTGAGGTTTACCGGGAAATTATCGGTGAGCTGAGGAGAAGAGGTAGAGTTGATGAGGTGGGTCGTTTGGCACTAGCCGCTCTTAAACTCGGAAAGACTGCCGACGATCTGCTGCAGGATGCAGCACAGGCATGCCTTACTGTCGATGATCCAGAGGGGGCCTTGCGCCACCTGCAAGTTGCTTACCAGAGCAACCCAAACGACCCCCGAACTTTAGACCTGCTAGCCAGATCCTTTGAGATGGGCGATCAGCCTGAAAAGGCTAGACCTATATTGGTCGCCCTGTCGTCAGTTCTTGTAAAAGAGCGACGTTACTCTGAAAGGGTCCCTGTTTTGGAGCGAGCGCTGGCGGTCGCGGGTGATGATAAGGATTTGGCCGCCGAGTTAACCTCTGCCAAGAAAGCAGAGGTCCTGGCAGAGTTTAGGTTAACGATGGTGACAGAGGCATCCCCTGTTAATGAGGCGGAGCTAAGAGCAGCTGTTAGGATGTCTGTTCTATCTAGGTACGGATTCGGAGATAGAGCGCTATTAGAGCTATGTGATCTATCCCAAGAAGTGGCAAACTCACCAGCAGTTCAAGCACAGGAAGCTGAGACTAGGGTGAGGTTGGGTCAGGTTGAGGAGGCAATTGAGCTGGCGGGTATAATCGCCAAATCTTTATCTGAACAAGGCCAGGACCAGGTTGCTCAAAGGGTGGCGGTGCTCACGGGTGGCGACCTATCCAAGTGGCTCGCAGCCCTACCCAGCGCTTCAGACGAACTAAGTGATGACGACACTAATCAACTAATGTCGAGTGAAGAAGATAATTCCCACCTGTTAGATGCCGCCATTAGCGCAGAGGATCTAGCGGGCGACGATATTCTGGACGACGATATTCTGGACGACGATATTCTGGACGACGATATTCTGGACGACGATATTCTGGACGACGAAATTATCGAAGATCAGGCTGAACAAGATGTTGCTAAGCCTTCGGGGATGATTGATATGGAGTCGTTGTTGGGCGATGACGATGATGAATGGATTGATGACTCCAACTCAAGCTCGGGTCTAGGTGATCTATTTAGCGGTGACGGAGTTATGGAGATTGATCCAGACGATATACCAGATGCCCAAGAGACGAAAAAACCAGATGGCTCTTCCTTAGAAGAAGTTGAAAGTTTACTCTTGTTAGGTATGGCAGATGAGGCGCTCGCAGTTTTATCTGGAATGGAGGGGCTACAGGCCGCGACATTGGCTGCTCGTTGCATGAAGGAGAATGGTGACCTGAAAGGAGCGGTTGACTTTTTAAGTGAGGCGATTGACTCGGGCTCAGAAAGTGAGCCAGGTATGGCTGAAGCACTCTTTCTTATAGCTGACCTAATAGGTAGAACAAAGAAGCATAGGGCGGCCTTGAGGTACCTACGAGAGCTGCAAGATCTTCACCCAGATTTCAAGCCTTCTGACGTTGAGCGAAGGATAAGTGCCTTGAAGATGGTGTTGGGCCGATAATTAGAGCGATTTTGCGTCGATGAGGGGTATAAAAAAACCTCTGTGGCTGTTAGTTATTAACAGTGGAAAACGAACCGCCAGTAAACAAACCCCGAGTCAAATGGTCCAAAGCCAAAAGGCGTGTCGTAGTTTATCTTTCGATGCTATCTTTTTTCTTTGTGGGTGGTGCCCTGCTTTTCAGTGGTGCAGGTTTCAAAGGTTGGTTGACTGAACTATCTCAGACCCAACTAGAGGTCATATTGGGAGAGAACGTTGAGGTCACGTCCGCCGAGATACACGCTACAGAGTTGTCGTTAGACTTGGTTGGGGTGGAGGTCATTTCTGACCAAGGTGTCCTGTTTAGAGCAGAGCGGATCAGGGCTGACAGCTCTATAACTGGAGGTCAGCCATCGCTGGAGTTTGTACGTCCGGTAGGCGAAGTATGGATAGTTGATGGCCTGCTTAGAGATTTTCCAGGGTTAGGGTGGGCTGCTAGAGACGAGTCCAAAGGCCTACCTTTTGGAGAGATCTCCATTGTAGATGGTGACATAGAGGTCATAATTGTGCAGCAAGGGGTTGAGAGGCGTGTCCACCTTAGCGGTATAAGTTTGGATACTGATGATCTTAGCGGGGATTTGGACTTTAGTGAGGTTGTTTTACAGTTACCAACTAGAGCCCCAATAGACCTTTCAGCGGTAGATTTTGGCCTTATTAGCCTCAGTGACGAGGCGATTTCATTATCTGGATTTAATTATGAGAGTCAAAACCTGAGAGTCGAAGGTAACCTTGGGCATGCCCCTGGTGATGGGCTGTTTGGTGATGTTGAGCTTAGCGTCTCTCCTAGTATCTTGGATTCTCGCACCAAGGACACTTGGACATTCTTGGGTGATATCAACTACAGCGGTTCCATAACGGGAGGAATGTCGTCTCCCGTTATTGATGGCCTAGTCACAGGAAGTCTGGAGTGGACCTACGGTATGAAGCGGGTGCCAAAGGTCTTTGCCTTTGAAAACCTGTCAGGAGCTGTCAGCTTATCACCTGAGGATGGGCTAGTTCTTACGGACGTTGCAGGAGATTATGGCGGTGGAGAGTTGTCGGTCTCAGGAGTATTCACAAAAGAGCTCGAGGTTCATGGGCTGTCTCTTGATGTCACGGAGTCTCAATTTGATCTAATCATAGGAGATATGGTGGGTCACCCAGAACCCTGGGTAGACTTCGACGGAGACTCTACTATTGTTGTCTCGGGAACCCTGCGTCCCTTTGACCTATCTGGTGAAATTTCCATAGATGCTACCAACGCTAACGCGTGGAATAGGCCTGAGCGCACCCCAGAGTCACTGTATCTGTCTTTTCCTCACCTGACGGCCGTTGGGACAATAACGGCACAGCCAGGAAATCTAGAACTAAACTTCTCTCATGTTAGGAGTCCCTCTAGCGATGTCGCAATTAGGACTCATTCAAAATTTGGCCCTAGAGGGTCTACTGAGGTCTTCTTCTCAACTGAGTCGCTCTATCTTCCAGACCTCACTCCTCTTGGAGGGTTGGAACTTCAAGGCTATGGTGCAGTAGAGGGGTACTTTAAGAACGCTAAATGGCACGACCCAGAGTTCTCAGCCGACGTTGATTTTGTAGACTTTGGCGCTATTGGGTATCAGTTTATGGATAGTGTGAGCGCTCATATAGGAGCTATCAACTTTAGCCCGCTCTCAATAGATAATATTAGGGGTAATGTAGGCGACTCTGAGTTTACTGGTAGGCTTAGGTATGAATTTTCTTCAGATGAACCATTGGCTGTAGATTTCTCTACTGTTGCTGGCCGTATAGAAGATTTCTTGCCTCACTTCACTCCAGTTGATGGGGTAGAGGGTGAACTCTTCATGTCAATGCACTTGGAGGGTGCTCCATCGGCTCTAACGGGTAGGTTTGATGCAACAATGTCCGATATGTCGCTCTGGGGGGAGCAATACACAGTAGGCGAGGCTAACGGTACAATGGACCAGGGGGATTTCTCTTTAGCTAAGCTGCTTATACAGAAGGAGGAGGGGAGCTCCTCAATAATGGCCCGAGGGAGAGTGACTGAGGGGGGAGAGTTAAATGGGGAGCTTCTAATTGATGCTTTAGCGATACCAGAGGATCTGTTTGACGGTGACTTTGTGGATGGAACTCTACAGGTAGACGCGATGATAGGCGGAAGCTTTACTTCACCCGAGCCAAGCGGGCGTATATCTTGGCTAGATGCCACAATTAGAGGTAACCCAAGTGGTGATGGAGAGGTTCGGTTTAACTCAGATGATGGCTTGGTGGATGTAGAGGGAGCTTTGTTGGGCGGTGGGCTTGAAATGAGAGGAAGCCTCTCGTTGATAAATGAGCGTGCTTTTAGGTTGGAGGCAGGAGGTGAGTCCCTGCCGCTCGGCCTACTGTTATCAGAGTCAATCAACGGTGATCCTATTAGGGGAGAATTCTCAGGGGGCTTTAATGCAAGGGGGACTCTAGGTGTTGGTTTTGAAGAGGTCTCTGCCTATGTGGACTCAGGAGGACTCAGGTGGCGAGATCGGTCGCTATCTACTGAGGGGCGCTGGGGCTATAAAAGTGGAAACAACAGCAGCATGTTCCATGGTGTCCACCTTGTTGGCGAGGGTGTAGATGTCACATTGTCAGGCGTCTCAATAGACGGAGATAGTTGGGCGGTTGATGGTGGAGGCATGGTAGACCTTTCTTGGCTTCCAATGGTTGCTCCCACTGTGGAGGTCGCACATGGTAATGGTGAGCTTACAATAAGATCTGACCCTGATTTAGAGGTGGCTCTCAATATCAACAACGGGACTCTCCGTATGGATTGGTTCCCACATTCAATGAACGATATTGTTGGCTCAGTTACAGCAGACGGATCAGGTGTACAGTTGGAGTCTATTGTTGGATCAATAGGAGGGGGCGCTGTAACAATCTCTGGTGGTCTCATGAGTAGAGACTGGAGTCCCCATTTGGTCGGTATTGATCTCGGGCTAACGGGTAGCAGTGTAAAACTGTTTGAGTCGCTCCCAACGTTAACGGGGAATGGCGACCTTGAATTGTCTGGAGCTTGGCCGTTTAGTGGAAATGAGCCTCTGGAAAGCGATCTTCTGCTGTCCGGCGATGTAGAGCTGACAGATGTTCTGTTTACTGAGAGGATCGATTGGGAGGAGTGGCTGCTTGACTTTAGGAGATATGTTGATCTTGAACAGGTTGCTGTGAGCGAGGAGGCAGGGCTTCTCTCCTACAATATATCAGTCGCTGGTGAAGGGGCTGGTAGGCTGCGAAACAACATTGCCGAAGGTGTCTGTGACGTTGACCTTGTTGTTGTCGGTGACACAACGTCACCTGGTTTAACAGGCGTGGTTAGAATGCATCCAGGTGGAAGCGTGGTCCTTCAAGATAGGGAGTTTGAGTTGGTAAGGGGGGAGCTAAGGTATATAGACCCATTCTCTTTTGATCCCGAGCTAAACCTGTTGATGAGGACAGAGGTGGAGTCTCGAGATGAGAGCTATCGTATTGAGTATCACATAGATGGGCCCCTGACTGATTGGTACTCCTCCGCAGTCTCGACTCCATCATTGTCACAGGCTGACATTAATGCTCTTCTCTTGTTTGGTCTTACGAGGGACGACCTCGAGCGGTTTGGCGGTGTGAATAGCGCTCTCTTGATGGAGGGGGCTGATATTCTCTTGCATGGAATCGGCCTAGATAATCGCGCACTAGATACTATAGGTGGAGGAGTTGCTCTTTTTGATCGTGTAGAATTAGTTACTGGGGCCTCGGAGAGAGGTAATCAGGTTGCATCGGAAACACGGGTGATGTTGGAAAAGCGTCTGGAAGCCCCATACTCCACAGATATGAGGTTTGAGTTCAACCCATTGCGCACCGCTGAAAATACTCTTGAGTTAGAGCGAGAGGTCTCGGATGGGATCTATGTGACGATCTTTAGGTCCTCCATGGAGCAGGACAGGAGCTTAGAGATAGGCGGTGCATATGGGGTAGACTTTAAGATGCGCTGGGACGTAGAGTAGTGACTTTTTTGAGATCTATCTGCAGGTGGGCTGTGGTCTGTATAGGGGTAATGCTTGGGAGCGTTGCTACTGCCCAAGAGGACTCACCATGGTGGCTGGGACTCGAAGTCTCACAGGTAACGCTAGAAGCGCCTGTGGGTGGCCTGCCAAGCGATAACATTGGTCCTCTCTTGCGCGTCGTTCAGGGTGATATCTACAGCCCCTCGGCGGTAGCTAGCGATCTGCGGTTGTTGTATGGGTTGGGGATGTTTGAGGCTGTTGAGGCAGATGTGAGCCCATGGGTTGGGTTTAGTGATGGCGGGTATTTGGATCAGGTAAACATTACCTACAGGATCTATCCAGGACCAGTTCTGTCCAGTGTCACTGTAACTGGGGCTAGCTTCTTTACAGAGCGTGAGTTGCTTACGGTGACGGGCCTACAGATTGGAGAGCGGGTTTTACTTGAGCGCGCTCGGTCAAACGCAGTTGCTGAATTGGAGGCACTCTATAGAGAGGCTGGTTTTCCTTTGGTTACAGTAGGTGTAGGAGCGAATGAGGGTACCGACTCTGTATCGTTGACCCTTGTAATAACCGAGGGTGGCCCAAGGATACTGACTAGTTTAGAGTTCTCGGGGATAACGCGAGAACTTAGCGATAGGGAATTAGGCCGAATAGCGTCTTCAGCAGGGGTGGAGATTGGCACGCCATTTACAGAAATAGACCTCGAAAATATGAGAGGTGCCGTAGAGGACGCTCTCGAAGAGAGAGGGTGGTACTCTGCTAGAGTTGTAGCTTTAAGCGCTGTTGGTAGCGGGGATGTAAATGTTTTGGTTGAGCCAGGAGTTCGCGTCGAGCTCGTAAGTAATATTCCCGAGTCACCACAAGGAGACGAGCTACGAGAATTAGTTGGGCTTTCGGGGCGAAAAAGATTCTCTGACGGCTACCTAGAAGAGATCTCTGAGTCCGTTGAGGGGTGGCTTCGAGAGCGAGGCTGGCACTTAGCTCAGGTAGAGACAACAGCCCTTGTTGAGGGGCCTGAGGGGAGCCAGGTGAGAGTGATCACCGTTCGAGGAGATATAGGCCCCGAATTCATCTTCGGTGATCTTTCTGTTTCAGGAAATTATGTCCTATCAGACGCCGAAATATTAGCGGCGTTCTTTAGCGAAGCTGACCCAGAACAGCGGGGGTTTGGTACTGGTGACCCAGAGTTGGCAAGGGAGCTAGTCCAGACTTTGTATCAGTCACGAGGCTATCTATCAGCCACTGCATCAATCGCACTTTCAGAACCTAGCATCTCTATTGAGAGGGGCGGCCCAAAGGCAACAGTCGATGTTGGCTTAACGGTATCCGAGGGCACAAGAGTCCTGTTTGAAAATGTCACCTTGATTGGTGGTGCTGATGATGTGGCAGAGGTCGACCTAGGCGGATTAGTTGGTCAGCCCGTAAACCCGAGAACCGTGAATGATCTCGTGGAGTCAACAGGAGAGCTCTATAGAGACAACGGCTACCTAGATGTACAGGTAACCGGTTCATTGGCAGTAGATGGTGATGATGCCGACCTCAGCCTCTCTGTAGTGGCGGGGCCACAGACGATGATTCGCAATATTGTTATTCGAGGAAACATCGCTACACGCACTGAGATTATTGAGCGAGAGGTTACCCTGTATGTAGGAGACCCAGTCTCCCTTCGCTCAATAGACGATACACGCAGAGCCCTATACGGCTTGGACGTGTTTTCACGTGTAGAGGTCTCGTTGGTAGGCGAGTCATCTTTTACGAAAGATCTCTTGGTGGAGGTTGTAGAGGGGCCGAGGATGTCCATTGAGCTGGGTGGTGGAGTTTCAACAGATATGGGGGCTAGGCTTTTTTCCCGTGTCACCTGGAACAACGTACGTGGCTTAGGCCACAAAGTATCATTTATGAGCGAGGTGGGTGCTGGCTATCAAGGGGATACTTGGACACTGGATATGACCGCTCCGGAGTGGAGGAGTAGCCTAAGATACGTAGCCCCTAAATGGCCAGTCTACGACTCTGAGGCTTACGGAGATCTTCTCCTTAATGAACGGGTACAGGAAAACTCCTATCGTCTCGAGAGCAGCGGCCTAGGTGTGGGTCTTCAGTGGGGCTTTGACTCATTTGTACAAGGTACCAAGATTCAACTCTCTTTGGCTTATAGGGCCGAGTGGCGTAGGTTACACGATCTCGATTTAGGTGTTCTTGTGGTTGGAGACCCATGGCTAGATACACTCGACATTGAGAACCTTGGAGAGAGTGAGGTTACCCTACCTTCGAGCGCTCGTAATCAAACGGGGCCAGAGCTCAATATGTTCTTCGATAGCCGTGATGATCAGTTTAACCCTACTAGAGGCTCATATGTTTCAATGAGCTTCAGGACAACAGATCCGATTGGTGCAGGTTATTGGAGCTATAGAGCTCATGCTCAGGGGCGATCTATACTCCCTATTGGCCGCCTATCATTTAGGGTTAGTGGAGGGGCTGGTGTCGGTGCCGTTGCAGGTCGGGCTACCACCTTACCGCTAGAAGAGAGGTTCTGGTTGGGAGGTGTTAGCACCTTGCGAGGCTATGCCCTTGATCGAGTTGGGCCAAAAAACAGGCTTGGGATGGAGTCTATCGATTGGCCTTCAGAGGTCGAGCCACTAGTCGATGAGCTAGGTCGTGACTCTACTAGCAGGTGGGTAGCTACTGGCGGCGACGCTACTCTGCACCTAAGTAGCGAGGTCTGGATCCCTACGGATGTTTTGGGATTGTCGAGTAACAGCGGAGCAGTGGTTGCTTTTGTCGACATAGGTAACGTCTTCTTTGTAGATCCAGCTGTGCTAACGACCTCGATGTTAATAGACCCAGAGCCTTTATTTAGAGTAGGGACAGGAGTTGGCTTGAGGTACCGGACCCCTGTGGGGTCTATACAGGTTGACCTAGGTGTCAACCCAGCTTGGTACATGACAGAATGGGCTGATGAGCGCGGTGAGGAGCCAGTTAGGTTACACATAGCACTTGGAGCTACGTGATGGTTAGCCCCAGCAGTGGTCCCATATAGCACCTGTCGCATCCAGAGCTTCTGATGTACCGATGTCTTCTTGGTCGACGGTAGAGAAGACTTTGAGAAGTTCAGTTGTTGATAGCTCGCACACACCAGACTCTATGTAGCAGTCAACATGGGATGCTATTGCTAGTCCCCACAGTTCATCACAGGTCATCTCAGTGGTCGTATCATAGATAAACCTCTCTTGAAGACAGATTAGGTTTCTGACTAAAAACGCCTGTGTTTCTGGCTCAACTGTCTCGTAGGTTTCCCACATGAACTTTTCGGCGTATTTGGCTCCATAGCCTAGAGCATAACCATCTTCTCCACACCCATCTCCGTGGTTTTGGTATCGGTCGGCACAGCGGTATGGCTCACCTGGGTCTATGGTGGCCGCTTCTACCGAAGACGGTTTGCACTCATCGGATATAAGTACAGAGCACCCAGTGAGTGCTAAACAGGCGCCTATTCGAACTATCACAGCTGGCCACTCAGAGCGCCAAACCGAAGCCCCTTGACTGATACTACAGCGGCATTGGCATCCAGTCTGTCTAGTATTTTGTCAATAACAGTAGCACCTGCCAACAGGCTGTCAGACCGTTCTGGTGACACTTCCGAAATCTGCCTACGCTCCTCTTTTGAGGCTATTTTGAGTCTCTCGATTAATAGCTGTAGGGACTGCCTAGTAAGTGTTGAACCGTGCACTTTCGACTTGTCCCAACTTTTCAGTCCTATTGAGATAGCAGCTAGTGTTGTCGCTGTCCCCGCCACACATATAACAGTCTTAGGTCTCGCACTGACTGACAGGCCATCGGTCACCTCGGCCACGCGACCCTTCAGCTTATTATAGGCAATAGGGTCGGTTTTACCGTGACCGATGAAGTCTTCCGTTAGTCGGGTCGAGCCAAGCTCTAGTGAGATACCCGATTGTATTTTGCCTCCGACCCCTTGGACAACTTCAGTTGATCCGCCACCGAGGTCTATTACTGCTACTGGTTCATCATCGTCTATAAGGCCATCAATAGCTCCCAAGTAGGTTAGCCGTGCCTCCTCATCGCCTGAGATGATTTTGAATATTAGCCCTGCCTCCGATAGAACTCTTTGGTAGAATTCGTCAGAATTCCTGGCTCTTCGTGAGGCAGATGTCGCTATAGCCAGCACATCTCTACTCTCCACCCCATGTGTTGCTGCGACAATTGTGTAGTCAACGAGCGCTTTTATTGCGGCTTCCATTCTTGCAGGTTGGATTAGACCATCGTCGCCAATTCCACGACCAAGGCCTACAACTCGAGCTTCATCATGTAGAACATCTCCTGTTTCTGAAAGGACCGTCAGCAGGACTGAGTTTGAGCCAAGATCGATAGCGGCTCTGTTTTTGTTCGTCATTGTTATTTTAGTGTTACCACAGCGCTGGTGACCAGGCAGGATTTGAGAATGTTCCACGACCTTCGGTTATCTGGACTTGGTGGACGTTGTCGCTAGTGCTGACCCATATATGTGAGCCACCACTTCTGTTAGAGGTGAACGCTATGTATCTACCGTCTGGCGACCATGAAGGGTCTTCGTTGTTACCTTGGTGTTCAGTAATTCGTATACGGCCGCTACCGTTAACACCTATTGTGTAGACGTCATACAGCCCCTCTCGGCTAACGTAGGCGATTCTGTCTCCACTTGGTGACCAAGCTGGGTCTGTGTTGTGGTTACCGTTGAAGGTTACTCTCTCAGGCGAGCCGCCTCTTGCGTCCATCTGGTAAATTTGAACACCACCAGAGCGCTCTGATGCGAATGCTATTTTTGTCCCATCAGGAGACCATGTAGGGGATAAATCCAGCCCGGATGTTCTAGTCAGCCGACTGTTCTCTCCGCTCGCTATGTTTATAGTGAAGATATCTGAATTACCCCCAGTAGACATAGTCAGCGCCAGAACACCACCTATAGGGCTAAATGAGGCTCCCGCATTTATACCTTCTCGACTGGATATAGGGCGAGTCCTACCCCTTGCGAGGTCCGCTATATATAGGTCGGGGTTTCCTCTTCTGTAGCTTGTGAAGGCTAGACTTCGAGCGTCGGCCCCCCAGGCAGGCTGTATATTGATGGCGCCGTTTCTGGTTACTGGGACCACTCTAGCTCCGTCTATGTCGACTAGTACGATCTCTTTGTTGCCAGAGCGGTTGCTGACTGCTGCGAACCTAGTGTTGAATATGCCTGCTTCACCACCTATATATTCGATAATCTGGTTGGATATTCTGTGACCTAGGGTACGAAGTTGGTCTGCTTCAGCCGTAAAAGCCCTTGCCCCTAATCTGTCTCTGCCAGGTACGTCGTATACCCATACTTCGGCCCTATACTGGCCACTGGCTGTTCTCGTAAGGGATGTTTTAGCTAAGGCTGTCGCTCCTGGCACGTCCCAGTCAGTATATCTGAATTGTCCAGGTTCAAGACCTGCCGAGGCGGGCTCTATAAATGAGCGAGAATCGAGTACTCTGAAGTACCCTGATATCTCCATATCCCTAGTGATTAATGCCCAAAGTGTGTCGGCCTCTGGATCCCCTCCGCTGGGTCGAGGGATAGCTAGTGGCAGATCCTGACCACCAGGTTTGTTTATCTGGATAGTTAAACCCTCAATGGATGTCGACTGTGCGGTAGTCTCTGTAGAGAACCCAAATGCGATTACAGCGGTGATAGCCGCCGCAGCGAGTATGCGGAAAACATTGCTCATTGTTGTCGTCACTCCGTGTTTGTGAATACGACCATAATCGATGCCGTAGCGTTGGGCATTGAGTTTGCCGGTGGTGGTGTGAGTTGGCTAGTTCTCCTGACCGCATTTCTGGCGGCTGCATCGAACGAGTTACTGCCGGAAGGGGTGACAACCCTGCTCCCAACGATACGGCCTTCTCGGTTGATCTCAAGCTGTAATGTAGCAGTAAGTGGCTCTGTCTGAAGCGTGCTGAAATTACTCAGCACATCCCGTTTTACGGTTTCGGCCCATGCTGCGATTATAGGATCTCCGGCAGCTCCTGCCGAGCTGCCTGTGGCGTTGTCTATCCCATCAGGTGAGGTCTGAGTCTGTGTCTGTGCTGCCTCAGGGGCGTTAAACCTGGAGAGTAGCTCGGCCCTGCGCTCTGCTCGCTCTCGCTCCCTTTCTCTTTCCCTGTCCGCTTCAGTCTCTTGTGGTTCAGGCGGTGTTACCTCGACAGGTTCTACTACTACCTCTTCAGAGATAGGTTCTACTGGATCTGTTGTGGGTTCGACGACCTCCTCAGGCGTCGTGACAGGGGTTGGCTCAGGCGGTGCAATAGTAACTCTGTGGATCTCATCAGAGCGAGGAAGCGCAACCATAGCAACCTCCATGACATTATCCATGTCTATTAGGTTGTCCTTAGAGTGCTCGGCACCCTGTGCCCATATTAGCCCTCCAAACACGGCTAAATGTAGGCCTAGAGCCATAGGTATGGCGCTCTTTGTGTCCAGCTCTTGCGCGGCCAATACACTCTTCACGGCTTAAAGGGTCTCCAGTTCAGGTTGGGTTACTAGTCCAACATTTGGAATACCAGCTGCTTTTGCAGCGCCGATAAGGGCTGCGATTCTAGCATATGGAACCGTTCCATCAGCTTTTAGGAACACCTGCTGTTCTGGATTTGCTGCGACAATGGCGGTTAGGCGCTCTCGTATTGTTTCTGCTGGTATATGGGTCTCGTTAATATAGATCTCACCATCAGCAGAGATAGAGATGATCATCTGGTTTTCACTGGTCTGAAGGGGAGTCCCCTGTGCCCTTGGTAGCTGAACGTCCATGCCTTGGACCATCATAGGAGCTGTAACCATAAAAATAATTAATAGAACCAACATTACGTCTACGAATGGAGTGACGTTTATCTCAGACATTACGCCGCGTTTTCCACCACTAGGGCCGCTCATTCCCATGACTTAAACCCCTGTTGGTTAGGCCGACCTAAAGTGGCGTTTTACGATGTTCAAAAAGTCAGAAGAGAAGTTGTCTATCTCTCCCGCGAGTACCCCTAGGCGGGTATTGAAGTGGTTGTACGCTATTACAGCTGGTATTGCGGCGGCTAATCCCACAGCGGTCGCTATAAGTGCGTGAGCGATGTCTGGGCCAACGACCTCAATAGAAGCTGATCCAGTCTCACCTATCTTCTGAAATGCTCGCAATATTCCCCACACTGTACCGAAAAGACCGATAAATGGCGCGGTAGATCCAGTCGTAGCTAGAAATGGTATCTTGTGCTCTAGGGCGGTCATCTCTACTGATGTGGCCCTTCTTAGTGACCTCTCTACATTTTCTGTAGCGCCTAGGTCCATAGACATCGCGCTTCCGCCTTGTGATTTGTTCATTGAGCTTAGCTTGTTGAGCTCTACATACCCAGCTCGGAAAACTTCGGCGATTGGCGAGTCTGGAAAGTTTGTTGTCTGTTCGTATACGTGGTCTAGACGTTTACTGCCCCAGAACACCTCGAGGAACTCTTGTGATTGTTCAGTGGCTCTCTTTATCACCTTTGATTTTGCGAAGATTATGACCCAGCAGGCCACAGACATTCCCAGCAGGCATATTAGTACTAATTGTACAGTAGCATCAGCGTTTAATAGTAGGTCGAGTGCGCCCCCTGATGAGTTTGGCGGTGACGAGAGGGAGACAGTCATGGCTTCGTTCATTGTAGAAGGCCTCGTGCTGTTTGGGGTGATTATTAAATGGCTATATTTATTTGTTTTTTCGGTCACCTGTCCAGCCGCTCATCCCGCCTACGACGACATAGAGCTCCTGGGAACCTATCGATGACATAAACTCCGCAGCGGCCGAAGCTCGTCCACCAGCCTGGCAAATAAAGATCAGGTAATCGGATTGATCCAGCTCGCGGTAGCGGTGTGAAAGCTCATCGACAGGGATGTGAATAGCTAGTGGTGAATGATCTGAGTTGAATTCAGAGAGGGTGCGTACATCGATCATCTTGAAGAGAGAATCTTTCTCTTTTAGTTTATCGATCGCCTGTTCAGAGGAGATCTCGACCACCTTAAAGGCTTCTCCAGAAGGCGGCGCTGCGCTCTTTTGGGCGTTTTGCTCTTCCGCTGAAGAGGCCTTTCTACCCTCTAGCTTTTCGCATATAGATATTAAATGCTCCACGTCAGGGAAGTCGTTTTGTGAGTGTGCGACAGTCTGATTTTTCGCGACTACTACCACGGCGTCGCGGGCATGTGGTCGGATTCTGCCTGCGCAGCCGAAAGAGCGTGAGGTTAGAGCCATAGGGTCGTAAAGATAAAAAATGTCTGAACGAAGTCTGTTTCTTAGGCGCCTAAGGTCTTCAGGTCTCTCATTTGTCACGCAGTAAATAGCTGTGTCTAGCTCTCTAAAACGATCTAGATTTGAGTTCAGGGCCTTTATGATATCAAGGGCCTCTTGGGAGTCGGAATAGTGTGCGAATACAAGTATTACGTTTAGTGCACTCTCGAAGTCACTAAGCTTTACCCAGGTACCTTCATCAGCTGTTAGGGAGAGTGATGGAGAAGGCCTCCCTGCTTGGACTGGTTTGAACCGCGCTAATTCTCTGATCATCTGTCGAGCCTCTCTGTCTTTTCAGTGGTTTAGAACCTAAAACCTTATAACACCCAGAGATTACTTCGTTGCTAAAACCTCGCCAATAACTCAGCCACAGGAGCAAGAGTGATGAATCCTCTAAGGTTATCGCCTCCACCTCTCTCTCCTCGGTCAAAGACAAATAGCCCCGTAGCATCTATTGCGACCTGAATATTTACCTTTCCGTAGAATGATGTGGAGACGCCTAAGCCGCCTGTTACTCCAGGTGAGTACTCGTTTGAAGAGACCCTAGTTACACCATCTACACCAGCTATATCAAAGTGAGTCCGAAAGATGTCGAGCCCAGCGCCACCACGAAAAAGCGGAGATATTTGAAAGGGCTGAAGGGCTCCACTGGGCCTTGGCGCCCACTGTAGTGAAATTCCATGCCACTGGTGAACTAGTACGCCCTCGGATGAAGATGCATCCAATGGATCATCGCTTGGTAGAACCCAGATGTCGGCGTCACCTTGTAGCCCGTGTCCTGACAGGTGAGCTACATATCTTACCGAGGTGTCGTATGTCAGCGCTCGCATCAGAACGATACCAGCTAGCGGACCTTTACTCCACTCTGTAGCTGTACCTCCGTAGTTACCAGCTAAACCAACAGTCAAACCAACCCCCCACGGGGCGTTATTGCGTGGATCGAGCCTTAGGCTGCTGTCTTCTGCTTCATTGGCTAGTGCCTGCGATGAAAAGAGGGCACCCAGGATGGTGAATAGTACTGCTGGTCGTTCCATATCAGTGATTGTCTCCCCAAGTTGTACCCCTGCCGAGGCTCTTTGTGTATGCAGCAGCCTTTATGTGGTCAACACAGTATTGATCGCGTTTATCTTTGTATAGCTTTGCTACAGACGTCACGGGGTCGTGTGTAAAGAATAGCCACCCTTGTCTTGAGTATAGATCTGATAATAGGGTCTTCTTTTCATCAATGAGCAACTCTGGGTAACGATCATATCCCATAGTTATGGGTACTCTCACCCAGGCCAGCCCAGGTATAAGGTCAGCTGCAATGGCTATAGGTCCCTTTGGTGTCTCTATTTCCGTAAGCATAAGTCCGACAGTGTGCCCATTGGAGAAATGGAACTTGAAGCCTTCCCCCAATAGGTCAGAGTGGGATTTTGTCTCTATGTGAAGCCTTCCAGATTGCTCTAACAATTTTGTCAATGCAGGTATAAAACTAGCCCTGTCTCTTTGGTGAGGGTTTTTGCATCGCTCCCACCCCTTTTCTGAGACAACGACAGTGGCATTGGGGAAGACCAGGCTAGGTTCCACTCCTTCTTCCCATTGGCTTAAGAGTCCCCCAGCATGGTCGAAATGTAGGTGAGAGAGCACGACAATGTCTATTGATTCAGGTGAGTGCCCAGCCGCTTTTAGATTTTGTAGAAGCAGGTGTCCTCCAGCCTCTACGCCAAACCTGTCGCTCATTTTGGGCTCAAAGAAATCACCAATCCCAGTCTCAAACAGGATTTTTCTTCCCTTTTTATCAATTACAAGCAATGCCCTGCACGCTAATTCAATCCTGTTCATCTCATCTGGAGAAAACCATCGCTCCCACAGTGCTCTAGGTGCGTTGCCAAACATTGCTCCGCCGTCTAGGCGCTGTCGGTTTCCTTCAATGGACTGCAGGAACATCTCTTTTCCAAATCTATAGTCTGTGAATTTGTGAGGCGGTGTTTATGAATTTATCTCTGTAATAGGGTATCATCAATATCAATGAACGCCCTCCAAACAAATCTGCCAAGATCAGCCAGAATTGGCGTGTTCGCTCCATCGAGCCGCTTCTCTGAAGAGCGGTTGGAATCGGGGCTGGATATAATAAAAGGGTGGGGCTTCGAGCCAGTTTTAGCACCAAATATTGGTAGAGGGCATAGATATTTAGCTGGAACAGATCAAGAGCGACTTGATGATTTAGTGTGGGCCCTTACGGATAAAACTTTATCAGCATCGTGGATGGTGCGTGGTGGCTATGGGCTCACGCGGCTGCTGCATAATGTGCCGTGGTCAAGGGCTGTTAACCGACCTGTATTGGGTTTCTCTGATGGTTCTGCTTTACATGTTGCCCTTAAACAATGTTCGGGGATTCAGGGTGTCCACGCCCCAGTTCTTCACTCTCTTGGCTCTTCTAACGCGGCATCAATCGAAGCTTTAAGGCTCACCCTTCAAGAGGGTATCTTGCCCAACTTGCCTGGCCGACTCCTTACATTACCTAGAGCTATACCTGTAAAGGCCCCAGTGGTAGGGGGAAACCTATGTATGCTTAGTGCCATTTGTGGCACTACGTGGCAACTGGATGCCACTGGAACCATTCTGCTTTTAGAAGAGATTAATGAGCCTGCGTATAAGGTTGACCGGATGATAAACCAACTCAGAATGTCTGGGGTCTTGGATGGAGTCGTTGGCGTAGCATTTGGCTCATTTATTGGGACTGATCCTCCTGAAGGGGTTGACTGGACTACCGAGGAATTACTTTTTGACCTAGTATCAGACCTTGGTGTCCCAGTAATTACAGGGCTGCCAGTGGGACATGGCGCCGATAATTTCCCATTTGTGTTCGGAAAACAAGCCTCAATTCAGCCTAGCGGGTTGGTATTTAGCTCTGCGCCGTAATAATTGCCTCTTGGGCAGCAACCGCCCACTTTCGGAGAGATAATGACTGAGAGAAGATGGTTTGAGCAGCCTCCACCAGAACCAGCTGCAAACACAGAGCGTAATGAGTCTTTCGCAAAGGACCTGTGGCTTAGGTGTAAGGGGTGTTCTGAGGCCCTGTATAGGGCTGACCTCCCAGAGCAAAAGAATGTCTGTACACACTGTGGTTTTCACCTCCGATTGGGGGCTATGGATCGAGTTAATCTATTGGCAGATGAGGGTAGCTGGGTTCGTGATGGTGACAAACTGGCGCCGTCAGACACACTGGGATTTGTCGATTCCAAACCCTATCCAGCTAGGATTTCAGCCTCGAACAAGAAGACTGGCGAGTTGGATGCGTTCATCTCAGGGTCGTGTGAGATTGGTGGGGTGGCAGTTGAGCTCGGGGTAATGAACTTCGCTTATATGGGAGGCTCAATGGGCTCAGTCGTTGGCGAACTTATTACTCGCTTATATGAACGAGCCGCTGAGCGAAAACGACCAGCCATTGTAGTCTCTGCATCTGGTGGTGCTAGAATGCAAGAGGGGCTTCTGTCCCTAATGCAGATGGCTAAGACATGTGCGGCGCTAGCACGGTTGAGGGAAGAGGCCAAGATGCCTTACATCTCAATTTTGACAGACCCTACCACAGGCGGCGTCGCTGCCTCTTTCGCTATGCTTGGTGATCTAATTATAGCAGAGCCTAACGCTCTTATTGGTTTCGCAGGGCCCAGAGTTATCGAGCAGACAATCGGCGAGTCTCTGCCCGAAGGATTCCAGACAAGTGAGTATCTCCTAGACCACGGAATGATCGATCAGATTGTTCACAGGTGGGAGATGAGGGAGACTCTGGGGCGTCATCTGCGCTGGATGATGGAGGGGTAGTTGCGCAGTCACCCATATCTGCGTAGCCTGTCTGCCAGCGGTATTCGTCTTGGTTTAGATCGAATAGCGCTTTTTCTGGAGAGTTTGGATTCACCGCACCTGAAGTACCCTGTGATTCATGTTGCGGGGACTAATGGTAAGGGTAGCGTCACATCCGTCTGCGAGCAGATCTATGTTGAGGCTGGGATCAAGGTGGGAGCAACAACATCTCCACACCTTCAACATGTGAATGAGCGTATACGTGTCGACGGTAAACCTATAACTGACGATCAGTTTGATAAACTCGTTAAAGAGGTGGGCGATAGAGTAAAGGCTTGGGGCAGGGAAAACGCGATAGAGGGCGAGCCTCTAACCTATTTTGAAGCGATGGTAGCGATAGCTTTTCTTCACTTTGCAAGGTCAGAAGTTGATGTCGCCGTAATTGAGGTTGGGCTAGGTGGCCGACTCGATGCCACAAACGTGTTGAATGCTGAGGTTTCGGCGGTCACCTCCATAGCTTTAGATCACTGTGACAGGCTAGGATCAGACGTAGGATCAATTGCAGCAGAGAAGGCTGGTATAATAGCTACCAATAGTGATGTTGTTCTTGGACCTCTTTGTAGAGAGTCGCTCCAGGTTGTGAGGTTGTGTGCCGTCGACCGTCATGCGAACTTACATGAGGCAGGCGTGGACTACAGTATGACCAGTGACACACGTGGTCTAAGCTATAGAGGGCTTGGTGCTGCTTTTGAAGGTCTGAATTTAGGGCTAGAGGGTGAGCATCAATCATATAATGCTGGGGTCGCCATATCTGCAGTACTAGCCATGGGGCGACGTCACAGAGCCCTATCAGTGTCGGAACCTGCATTTAGAGCGGGGGTTAGAAATGTAAGTCATCCTGGCCGATTAGAGTGGGTTGAGGACTCTGTTCTTATTGACGGCGCTCATAATGTGGAGTCAGCGACAGCGTTAGCTAACTACATAAAACAACTCGACACCTCTTCGGGGTGTACGCTTCTCTTAGGTGCCTCTTCCGACAAGAATGTGAGGTCTATCGCCACCACTCTGGCGCCTTACGTCGACTCTGTTGTAACTACCAGGTGCTCTCACCCTAGAGCTATGGAGCCAGGCGATGTAGCCTCACAGCTTGTCGACCTAAGGCTCCCAGTAATACCAGCTGGTAGAGTGGAAGAGGCCTTGAGTGTGGCAAAGTCTCGAGGAGGAATAGTTGTCGTTGCTGGCAGTCTATTTTTAGCGGGTGCTGTTAGAGAGCTTTGCGGAAGGTGCTAAGCTTAGCCGTCACATATTTCGTCGGTCTCGCATTAGCTGATGATGTTGAGGTTAGGGTCGACGCAGAGAGCATCATTATTGAGTCGGAAAGAGCAGAGGCAGGGAGCGGCAGAGCCCTATATGGCCCGTATGAGGTTGAGTTCGAGGAATTGTCAGGTGAACTCAGCGGCCAGGAATTAGAAGCTAGAGGGGCCACTGTATCAGCGACAGGTTGGGGTTGGGTGCTTTGGAGTCAGCGTGTAAATATGGCTGGTGGGCTATTGTCTGGTGATGAGGTGACCCTTAGCAAGTGCGTGGATGAGTGGCGTCCATGGGAGCTTCGAGCTGATCGGGCCACACTAGCAGCCGGTAGTGTGGCGTTGGAGCAGTCCCGGCTATCACTTTTTGATTTAGTTGAGATCCCTATACCTGTTGACTCAATCTCATTGACCCCATCTTCTTGGGCCGTAGGTCTACCCGCTATAGACTGGGTTGACGACTCTCTGAGGGTTTCAGTTCCTCTCTGGTTCAAGATCGACAGTGCGCGTAGCGCAAGTGTCGCTGTCGGCTGGTGGCAGGGGGCTACATTATCAGGAAAGATGGTGGACCAGGACAATGGAGAGATGTTGGCAGAGATCGCCTACCGTGAATCTGGGTTGTTGGGTTACTTGGCAGCAGACTATCAGGCTGGTGATCGGGGTTTAGGGATTATAGGCGACGGTTCAGCACTATTGGGAGCCGCGACGCTCTCTTGGTTTGACGAATACGAATTGAGGTCTAGGGATTTTTTAGAGCATAGGGCAATGCTTTTCTCCCACGGGTTCTCTTTAGAGCGTTTTGGTTGGTTTTCTGGGGAGGATAAGTCAGCTGTTCACTCCTTAGGCTTTACGGGAGGTAATGAGATCGGGTCCTTAGTCTTTGAGCGTCACCGTTTCAGACTCTATAACGATGGCGTAAACAGTGGAGCTGATGGTGTCGTAGCAGTTAGGTCTATGGATAGATTAGGTCACCTAGAGGTCGCTGGACAGCTTATCGCCACAGGTGAAATTGAAGATCTCGAAGGTGAAGAGGGGGCGAACATTGACTTGGATGGAGCCGTTAATCTAAGCCTCCCTTTTTGGGGAAGGTTCGGAGAGGTTGTCCATGAGGCCTCTGTTGGGATTAAGGTTGAAACTGACTTATCTGTTGGTCCTAGGTTGACTAGTCAGTTCTACGGAAGAGGAACCCAGTCCTTTGAGATTTGGGCGCCCATAACAGAAGGTGGTTTTGAGCTAGGTGGTGCTTTCTCACATAGACAAGGAGGTTGGTTTGTTGACCTCTTTGGTGAACACTCTGCCGAGGTTAACCACCTTGGTGGTGCTTTGGGATTCAACAATGACTTCTATGAGTTGTCCTTGAGTAGTTGGATAGATGAGACAATGGTCGCTGCTGTAGGCACTACCTCGGTTTTTGTACCTAGCGCTCACGGTCGCTGGAGGCCGAGCCTATCTTCTATCGTTTCTGATGAGGGGGTCTTGTTTATGGGGGCTGGGTTGGGCTGGATCGCAGATTGTGGGTGTCTTGATGTTGAGGTCAATGTCTCCGCGGCTGAAGACCGCACGACCCCTATAGTTGGTGGTGTTCTTCGGTTAGAATCCATCTATTGATATTCTGATCTGTGGTAGTCTGTCATATAGAGTACAGGGTGAGTCGCTCGTAGAATTCAAATTAGGTGGTGCAGATGACGTTCAATTCAAGCTATGGAAGGCTGTTCTTTCTAATGCCGTTGATTTCAGGCTGCGGTGATGACAAGTGCGATACCTGCATAGATACAGGTGTGGTACTAGAGACGGGAGTTGAGGATTCCGGTGAAGAAATGATAGGTTGCGAGGATGAATTTGTCGCGGGATTGGATTGGTTTGAGCAGGTCCCAACAGCCTCATTGTCTGGACAGTTTTCTTTCGCCCAGACCCATGTCATTGATGCTGATGAGAGCCGCCACGCCCCACCTGTAATATCTGGGCGAGAGTCTCTCGTTATTTTCTCGCCTGAAGAGAGTTTAAACGAGGATCTAGATGTAAGGATGTCGGTTTGGAGTGGTGAGCAGTTGCTGGGAACACTTCCATTAAGCCCCCCATCAGCACAACCTAAGATATTAGAGCAAGCTCTTACTGAAGAGCCGTTAGAACCCTATAGCGAGAAAGGTTGGAGCGCTACATTGCCATGGTATTGGGTGGCTCCAGATATAAAACTATTGGTTGGAGCAGTAGATAGCTCAGGCTCTGGAGATCTAGCCATCGCCTCTCATTTACTAAATGAACTGGGTGCTCCACACCAGTTTACAGTGACCCGCTCGAAAATTGTCTTGTTTGGCGACGAGCTTTTAGACACCAGTACAGTCCCAGCCTCTGAGGTTGCGCTCGACTATTATGGTTCAATGCCTGTGTCAGAGCTTCGCTGGGTCGACACCTCAGACTGGATACTTGGAGAGATGGTTGTCCCCACCAGTAATGGCTATGAGATGGTCGCATCTGAGGGGGAGCGCCTATCGGTGACAACCGAGTCAAACAGGTGGAGCCTTATAAAGCATCAGTTCGCGCTGAGGATGTCAGCTGCTAACACAGGGCGTGGGTTAGTTCTGAACGATGGCTGGGAAGGCGATAGCTCACCGTACAGCTTTGGGACGTCTGTTGTTATGGGCTGGGTTGTAGATGACAACGGTTCAGCGAGCGACATAGATGATGCAGGCCTAGCAGCCGGCTGGACAGGCTGGACTGCTATGTGGAACTATGAGTGTGGTAATGCCTTTATTCATGAAGTTGGTCATTCCGCCACACTGGCTCACTTTACGGCCGGTACCGCTAACTCATGGGGAATCGCCGATGAGTACCCCAACGACGGTCAGAATATGTCTTCGCATCCGTGGGGCTACGATACGGGTAGGCGCCTCTTTAGGACGTGGTATCAGGTGGATTCCAGTGGCCCAGTGGCAGGTAACGATGAGGGGCTGAACGGGAAGTATGACCCGATGAATGGTGGCGATCCGTCCAATTCAGCCACCTGCTTTCCCCAATATACTGCAGTATTCGCGGAGCAGATTCAGCGCTGGACGGAGTCTAGCCCCACAATAGCAGTCGTAGATGAGGTTTCGGGTTCTTGGCTCTGGAACAATGATAGTCAGAGCTACGAAGAGTATGAGGTTGACAGTTCACATCAGGCTGTGGCATCGGTGGGCGTACCAGTTGTCACGCTAATAGGGACTATCAGCGGATTCGATGAAGATGCTAGACAGATCTACCCGCCCATTTTCAGTAATTCAGGCAATGTGTTCGAGTTGCCCGATCCAGAAGATCAGAGCTTAGATTCTGAGTTTGATGGCGCCCGATGGTTTGTAGAGGTGGAGTACGATGACGGGGATTTAGAACGGGCGCTTATCGCAGTGGGTGAAGTCGCCGAGTCTGACATGAAGCTCTTCTCTCTAAATTTGTCCAGCGATAGGTTACCTGTAAAAGCTCGTCTGATGATGAGCCCAACTGGTTGGCCCTATGTGGATGTGGCTAGCTCTGAGCTGGTTTACACCCTCCAAATAGACACACCAGGAGCCTCTGAACTACCGAGTGTGGTCACGGTAGGGAGAGGTAATGTGGCAAATGGTGGCTTAGTCATTTCTCAAATCTGCACTAGCGGCCTCGACTGTCAGGATAAATCATCCGCTACGACATGGCGTGAGGATTCAGAACAGATCTACTTCCGAGATCGCAATGGCGAGGTCGGCGAGGGAGAAGATTGTCTTGTCGATGGAGACTTTTCGGTCATAAACATCCCTGTCATAAGTGAAGGCCTTGAGCAGAACCTAGTAGTCTATGGGCAACGTCAGTTGAGGTCTGGTGATAACTCCTTTTCTATTCCGCTAAACGATAGGACTCCATGGATAGAGGGGGCAGATATATCTACCAGTCTAGCCTTATGGGTGCCTATCGAGGAAAACTCTCACCTCCCCGCTGGGGACTATAAGACAGGCTCTCCCTACGTTGTCGATGTCTTTCGAGACGGTATGATAGACTCTGAGATCGATATTGAGGTCGATATCACTCTATACAACCCAATAGCGGTAGAGCTTATAGATGATGGATTAACCTTGGGCCCTATTAGCCAGCAAGATAGCGCGGTCTATTTCATAGTGGAAGATTCTACCATGGGACCAACAGGTGGTGTCTGGTGGGACAACTATACCGAGGGCCCTGAGGTGTTGAGGGCTCCTGTAATTGATGAGGATACTGGTGAGGTAGTGCGCTTACGTATCGACGCATACAAACAAAATTGCGATGGTTGGTGGGACTTCAACGCCGCTCAAGGTTCTGGTGCAGGCGCTTGTGACAACTTCGCTGTTCTCTATCCAAGCGCTGAAAATAATGAGCTTACTACAGGGCACACCTATGTGAGTCCCGAGGCCTCTCCTCTAGTCATTCATGGCATGCGTTGGCATTCGCCCGATCCGTATACTATCGTCGATAGTTTCCCCCTAAAGATTAGATACACAGCCCCACAATAGATTGAGTAATTAGTGCCGGTATTTGAACTTCCCCTAGAGTATATATTTCCAGATCCCAACCTCGCTAGGGACGATGGTTTGTTGGCTGTTGGCGGCGATTTGGAGCCTGAGAGGCTGTTGCTGGCCTATGTCAAGGGCATCTTCCCTTGGTACTCTGATGGTTTACCGATTTTATGGCACTCGCCCAACCCAAGGTTCGTCTTGAGACTCGATGATCTGAAAATAGGTCGTTCGCTTCGAAAGAGTATAAGAAAGCAGCTATTTACTGTGAAATTCGATTCAGCTTTTAGGGAAGTAATATCGGCCTGCAGGGCGGCAAAAAGGCCCGAGCAGGATGGCACCTGGATAACGTCGGAGATGCAGCGAGGTTATGAGCGACTACATGAGTTGGGCTATGCTCATTCTACAGAGGTCTACCGTGACGGTGAGCTTGTAGGGGGGCTTTATGGTGTAGCAATAGGCGAGATGTACTTTGGAGAGTCTATGTTTGCTTGGGATAATGACGCCTCGAAGATTGGTTTTGTGGTGCTTTGTCGGCAGCTTCAGAGGTGGGGGTTTGACCTCGTCGATTCTCAGGTCTACACTGACCACGTAGCGAGGTTTGGTGCCATGGAAATTGAGAGGGCGAGATATTTGGAGATGTTAAATACGAGAGTTCGTGGTGAGCGACGAGTCGGTTGCTGGGAGTTAGACAGCGACTTGGCAGAGCTCGAAGGTGTCGTTTAGTTGGTACAGGGCCGCCTAAAGCCTAGGGACGCTGAGCGCATGTATGTGCAGCTCAGGGAGCTGATAAATAGGGGTACTCCTCTGCTTGAGAGCATTAGGCTTATGCGCAGGGCGAGACAGCCAGCCGGTGTCGAGGAGGTCCTTTCGCAATTAGAACGTGCTGCCGTGAGGGGCATTGGTTTCGCCGACTTAAACATGGAGTTAGATCGTCCTCTGGGCCGTGGGAATATTGAGATGCTAGGGGCGGCAGCTGAGATGGGCAGGCTGCCAGAAGGCTTACAGCTTGCTGCATCAATTGAGAGAGCGAGGATCATACAGAGAAGGCGCTGGCTGATGCCACTAGTGAACCTTGTCTGTGTTTCTGTTTTTGTAACCTTGCTGCCGTGGGTTTTGCCATCGGCTTCTGAAAATGCGGGCCCACTACTGGGGGCCGTAGACTCTGTCTTGTCATTGTTGAGGGTGATATCTATCAGCATTTTACTCATGGTGACAATCGCATGGTCTGTAGGCAAGCTCTCGACGAGAATAGTGGTCTTGGCTGACGTTCTTTCGTGGGTTGCTTGGCACTCGCCAGTAGTTAATGAGTGGATCAGGGGTCTAGATAAGATCAGAGCTTTATGGATCCTGGCTCGAGCACTAGAGGCAGGCACGACGCTATTTAAGGCACTTGCAATGGCCCGACTTTCTCAGGGAAACGTTGTGGCTATGGAGCTTTTCTGTAGGGCAGAGCGTGACGTTGAGACTGGCGAGCCTCTATCGTCAGCTCTGGAGAGGACCAATATGCTGACCGCTATAGAGGTAGCCTCAATTAGGGCAGGTGAGGTCTCTGGTAATTTACCACTCAGCTTAACATCAGTTGCCAAAATAGCTGAAGAGAACTGGGAGCGCCGAACACGAAATGTGGTCGGAGCTGCGTTGATGTTGCCTTACACACTGTTTGTAGCACCATGGTTTTTGCTGGTGCTAGCTTTAGTCGCTTCGTTTTAGCTTATTGATCTTAGTATTCCTAACCAAGCTTCGTATTCCACCCTTGCCCGAGAGTGCAGCCTGAGGCTCCATGGGTGACTGTCGATTTCAGACTCTAATGCTAAGCCCGACACGGCCCATTCGTTCTCTGCTGGATTTAGTAGAGCCTTTATTGCTGTGACGCTATCTCCTTGGCCCTCCCAGCGCTGGGAGTGACCTCCAACCCAGCCCTCAACAGGTGTCTGTGGGGACCAGTCCCATGGAGTTGCTAGGATACTTGAACCATTTTTTAAAAGCACCCTAGATAACTCAACTAGGTGTGCTCGTGGCTCGGAGAGGCAATCAAGAAGGTTTAGGCTGGCTGTAGAACCTATGGACTTTTTTGGAAATGGTAGGTTTAGCGCATCACAGGCCCAAAAGTCTACGAGGTGTTTCGCTCGAGGTGACACGTCTAGTTCCATGTAGTCGTATACGAGGCCACTGCGTCGCTTTGGGTAAGAGAGTCGCTGTTCCCTCAGGACCTTTGAGGCTACCCTTAGAAATGAGAAATTTAAGTCTAGGCCAAGTGTAAGACTTCCACTCTTTTCTGCGATCTCGAAGGTTGTTCCTCCGACTGAACACCCGATATCTAAGCAAGGTCCCTCTAGTTTACCTACAGTTGTAATCCCAGCGTTGAGTAGCCTGCCAATGGAACCTTCAGCATCGCCAGAGTCGTAGTGTTCGCAACAGTAACTGCTGAGCAATTGGCGCCCCTGCTCATGTGTGGATGAAGGGCCAAGGCAGTCACCAAGCAAGCTGTGTGTCGTTGGAGACAGATCTGATCTGCTGGTTACATTTTGATGCTGGCTAGTCACCCAGCTTCTTAGATCGGCGATGATAATGGGGACACCGTCAATAATGGGGTGCTCTCGTCTACAAGTCGAGTTGCTGCAGATTAAGACACCTTCAATAATGTCTCTTTGTGAACCGCCGCCAACCTCCCTAGCAATCGATCCCAATGTGAGCTTGTTTTCAGACCCGTCTCTCTTTCTACAGAGGGGACATATGGGTGAGAAGGCCTCAAAGTGGGTTAGTTTCACTAGGTTTTAGCCCGCCATGACTGTAGGGGCCCCAGGGGGGAGTATCTTACCCGTCGGTGCTGGTAGTGGCGCCACGCATGTTGAGTGTGTGGTCATGTCATTCACTCTCGCCAAGGGCTTGCCTCCAGCCATAACTGTAGGTGCGCCTATTGCGATTGTGCCTGGTCCGCCTGGGACACATCCTGGTAGTGCACATGGTGTAGTCATGTCACCCATAACCGCCGCTGGCATGTTGCTAATAAGAACAGTCGGAACACCAGGGCCAGTTATCGTCAGGGGTATTGCTGGGTGAGGGATAGGCGCAGCTGATACACCAACAGGGTGTGGCATGTGGCAGTGCGTAGGGGCGTCCTGAAGCACCATATCTCCTACTCTTGCACATGCTCCCATGGTTTCAGCCTCGCTTAGTTCAGGTGGATGATTTTACCAGTCACTCGAACGTCGTCGTCCGAGTTCACGGTGAGCTCATCAGTTGAGTTTAAAGATAGCCCGCCTTCGCTAGCTAGTGAGGCGGACTCCGTGGCTGCCACCTCAAAATTCTTGCATTTCATAGAGATTGAATCTGTGGCTTCAAGTTCTAATTTTGCAGCAGATAATTTTAATAGCGGGCCGTCTTCTGTCAGAAGTATTCTAAGCTCCAACTCTCCGTTTGGAGCCTCCAATAGCAGTTCTTCATGGCCGTTGTCTGTGATCAAACGCAGAGTTCTGCCAGATGGAAGAGTTGTGGAAGAGAAATCGCTTGTGTCGATATCTGCGCTGCTCATTACGATCTTACCTCAATTTACTGTAAACGCCGCCGGTTCATATCGTATCGCCTATAGCTAAATTGCGCCAGAATAGTGAGTTAATTGAGTTCAAAACGCGGAGGTTTGTCACACATCAAAAGCGGTTGATAGCCTATAGAGATGTCGAACGACGGGAAGTTAGGGTGAGAGAGCGTTAATAGACTCCATGATTGTAGAGTTTTCAGGGGTCAAGATTAATGTTCGCCAGTGGGGAAGCCCCTCAGCTACACGAGGGACTATAGCTCTTCATGGGTTTACTGGTAGCGGTGAAGACTTTGCGGCCCTAGCGGATAGGCTTGGGTGCCCTTTTGTGGCGATAGACTTTGTCGGTCATGGCAGCAGTGATTCACCAGCTAATACTGAGCCCTATACAATTAATTTCGCGATGGATATTGTCGCTGAGGTTGTTCGAATCTTAGGTTGGAAATCGGTCGATCTCCTCGGGTATTCAATGGGAGGGAGGGTAGCGTTGTCTATTTTCGCTCAGAACCCTGATTGGCTGCTCTCATTGACCGTGGTAGGTGCACACGCAGGTATTGAAGATGAGTCTGAGCGAAAGAAAAGAGCGGCGCACGACGAGTTATTGGCTTCTAGGATCTTGGAAATAGGTGTAGATCAGTTCTCTGACGAGTGGGAGCAGGTGCCCATACTCTTGAGCCAGGCCAGAATTCCCGAGCCTGTTCTTAGTGGGCTTAGGTCAAGGCGAAGAGAGAACGATTCAAATGGCTTAGCCAGCTCTCTTAGAGGCATGGGCTCGGGTGTGATGCCTCCAGTCTGGCAGTCTCTAAAGGAGAGCTCAGCCCCATCTGTTTTCGTTACTGGCTCTATGGACCATAAGTTTACCCTGCTAGCTGTTGAGCTAGTCAAATCGGTTCAGAGTGGGAGGAGGGTGACTTTAGAGGGTGCTGGTCATACGGCTCACCTAGAGAGACCTGATGATTTTCTACGGCTCATGAGGAGCATTGTCAACCCTAGAAAGTAGACCGATCCCCATTTGGTTTTTGCAGTGGAGGTACAACCACACCCTTTGTCGTCATTGGAGCCTCCAGCCTCTTGATAGCCAGAGTCTCCACCTGTGTCGGTGAGTTGATAGCCTAATCTATTGGCCAACTGCGCTCTGTAGAGGTTTCTTGGCCTTAGGTCTTCAATGGGTTCAAGCCACTCCTGGTCTTCAGTTAGACTCTCGATACCCCCCTCGACTGACCCTACAATATTGGTTTGAACATGGTCCCAATAAGGAGGGATTAGTGGCGTTGGCAGACCCCAGAAGGTGTTTCTTGCTGCCCCAGGTGTGCCAGCGCACCAAGAGCCTCCGTTTATTAGGTTGGTCTCTGCATAGAATTCAGTGAAGAGGTTTTCAAACGGAGTGTCACGGTGATGATCTAGTTCTAGGACAAAACCATCAGAAGAGGCTCGTTCGAAAACGTTCCCGCTAGATCGGTGGTCTACAGACATTGCGTGGTAGTAGTTTGCTTCGTAGTGAAAATCTGTAACTAGGATATCCGCTGCGTGGGCTATATTTAGCCCATGGTGTCCACCACGGCCCTCGAAGCTCACACCCGAGATGGTGATCCATTTTGAAAGAGAGTCTAACAAAAACCCGTTATCACCGTTCACTATTGTGACATCTCTTATCCATGAGTTGCCAACTCCACCTCTCATAAAGATCCCGTTGTATCCAAGCTCTTTTAGGTGTCCTGGATACTCGGTCTCTGGAAATTCGATAGTGAGTGATTCAATACCGACCTCTTGGAGCCCATTCCATGAGTATATTGTGGGCTCCCATTCCAGCCTTAGATCGTGCCTTAATGGTTGAGCCAAGGTGATAACGTCGCCGCTTACCTCTGTAATCGCCACAGGCCATTCTATTATTAGCGGGAGTTGGTAGGAGCAGTCCCCAGGCGGCTCCTGATCGTTGTGTAGGTGCCAACCCATGGTGGCGTCTTCGTCGTCAGTCATGCGCAATGTGATGAGATCTCCAGCCTTTAGCGCCGAACTGTCACCCACTGTGAGATATGTTGACCCCCTCTGAGCTGGTGAAGTGACAGAGGTTTTGGCGCTTCCTCCAGTTGGAGAGTAGACATCTATTAGCCCCCCATTCCAACTCCACTGTTCGCTGGGTCCGTAGAGGTCCGTGAGGGAGCTGGAGAAGATAAGGTTGGTCTCTCCCTCACCCGCACCTCTTATTGTTATGTTTCCGTGGGTAATTGTAAGTGCGCCATCAATAAGCCAATCCCCCGCTGGCACCTCTAGTGTACCACCGCTAGTAGAGTCGATAGCTTGCTGGAATGCTTCGGTGTTGTCTGTTGTACCGTCAGCGACTGCGCCAAAGTCCAGCAGGTTAGCAATAACATCTGGTCTGGGTAACTCTAGATTACCACCATGGTATCCAGCATATGAGAAGTCAGGTAGTCGCCCTGTTTGGTCCCATAGCTCTCCGCTCGAGCCCCACAATAGAGAGTTACCAGCTATAGCTGATGAGGCTAAACAGATAAGAGCTATCATTTGTGGGGCTAATTATCGCTAGTATTGTCAACTATTACCATTGGGCCGAAGCTCCTTCCCGTTGGGGCTTGGAATTCATGGGCAACATCGGCTGGTAATCCCATGGAATCCAGTACATAGACGATCATCTTATTTAGACTTGCGATCGCTAGGAACGAATTAGAGGCGAAGATATACAGAGGGTCAGGCGGTGCATATCCTGACTGAACAGGCTCCCAACTAGCTCCGTCCTCTGATATTACATAGGTGCTCAATTCACTTCCACCAATACTCGATATAGAGTATGCAATCTCTTGGTTTGGAGATATGGCCATGTTGACTGGCGGAATGGCGTCTATCATATTTATGGTCATTCTTTGGTCTGCTAACATTACCTGCACACCATCCGTGGTTGCTACATAAACAATGTTATCCCTTCCAAGGCCAACCATACTCACTGGTTTGTTAAATTCATCACCTCCACCATCTAAGTTCTCTAAAAATGAATTTCCAGTGACCGTTAGGTAGGTTTCTCTGCTAGGTGGGTCATCGTTGCTAGAGTCGGTCGAGTATATTGCTGCAAAGCCAGGATAATTACCGCGAGCATCTGTCGTTACAATTTCGTGCAGTGAGCAATAGTTCTCGCAAATATCCTGTGATGCCCTGGTTGTTATAGTTGTCTCGAATACCTCGAAGACCTCTATCGCCGAGTTGGACATGCCATAGAGCGTATCCTTTTCGGTAGCTAAGTCGAACAGTGAGAAATCTGTAGAAAATGGTGACCATACAGTTTCGACAAGTAACCTAGAGCTACTGTCGATCGTAAAGCCAGAGATAAAGTAGTCTCTATTACCCGTAGCCAAGACCATATTGTCTTGTTTTAGGATCAACGAGTTATCTGAATTTTCAGACGCAGTGATTGACGTGAGAGTTGTGCCCGCTATTGCCCCCGAATCTAGGTCAAATGTCGTCAACTCAACCGAGCTCGAGGAGTCAATAACCATGGCATAGAGTGCCATCTCTGGAGGTAACACTAGCGTCCCAGTGTCCGTGTCTGTGTCCGTGTCCGTGTCTGTGTCTGTGTCCGTGTCCGTGTCTGTGCCTGTGTCTGTTATGACCGTGCCTGTGTCATCTATCAAAATACTAGTGTCATCAGACTTAGGTTGTGCCAGATCTATATCAGCCTCGTGTAGAAGCCCACATCCAGAGAGTATAAGCAGCAACATAGTAACCTCGTGTTCTACAATAATTAATATCGGGAAGTTATCCTAAGATCATTGACTTCGCGAACGAATAAATGGCTATTACATTAATAGTGGGGTGGCACCTGCTCTTCCATGGGGGCCTCTTGATCTGCAGTGGTTGTTACCTGCTTACGCAACATCTCTAACTGATGTGTGAGATCATCTATAGTATCTGAGTGACCTCTAACGACTTCGTCCAGCTGACGTATGTACTCCTCTTGATAGGATAATTTTATCTCTAGCTCTTCGATCCTGCTCTCTGGGTTATTAGCCATATGTTTTTGCCCTGATTTGTGCTCTATGTCGCTGTTTGTGGGCTTAATAACTGATCGGGCATGGCCTCTCCAGCCGAGGTCATGTTACGGGGCGACCAAACGAATCAACATCTAATCAGATACAGGTGTCACTATGTCTAATGACTTTATCTTTCAAATGATCGGTTGTGAGAAGATCCTCCCTTCTGGTCGCCAAATCCTAAAGCCGACCTGGCTATCGTTCTTCCCTGACGCAAAAATTGGTGTCATTGGCCACAATGGTTCTGGAAAGTCTACTCTGATGAAGATTATGGCTGGAATGGACGATGCATTTAATGGTGAGGCCTTTCGGAGACCTGGTTCAACAGTTGGTTACCTTCCTCAGGAGCCTCACCTAGATGATTCCCTCAATGTACGTGAAAACATTGAACTTGGAGTCAAACCCATACGTGACCTGTTGGTTGAGTACGACAAGGTAAATGAAGCGTTTGGTGATGAAGACGCCGATTTCGACAAGCTGATGAAGAGGCAGGAGCGGCTTCAGGATCAGATAGACGCCGCCGATGCTTGGGACATTGACAGAAAGGTCGAGGTCGCTATGGACGCCCTGCGTGTCCCTCCAGGAGACTGGCCTGTTACCAACCTCTCTGGTGGTGAGAAGAGACGTGTTGCCCTTTGTCAGTTGCTTCTTTCTACTCCAGACCTTCTGATCCTCGATGAGCCTACGAACCACTTAGACGCAGAGAGTGTCGCGTGGCTAGAGCGTTATCTTGAGGAATTCGCTGGAGCTGTAGTAGCTGTTACTCACGATAGGTACTTCCTAGACAACGTCGCTCAGTGGATCCTAGAGCTCGATCACGGCCAAGCCCACCCGTTTGAGGGTAATTACACAGGTTGGCTTGAGCAGAAGCAGGAGAGGATGCGCCAAGAGAAGAAGGCCGAGACTACGCGACAAAAGGCTATGGCTCGTGAGCTTGACTGGATTCGTCAGTCTCCGAAGGGCCGACAGTCGAAGCAGAAGGCGAGAATTACCGCATATGAAGATTTAGTAGCTAAGGCATCTGAAGACCGCCGAAGCCTAGGTGCAGAGATAGCGATTCCACTCACTAAGAGGCTTGGGAATGTAGTTGTTGAGGTCGACGGTGTTACAAAGGCTTTTGGTGAGAAGCTACTTATAGACGATCTAACGTTCTCATTACCACCTGGCGGAATAGTGGGTGTGATAGGCCCCAACGGTGCTGGAAAGACCACGCTCTTTAAGATGATTATGGGCTCAGAACAGCCCGATAACGGAACATTCCGTCTGGGTGAGACGGTAGATCTGTCGTATGTTGATCAGTCTCGTGACGCTCTTAGTGATGACAAGAGTGTATGGGAGGTGATCTCTGAAGGAGCCGAACTTCTTGACATTGGCGGTAGAGAGGTAAATTCTCGTGCATATGTGTCAGCTTTCAACTTCAAGGGTACAGATCAGCAACAGAAGGTAGGGACTCTCTCGGGTGGTGAGCGGAACCGTGTTCACCTAGCGAAGCTTCTGAAGCAGGGAGCAAACTTGGTACTCTTAGATGAGCCTACCAACGATCTTGACGTCGAGACACTACGCAATCTTGAGGCCGCCTTGTTGAGGTTTGCAGGTTGTGCCGTTATTATATCTCACGATAGGTGGTTCTTGGACAGAATAGCCACTCACATACTGGCTTTTGAGGGAGATTCTCAAGTTGTATGGTTTGAGGGGAACTACCAGGACTATGAGAAGGACCGCCGCAAGCGACTCGGAGAGGACGCTGATCGACCAAAGCGGATCAAGTATCGCCGCTTGGCTACCTGATTAAAAGATCTTTGCTATCGAGGCTCGGCGACACGAGAGTGTTGACGAACCACTGTTCAGGGACGCTAGCTTATATTGTTTGTTTCGGGATCTGAACGCTCAAACCTCACGAGCATTATCAGCGCTATAACAACCAAGTTTTAGAGCATCATTTTGATCCCGTCGAGGGCGTTTATGGCGGCGTAAGCTGCCCTCACTTCGTCGGCGTTAATAACTGTGGCTGTTACCCTAACAGAGCAAAAGCGCCCGTTTTTTGAGGGTTGGGAGGAGGTCTGGATAACCTTTCTGTCCAGTGCCTTTGACACAGCTTGTTCACACTTTACTTTGATCTCTGGTGATGCGTCCGCAACGGCCCTAAAAGTGAACGTTGCGGGGAAGTCGATAAGCTCTTCTAGGCTAGGTTTTTCTTCTGACATAATTAAGCACCTCTCATACGGGGGCCTTGTAATTAGATAATCGCAGATCCGCGCTGAATATAATTATGTGATAGGCTTCGTACTGTTTAACAACCGAGATGGTGAAAAGAGATGCTAGCACCCCTCCAAGAGGGCAGAATCTGGACCAAGCGGAACTTTGCCTCATGGTTGGTACAGGCAACGCTCGCCATTTTGGTGACTCTCTTGGGGTTGTATTTTTGTTTCCCGTTGGCGTTTAGTCAGGCTGGTACACACCTCTGGAGCCACACAGGTGATCCTTACGCCCTAGGGGATCTAGGTGGTGCCATATACATGGTGGTGCGCACATCACTGGGGGAGACAGGCTGTATGGCCTCCACCCACGGCGTTCCCTGGGCGTACGACATCTGCAAAGAGATCCCAAACCCCATAGTCACCGACATACTTGGCGGCGCCGTGTCCAGGATGGGTATGCCCTATGGCTACAACGTGTTTGTTTTAGCCTTCTTGGTCTCAAACGGTCTCGCTGTTTTTTTCACAGCGAGGCTTTTTGGAGCAAAGGTTACCTGGGCTCTCGTTGGTGCAATTGTCGCGACTTCGGCTCCTTCAATTATCTATGAGGTGGAGGGTGGATATGTTCAACACATTTGGTGGGGTCCAGCGATTATGGGGTTCGCTCTCTCAGTAGCGTCCATACGCTCATGGGCTCACTTTCCTCTCGCTTTATTTGGGGGGCTTTTTCTGGGCCTATCGGTACCAGTCTACGCTATGATCCCTTTTATGTTGCTCCCTTGGGCGCTAATGGCGGGTGTGGCTGAGTTCTTTTCATCAGAAAACAGGCGTGGTGTCTTGGTTAGATCGATATTGGGTGCAGCTATAGCGAGCTGCTTTGTTTTACCCCAAATTGCAGGAGGCTTAGAGTCGGCAGGCCCCAGACTGTTTGAGGGTGATGCTAACGCTTCAACATTGATGTTAGGGTTAGAGGCCTTTACTGTTGATGACTGGTTTGGAATGGGGGTTGGTGGTGCTGACTTGGTTCGCTCTCCTGGTCTTTTGTTGTGGTCCTGCCTACTTTTCTCTGTCATAGGCTGGCGTGGTTCGATAAAGTTTGCCGCGCCGCTCTTGGCTGGTGTCTTAATGCTGGGACTATCTTTCGGGCCTTCAATGGACGGGGGTACAGGAGCTGCTGGGTTTGGGGAAGCACTTCCATATTCATTGCTAATGGAGCACTTGCCTATAGCAAGAGGTAGCATGCGGCCTACACGATACGGAGTAGCGGCGGTCCTATTATTGTCAATAGCCCTACCAATAGCGTTAACTTATGGCCTGCAGCGTGTATCCTCATTCAAGGAGAGGTATCATATATTCCTAGCGGCTACATTTTCACTGATACTTATGCTTCAGATAAGGCCGAACACTATTAGTCCCAGTCTGGCTTGGCCTCCATTCCCAGAGATATCTAACGTTGACGGCAACTCTATTGACGCTGACGAAGTCTGGCTAGATCTTCCAGTAATTGGTCGAGCTGAGGACAGGTTTGCTCAGTGGGCATTCAACCCAGCCCCACGGATGAACCCTCCCCATGATTTAGGAAGATGGAGAGATGACGTTGAGCGATCTGATTTTTATCTCATGAAATCACTTATGGCGATTCGGCGGGGTGAGGAGCCAAGTGAGAGCTGGCTCCGCGCCATCGAGTTGGGGGTGCCAGATGTGCTATCCAATGGACTCTCTCGTGTGGTTGTACACAGAGGGGCCAGTAGCCCCGATTTAGAAGTGGGGTGGCACAGGGTGCTGTCCTTAGCTGGTGCTGAGCGAGTTTTCGCGAATGATCGTCTCTTTATCTATAGATTCTGAGAGCTAAATCCAGACTCAATCGCTATCAATATATTTTTGCCGTGGTTTCGTATGTGACCAGGCAGTTTATTACGAGCTTCGTGTTTTCCTCTGTTGTTTACCATAGCATTGTCCCCCGCTGCCTGAATCATCACTTCAGCGTGTAGAGAGCAATTCATGTGCATATGGTCTAGATCTCCCTGAAACCTATGGTAAGTACCGTTTAGTAGGCCGACAAGCTTATAAGGCTCCCACATGTGTTCGTGATTAGGTGAGCTGCCATATTCTCTCTCTGCTGTGATTGTCCCTATAAGATTATCAGGTGTTCTGCGACGAATAGAGAGCGCGTCTGAGGGGCCTTCAACATCGATAAAAAACCTTGGCTGGGGGCTGCCTTTAGATTTAAGTTCCATCAGTGGGGCTATGTTGCCAGCCGAAAAAGTAAGCCACCCGACATCTTCACACTCCGAACGTGCCTCCTTGAATACGGCAGCAGCCTCTTTACTATGCCTCCTCATACCAGGCTCCATCGGGAGAACTTCTCCTCTGGTCCCAGACCGATCCCAAAGCCATACAGCGAACCCTCTGGTAGTAATGTCGCGCACTTTTATTCCGAAAGGCTCGAGGCCTACTTTCGTCCCGCCCAGCAGGCCTGAGACCGATACACAAACAGCTCCTTTTGGGTCTTTAGGCCCAAATCGACGCACATGTATTTTTCTGTTTGCGACAACAACTGAGCGATCTTCACCTCGCATTAGGAATGAGTGTTGCTTTGGCGTAGTAGCCGCCTTCTTGACTTTTCCAATTGTTGAAAGCGCCCGCTGTTTTTCTCGGTTTAGCCTCACGGCAGTTGGTTTCTCACGAATCCAAGATGGTATGTCGTGTCGAAGGTCCATTCTGTCGTATTTGCTTATTATCCGGCCTGGGATCGTTTTAGATTTACTGTTAACCAATGACCCTTCCGTATTGGTGAACTGAGTATGAATATCGCGAGGTAGGGCCTGAACCACTTGCTCTTCATTAGTCGCTGCCAAGAAGTCTGACCAAGCCGCTATACTGTCTTCATTAGGGGTTTGATTACCGTCGGACATCTGGTGATTGTGCTCGTGAAAGGGATATCCAAAATAGGTGACGGGGTGTGGGGTAGGCAGTTCAATGTGGGTTTTTAACAGATCGTAGAGTCTATTAAAGTCGATATCTCGAAGCCCGTAACGGTGATAGACATTGTCGCCATCAGTGATCAGTAGGCCCCAGTTGAAGGGGTTAACTGAGACATCGATCATAAGTAGCTCATCAGAGCCAGTTGTTAGGAGGTCACTAGATGGTCTCCATGGGACGAGGCCCGAGTACGGAAAGGTCCCAAGTTGCGGCTGATCGGTGCAGTATTTGAAACCCATACCTCGTGTGGCTGCTATGGTTCTTACCGCCTCGACCCTCTGTTTTTGAATTAGCCCAGGGACAACGCAATGGTTTTTTATGACACCGGCCTGTTGTAGCGCTACGGCTGTTCGTCGAATCTGGCGAGTGTGTGCGTGGGTCCCTATCTCGTGACCTCTAGACTCCCAGTCCATTAGTGGGTTGCTCTCACCACCCCATTTTAGACAACCCTCAACAAATGGGTGCCTAAACCTGAGTGCGAGCCTAACATTGTTATCCTCAGCAGTCTCAACCAGTCTATTCATGAGCCTGCGAGTGCCCTCCCATGTGGTTCTGTCAGCCTGTTTCTCTAACAAGAGGTCATCACAGTGGATTTCATGAAACAGGTACAATCTTAGGCCCTCGATTGTTTTAGGTGATAGACTATTAACTTTAGTTGACTAGCTAATTTTAGGGGTAAAGGTGAAATTTTGGACTTGGGTTTTGCTGACATCTATTGTCATTGGTCTATTGTCGCCAGAGTCTTGGGCAGACGAGGCTTATGATGAGATGGTTCGAGAGCTAGAGTCCGACGCCCATGAGGTCGCTACCTATCATTTGAGTTTTGCAGCGGGGAACAACAGTTCGATAGATTTTCGCCGAGAGATGGGGTCTTCTGCTGTCGAGGCCGGTGTAGTATTCACGCTCTTGCCTATAGGAATAGGAACATCGTTAGCAGGCGGCCCACTGAGGTTGGGAGGCAGAGTTAATTGGCTCTCGTTCGGCAACAGCAGTGGTGACAGGTCTATCTATCGCGGCATAGGTGTCGGTTACTTTATGTCTCTTTACCCAGGGCCTTATGAATATGTACACCCAAGCTTACAGCTTTTTACTGGTTATGAGGTGGCTAGGACTAGGCGCCTCAAGTGGTTTGGGAAGGCAGAGTTGGACATCTCTGGCGAACGCCTTCTCCGCAGTTATACAGCTGGGTCATTTCCGCTCAGTTTGATGTTTAGTGTCGGCGGGGTTTTCCAGCTTGGTGGAGAGGTCCCGTGATTTGGACTCCAACGGCTACAGGCTTTTTTCTATCCTTACGCGTCAACCACAAAGTCAAACTGACCGCTCAGCCTACCAGTCCCATCGTCTTCGAGCGCAACAGCCATCTCTTCTGTAGCCCACGCGTCTGACTCAATGAACGGGTCGTCCTTGAAGTAGAGCTGGGTTGTGAGGCGCTCGACGCCGTCGACCCAGATTTTCACATGAATGTGTGAAGGTCTAAACTCAGGCCCGTTTAGATACCAGCCAGGTTTGAGGGTGTGCAGGCTGTATTGACCATTCTCGTCGCAGGCCAGTTGCCCTCGGTATCTCATCTGCGGTGAATTGTGGTCGTAGTCCACAGAGTCGCTGTTGTTGAGCTCTTCTACAGGAACTGTAGATGGGTAGGCGTGCCAAATCTCTACAATTGCGCCTGGAAGCGGGGTGCAGTCAACGTCGGAAACTGTGCCAGATAGCGTCAAGGAGATTCCTTCATCTCCGTGTATGTCATACTCATCTCGAACGGGCACCCCTTCGCGCCAGAACGGACCTTCAATATCTGTTGGCGTCTCCGCGCACTCCACCCCAGTGGTGGTGCCAGTAGATGTGCCGGTACCAGTTTCGGTTGTTCCAGTCGAGCCTGTCTCGCCAGTCTCACCAGTCACGGTGGTGTTCGTATCGTCTCCTTCTGAACCCTTTCCACATCCGATCAACATACCAACGATACCTACGCTAGCTGTTGCGATGAAACCCCTTCGCGTAGGTTCTACCAGCTTTTTCATCTTGACTCTCCTAAGTTTGTTGAAGAATATCACGTGAAATTGTCGAGTATCCAAAACAAAAATAACTTGTTTCGAGTTTAGCAGCGTTTTTCTGAACAATATGCAAGATAAAAACACCGCTTGAAAAGGTTGAATTTGGCAAATGGATCTGGCAACCTGGGCCTCTATGGGCTACCATTCCAGAGCTATGTCACTACTGTTACTTTCGCTAATTTCGTGCTTGCCACGAGAGCATAATCCCAGCGATGAGTGGGGAGATGGGCCCCTGTCGGTATCCGTCGCCTCAGAGATTACTTGGTCTCTTGATTTCGACCGAGACGCTGAGCGATCGGGGTATATCGACTGCACATACACCAGGTCATACACAGGTGATCAATACCTCGAACAGGCTTATCTCTGTCCTAAGTGCGATGTCCAGACGCGCGGTACTGCAGAGATGATTAGCGGAGAGAGCTGCTTTGCGCAGATTTCTACAGATGATGGGTCAAGAGGAGAGTCTTGGGGGTTTTCATATGTAACGGGGGATGTCTATAGATCTGTAACCTCACAATACCCTCTGTTTGAGCTCGCAGAGGTGGGGGTGGCAGAGGAGTACCTGGAAAGTCCAGTATATTGGGATGCGAATTATGATGTTGGATCTGGCCAACTCCAGCTCACTGCATCGGGTAGCTGGAGCCACTGGGTTGATGATTCAGAGCGCCTGGCCAATCCATGGGCGGAGATTCCAGCCTCATCATGTGGCTGGGGTAATACGGGGCCTGTAGTGGTGCCTAGTTCCTACGAGACATCTCTGGGTGCACCTTTTCCAAACCTAAGACTAATGGACCAGTGCGATGATCTAGTGGATCTTTATAGCTTCTCAGGCTCGTGGATTATCCTTGATTTTACCCAGCCAGATTGTGGCCCATGTCAGAACATGGCGTCGGCGTCCCAGGATTTTCTACAGAATCTTAGGGCTGAAGGCGTCTCTGTGAACATGGTAAGTATTATGGGTAAAGGGCTAGATGAGCCGTGGGCATCGCCATCTAGGGGCATCGTAGACGACTGGGTTGAGTACTTTGGTATAAATGAGCCTGTCTTGATTGATGAAGGAGCAGGCGTAGCCCTGCTACCTGAATTTTATGATCAGGAGTATGGGGCAAGCTTCGGCTATCCCGCCTGGATAATTTTGGATCCAGAAATGAATATAGTGCGCGGTTTTACTGGTTTTTCTGATTTTAGCACAGCCAGAGAGGTGATCCTTAGTGGGCAGTAACGGCCTAAAAGGTGCGGCGTCTCAGCGAATTGCTATTGTCACTCGTGGAGATCTCTACCCGACTCACCATGGCGCTGCTGTGAAGATTGTTCGTACTGCGGAGTACCTTTCACTTCACGGCGCAGACGTCTTTGTTGTGACCGACAGTCGAGAGCACTATCTCGCCTATTCAAAGGGTATGGTTAGAGAGGTCAAATACGGCGCAAAATTTAGAGCCTCCCAAGAGTGGCCAGGTTTCGCAGGGGGCGGTCGATTCGCCAATAAGCTCTGTGAGCGTATTGGTTACCCAATCGAGGAGTATTTTCTCTACAGCGCCCAATTCGACCCTTCTTGGTGGGCGAGAGTCCTCTACGTAGGACGCGTTGAGAAGATCACTACCTATCAGGCTGAGTTTCCAGGGTACGGTGCGCCGTGTTGGCTCGCCTCAAAGCTGCTCGGAGGCAGCTCCTCTATTGTCCAGCACAACGTTGAGTGGGATCGCCTTCAGGATGTCTCGGGTCTAAGTGACGACGAGGTCGCGAACATGCGGCGGCTTGAGCTGTGGGCGCTGAAAAGAGTAGATGACGTCATTGCTGTAAGCCTAGATGACAAACAGAGAATGGTTGATGCGGGAGTATCGGCGGAGAAGATCACTGTCATCCCGCACGGGGTGGATTCAAAGAGCTACGTTGCCTCCAACTCCGACGCAATTCGCCTCAAATACGGCATCAGTAAGTCTGCACCGCTTCTCTTTTTTCATGGAACTCTGCACTACTGGCCCAACACTCAAGCGGTTCGATTTATAGCCGAGGAGTTGCTGCCTATTCTCACCGAGAGCCACCCTGATTTGGTGGTACTAATCGCTGGCATGAGCCCTCCAACTTACTATAGGCACCCGCAGATAATTTTCCCCGGGCCAGTTGAGAACTTACCCGCACATATATCAGCTGCCGACCTAACTATTTGCCCTGTCCCATCGGGCGGCGGTACTCGTATGAAGCTTCTTGAATACTTTGCTGCGGGTCAGGCCTGTGTCTCCACGACCAAGGGTGCGGAGGGGATAACTTACGTTGACGGCAGAGAGATTGTGATCGCCGACAGCGCCACTGAATTCGCCAGCGCGGTAGTAGATTTGCTCGCTGACGAGGCAAGGAGGGCTGAGATAGGAGCGGCTGCAAAGCTGTTTGTAGCGCACTACGACTGGACCTCGATTACAGGTGATTACGTCAGGCTTTATGGTGGATCGGGTCGGGGTGGGAACTCAAACGACTCTATTAGAATGAGGATAGATCGCGGAGAGGAGGCGCTTGAGGCGCTTTCGTTACCAAGACAATCCTCACCTAGTGTCAATGGTGAAATAGGGGCACATCTGCCGCCAAGGGAGCCATCTAAGCCTCGCACTTTGCTGCTTTCCATAAACAGAGGCTGCAACCTTCGGTGTGAATTCTGTGATCTCTACGACAACCCTCAAGAGATGGATTTTGACAAGGCTGTCTCTCTGCTCGACGAAGCGGTCAAAATCGACACCAAGGTGTTGGTTATTACAGGGGGTGAGCCGTTCATCTACAAGCGGCTCTTCGACCTTGTGGGTGAGGCTAAAAAACGCGGTCTTGGGGTGAACATCACCACTAATGGTACGCTCCTTGAGAAGCGATGGGACGAGTTCATTACATCGGGAGTGGACTCTATTTCTGTCTCTATTGACGGAGCGACATCAAAGGTGCACGACGACCTTCGTGGACAGAAAGGGTGCTACAACAGGACAATGAAGGGTCTCAAGCGAGTGTTGGAAAACGGCACAGTGGGTACCTCTATCTACACAGTGGTCACGAACAAGAATGTCGACCAACTATTAGAGATCTACGAGACAACCAGAGAGCTCGGCACAGGGTTTGACTTCTGGCCTGTAAACGACGCTAAAGATCTATATCTGACAACAGACTCAGAAAAGGAGGCCTACCGCGCAGCCGTCGAAAAAATAGCCGAGAGTGATCCAGTTGTTGCACAGCGCAAAGAGTTTGATCGCCTTGGGCTAAATTATCATGCCGATGAGATAGAGAGGGTCCGTTGTTTGGGTTTAATTGACCAGTACGGAGTAAACTGGAACGGAGACCTCTTGCCGTGTTGTGTCTGGGGTGCTTCAGATCTTGTGGTGGGCAACGTGTTGGAGTCAAAGCTCGCAGACCTTTGGAAAGCACCGAAAGTACAGGCTTTGCGCGAGTCAATGTACTGCGATGGTTGTGAGGCTGGCTGCTTCAACCACTCTCTTTATGAGTTTACCTGCTCGACGGGGGAGAGTTTTCGGGTGAAATAGGGGGCGTAGACGTCAGCGTTGGTTGATATCACCCTTTACGGAGCAGACATGCATTGGATTCGCGTCAACTTTAAGGGCCGCAAGGTCTGGGGAGCCTGTGATGCTAACGGTCAATTGGTGGTCGAGCGCGGCTTAGTGTCTATGCGCTACAGCGATAAAGAAGGGTCCAAGCTCTATAGCGCTGGTGCTGCAAAGATAAGCAGGATCACAGGGGAGACGCCTGTTGAGTTGGCTGCAGGGACTGCTCAGGAATCAAGTGCACAGAGAGTCGCAAAAAAGAGCTCTTCGGGGCGAGGCAGCGGATTTGGAAGCGCAGGAACACGGACAGCAGCCCAGGCAGCGGCGGCTAAGATGTCGGCAGCCGAGCAGATCGCAGCTATCCCCGATGGAACTCACGTCGCCTTT